>OKEO01000010.1_pt1 | contig 27018 bp, 19 predicted proteins | sample 1611131 | NCBI WGS metagenome assembly OKEO01 (sample SAMN04436713, study PRJEB24849) | human gut metagenome | biome: human gut; feature: NICU; material: stool | host: Homo sapiens | place: USA: Saint Louis, MO | collected 2010-08-30
TGCTGCAGCATAGTTTCTGGTGTGCGATTATGTCAATGATTGATACTTATCAAACCATCAACTGTGATGATTATGACAACCTCGAACTTGCCTGCCAGCATCATCTGGTGCTTGTCCTGACGCTCAAAGATGGTGAGCAGCTGCAAGCGAAGGCGAGCGATCTTATCTCGCGCAAAAATATCGAGTATCTGGTGGTGGAACTGAGCGGAAACATTCGCGAGCTACGCCTGGATAAAATCGCCAGCTTCAGCCACCCGGAAATCGGTACCGTGGTGGTAAGCGAGTCCTGAATAAAAACGGGTGGCTCAGCCGCCCGTTTTCCTCCATATCATCTCTACCCCTTCGCCTTCCCGCGCTTCCCCTTCGCAGGTTACGAACAGCGAATCCGCCGCCGCAATCAGCGTCTCACCGTAGAACAGCAGCGGTGTGGTATCGCGGCGCCAGGGGGCAACGCCCAGCTCCTGCCAGATTTTCTTCAGCTTGCGGCCGCCGTGACGGCCGACAATATGCAGATTTCCGCTGGCGCGAAAGCGCACCGTCACCGGCTCTTCACCACGCGGGGCGCGTAACGGTCCGCCTGACCGCAGCGTCAGTTCGCCCAGACCTTCCGGCAGCCGTAGCGGTCGCCGGTAGTCCGGCCACGGTAGCACCACATCCGTCTGGCCAGGTTGATATCTGACCCACCACAGCCGCTGCTGATAACGACGCACGGAAAAATCGCCAAGTCGCAGGCAGGGAAAAGCATCCTCCCGCGCCAGCGCGACTTCGCGCCAGATACGCTCCGGCATCTCGCGCGAGGGCATCGGCGCAGAGTGCCCGGCCAGCCAGCGCCGCAGCAGCGCAGCGCGGCGCGGCGCGCTCATGGACGCCAGCGCGTCGATAGCTAACGAACCGTCATCCGCCACCAGTTTTGCCAAATCTTCCGCCAGCAGTTCATCCAGCAGCTGCTCCTGTTCGCCGCACAGGCTGGCGCTACGGGCAACCGCCTCGGAAAAATGGGGCCAGCGCGCGTTAAGCTGCGGAACAACGCGCAGACGGAGGAAGTTACGATCGTAGGTATCATCCTGATTGCTCTCGTCCTCAATCCAGCTAAGCTGATGAGCCAGCGCCCACTGGTGCAGCGTTTCACGACGGGTATTCAGCAGAGGACGCAGCAGTCGCGTAGCGGCAAACCCCGAGGATGCCGCCATCGCCGCCAGCCCGGTTGGGCCGCTGCCGCGTTTGAGCGCCAACAGGAAGGTTTCACACTGATCGTCGAGGTGCTGAGCCGTCACCAGGGCTTCTCCCGGCTGCAGCGCCATCCGGAAAGCCTGGTAGCGAGCCTGCCGTGCGTGCGCCTCCACGCCCAGGCCATCATCCGCAAGGGTAACGCGCTCGACCACCAGCGGAACCTGCCAGTGCTGGCAAACCTGCTGGCAGTGCGTAACCCAGCTATCGGCATTCGCGCTCAGGCCATGGTGAATATGGATGGCCCGCAGCTGCAGCGTCGGGTCCCGTTCACGCCAGCAGACCAGCTGATGTAAAAGCACCGTCGAATCCAGACCACCGCTGAAGGCGACCAAAAACTGACGATAGGGGTGTAGGGTTTGCGCAATATCGGGCGTCATCATCTTGATAGTGTCGCTGGGGAGATAGCCCGGCACATTATCGGGCCGGGCGCGCTCTGGCAAGGGTTACTGCTGATAAATCTCCAGCGGCAGGCCGTCGGGATCGTTAAAAAAGGTGAAGCGTTTGCCGGTAAAAGGATCGATGCGAATCCCCTCACAGGCCACGCCATGCGCTTCCAGATGGGCCACCGCCGCGTCAATATCATCGACGCTAAATGCCAGGTGGCGCAGCCCACAGGCTTCCGGACGGCTCGGACGGGCGGGAGGAAACGGGAAAGAGAACAGTTCGATGACATACTCGCCATTCAATGCCAGATCGCCCTTCCACGAATCGCGCTCTTCACGATAAAACTCGCTCTGCAACGTAAAGCCCAGAATATCGCAGTAAAAGGCTTTGCTCTGCGCATAATTGGTCGCGATGATAGCAATATGGTGAACCCGTTTTAAACCCAGCATGTCTACTCCTCCAGTTAATGCCATCCAGGTTACTCGCGCCGCTTAGCGCGGCGCAAGCAGTGAGTCATTTTTTAAGACTCGTACCCGGTAGACGCCGTCGTCATCGCGCTTCGCCCCGTGGATATCCGTTTCAAAGCCCGGATAATGGCGCCCAATCGAGCACAGCATCAGCAGGAAATCGAGCACCGCCCGGCTCTCTTCGGTAATCATCTCTCCGGGCATCAACAGCGGTACGCCCGGCGGGTACGGCAGAATCATATTAGCCGAAATGCGCCCGACCAGATTTTCCAGCTCAATGGTTTCGACTTCACCTTTGATTTGCCGCTGCCAGGCCTGATGCGGCGTCATTTTCATTTCCGGCAGCACGTCAAACGCGCTCAGCATCAGCTGCGACAACTGGTGCTGGCGGATCAGGCGATGAATCCCCTGCGCCAGATCCTGAATACGCATATTGCGATAAAAATCGGGATCTTCCGCGTAGAGATCCGGCAGCATGTTCTTCACTCGCAGGTTGAGATCGTAGGCGCGCTTAAACTCGGTTAAGCCACGTAACAACCCCATCGCCCGGGTTTTATCAATACCAATACTGAACAGGAACAGCAGGTTGTAGGGACCCGTTTTCTCCACCACCACCCCGCGCTCATCGAGGAATTTCGCCACCAGCGCCGCCGGGATCCCCTCATCGTCCATATTGCCCTGTTCATCCATTCCCGGCGTCAGGATCGTCACCTTCACCGGGTCGAGGAACATATGGTTATCGTCAGCATCTTTAAAACCGTGCCAGTTCTCACCGCCTGCCACCGGCCAGCACTGCACCTGCTCGATATCCTCCGGCTGCCAGATATCAAAGAACCAGCCGTCAGTCTCTTCGCGCAGACGCTGGACCTCTTTGCGGAAATCCAGCGCTCGCTCAATGGAGCGTTGGATCAAACGCTTGCCAGAATTGCCGCGCAGCATGGCCGCCGCGGTTTCTATCGAAGCAACGATCGGATAGCTCGGCGACGTCGAGGTGTGCATCATAAATGCTTCATTAAAGGTCTCTTCGTCGTAGCTGCCTTTAATGTGGATAAGCGAGGCCTGCGACAGCGCGGCCAGCATTTTGTGCGTTGATTGTGTTTCGAAGACGACCTTACCCGGAATGCGATCGCCGCTCATCCCGCTTTTCCCCTGGTAGATCGGATGGAAATGAGTGTAAGGCACCCAGGCCGAGTCAAAATGGATCGAGGGCACATCGAGCGTCTCTTTGATCCAGGTGGTGTTATACAGCAGCCCGTCATAGGTGGAGTTGGTAATCACCGCATGTACCGGCCACCCGGCGCCACCCGTGGTATTAACCTTCTGCTGAATGCTGTCGCGGGTAAATTCGCGTTTCGGTATGCCGCCCAGAATACCCAGCGCGTTACGCGTCGGTTTCAGCCACAGCGGCACGACATCGCTCATCATCAGCAGGTGCGCCAGTGACTTATGGCAGTTACGGTCAATCAGCAGCGTGCTGCCCGCCGGTGCCGAATACATGCCGACAATTTTGTTCGACGTCGAGGTGCCGTTCGTCACCATGTAGCTCTGCTCGGCACCAAAGGCACGGGCGATATACTCCTCGGCTTCGAGATGCGGGCCGGTGTGATCGAGGAGCGACCCCAGCTCGGTGACCGAAATCGACACGTCGGCTTTCAGCGTATTGCCACCGAAAAAGTCATAAAACAGGCAGCCAACCGGGCTTTTCTGGTACGCGCTTCCCCCCATATGCCCCGGCGTACAGAAGGTATATTTTCCCTCCTGCACATAGTTGAACAGGGCTTTGGTAAACGGCGGGGTAATGTTATCCAGGTATTCGCGCGTGTACTGGGCGATTCGGGTGGCGATCTCTTCTGCCAGGCCAAGCGCGTATTCAAAGAACCACAGCGTCATACGCAGATCCTGGCTGCTGACATCCATCGTCGAATGCGCGTTGATGAAGGCGTATAGCGGGAGATACTCATTCAGCTGATTGATATCGCTGCACAGATCGGCGTTGTACTCATCCCAGTCAAAGATGACCCCGCAGATCCGCGGATTATGTTCGATAAACTGCAGCAGGTCGGCGCTGTTTTGCGGCCAGATAGTCTGAAAGCCTTGCCGTTGCAGGGCCGCTTCCAGCTCTTTGATCGGTTCGTCTTTGTGGTAGACGCCGTGGGGCCCCATGATGGCGATGATATTCACGCTTTCCTACTGGAATTGACCTGAGTCAGGCATCATATCAATCGCGCTGGCGTATCGCACATAAAAAAGGGGCCGGAAAGTCCGGCCCCAGGCAATATTGACGCGAGAAATAATCAGGCGTAGCCGTAGCTCATCAGACGCTGGTAGCGACGATTTAACAGCTCCTCTTCACTCAGCGTGTCGAGGTCAGCCAGATCCGCCAGCAGCTGCGCCTTCAGGCTTGCCGCAATGGCTTCCGGGTTGCGATGAGCGCCGCCCAGAGGTTCCGGGATAATTGAGTCAATCAGCTTCAGCTCTTTCAGACGCGGAGCGATGATCCCCATTGCTTCGGCCGCCAGCGGGGCTTTATCCGCGCTTTTCCACAGAATGGAGGCGCAGCCTTCCGGCGAAATGACCGAGTAGGTGCTGTACTGCAGCATGTTGACCTTGTCGCCAACGCCGATCGCCAGCGCGCCGCCGGAACCACCTTCCCCGATAACGGTACAGATGACCGGAACGCTCAGACGCGACATTTCGCGCAGGTTACGGGCAATCGCCTCAGACTGGCCGCGCTCTTCCGCGCCCACGCCCGGATACGCACCCGGAGTGTCGATAAAGGTGATGATCGGCATTTTGAAACGCTCAGCCATCTCCATCAGGCGCAGCGCTTTACGATAGCCTTCCGGCGCCGGCATCCCGAAGTTGCGGCGAATCTTCTCTTTCGTTTCGCGCCCTTTCTGGTGGCCGATAATCATCACCGGACGCCCGTCCAGACGCGCAATACCGCCAACAATGGCTTTATCGTCAGCGTAAGCGCGGTCGCCAGCCAGTTCGTCAAATTCGTCGAATGCCAGGCGAACATAATCCAGGGTGTACGGGCGACGTGGGTGGCGTGCCAGTTGAGCAACCTGCCATGCACCCAGATCGGCGAAGATTTTACGCGTCAGTTCAACGCTTTTTTCGCGCAGACGATGCACTTCTTCGTCGATGTTAATATCGAGTTTCTCATCCTGACGGCTTACCGCAGTCAGGGAATCGATTTTCGCTTCCAGCTCTGCAATCGGCTGTTCAAAATCAAGGAAATTCAGACTCATAGTATTCCTGTATTAGTCAAACTCCAGTTCCACCTGCTCCGAGCCGATAAGGCCACGCAGATCGTTGAGTAAACGATCGCTCGGAGAGACGCGCCATGTTGCGCCAAAACGCAGCCGCGCGCGCGCATCCGCCCTCTGATAATAGATTTGTACTGGAATGGTTCCCGAAGGGTGGGGTTCCAGAGACTGACGGAGTCGGTTTAAAAGCTGGTCATCAATTTGCCTGTCCGTCAGCGAGATAGCAAGCCCGCGAGCATATTTTTCCCGGGCTTCGTCAATGTCCATGACTTCACGGGCGGTCATTTTAAGCCCCCCGCTGAAGTCATCAAAGCTGACCTGTCCGCTGACGATAAGTATGCGGTCTTTTTCCAGCAATTGCTGATATTTATCCAGCGCGTCGGTAAATAACATCACCTCCAGACGCCCGGAACGGTCATCCAACGTACAGATACCGATACGATTACCGCGCTTGGTGACCATTACCCGCGCAGCAATAACGAGCCCCGCCGCCGTGGTGACTTTACCACGATCGGTCGGATGCATGTCTTTGAGTCTCACGCCGCCAACATAGCGCTCAATCTCTTTCAAATACTGGTTGATAGGATGGCCCGTCAGGTACAGCCCCAGGGTCTCCCTTTCACCATCCAGCACCACCTGCTCCGGCCACGGCTGGCAGTTGGCATAGGATTGCTCGATTTGCTCCGGCTCTTCCGCCAGCACCCCGAACATATCCGCCTGGCCAATCGCTTCGGCTTTCGCATGCTGATCGGCGGCCTTCAGCGCATCGCCCAGCGAATTCATTAATGCCGCGCGATGCGGCCCGAGACGGTCAAACGCCCCGGACATAATCAGTTTTTCCAGCACCCGGCGGTTCAGCTTTTTGGTATCGGTGCGGGCGCAAAGATCGAACAACTCGCGGAAATAACCACCGTTGTTACGCGCTTCAATAATGGCTTCGATCGGGCCTTCGCCGACCCCTTTAATCGCGCCGATACCATAGACGATTTCACCGTCGTCATTCACGTGGAAATGGTACAGACCGGAGTTAATATCCGGCGGCAGGATTTTCAGGCCCATCCGCCAGCACTCGTCGACCAGCCCCACCACTTTTTCGGTGTTATCCATATCCGCGGTCATCACCGCCGCCATAAACTCGGCCGGATAGTGCGCTTTCAGCCACAGCGTCTGGTAGGAGACCAGTGCATAGGCTGCCGAGTGCGATTTGTTAAATCCGTAGCCGGCGAATTTCTCCACCAGGTCAAAGATTTTGATCGCCAGCTCGCCGTCAATGCCGTTTTTCCTGGCCCCTTCTTCAAAGGTACCGCGCTGCTTGGCCATCTCTTCCGGCTTTTTCTTACCCATCGCACGACGCAGCATATCCGCGCCGCCGAGGGTATAGCCTGAGAGCTCCTGGGCAATCTGCATGACCTGTTCCTGATACAGGATAATGCCATACGTCGGCTCAAGCACCGGTTTCAGACACTCATGCTGCCACTGCACGTCCGGGTAAGAGATCTCTTCGCGGCCGTGTTTACGGTCGATAAAGTTATCTACCATCCCCGATTGCAGCGGCCCCGGACGGAACAGGGCCACCAGCGCGATCATATCTTCGAAGCAGTCGGGCTGCAGGCGTTTAATCAGATCTTTCATGCCGCGCGATTCAAGCTGGAAAACCGCGGTGGTTTCCGAGCGTTGCAGCATATCGAAGCTTTTCTTATCGTCCAGCGGGATCGCCGCGATATCCAGCGGCGGCTCGCCGTGTTTCGCCCGCCGCTTGTTGATCATCTCCAGCGCCCAGTTGATGATGGTCAGCGTACGCAGGCCAAGGAAGTCGAACTTCACGAGGCCGGCGTATTCGTCGTCGTTCTTATCAAACTGGGTGACCGGATGGAGACCGGCTTCATCGCAATATAGCGGGGCGAAGTCGGTAATTTTGGTCGGGGCGATAACCACGCCCCCCGCATGCTTACCGGCGTTACGCGTGACGCCTTCCAGCTTACGCGCCATGTCGATCAGCGCTCTGACCTCTTCGTCAGCTTCGTAGATCTCCGGCAGCTGCGGCTCGGCCTCAAACGCTTTCGCCAGCGTCATACCCGGGTCGGGCGGCACCAGTTTTGAGATCCGATCCACGAACCCGTACGGGTGGCCGAGCACGCGGCCCACGTCACGAATAACCGCTTTCGCTGCCATCGTACCGAAGGTGATGATCTGCGATACCGCGTCGCGACCGTACATCTCCGCCACGTGCTCGATAACCTGATCGCGCTTCTCCATGCAGAAGTCAACGTCAAAGTCGGGCATCGATACACGTTCAGGGTTCAGGAAACGTTCGAACAGCAGATCGAATTCCAGCGGATCCAGATCGGTGATTTTTAAGGCGTAGGCGACTAACGACCCGGCGCCGGAACCACGTCCCGGCCCTACCGGTACGCCGTTATCCTTGGACCACTGGATAAACTCCATGACGATCAGGAAGTAGCCGGGGAAGCCCATCTGGTTAATTACCTGAAGTTCGATATCCAGTCGTTCATCGTATTCAGGTCGGCGTTTAAGCCGCTCTTCAGGATCAGGGAACAGGAAAGCCAGACGCTCTTCCAGGCCCTCTTTTGATTTTTTAACCAGATAATCTTCCGTCGTCATATCCCCGGTCGGGAACTGCGGCAGGAAGTATTCGCCAAGACGCACGGTAACGTTGCAGCGCTTGGCGATTTCGACGGTATTTTCCAGCGCCTCCGGAATATCGGAGAACAGCTCGCACATTTCATCTTCGCTGCGCATATATTGCTGCGGCGAGTATTTGCGCGGGCGCTTCGGATCGTCCAGGGTAAAGCCGTCATGGATCGCGACGCGGATCTCATGCGCATCGAAATCACCGGTTTCCAGGAAACGCACATCGTTGGTCGCCACGACCGGTAAACCGCGTTCTTCAGCCAGCTGCACGGCGGCGTGTAAATAGGCCTCTTCATCAGCGCGGCCGGTGCGGATCAGCTCCAGATAGTAGCGATCCGGGAAATGCTGCTGGTAGAAAGAGAGACATTGATCGACCAGCGCCATATTGCCACGCGTCAGGCTGACGCCAACATCGCCTTTACGCGCGCCGGAAAGCAGGATCAGCCCTTCCTGATGTTCGGCCAGCCAGTCCCGGTCAATCCACGGCCCCAGCGCGCCATAGCCGCGTTGATAGGCACGTGAAATCAGCAGCGTCAGGTTTTGATAACCCACATTGTTGGCCGCCAGAACCGTGAGTTCGGTGAACTCATCGCCCATCAGTTCGCTCTGGACGTGAAAATCCGCGCCGACGATAGGCTTCAGGCCTGCGCCATGTCCCGCTCCGTAGAACTTCACCAGTCCGCACAGGTTAGTAAAATCGGTGATCGCCAGCGCAGGCATGCCAAGCGAGGCCGCCTTTTTCACCAGCGGCCCGGTTTTTGCCAGCCCATCGATCATGGAATAGTCGCTATGCACCCGCAGGTGGACGAAACGTGGTTCAGACATCTTCAGATTCCGGTTTACTTATTTCTCGACACAAGAATCAGGACGCAAGGCCCAGCGCGCGTTTTACCGGGCCAAAACTACGCCGATGATGCTCGGTTGCGCCATGTTCGATCAGTTTTTCCAGATGGAAAGCGGTAGGATAGCCTTTATGCTGCGCAAAGCCGTATTGAGGAAATTCAAGGTCCAGCTCAGCCATTTCCGCATCGCGCGCGACTTTAGCCAGAATAGACGCTGCGCTGATTTCTGCCACCCGGCTGTCGCCTTTGACCACCGCCTGTGAAGGCACAGGCAGCGGCGGGCAGCGGTTGCCATCGATCAGCACAAACTCCGGCACAACCGGCAGAGCAGCAACGGCGCGCTGCATCGCCAGCATGGTCGCATGCAGAATATTCAGCTCGTCTATTTCGTGCGGTTCCGCACGGCCGAAACTCCAGGCCAACGCTTTCTCTTTGATTTCATCGAACAGCGCCAGACGACGCTTTTCGCTTAATTTTTTGGAGTCATTCAGACCCACAATTGGCCGGGCCGGGTCAAGGATCACCGCGGCGGTCACGACCGCTCCGACCAGAGGTCCCCGACCGACTTCGTCTACGCCGGCGACCAGGTGAGTATGCGGATACACAAACTCAATCATTTTGCTAACTCCAGTACTGCGTCCGCCGCCTGCTCATCCGCATTACAACGAATTTGTTGATGCAGCGCGCGGAAAGTGTCATGCATGTCATGGCTGGTTTTACCATCGGCCAGCAGCGGCCGCAGCGCATCCGCCAGCAACGCAGGCTGGCACTCATCCTGCAGCAGCTCTTTGACCAGCTCGCGGCCGGCCAGCAGGTTCGGCAACGAAACGTAGTCGGTTTTCACCAGTCGTTTCGCCAGCCAGAAAGTGAACGGCTTCATACGATAGCCAACCACCATTGGACACTTGGCCAGCATGCACTCCAGCGCCGCGGTTCCGGAAGCCAGCAGGGCCGCATCGCTGGCGATCATGGCATCGCGCGCCTGACCATCCAGCAGATGTACCGTAAGATCCGGCGCCGTTTCCGCTTTAATACGTTCGAACTGCTCCCGCCTTCTGGCATTCACCAGCGGCACCAGGAGCTGCAGGTCGGGATAATCTTTGCGCAGAATCTGCGCGGTTTTCAGAAAGTCTGCGCTGAGCATTTCGACTTCAGCGCCGCGACTCCCCGGCAGCAGCGCCAGGCAGTGCACATCCCGGGCAATGCCCAGGCGATCCCGCGCGGCGCCTTTATCCGGATCCAACGGCATGGCATCCGCCATGGTATGGCCGATAAAGCGGCAGGGAACGTTAAATTTGTCGTAAAACGCTTTTTCGAAAGGCAGAAATGCCAGTACCAGATCGGTGGATCTGCCAATTTTGAAAACGCGTTTTTGCCGCCATGCCCAAACTGACGGGCTGACGTAATGGATCGTTTTGATACCCTGCTTCTTCAGATTACCTTCGAGGGTGATATTGAAGTCAGGCGCATCAATCCCGACGAATACGTCTGGTTTAAGCTCGGTAAATCGCCGGGTGAGATCGGCGCGGATATGCAGCAGGCGACGCAGGCGACCGAGCACTTCGACAATGCCCATCACCGCCAGCTCTTCCATCTCATACCAGGCCTCACAGCCTTCGGCCTGCATCAATGGCCCCGCCACGCCGACAAAGCGGGCATCGGGAATACGTGCTTTAAGGGCGCGGATGAGACCTGCACCAAGAATATCGCCGGAGGTTTCTCCGGCGACCAGGGCAATCGTCAGGGGACGCTGTGCAGACATTAACGAATCAGACCGCGCGTGGAGCGGGCGAAGAAATCGACAAATGGCTGAACTTCAGGATACTGAGTCGCCAGCTCGGCGATTTCCGGCTTCGCTTCATCCAGCGTTTTCCCGCTGCGGTACAGCAGTTTGTACGCATTGCGAATCGCGGTGATGGCTTCGCGGCTAAAGCCACGGCGCTTCAGCCCTTCAATATTGACGCCATACGGCGTTGCGTGGTTGCCCTGGGCAATCACGAACGGCGGGACATCCTGCGCGACGCCGGAGCAGCCGCCGACCATGACGTGTGCGCCGATAATGCAGAACTGATGGACTGCCGTCATGCCGCCGATGATAACGAAATCATCCAGCGAGACATGGCCGGCGAGCGTGGCATTGTTGGCCAGAATACAGCGGTTTCCGACCGTACAATCGTGCGCGACGTGAGCGTTGATCATCAGCAGGTTATCGCTGCCCACCTTCGTTAATCCACCACCCTGTACTGTGCCACGATGGATGGTGACGCTTTCGCGGATGCGGTTGCGGTCGCCAATTTCCACACGCGTCGGTTCACCAGCGTATTTCAGGTCCTGGTTAACTTCACCGATGGAAGCAAACTGATAGATCTCGTTATCACGACCAATTCTGGTATGGCCGTTAACAACAACATGAGACTTCAGTACGGTACCTTCGCCAATTTCGACGTTAGCACCAACAATACAAAACGGGCCAATGTGGGCGTTAGCACCGATAACGGCGCCTTCTTCCACGATGGCAGTCGGATGAACAAAGGCGGTTTTATCAATCACGTATCAGGCCTCCCGGCTACGCGCACACATCATCGTTGCTTCGCAAACCACTTTACCATCAACCAGCGCGACGCCTTTAAAACGAGTCAGGCCGCGACGGGTTTTCTCGAAAGTGACTTCCATAATCATCTGATCGCCTGGTACTACCGGACGTTTGAAACGCGCTTCATCAATCCCGGCGAAGTAATAGAGTTCACCCGGTTCGAGCTTACCTACGCTTTTGAATGCCAGAATGCCGGTGGCCTGCGCCATCGCTTCCAGAATCAGCACGCCCGGTAAAATCGGTTTACCAGGGAAGTGCCCCTGGAAAAACGGCTCGTTAACAGAAACATTTTTTACTGCGCGCAGAAAACGACCTTCTTCAAAATCCAGCACACGGTCTACCAGCAGGAACGGGTAGCGGTGAGGGAGAAGTTCCAGAATCTCTTCAATGTGCAGAGTATGAGTTTCAGTAGTCAAAATACTCTTCCTGTCTAAATATACTAAAAGGCAATAATAACACGGCCTGCGGCAATCTTATGAATGCAACAGGCCGAAAATTTTTACACTTCATCTCTCAGGCAGTGTCTTTGTCAGCGGCGGTTGCCGCCCCGATACTGCTTTGCATGATTTTGTGTGTCAACTGATGCGCTAATCTTGCTGATTAACCTTACGCTCAATCGATTTGAGGCGTTTGTTTATCTCATCAATATTCATCACCAGCGCCGCGGTTTTACGCCACACCTTATTCGGTTGCAGCGGAATCCCTGAAGAATAGACGCCAGGCTCGGTGATAGGACGCATGACCATCCCCATACCGGTGACGGTGACTTTGTCGCAGATTTCCATATGTCCGTTAATTACGCTGGCTCCGCCAATCATGCAGTAACGGCCAATTTTCAGGCTGCCTGCCATGATAACGCCACCTGCAACGGCAGTATTGTCACCAATCACAACGTTATGCGCAATCTGACACTGGTTATCAATGATAACGCCATTGCCAATCACGGTATCATCCAGCGCACCACGGTCAATGGTCGTACAGGCGCCGATCTCCACGCGATCGCCAATGATGACGCGACCGAGCTGCGGGATCTTCACCCAGTTGCCGCGGTCGTTGGCATAGCCGAAACCATCGGCACCGATAACGGTGCTGGACTGAATCAGGCAATTCTCACCGATCTCAATCTCGTGGTAAACGGTCACGTTGGCCCACAAACGGGAGCCAGCACCAATTTTGGTCTTTTTCCCAACGAAGCACCCGGCGCCAATCACCACATTGTCACCCAGCACAACATCAGATTCGATCACGGCGTTAGGGCCAATCGAGACGTTTTTACCCAGCGTCGCCGTGGCATCAATCACCGCACTCGGGGCGATATCCTGCGCCGGCTGCGGCGTGGTATCCAGAATTTGAGCCATTCGCGCATAGGTCAGGTAGGGATTACGCACTACCAGTGCAGCGCTTTGGGCAAAAGGTAAATCATCCTGCGTCATGACAACGGCAGAAGCCTGGCAAGCGGCCAGGTGCTCACGGTACTTAGGGTTGACCATGAACGTAATATGACCTGCTTTTGCAGTCTGCATGGACGCAACGCCGGTGATGACGATATCGCCATCACCGTGTAATTCTGCATCCAACTGCTGTGCTAGATCAGCCAGTCGAATAGAAGGCATTACTTATTTAACCTGTTTCAGCACATCAGCGGTGATGTCTTTTACATCGCTGCTGTTGTATGCAACGGCATTAGAATCAACAACCAGGTCGATGCTCTGGCTGCTCGCTACGCTTTTCACAGCAGTCTGGATACGGTTAACCAGTTTGCCGCGCTCTTCGTTGGAGCGACGTGCACGATCCTGCTCAAAAGACTGCGCCTTCTGAGAGAAGGTCTGGCGCTGAGCCATGACGTCTTTTTCCAGCTTGGTACGGTCAGCACCCGGTTTCATGGACTGCAGACGCTGCATTTTGGACTGCAGATCGCCTTCCATACGCTGCAGCTCGCTCGCGCGGCCTTTGAACTCGTTTTCCAGCGTGTTAGAAACGCCTGTTTTCTGGGCAACCTGTTGGAACAGGCTGTTCATGTTAACCATTGCAATTTTATCTGCCGCCTGAGCGGAAGTTACCATTGCTAAACCCAGACCTGCAGCTAATAACCACTTTTTCACAATTAACTCCTTACCATCCCATGAGTACCCAGGGGTACCGTTATTTGCGTGGCCAGGCGATAACCGTGATTATCGCCTAAAGTCAGCGCTATACTGCACTTACATTCCATTGCTGCCCGCAATTACCAGGTTTTACCAATGTTAAACTGGAACTGCTCGGCCTTGTCTCCTTCGTACTTTTTAAACGGTTGGGCGTAGGAGAATACCAACGGCCCCAACGGCGACATCCACTGTACCGCAATACCAGCGGACATACGGATGTTGCTCGGATCACCGTAATCCGGATAACCCGCGTAAGCGCTCGAATCCCAGTGAGTATCCCACACGGTACCCATATCCCAAAAGAAGGAGGTACGGACCGAGTTAGCATATTTGTCGCTGATAAACGGCGTCGGAGTAATCAGCTCCAGGCTGGCCACGGCCATGGCGTTACCGCCCACTGCATCATCCGATTTACACGGTGCAGATTCAGTGCTCTTACAGTTACTGTCATAGTTATCATCGCCATCGTGGCGATTGCTGGCCGGGAAATAAACCGCTTTCGGACCAATGGTGTTCGACTGGAACCCGCGCACGGTGCTTGAACCACCGGCATAGAAGTTCTCGTAGAACGGCATCTCTTTGCTGCCAATACCGTCGCCATAGCCGAAGCGAGTACGTCCCAGAACCACCCATTTGTGATCGTTATCGATCGGCACGTAGGTCGCGGTATCCAGCGTAGCTTTGTAGTATTCGTTATCAGAACCTGGAATGGTCACTTTACCATTCAGGTTGACACGCGAACCTTCCGTCGGGAAGAAGCCGCGGTCGAGCTTGTTATAGGTCCAACCGTAGTTGAAGGTGAAGTCGTTGGCGCTGAATGAGTTTTTATCATCGGTATTTTCCGGATATTGACCCATTGAGTTCAGATAACGCCACATCGACACCTGCGGCTGCATATTGGACAGGGAGTTATGGACATACCCTAAGCCCGCGCGCAGCGTATTGTATTCGTTAACCGGGAAGCCCAGCGTAACGTCCGTACCATAGCTTTTGTTGGTATAGTCAGACAGATCCGCATCGTTCGCGTCGAAGTCGTTATAGAAAATACGACCACCGAGACTCACGCCATCAACGGTGAAATACGGGTTAGTGACCGACAGTTCAGTATAGGTCTGGTAATCGTTTTTGGTGCCGTTAATTCCGACGGAATAGCCGGTACCCAACCAGTTGTCCTGCTGAACACCGGCCTGGAAGCTGACGCCACTTTCCGTACCGTAGCCGATACCAAAGTTGAAGCTACCGGTGTTACGTTCTTTGACTTTATAGACTACGTCGACCTGATCCGGGCTGCCCGGTACGCGCTGCGTATCGGTATCGACCGTTTCAAAATAGCCTAAGCGGTTGAGACGATCTTTACCCTGGTCGACCAGATCGCTGCCCAGCCATGCCCCTTCCATCTGACGCATTTCGCGACGCAGAACGGAGTCTTTGGAGGTGTCGTTGCCCTCGAAGCGAATTTTACGTACGTAGTAACGGTTGCCCGCATCGACGTTGACGTGCAGCTTCACGGTCTTATCGCTATCGTTAATTTCCGGCTGAGACTGGACGCGCGGATAAGCGTAGCCATAGCGACCGAGGAGTTTCTTAATATCATTCTCCATTTTGGTCACTTTGGCGCCGTTATACAGCTCGCCCGGCTCGACTTTGGTCAACGCTTCGATTTCTGCCGAATGTCCCGCCAGATCGCCCGTCACCTGAACACCAGAAAGCTTGTACTGCTCGCCTTCAGTGATATTCACGGTGATATAGATGCCTTTTTTATCCGGCGTCAGGCTCACCTGAGTGGAGTCGATGTTGAAACGTGCGTAACCGCGATCCAGGTAGTAACTGCGCAGGGTTTCGAGATCCCCGGCCAGCTTCTGCTTCTGGTATTTGCGATCGCCGACCACGTTCCACCACGGCACTTCATCGCGCAGCTGGAATGTTGAGATCAGTTCATCGGTACTGAACGCATGGTTACCGACAATGTTAATCTGCTGGATTTTCGCCGAGACGCCCTCCTGGAATACCAGTTTCAGGTCGACGCGGTTACGCGGCAGCGGCGTAACGACAGCTTTTACGCTGGCGCTGTACTTACCGACGCTGTAGTAGAAATCTTCCAGCCCTTTCTCGATATCAGCGAGGGTCGTGCGGTCAAGGGACTCCCCAACGCGAACGCCGGATGCCTCAAGGTTTTGCTTGAGCATGTCATCCTTCACCGACTTATTACCGGAGAAAGTGATGCTGGCAATCGTTGGGCGCTCTTTCACCTGCACCAACAGGGTATCACCATCGCGCAGGACGCGGACGTCCTCAAAGTTGCCAGTGGCAAACAAAGCACGAATGGTGTTACTGATATCATCATCGGTCACCGTATCGCCAGGACGCACGGGCATACTGAGGAGGGCCGCACCAACAGCGACACGCTGCAAGCCTTCGAAATGAATGTCCTTCACCACGAACCCTTCAGCACCGTATACGGTTGCGCTGCTAAACAGCAGCGACGCTATGAGCAACTTTTTCATCGCCATCGTTATTATGCGTTCTTCCTAACAAACTCTCTTACAACCGAGAGAAATCATTGAAAAGTGCAAGCCCCATTAACAACACCAGCAGTATTGAGCCAATGCGATAACTAAAGTCTTGAACTCGCTCGGATACCGGCCCGCCCTTCAGCTTTTCAATCGCCAAAAATAGCAGGTGCCCCCCGTCCAGGACGGGAAGCGGGAACAGATTGATTATTCCGAGGTTCACGCTAATCAGCGCAAGGAACATCAGATAATAAATCAACCCAAACTCCGCTGACATTCCAGCCCCCTGAGCGATAGAGATCGGCCCACTGAGGTTGTTCAGTTTGACATCACCGGTTATCAATTTACCCAACATCCTGACGGTTAATGACATCAGTTGCCAGGTTTTATCCGTGGCTTCAGCAATGGCGGCAAACGGCCCGTACTGACGCACTGTTTTATATTCATCAGGCAGCGGGATGACCTTAGGTACGACCCCTGCAAACCCTTCGGCTTTACCTTTTGCGGATCGGCTATCTGGCGTCAGCGTAACAGACAAGGGACTCCCCTGTCGCTCGATGTCCAGAATCAGCGCCTTACCCGGATTATCACGCACCAGATTTACAAACGTCATCCACTGCGTTAACGGTTGACCATCGACTTTAACGATCCTGTCGCCCGCTTGCAAACCGGCCTTCTGCGCCGCCGAACCAGATTGTACTTCAGCCAGCACCGTATCAATCTGCGCGCTGCGAGGCTGAATACCCAGCGATATCACCGGATCTTGTTTATCCGGCTCAAACGCCCAGTGCCGCAGATCGAGGATTTTATCCTGGCGCTGACTGCTCCCGAAAGGGGCGACCGTAACTATTGTTTGCTCGTCGCCTATCTTCGAGACCAGCGCCATACGCACTGCATCCCAATCAGGCGTTTCGATGCCATCTATCGCTTTAAGTTCCGTTCCTTTTGCAATTTGTGCGTGTGCGGCAATCGAGTCGGGTACTATTTCACCAACAACCGGACGGACACCAGGGACACCGATGATAAACACCAGCCAGTAGGCAAAGATGGCAAAAATGAAGTTCGCGACAGGACCAGCGGCAATGATGGCCGCACGCTGGCCAACGGTTTTGTTATTGAAAGCGTAGTGGCGCATCTCAGGCGCCACTGGCTCGACGCGTTCGTCGAGCATTTTGACATAGCCGCCGAGTGGAATAAGAGCGATGACGAATCCCGTTCCCTGCTTGTCAAAACGTCGCCATAACGCTTTACCAAAGCCAATGGAAAAGCGTTCAACGCGAACGCCGCAGCGACGAGCCACCCAGAAATGGCCAAACTCATGCACGGTGATCAATACGCCCAGCGCAATGATAAAGGCAGCCAAATTCCAGAGAACGCTTAGCATAAAACCTTCCGTCAAATCGTCCTGAAGACCAACAATAGCAGACAAGCAAACACCGGTACCGCCGCCGTCAGGCTATCGATACGATCCAGTATTCCACCGTGTCCGGGAATCAGATGACCGCTATCCTTAATGCCGGCCTCTCGCTTAAACATACTCTCTGTCAGATCGCCCAGCACCGATGCCAGTGCCGCAACAACGGAACACACCAGTAATACCGTTGGGGTAACATCCAGATTCGCCCACTGACCGTAGGCCCAGGAGATGACCGCTGCCGTCACCAGGCCGCCGAAGAACCCCTGCCAGGTTTTACCTGGAGACACTTTCGGTGCCAACTTATGCTTGCCGAACATCTTGCCAAACATATAGGCGCCAGAATCCGCGCCCCAGACCAGAATCATCACGTACAGCAGCCATAGCGCGCCGCTGTAATGGTTATCCGCATAATGCCAGGCGCGCAGCGCCAGCATGCCCCAGAAGAACGGGACGATGGTCAGAATACCAAAGATCAGACGCAGCGCTTTCGAGTTGCGCCAGAAAGCAGCGGAGGCCGGGTAAGAAAGCACCAGCAGCAGCGCCACAATCCACCAGCCAAACGACGCCCAGAGCGATCCCTCAACCAACGGTTGATGAACGTCGTAGTGATATTCCGGCATCAGGAAAAGCATCAACGCCAGTAGCAGGCCACACAGCAGCGCCAGCCAGATGCGTTGTGAAGTTGAAGTGAAACCGCTAAATTGCCCCCACTCCCACGCAGCGAGCATACACACCACGAGCGTGACGATGGCAAAACCCGCAGGCGGCAACAGAAAAAGCGCCGCAATCACCACGGGGATTAAAACGAAAGCCGATATCAGGCGATACTTCAGCAAAAGTGACCCCCATCAGGCATGATTGCCACCCGGCTCAGTGCCGCCGAAACGACGCTCTCGATTAACAAAGGCATGGAGTGCACCTTCAAAGTCCTGTTCAGCAAAATCGGGCCAAAGAACATCGGTAAAGTAAAGTTCGGCATACGCAATTTGCCAAATCAAAAAATTACTGATGCGATGCTCTCCCCCGGTCCTAATAACTAAATCTACAGGTGCCAGTTCATGCATACAGACCTGCTGACTCAGCATGTCTTCCGTGATCTGTTCGGGCCGAAGTAACCCGTTCTGAACCTGTTCGGCCAGATTGCGGACACCCTGAATAATATCCCAGCGCCCACCGTAGTTCGCCGCAATATTCAGCGTTAAGCCCGTGTTGTTCTCCGTCAGCGCTTCCGCTTTGCGGATACGCTCCTGCAGGCGAGCATTAAAACGCGTCGTCTCGCCGATGATCCGCAGACGAACGTTATGCCGATGCAAGCTTTTCACTTCGCTATCCAGCGCCCAAACGAACAGCTCCATCAGAGCACTGACTTCCTGCTCGGGGCGGTTCCAGTTCTCGCTGCTGAATGCATATAGCGTCAACGCTTCAATACCATTGTTCGCCGCGAAGGAGACCGCGCGACGAACCGACTTCGCCCCGGCTTTATGGCCGAATGCGCGAATTTTTCCTTGCTGTTTCGCCCAACGACCGTTGCCGTCCATGATAATGGCGACATGACGACAGCCATGCGCAGGCGATATTTCGCTGACAGTGTGATTAGCAGACAACATAACGCGTTTTAAGTCCATAATAAGGATTAGCCAAGCCACTAAACGCGAGCAACCGGTCAGCGCTGTATACGCATTTTTATCCAGTGCCGAAGCTACAGCTAATCGCAGAGAACAACCCAAAGCTTTACGCAAAAAAGCCGTGTTTTTCCACGGCCACCACAATCTTTTACAACAAAATGCAACGATTGGGTGGCGCAGACTATATCACCGAAGCCCAGCGCCCACAAATATCACAACGTGTCGGGAGGTTCAGCCCCGCGTTGTCAGATGTTTTATCTGCTTCTGCGCAACGACCCTGGCCTGAGCATCAATAACCAGCACTTCATCAATGCTTTGCGGCTCATCAAGCGCCAGCTGATCCAGTACCGCCAGGTTGACTCCCGCAATATCGGTAAAGCGAATCTCTTCAGCCAGGAAGGCCGCCACGGAGATTTCGTTGGCCGCATTCAGTGCCGTTGTCGCCGCCTGACCTTGATCAAATGCGTCCATCGCCAGCTTGAGACACGGATAGCGCCCGTAGTCCGGCGCGGAAAAGCTCAGCTGACTCAGCTGGCAGAAGTCTAACGCCGGCACGCCAGAGTTCAGGCGGTCTGGCCAGCCCATCGTATGGGCGATAGGCGTACGCATATCCGGTTCGCCGAGCTGCGCAATGACGCTGCCGTCAAGATAACGCACCATCGAGTGAATGACGGACTGCGGATGGATCAGCACTTCCATCTGCCGGGCTGAAGCGTTGAACAACCAGCGGGCTTCGATATATTCCAGCCCTTTGTTCATCATCGTGGCGGAATCGACAGAGATTTTGCGTCCCATTGACCAGTTGGGGTGACGGCAGGCCTGATCCGGCGTCATCACCGCCAGTTCCGCTATCGCCGTTTCCCGGAAAGGACCACCGGAACCGGTCAGCAGAATCGACGATACGCCGTTCTGCGTTAAGTCAGCGTATCCAAGATTATGCTGTACGGTTACAGGCATACTCTGAAAAATCGCGTTATGTTCGCTGTCCACGGGCAGCAGGTGCGCACCATACTGCTGTACGGCATCCATAAACAGACGTCCGCAGGTGACCAGCGACTCTTTATTCGCCAGCAGCACCGTTTTGCCGGCACGGATGGCGGCCAGCGTTGGCACCAGCCCCGCAGCACCCACAATCGCCGCCATGACCTGGTCAACGTCGTCCAGCGCAGCCACTTCAGCGGCAGCCTGCTGGCCGCTCAATACGTCAGTGCGGCTACCGTTTTCACGCAGGCGGATGCGCAGCGCGTCGGCGCTTTGTACATCGTCCATCACCGCGTAGCGGGGAAAAAATTCCAGACATTGTTCAACCATGCGGTCGACATTTTTCCCTGCGACCAGCGCGGCGATGGAAAAGCGATCGGGGTTATGGCGCACCACATCCAGCGTGCTGCAGCCAATTGAACCGGTCGAACCGAGAACGGTTAATTGCTTCATGAGATGTCCAGAAGAATTGAGACAGGATAAAAAGAAAAACGCCGTCAGAAAGCCCTTACGCCACAATGACCCGGGAGCAGATCGGCGGTCTATCACCTTCAGCAAGCGTGCCAAAGGCTACAGGGCCGACCGTTTTAACACAATCCCAGGAATTGAGCGTTCGGTCTTCTGTACGGCGTTTCAGACTTAACGCCCGCAGCTCATCAATCAAAGTGGGCGGCGAGCGTATCGGCAGAGAATCAGAACTGCATCAGTTCCGCTTCTTTATCGGCCAGCGCCGCATCCACTTTCTTAATGGCGGCGTCAGTCATTTTCTGCACGTCGTCCTGAGAACGGCGATCGTCATCTTCGCTGATCTCTTTGTCTTTCAGCAGCGCTTTAACTTTGTCGTTAGCATCACGACGCACGTTACGGACAGACACGCGAGCCTGTTCGGCTTCGGCACGCACGATCTTAGTCAGATCTTTACGACGTTCTTCGGTCAGCGGCGGCAGCGGAACGCGGATGTCGGTACCCGCAGAGCTCGGGTTCAGACCGAGATCGGAAGCCATGATCGCTTTCTCAACGGCCGGGCTCATCGAGCGATCGAATACGTTGATTTTCAGTGTACGGGAGTCTTCTACCGTGACGCTTGCCAGCTGACGCAGAGGCGTCGGCGTGCCGTAATATTCCACGACAATGCCATCCAGCAGGCTGGGAGAAGCACGACCCGTGCGTATTTTGCTGATTTGGGTTTTGAACGCTTCGACGCATTTTTCCATGCGTACTTCAGCATCTTTTCTGATATCGCTAATCACGTTACGAATCCTTGAAAACTTGTCTCAGACAGACCAGACGGTCGCTCACCGTAAAAGTGAGCTAAGTATAGTCAGGTTTAATGCAAATCACCGGGCAATAAGCCCGCGAAAGTAAGGCGGAATATTACCCGGATTTGGCGCTGACGGGAATTATTCCGTAATCAATGTGCCTTCTTTTTCGCCCATCACCACGCGACGCAGTGCGCCGGGTTTGTTCATGTTGAAGACGCGAATCGGCAATTTATGGTCACGCGCCAGGGTAAAGGCGGCCAAATCCATGACTTTCAGTTCTTTATCGAGCACTTCGCTGTAGGTCAGCTGATCGTACCTGGTGGCAGACGGGTCTTTGGCCGGGTCAGCGGTAAACACACCGTCGACTTTGGTGGCTTTCAGCACAACATCGGCTTCGATTTCAATACCGCGCAGACAGGCAGCGGAATCGGTGGTGAAGAACGGGTTACCGGTCCCTGCTGAAAGAATCACGACGCGATTGTTACGCAGCAGGCTGATGGCTTCCGCCCAGCTGTAGTTATCACACACGCCATTCAGCGGAATCGCTGACATCAGGCGAGCGTTCACATAGGCGCGATGAAGTGAGTCACGCATCGCAAGGCCGTTCATCACCGTTGCCAGCATGCCCATGTGGTCGCCCACAACGCGGTTCATCCCCGCTTTCGCCAGCCCAGCACCACGGAACAGGTTACCGCCACCAATCACTACGCCAACCTGAATACCCAGTTCAACCAGTTCCTTGATTTCCTGAGCCATACGGTCAAGTATGCTTGCATCAATACCGAAGCCTTCCGAACCCTGCAGAGCTTCGCCACTTAACTTAAGCAGAATACGTTTGTAGACGGGTTTTGCATTGGTAGCCATGTTTCTTTCCTGAGACTGTCAACGAGTGAGATGAGTTAATTCTGGCGACATTGTATGCCGCTTTTCAGCACCGCCACTATAGCGATGAGCTGAATTTACAAAACGGGCACAAAAAGAAGCCGCCCTCAGGCGGCTCCTTTTGAAAATTAAGACTGCTTGGACATCGCAGCAACTTCTGCTGCAAAGTCAGTCTCAACTTTCTCGATGCCTTCGCCCACTTCAAAGCGGATGAAGCCAGTAACGTCGGCATTGTGCTCTTTCAGCAGCTGAGCAACAGATTTGCTCGGGTCCATAACGAAAGGCTGGCCGGTCAGAGAAACTTCGCCGGTGAATTTCTTCATGCGGCCTTCAACCATTTTCTCTGCGATTTCTTTCGGCTTACCAGACTGCATCGCGATGTCCAGCTGAACCTGGTACTCTTTCTCAACCACTTCAGCAGAAACGTCTTCCGGCTTAACGAATTCCGGCTTGCTTGCTGCGATGTGCATTGCCAGCTGTTTAACCAGCTCCTGGTCAGCGCCTTTAGCCGCAACCAGAACACCGATACGTGCGCCGTGCTGGTATGAACCCAGAACGTCGCCTTCCAGGGAAGCCACGCGACGGATGTTGATGTTCTCACCGATTTTAGCAACCAGCGCAACACGCTCTTCTTCGAACTGTGCTTTCAGAACTTCAACGTCGGTGATTTTGCCAGCGACCGCAGCGTCCAGTACTTTATTAGCAAATGCCTGGAAACCACCATCTTTAGCAACGAAGTCAGTCTGGCAGTTAACTTCCAGAATGATGCCGTAGGTACCGTCGATCTTAGTGATGATCACGCCGTCAGCAGCAACGTTACCTGCTTTTTTCGCCGCTTTGATTGCGCCGGATTTACGCATGTTTTCGATTGCCAGCTCAATGTCGCCGTTCGCTTCGGTCAGCGCTTTTTTGCAATCCATCATGCCTGCGCCAGTACGCTCACGCAGCTCTTTTACCAGGGATGCGGTAATTTCAGCCATTCTTAAATCCTCGGGAGATGTGAACTGCCCGGCCGGGGGCCAAACAGTATAAATTGAAAAAAGGGGCCGAAAATGGGCCCCTATTCATACACGGTACTAATAAGGGGTGAAACCTTATTATTCAGCTTCTACGAAGCTTTCTTCCGCCTGAGAAGCCAGATCCTGAGAACGACCTTCACGCACGGTTGCAGCTACAGCGCCCAGGTACAGGCTAACAGCGCGGATTGCGTCGTCGTTACCCGGGATAACGAAGTCTACGCCGTCCGGATCGGAGTTAGTATCAACGATAGCAAATACCGGGATACCCAGGTTGTTTGCTTCTTTGATAGCGATGTGCTCGTGGTCAGCGTCGATAACAAACAGTGCGTCCGGCAGGCCGCCCATGTCTTTGATACCGCCCAGGCTGTTTTCCAGCTTGTCCAGCTCACGAGTGCGCATCAGCGCTTCTTTCTTGGTCAGCTTCTCGAAAGTACCGTCCTGGGACTGAGTTTCCAGGTCTTTCAGACGTTTGATGGACTGACGAACGGTTTTCCAGTTAGTCAGCATGCCGCCCAACCAGCGATGGTTCACGAAGAACTGGTCGCAGCTGTTAGCAGCTTCTTTTACCGCTTCGCTTGCAGCGCGTTTAGTACCAACGAAAAGGATTTTACCTTTACGAGCAGAGATCTTGTTCAGTTCAGCCAGAGCTTCGTTGAACATCGGTACAGTTTTCTCAAGGTTGATGATGTGAACTTTGTTACGCGCGCCGAAGATGAAAGGCTTCATTTTCGGGTTCCAGTAACGGGTCTGGTGACCAAAGTGAACACCAGCCTTGAGCATGTCGCGCATGGAAACAGTTGCCATGTTTAAAACCTCTATAGATAAAGTTGGGGTTATGCCTCCACGTATCCCATATTACCGACCCTAAAGGGCACCCCGGAATATGTGTCGATACGTGTGTGTTATTTACACAAAGTGAGATTTGTCGCTTCAGTCCATCCTGTGTAGTACGAAATGGAACGGAAGTCCGGCGCGCTTTATACCACAAAACCCGATCGGAAACCAACTGTTGTTGACGCTGAGTGCTGTTAATGATTCTCAATTTGGCACCAGGACACCCGGACTGTTAACATTGGCAGGAATAACTCTATTATTGTCGAAAAAACCGACACAGCTGGACACAATCCATGGCTATATCTATCAAGACATCTGAAGACATCGAAAAAATGCGCGTCGCCGGCCGCCTGGCCGCTGAAGTGCTGGAAATGATCGAACCCTACGTTAAACCGGGCGTCAGCACCGGCGAACTGGACCGCATCTGTACCGATTATATTGTTAACGAACAGAAAGCGATCTCCGCCTGCCTCGGCTACCACGGTTACCCGAAATCCGTGTGCATCTCTATTAACGAAGTCGTCTGTCACGGGATTCCGGACGACGAAAAACTGTTGAAAGACGGCGACATCGTCAACATTGATGTCACGGTAATTAAGGATGATTTCCACGGCGACACCTCCAGGATGTTCATCGTCGGCAAACCGACGATTCTCGGCGAGCGTCTGTGCCGCATCACCCAGGAGAGCCTGTATCTGGCCCTGAAGATGGTTAAGCCGGGAATCAACCTGCGCGCGATCGGCGCAGCTATCCAGAAATTCGTCGAAGCGGAAGGTTTCTCGGTGGTGCGTGAATATTGCGGTCACGGTATCGGTCGCGGTTTCCATGAAGAACCGCAGGTGCTGCACTACGACTCTCCTGAAACCAATGTGGTGCTCAAGCCGGGCATGACCTTTACCATCGAACCGATGGTCAATGCCGGTAAGAAAGAGATCCGCAGCATGAAAGACGGCTGGACGGTGAAAACCAAAGACCGGAGCTTGTCTGCGCAGTACGAGCATACTATTGTGGTGACAGAGAACGGCTGTGAGATTCTGACGTTACGTAAGGATGACACCATCCCGGCGATAATCTCGCACGACGCATAACGAAAAGCCGGCGCCCGCCGGCTTTTTTTATGACGGGCGTCCTGCCCGTCACCCGATGGGCCGCCGCAGGCGACGTTAAAAATCGCTCCCGGCGATTTTTTATGGGCGATAGTTATTTTCTTATGGTGACGCGATGAGCAACTCTTTACCTGACACTGTCTCCCCTACCCTCTCCGGTCAGCCAGAGAATCCGGGTAGCTGGCCGCAAGGTGATTTGACCTGTGCCACCATCAAGGCACACCTCGATATTTTCCAGCGCTGGCTGGGTGAAGCGTTTGATAGCGGTATCGCCGCCGGGCAGCTAATCGAAGCGCGCACCGAATTTATCGACCAGTTGCTCCAGCGCCTGTGGATTGATTTTGGCTTTGGTCCGGTCAGCGATCTGGCGCTGGTCGCGGTCGGGGGGTATGGCCGCGGCGAGCTGCACCCGCTCTCCGACGTCGACCTGCTGATTCTCAGCCGCAAAAAACTCTCCGATGAGCAGGCGCAGAAGGTGGGCGAACTGCTGACGCTGCTGTGGGATATCAAGCTCGAGGTCGGCCACAGCGTACGCACGCTCGAAGAGTGCCTGCTGGAAGGACTGTCCGATCTTAGCGTCGCGACCAACCTGATTGAATCTCGCCTGCTGATTGGCGATGTGGCCCTGTTTCTTGAACTGCAGAAACATATCTTCAGCGATGGTTTCTGGCCTTCAGAGAAGTTTTTTGCCGCCAAGGTCGAAGAGCAGAACATCCGCCACCAGCGCTACCACGGCACCAGCTATAACCTCGAACCAGATGTGAAAAGCAGCCCTGGCGGCCTGCGAGATATCCACACCCTACAGTGGGTCGCCCGTCGCCACTTCGGCGCCACCTCGCTGGATGAAATGGTTGGCTTCGGCTTTCTCACCGAAGCCGAACGTAACGAGCTTAACGAATGTCTGCACCAGCTGTGGCGGATTCGCTTTGCGCTGCACCTCGAGTTAAACCGCTACGATAACCGCCTGCTATTCGACCGCCAGCTCAGCGTCGCCCGCCGACTGCGCTACGAAGGCGAAGGCAATCAGCCTATCGAATACATGATGAAGGATTTTTTCCGCGTCACCCGGCGGGTCAGCGAACTGAATCACATGCTGCTCCAGCTGTTTGATGAAGCAATCCTCGCCCTCACCGAAGATGAAAAGCCGCGGCCCATCGATGATGATTTTCAGCTGCGCGGCACGCTGATTGACCTGCGCGACGATACGCTGTTTATGCGCGAACCGCAGGCGATCCTGCGCATGTTCTATATTATGGTGCGTAACAGCAACATCACCGGCATCTACTCCACGACGCTTCGCCACCTGCGCCACGCGCGGCGCCATCTGACGCAGCCGCTGTGCTATATCCCGGAAGCGCGCACGATTTTCCTCAGCATGTTGCGCCACCAGGGCGCGGTCAGCCGGGGGCTGTTGCCGATGCACCGCCACAGCGTACTGTGGGCCTATATGCCGCAGTGGTCGCATATTGTGGGCCAGATGCAGTTTGACCTGTTTCATGCCTATACGGTCGATGAACATACGATCCGCGTGATGCTGAAGCTGGAAAGCTTCGCCAAAGAAGAGACCCGCAGTCGCCACCCGCTGTGCGTAGAACTGTGGCCTCGCCTGACGCACCCGGAGCTGATTCTGATTGCTGCCCTGTTCCATGATATTGCTAAAGGTCGCGGCGGCGATCATTCTGTCCTCGGTGCCCAAGATGTGCTGAAATTCGCCGAGCTGCACGGGCTTAACTCGCGGGAAACCCAGCTGGTGGCCTGGCTGGTGCGCCATCATCTGTTGATGTCGGGCACTGCTCAG
>OKEO01000016.1_pt1 | contig 24218 bp, 19 predicted proteins | sample 1611131 | NCBI WGS metagenome assembly OKEO01 (sample SAMN04436713, study PRJEB24849) | human gut metagenome | biome: human gut; feature: NICU; material: stool | host: Homo sapiens | place: USA: Saint Louis, MO | collected 2010-08-30
GTGGAGGCGCATTATAGGGAGTTCTGAGACGTTGACAAGCCCTGTTTTAAAAAAACTTTTAAACCGTCTCTTTTTTGTGAAAAACGCCATTAAAGTGGCAGTTTTTCGAGCTTCTCAAAGCCGTAACGCTGTAAAACGGGTAAAAGTTGTTCAGTTTCTGCCGTCAGCGCCATGCAATAAGCCATATTCGGGTCACTGGATTTCGCATCTGGCGCCTCATGTTCCAGCAGCCAGACGGTACGACGAGCAATCGCAGCACCGGAATCAATCATCCGGGTAACTTCCGGCAGCACCTGCTGCAGCTCTTCCTGTAAAAGAGGAAAATGCGTGCAGCCCAGCACCACCGTATCAGGCGGCTCCGCCATTCGCAGCCACGGGCGCAGAATACGCCGCAACTCCTCCAGCGGGACCGGTTCGCCGTGCAGCTTCGCTTCCGCCAGCTCGACCAGCTCCGCGGAGCCCAGCATCTCTATTTTGCATTCATTCGCAAAGCGGCTGATCAGCTCACGCGTATAGGGGCGTTTGACCGTACCGCGCGTCGCCAGCAGGCCGACGACGCCATTCGCCGTCAAGCGGGCCGCAGGCTTAATCGCCGGGACGACGCCCACAACAGGAAAGGCGAATTTTTCACGAAGGGCGGGAAGAGAGACCGTGCTGGCGGTGTTACAGGCAATGACGGCCAGCGCCAGCGGATAACGTTGTTGAACGGCAGTGACGATTTCGAGCACGCGTTCAACGATGAATTCTTCACTCTTCTCCCCGTAAGGAAAAGCCACGTTATCGAAAGCGTAGATGTAATGCAGATTCGGCAGCAGCTGCCGAATCTCATGATAAACCGACAACCCACCGACGCCGGAGTCAAACACCAGCACGGTGGGACGTGGATCAGAAGGTGTAGCTGCCAGACAAGTAGTATTCTCGTCCTGCAGTTTGGTAGCCATAAGCTGTCTCGTAATCTTTATCGAACAGGTTAGCTATTTTACCACGAACTGTCAGGCGATCGGTGATCGGATACGCGGCAGATACATCAAGCGTGCTGTAGCTTGGCAAAATGCGCTGCGTATTATTGTACTGAGACGTGTTGTTATCGTAGCGTTTACCGTAATACTGCCACGATACATCCATATCGACGTTGAACATCGTCCAGTCCACCTGGTACTTCGCCTGTCGCTTAGAGCGTCTGGCCAGGACTTCACCATTGTCATCATTACGCGGGTCGACGTACTGCAACGTGACGCGGTGGCTGAAAATGCCGGTGTCGATATTACCGGTCCACTCAACACCTTTAATGGTTGCGGCATTGATATTGTCATACTCGCCTTCATAGGTGACAGGATCCGAGTAATAGGTAATCAGATTGGTGATCTTGTAGTGATACGCAGACAGGCGCCAGTCCAGCGGGCCGGTGAGACCGTCAAGTCCGGCTTCCCATTGTTGGGACTCTTCAGGTTTCAGGTTCGGATTTGAACTGATACCAAAACGGGTCGAACCAAACTGCTGTCCCAGTGAAGGCGCGAGGAAGCCGGTACCATAGCCGAGGGTCACGCGATAGTTTTCCACAAACTCCCAACCGGCGGTGGTCTGCCAGGTCCCGTGCCAGCCAAACTGCTCGTCATGATCTTCGCGACCGGACGCTTCAAGCGTCACATCGCCAAACTGCTGCTGACCGGTCAGATACAGGCCGGTGTTATCACGCTTGTAGGTATCCGATATGACCGTATCCGACGAGGTCAGCCGCTGCTGTTGCCAGTCGACGCCGGCGCTCACCGAACCGTGGCCAACAATAACGTTATTGCCCCACTGCAGGTTACGCTGAGTCATCCGATCGAGCGTCGTACCATCATTGTACCGGCCGTATATGCTGCTGTAGTTGTAGTCTTTGACCTTCTGGTAGCTGGCAATCAGTTGTGAAGAGTAGATCCCGGAGCTGAATGCCAGGCCCGCGTCCCAGCTCTGGTTATAGAGCTGCTCTTCATCTGCACTGTAGGCAGGGCTGTATGGCGGGCTCCCCAGATCGTAATCGCTATTATTGGTATAGCTACGCCCGCGGAAGAAGCCATTCAGATTATCGTTAAATTTATGTTCAAGACCGCCCCAGAACGCTTTGCTGCGGAAACCATCGCGATCCTGATCGTGAGACCAGCTCGAGTCAGGCTGAACGTTAAAGCCCTTGTTGCCCTCATAGGAACCGGCGACCGTCGCCACCGTATCACCGAAACGATGGCGAAGCGTGCCGTCGTATTGCTGATAGCCTTCAGAACCGACGCCTGCGGTGACCTTAGATTCTTCTTTATCAGAATGGGTGATGACGTTAATTACGCCGCCCATCGCGCCGGAACCATAAATAGCCGAACGCGGGCCGCGGATGTATTCCACGCGTTGTACCAGAGAAAGCGGTATTTGATTGAGGTCAGGGTTGTTTGTAATACCGGGGCGCGGCATGGGAACGCCATCGATCAGCACCAGAACCTGTTTGGCCTCGGTCCCGCGGACAAATAAAGAAGAGCTCTGTCCCATCCCCCCATTCTGGGCAATATCCACCCCAGGCAGTCGACGCATAACGTCATTCAAATCCTTCGCCTGCCAGCGATCGATATCTTCCCGGGTAACTACGTCGGTCGGTGCAAGAACCGTATTGACCGGCTGTTGAAAACGATTTGCTGTCACCACTAACGTATCTGAATTGCTGTCTTGCGCCCAGCCGGAAAATGCCGTGACGGAGAGAGCCGTCATCAGCGAAGCTTTTTTAATCATTGTAAAAGCATCCGTAACATATAAAGGATGCCGCTGGTTTCATCAGTAGCACGCGATGATAGAAACCAAATGCGACGTATTCCGGCAGGTCTTCGGGCTTGGGGCGTGTTATGGATGAGGACTTCCCACCTGACATCGGCAGTGTCTGCATAATGCGTTCATCCCACCTTCCTTACCGCTGCGCGTCAGCCCCAGATTTGCACTGGGTTCCCTTTTAACTCACAGGACCGGTTACACAATGCTATAATTAGAAACATATAGATGTCCAGACTTCTATAATTATATTTGATCCCTTCTCCGGGCTGGACATCCCCTACGCTTTCCCTACAATCCCCGCGTACTTATTTTATTCAGGATGCATCATGACCCCAGAACACCTTCCGACCGAACAATATGAAGCGCAGCTGGCAGAAAAAGTCGTCCGTCTGCAAAAAATGATGGTGCCTTTTGCCGCGCCGGTTCCGGAGGTGTTTCGTTCGCCGGTAAGTCATTATCGTATGCGTGCTGAATTCCGCCTGTGGCATGACGGTGACGACCTGTACCACATCATGTTCGATCAGCAGACGAAATCCCGGATTCGCGTCGATAGCTTCCCGGCGGCAAGTGAGCTCATCAATCAACTGATGGTCGAGATTCTTGACGGCGTGCGCGATAACCCGGTTCTGCGCCATAAATTGTTCCAGGTCGATTATCTGACGACCCTGAGCAACCAGGCCGTGGTATCGCTGCTGTACCACAAAAAACTCGACGATGAGTGGCGCCAGCAGGCCGAGATCCTGCGCGATGCGCTGCGCGCGAAAAACCTCAACGTGCATCTGATTGGCCGGGCCACCAAAACCAAAATCGAGCTCGATCAAGATTACATCGATGAGCGTCTGCCGGTTGCCGGTCGCGAAATGATCTACCGCCAGGTAGAAAACAGCTTCACTCAGCCGAATGCCGCCATGAATATCCAGATGCTGGAGTGGGCGCTGGACGCCACCAAAGAGGCGACGGGAGATTTACTGGAACTGTACTGCGGCAATGGTAACTTCTCGCTGGCCCTGGCGCGCAACTTCGATCGCGTACTGGCAACGGAAATCGCCAAACCGTCGGTCGCGGCAGCGCAGTACAACATTGCGGCTAACCATATTGATAACGTGCAGATTATCCGTATGTCGGCGGAAGAGTTTACGCAGGCCATGAACGGTGTCCGGGAGTTTAATCGTCTGCAAGGTATTGACCTGAAAAGCTATCAGTGTGAGACGATTTTTGTCGATCCGCCGCGCAGCGGGCTGGATAGTGAAACCGAGAAGATGGTGCAGGCGTACCCGCGTATTCTGTACATCTCCTGTAATCCGGAGACCCTGTGCCAGAATCTGGAAACCTTAAGCCAGACCCATGACGTCACGCGTCTGGCGCTGTTCGATCAGTTCCCGTACACCCATCATATGGAGTGCGGCGTCTTATTAACCCGCAAGTAGGCGATTTTTACAGAACCCGGCCCCACGATACTTGCCGGGTTCTGGCGTTAAGCGGTTACTCTGCCGCCGCATCCTTCCGGTTACGAATCCGGTAGCCGATCCAGAACACGGTAATCACCGACAGCACGGCCGGGAAGAAATTGGAGCCGATGTCCGGATATTCCGCGCGTACCACGGTGCTATACAGCAGAACGCCGAGAATAAAGCAGGCCGCCGCCAGGCCTGGCAGCCCCACGGGCATACTGCGGTTCTGGTAGCGCTGATGCAGACAGTAAACTGTCAGCAGCAAAGACAGAACCGGGAAGATGGAAAAGGGAACAATCGAGCTGAACAGCGCGGCGAAGGTTCCATTAATGGATAAACCAGCGATCAGCGCCAGCAGCAGCGTACCTTTATCTTGAACTGAGTGTTTCATTGCTCGTCCTTCACGTTATTCGGAATGATTTGACATTTTTTCTTGTTCGCGGCGATACCAGTAATACGCGCCTTTCGAGATCATTCTGAGCTGCAGTACCAGTCGCTCTTCCAGCTGCCGACGCTGTTCAGGACTGACGTCCAGCGCCTCAGCGCCCGCGCTGAAAACGATAGTGACCATAGCTTCAGCCTGCGCTTCGGTAAAGGCGCGCGGCATATGGTTTTCGATTTCTAAATAATCGGCAAGTTCCGCGATGAAATGTTGAATTTCACGCGCCACGGCGGCACGAAACGCCGCGGATGTGCCAGAACGTTCCCGCAACAACAGACGGAAAGCGTTTGGGTTATTACCTATAAATTCCATGAATGTGGAGACAGAGGTGCGAATCACGCTGCCGCCTTTGGCGATACGCTGCCGCGCCTGACGCATCAGCTGACGTAGCATGAGCCCGCTCTCGTCGACCATCGTCAGACCGAGTTCGTCAACATCGCGAAAATGGCGATAAAAGGACGTTGGTGCAATCCCCGCCTCGCGCGCAACTTCGCGCAAACTCAAGCTGGCGAAACTCCGCTCAGCGCTCAGCTGGCTGAATGCGGCCTCGACCAGCGAACGTCGGGTTTTCTCTTTTTGTAGCGCTCTTACGCCCATCACGATGTCTGAATCCTTCCAATAGACCTGTTGGCACTATACCAGAGATTAAAACTAATCGGTTTAGCCAGGTTTGTGAATGATTGTTTACGAGCCGAATCTGCTTTTATGCCGCAAAAAAGCACAACGATAATTGGGTTAAAGCCCGGCGAATGTTATCATCGTGTTTATTTTATGTATAAAACAGGTGAGTAATGCCATGTCACACTCTTGGGATTATGATGCAATAGTGATTGGTTCCGGACCTGGCGGTGAAGGTGGTGCGATGGGACTGGTTAAACAGGGAGCGCGCGTCGCCGTTATTGAGCGCTATCATAACGTCGGCGGCGGCTGTACCCACTGGGGTACCATCCCGTCGAAAGCCCTCCGCCATGCCGTCAGTCGTATTATCGAGTTTAACCAAAACCCTCTCTACAGCGACCATTCCCGTCTTCTTCGTTCTTCCTTCGCCGACATTCTTAACCATGCCGACAGCGTCATTAACCAGCAGACCCATATGCGTCAGGGTTTCTATGAGCGCAACCACTGCGAAATATTGCAGGGCAACGCGCACTTTGTTGATGAACACACGCTCGCCCTGGAATGTCACGACGGCACCGTCGAAACGATCACCGCGGAGAAATTCGTCATCGCCTGCGGCTCCCGTCCGTATCATCCGGCTGATGTCGACTTTTCCCACCCGCGCCTTTACGACAGCGATTCTATTCTCAGCCTGCAGCACGAGCCCCGCCACGTCATTATCTATGGTGCCGGGGTGATTGGCTGTGAGTACGCGTCCATTTTCCGCGGTATGGAAGTCAAAGTGGACCTGATAAATACCCGCGATCGTCTGCTGGCATTCCTCGATCAGGAGATGTCCGACTCCCTCTCCTACCACTTCTGGAACAGCGGTGTGGTTATTCGCCACAACGAAGAGTACGAGAAGATTGAAGGCGTTGATGACGGCGTGATCATGCATTTGAAATCGGGTAAAAAACTAAAAGCAGATTGCCTGCTGTACGCCAACGGGCGTACCGGTAACACCGATTCCCTGGCACTGGAAAATATTGGTCTGAAAACCGATAGCCGCGGTCAGCTCAAGGTCAACAGTATGTATCAGACCGCGCTGCCGCATATCTATGCCGTAGGCGACGTCATCGGTTATCCAAGTCTGGCATCAGCCGCTTACGATCAGGGTCGCATCGCCGCGCAGGCGCTGATTAAAGGTGAGGCTTCTGCCCATCTGATCGAGGATATCCCCACCGGCATCTATACCATCCCGGAAATCAGCTCCGTCGGTAAAACCGAGCAGCAACTGACCGCCATGAAGGTACCGTACGAAGTGGGCCGCGCGCAGTTTAAACATCTGGCACGGGCGCAAATCGTCGGCATGAGCGTGGGCACGCTGAAGATCCTGTTCCATCGGGAAACGAAAGAGATCCTTGGGATTCATTGCTTTGGCGAGCGCGCGGCCGAGATTATTCATATCGGCCAGGCGATTATGGAGCAAAAAGGTGGTGGCAACACCATTGAGTACTTCGTCAACACCACCTTTAACTACCCGACCATGGCGGAAGCCTATCGGGTTGCCGCGCTAAACGGCTTAAACCGCCTGTTTTAACGCTTTGTCGAAATGGCCATCCATGGTGCTGCGGATGGCCTCCGCCAGATGTTCGTAGCGGCTGCGCAGCGGGGAACCGGGGCGGTAAACCAACCCGATCGTTCGTCTCGGTTCCGGCTTAATGCACGGAATATAGACCACGCCATCGCGTTTTCTCTCCTGCGGCACCGCTAACGCCGGCAGCAGCGTGATCCCGCTGCCTGCGGCCACCATGTTACGCAGCGTTTCGAGACTGGTCGCGCGGAAATGCGTATCTTCATCCGCACCGGCCTCAAAACAGAATCCCATCGCCTGATCGCGCAGGCAGTGGCCATCTTCCAGCATCAGCAGCTTCTCCCCGGCCAAATCGGACATCGGCACGCGATCGCGATTTGCCCACGGGTGATCTTCGTAGATTGCCAGCATCATCGGCTCGTCAAACAGCGGCACCTCGATAAAGGCCTCGCTCTCTTTCACCAGCGCGAGGATCGCGCAGTCCAGCTTGCCGCTGTCCAGCTGGGCCAGCAGCTGATGCGTTTGGGCTTCATGCAGGTACATTTCCAGCTTGGGAAACGTCTGGTGCAGCATCGGTATGATTTGTGGCAACAGGTAAGGGCCAATGGTCGGAATCAGGCCAATATGCAGCGGCCCGGACATGGTCTCACCCTGTTGACTTGCCATTTCCTTGAGCACTTTGACTTCGCGTAACACGGTACGCGCCTGATCCACCAGCAACAGTCCGGCCTGGGTAAACAGAACCTTACGGCTGGTGCGCTCCAGCAACATGACCCCAAGTTCATCCTCCAGCTTGCGAATTTGTCCGCTAAGCGTGGGTTGGCTGACGTGGCAGGAGTCCGCCGCGCGCCGGAAGTGGCGGTGCTCGGCTAGCGCAACCAGGTATTCAAGATCGCGAATATTCATTTTTCATCCTCCGTCGCCATGATAGTTCATGGCGATAGATAGCATAGCAACGAACGATTATCCCTATCAAGTTTTCTGTTCAATAATAAACCCAGAAACGAGGCAAAAGTCAGAAAATCACGACATTGCCTCAGCATATTCCCTGACCAGATAACTAAAGCCAACGTGAACTTTTGCGGACCTTGTGTCCGCTTTTTTTTGCATAAAAAAGCCCGGACATAGCCCGAGCCTCTTTTCTCACTCATCCCACTGGAATCATTCAGGAGCGGCGAGGATTTACACCAGACGCTGTTTCGCGTCAGCAATCGCCTGGGCAACCTGCTTCGGCGAGACGCCGCCTTTTGCCGAGCGCTTATCCAGACAAGACTGCAGCGACAGAATCGGATAGACATCGTCGGCAATCACGCTGCTAAACTTCTGCAGGTCGGCCAGCGCCAGATCTTCCAGCGGTTTGCCCTGGGCGATCGCTTCAACAACCGCTTCCCCGACGATATGGTGCGCTTCACGGAACGGTACGCCTTTCGCAACCAGATAATCCGCCAGTTCGGTCGCATTTGCGTAGCCCTGCTGCGCCGCCTCTTCACAACGCGGACGCCTGACCTGAATACCATCCAGCACCAGCGTCGCCATATGCAGGCAGTCAAGCCAGGTATCGAGCGCGTCGAACAGCCCTTCTTTGTCTTCCTGCATATCTTTATTGTAGGCCAGCGGCAGACCTTTCAGAGTCATCATCATTCCAGTCAGGGCACCCTGAACACGGCCACATTTTCCGCGGATAAGTTCGAGCGCATCCGGATTCTTTTTCTGTGGCATCAGCGAGGAACCGGAGGTAACGCGATCGGATAATTCAATAAAACCGGCTTCGCCCGTATTAAAGAAAATCAGATCTTCGGCGAAACGTGACAGGTGAACCATGCCAATCGACGCATCGGAGAGCAGCTCCAGTACGTGGTCACGGTCAGAAACGCTGTCCAGGCTATTGCGGGTCGCCGAAGCAAAACCCAGCCAGTCAGCCAGCTGCTCGCGATCGATATCATAGGCGGTACCCGCCAGCGCACCGCAGCCCAGAGGGCTGACGTCCAGACGCTTAAGGGTATCCTGCAGGCGGCTTTCATCCCGCGCCAGCATTTCAACGTAGGCCAGGCACCAGTGGGCGAACGTCACCGGCTGCGCACGCTGCAGGTGGGTATAACCCGGCATAACGGCATCCTGGTTGTTCTGCGCCGTATCCACCAGCGCGCTTTGCAGCTGGCGGTTCGCAGAGAGTAGCTCCGCAACGGTATCTTTACACCACAGCTTCAGGTCGGTTGCGACCTGATCGTTACGGCTCCGCCCGGTATGCAATTTTTTACCCAGCTGGCCCACTTTGTCGATCAGTTTACCTTCCACCCAGCTGTGGATATCTTCCGCATCGCTTGCAAGAATTTGCTGCGGATTCGCCCGCACCTCTTCCAGCAGCACGCTGAGCGCCTCTTCCAGCTGCTGCTGCTCAGCGGCACTCAGAACGCCCACCGTCACCAGCGCTTTAGACCAGGCAACAGAGCCAACGATATCCTGCTCCGCCAGGCGATAGTCGAAGCGCAAAGAGTCGTTGAACTGCTTGAACCGCTGATCTGCTGCCTGAGTAAAACGCCCGCCCCAAAGTGCCATAACCATTTTCCTTAAATTCGTTTAGTTCTGCCGGGTGACGCTTCGCTAACCCGACCTACAGTCTTGTAGGCCCGGCCAGCAATACGCCGCCGGGCATGAAATATTAAGCCAGAATACGCGTGCCGATAGGCGTGCCATTAAATAATGCCGGCAGCTGTTCCGCGTGACGCCAGGAGGCGATATCCACCGGGCGTCCCAGCGCGCGCGCCGCATCCAGCGCGGCATTCACCTTGACGATCATGCCGTCAGTGATAATGCCTTGTTCGATCAGCTGCTCCGCCTTCGCCGCGGTCATCTCCGCGATACGCTGGCCTTTACCATCGAGAATACCGCTGACATCGGAAAGCAGAATCAGATCCGCGCCGAGGGTCGCCGCCAGCGCAGTGGCCGCCTGGTCAGCATTCACGTTCATCAGCTCTCCTTCATCGGTCACGCCGATCGAACTGACTACCGGCAGGTAGCCGCCGGCCAGCAGGGTGTTAATCAGCGCCGGCGATCCCGGCTGCGCCAGGCCAACGTGGCCCAGATCTTCATCAAGCTGAGTGACCTTCACGCTATCACCATCGCCAAGGAACAGGCCAACGGACATAATATGGTGTTTCTTCGCCCATGCCAGCAGCGTCTTATTCGCGGTTCCCGCCAGCGCACCGGTAATAATGTCGATCTGATCCGCAGGCGTCACCCGCAGACCGTTTTTCTTGTTCACCGGCAGGTTGAGCTGCTTCATCAGCTCATCCACCACACAGCCGCCGCCGTGAACAATAACCAGCGGGCGATGATGCGTTTCACGATAATTGACCAGCGCGGTAAACAGACGCTCCAGCGCTTCTTCGCTGTCGAGTAAAACGCCGCCGAGTTTGATAATTAATGGGTTCATCATCACACCTTAAATAAGAGACTGCGTTTCAGCGAAGCCGAAACGAATATTCGCGCACTGTACTGCCTGTGCTGCCGCGCCTTTCAGCAGGTTATCTTCCGCCGCCACCACGATGATATGCTGGTCCTGAACCGCAAAACCGATATCACAGAATGGCAGACCTACGACGTTTTTCAATGCGGGCACGCCTTTATCGTATAAACGTACCAATGGCTTATCGGCATACGCCTGCTGGAACACACCGGCAACCTGCTCTTTGCTGACGCCCGGCTTCAGGCGGCAGGTAATGGTTTCCAGAATCCCACGTTTAAAGTTGCCGAGATGAGGCGTAAAAATCACCTCTGCGCCAAGATGGGTCGAGATTTCCGGGTGGTGACGATGGTTGAACACGCCATACGGCTGCAGACTGACTTCACAGAAGCTATTGCCGATGGCCGCTTTACGTCCCGCACCGCTGACGCCGCTGGTGGCGTTGATCACCGGCCACTGGGTAAGATCCAGCAGGTCCGCATCGATCAACGGCTTCAGCGACAGCTGAGCCGCCGTTGGATAGCAGCCCGGTACGGCGACCAGATTCGCCTCTTTCAGTTTGTCGACGCTCCACTCTGCCAGGCCATATACCGCCTGCTCAAGCAGGGCCGGATGCTGATGAGTAAAGCCGTAATATTTTTCGTAGAACGCACCGTCATTTACGCGGAAGGCGCCGGATAAGTCGAACACCACGCAGCCTGCGGCAAGGAACTGCGGCGCCAGGTCGTGGCTCACTTCATGGGCGGTAGCGAGGAAGACGACATCCACCCCGGCGCTAAATTCGCTGATATCTGACATCGGCTGCAGCGGTAAATCCACAATGCCTTTCAGCTGCGGATGCAAATCGGAAATTGATTTCCCTGCATCATTGCTTTGCGCGGAGACCGTCAAAGCGGTTATGGTCATATGAGGATGGCGATTTACATAGGTCACTAGCTCTGCGCCGGCATAACCGCTGGCACCCACAATCAGCGTCTTCAACATCGGGGCTCTTCACCTTCTTACGTCATATTTGTCCAGGAAGCATTTCTCTTCCTCACCCTGTTAAGCCGTAAGCACTTTCCCTACATTTTATGGGTTTTCTTACGCTCAACGATAATGTATTTTTATTCACTAATACTGCATGAATATTGATACTATCATGACCCGAGGTGTGTCAACAATGAAAAACAATTTACCACCCTTTATCGAGATTTACCGCGCATTGATCGCCACACCTTCCATCAGCGCAACCGAAGAGGCGCTGGTTCAAAGTAATGAGACTTTAATCAATTTACTCGCCGGCTGGTTCCGCGAAATCGGCTTCAATGTCGAAGTGCAGCCGGTGCCAGATACGCGCAACAAATTCAATATGCTGGCCAGTACCGGCCACGGCGCTGGCGGCCTGCTTCTCGCCGGCCATACGGATACCGTTCCCTTTGATGACGGCCGCTGGACCCGCGATCCTTTCACCCTCACCGAGCACGAAAACAAGCTGTACGGCCTCGGCACCGCCGACATGAAAGGCTTTTTTGCCTTTATTCTTGATGCACTGCGCGATGTCGATGTCAGTAAGCTGAAAAAGCCGCTCTACATCCTGGCTACCGCCGATGAAGAGACCAGCATGGCCGGCGCCCGTTACTTTGCCGAAACGACCCTGCTACGCCCGGATTGCGCCATCATCGGCGAACCAACCTCTCTGCAGCCGGTACGCGCGCACAAAGGCCATATGTCCAACGCCATCCGTATCCAGGGGCAGTCCGGCCACTCCAGCGATCCGGCGCGCGGCGTCAACGCCATTGAGCTGATGCACGATGCCATTGGTCGCATCATGCAGCTGCGCGACTCGCTGAAAGAGCGCTATCACTACGATGCCTTCACCGTACCCTATCCGACGCTCAACCTCGGGGCTATCCATGGCGGCGACGCGTCAAACCGAATCTGCGCCTGCTGCGAGCTGCATATGGATATTCGCCCGCTTCCGGGCATGACGCTCAACGATCTCAACGGACTGCTGGATGAAGCGCTGGCACCGGTTAGCGAACGCTGGCCGGGTCGCCTGACCGTCTCCGAGCTGCATCCGCCGATTCCGGGTTACGAATGCCCACCGGACCACCGGCTGGTCCAGGTCGTTGAAAAGCTACTCGGCGCACAAACTGAAGTCGTGAACTACTGCACCGAAGCGCCGTTTATTCAGACGCTCTGCCCGACGCTGGTTTTAGGTCCAGGCTCTATTAATCAGGCCCACCAGCCGGATGAATATCTGGAAACCCGCTTTATCAAGCCGACCCGTGAGCTGATTACGCAGGTTGTCCACCATTTCTGCTGGCACTAAAAGCCAGCGGATCCCGCCCCTTTTCCTGGGGCGGGACGGTGATTCTGGTCACATTTCCATAAGCAACGCTTATCAAGCGACGTCTGAGTTAAATTTCGCAAATTGCCGCCATTTATTCGGTTGCTGAAGCGATTTCGCAACAATTGACGTGGGGGTTTTTACGTGGCTTTATAAAAGACGGCTGCTTATCCGCCGCTCAACGTTGCAGAGTGCCGGGTATAACAAAATAAAATGAGATGGGGTGTCTGGGGTAACATGAACGAACAATATTCCGCTTTGCGTAGTAATGTCAGTATGCTCGGTAAGGTGCTAGGCGATACCATCAAGGATGCACTGGGAGAGAACATTCTTGATCGTGTCGAAACTATCCGTAAATTGTCCAAGTCTTCTCGCGCCGGCAATGAAGCCAATCGCCAGGAATTGCTCACCACGCTGCAAAACTTGTCCAACGACGAGCTGCTGCCGGTCGCTCGCGCCTTCAGCCAGTTCCTGAACCTGGCGAATACGGCGGAGCAGTACCACAGTATTTCGCCAATCGGCGAAGCTGCCAGCAATCCGGAAGTGATTGCCCGCACCCTGAGAAAACTCAAAGACCAACCTCATCTCAACGAAGACACCATTAAAAAAGCGGTGGAGTCCCTGTCTCTGGAGCTGGTGTTAACCGCTCACCCCACCGAGATCACCCGCCGTACGCTGATCCACAAAATGGTGGAAGTGAACAACTGCCTGAAGCAGCTTGATAATAAAGATATCGCGGATTACGAACACCATCAGCTGATGCGCCGTCTGCGCCAGCTGATCGCCCAGTCATGGCATACGGATGAAATCCGTAAGTACCGCCCGACCCCGGTTGATGAAGCGAAATGGGGTTTTGCCGTTGTTGAAAACAGCCTGTGGGAAGGGGTACCAAACTACCTGCGCGAGCTGAATGAACAGCTGGAAGAGAACCTCAACTATCAGCTGCCGGTTGACTTTGTACCGGTGCGCTTCACCTCCTGGATGGGTGGTGACCGCGACGGTAACCCTAATGTGACCGCCGATATCACCCGTCAGGTGCTGCTGCTGAGCCGCTGGAAAGCCACCGACCTGTTCCTGAAAGATATTCAGCTGCTGATTTCCGAACTGTCGATGGTCGAATGTACCGACGAACTGCGGGAGCTGGCCGGTGCGGAAGGCGCGCAGGAACCGTATCGTTATCTGATGAAAAAACTGCGTACCCAGCTGATGGAAACCCAGGCCTGGCTGGAAGCTCGCCTGAAAGGACAGAAGCTGCCGAAACCTGTCGGCCTGATTACCCAGAACGAACAGCTGTGGGAACCGCTTTATGCCTGCTATAAGTCGCTACAGTCCTGCGGCATGGGCATTATCGCCAACGGCGAACTGCTCGATACCCTGCGCCGCGTGAAATCGTTCGGCGTACCGCTCGTGCGTATCGATATTCGTCAGGAAAGCACCCGCCATACCGAAGCGCTGGGGGAGATGACCCGCTATCTCGGCATCGGTGATTACGAAAGCTGGTCAGAAGCCGACAAACAGGCCTTCCTGATCCGCGAACTGAACTCCAAACGCCCGCTGCTGCCACGTCAGTGGGAGCCAAGTAATGAAACCCGCGAAGTGCTCGATACCTGCCGGGTGATCGCCGAAGCGCCGCACGGATCCATCGCCGCTTACGTGATCTCTATGGCGAAGACGCCATCCGATGTGCTGGCGGTTCACCTGCTGCTGAAAGAGTCCGGTATCGGCTTTGCTCTGCCGGTTGCGCCGCTGTTTGAAACCCTGGACGATCTGAACAACGCCAATGACGTCATGACCCAGCTGCTGAACATCGACTGGTATCGCGGCTTTATTCAGGGCAAACAGATGGTCATGATCGGCTACTCCGATTCGGCGAAAGATGCCGGCGTGATGGCCGCGTCCTGGGCGCAATACCAGGCGCAGGATGCGTTGATCAAAACCTGCGAAAAAGCCGGTATTGAACTGACGCTGTTCCACGGACGCGGCGGCTCTATCGGTCGCGGCGGCGCCCCGGCGCACGCGGCGCTGCTTTCTCAGCCTCCGGGAAGCCTGAAAGGCGGCCTGCGCGTGACGGAACAGGGCGAGATGATCCGCTTTAAATACGGTCTGCCGGAAGTCACCATCAGCAGTCTGTCGCTGTACACCAGCGCAGTCCTGGAGGCCAACCTGCTGCCGCCGCCGGAACCCAAACCGGAATGGCGTCACATCATGGCCGAGCTGTCGGACATCTCTTGTGACATGTATCGTGGCTACGTGCGTGAAAATAAAGACTTTGTCCCTTATTTCCGCTCCGCAACGCCGGAGCAGGAACTGGGCAAACTGCCGCTCGGCTCGCGTCCGGCAAAACGTCGCGCCACCGGTGGCGTCGAGTCCCTGCGCGCTATTCCATGGATTTTCGCCTGGACCCAGAACCGCCTGATGTTGCCGGCCTGGCTGGGCGCAGGTACCGCGCTGCAAAAAGTGGTAGAAGATGGCAAGCAGAGCGAGCTGGAAACCATGTGTCGCGACTGGCCGTTCTTCTCTACCCGTCTGGGCATGCTGGAAATGGTGTTCTCGAAGGCTGACCTGTGGCTGGCGGAATACTACGATCAGCGTCTGGTGAAACCGGAGCTATGGAAACTGGGCGCGGAGCTGCGTGAGCTGCTGTCCAACGGGATCAAAGTGGTGCTCGATATTGCAAACGACTCCCACCTGATGGCCGACCTGCCGTGGATCGCCGAATCTATCCAGCTGCGTAACATCTATACCGACCCGCTGAACGTCCTGCAGGCAGAACTGCTGCACCGTTCGCGTCTGGCGGAAGAAGAAGGTAAAGAGCCGGATCCGCGCGTTGAACAAGCGCTGATGGTCACCATCGCGGGCGTTGCCGCAGGTATGCGCAACACGGGCTAATTTATCAGCCGTTCCCGGTAAGACGATATTTACCGGGAAAAAACCGGATCGCGCCCGATCCGGTTACGCTTTCCCCGGTCCGCATCACGCGGCCGGGGATTTTTATTAATGGTGCAGCATTTCGTCGACAATCTGCTCTTTATGCAGAGCATAAGGATAATACGTCGGCCAGTTATCCATCTCTTTCAGTAGGGCCTCCTGCGAGTCATTGCCCATGAAGATATGGAAATGCTGTGATTTACGCGGTGCGATAATATGATCGCTGAACTGAACAAATTTCGGCGCTTTTGATTCCGCCTGCTGACATTCGAACAGGTAACGCACGCCTTTCTTGCCGGAAGCATAGGTCAGGATCTTATAGCCGGAATAGGTGTATTTACAGGCATTAACGGTTTTGCCAACGTGGAACTCCATCACGTTATCTTCGATCCCAATCTGGTCCACATCGGTGGCATACCCTTTCTTATAATATTCCCGATATTCCGCCACGCTCTTGCCGCCCGCTTTTTTGGCTTTTTGCTCCAGCACCGGATCCAAATCCCCCTTCAGCAGATACGGATTCACCGACTGCCAGATCCCATCCCAGTCGCTCAGCGCCCGATCTTTAACGTCGGCATCGGCAAAAATACCCTCGCTGGCCTTCACCTCCGCCTCCGTTAACGCGGGGCCATGGCTATGGTGGCCGTGAGCAAAGGTCTGAGCACTGGCTAACAGCATGCCAACCCCCAGCGCAAGGGCAGAAATCTTTTTGGTCATCACTCTCTCCTGAGTTAACATTTGCAATGATATGTTACGATATAACATATCATATATAATCTGCAATACGATTCCCCTTCATTACCCTCTGCTTTTACCCTTTCCACGCTGTCCGGTATGATAAAAATGTGGCGCCTTCTACGGAGCAAGAATGGATACCGATCTCAATCAACACATCGACGCGTTAATCAAAAGCCCGGCGACGATCCGGCAGATCCGATTTGCCACCGACAGCCGTCCGGCTTCCGGTAACGTGCAGAAGGCGGATTTTCCACGCCTCGACATCATGCTTGATGGGCAGCTTCACGATGCCGGTATCAAAGCCGATCCGCCCGTGCTGTCCCGGCACGACGTGCTGTTTATTCACGCCGGCGGATGGCATTCTCCCCGTTGGCAGTCGCCCTGTACCGTTCTGAGCATTGTGTTTGGCAAGCAGCAGTTAGAGCTCACCCTGACGCGCTGGAACGGCAGTATGTTGAATGTTGAGGAGAGGCTTCAGGTGCCGCGCCGCGGCCCCCGGACCGGCTCCTTCCTGCTCCAGGCGCTCAATGAGATGCAGATGCAACCGCAGGAACAACACACCGCGAGATACATCGTTATCAGCCTGCTGAGCCACTGCGCCGACCTGCTTGGTAGCCAGGTGCAAACCGCCTCCCGAAGTCAGGCGCTCTTTGAAGCGATCCGCAAATACATCGACGCTCGCTTTGCCGAACCGTTAACCCGCGAATCGGTGGCACAGGAATTTTATCTCTCGCCAAACTATCTCTCCCATCTGTTCCAGAAATGCGGGCCCATGGGGTTTAACGAGTATCTGAATCACATCCGACTTGAGCAGGCCCGAATGCTGTTAAAAGGCCACGACATGAAAATCAAAGATGTCGCTCACGCCTGTGGTTTTGTCGACAGCAACTATTTCTGCCGTCTGTTTCGCAAGAATACCGAGCGTTCTCCCTCCGAGTATCGCCGCCAGTATCACAGCCAGCTGACGGAGAAGCCGCGCTAAGCAGAAACTAGATTTTTGTAAGTAAGCCATCGCGTTTTTACGCTCGCCCTGCCCAGGTTCGCCAGATATAGCTGGAAAATGTGATCTAAATCATCCTTACCCGCAATGCGTACATTTATCCAGTTTTTGGCAAATTTGTCATCTGGCGACCCGCCGAGGAGAAGCCGTATCCTTACCTCAACATCACTGAATTGAGGAAAGGCTATGGAACTCTATCTGGACACCGCGAACGTAGCAGAAGTTGAACGTCTGGCACGAATCTATCCGCTGGCCGGAGTGACCACCAACCCGAGCATTATCGCCGCAGGCAAAACGCCGATCTGGGATGTTCTCCCGCGTCTGCAAAAGGCCATTGGAGCCGATGGAACGCTGTTTGCCCAGACGATGAGCCGCGATGCTGAGGGCATGGTGGCGGAAGCCAAACGGTTGAGTAATGCCGTTCCGGGCATCGTGGTTAAAATCCCGGTCACCGCTGAAGGCCTCGCCGCTATCAAATTACTGAAGAAAGAAGGCATCCCGACGCTGGGTACCGCGGTCTATAGCGCCGCGCAGGGGCTGCTGGCAGCGCTGGCGGGGGCAAAATATGTTGCCCCTTATGTCAACCGCGTCGATGCCCAGGGGGGGGACGGGATTCGCATGGTGCAGGAGCTGCAATCCCTGCTGGAACAGCACGCGCCGGAGAGCAAAGTGCTGGCCGCCAGCTTTAAAACTCCGCGTCAGGCGCTGGATTGCCTGCTGACCGGCTGTGAAGCTATCACCCTTCCCTTAGACGTAGCGCAACAAATGCTCGGCACCCCTGCGGTAGAGTCAGCCATAGAGAAGTTTGAGCAAGACTGGAATAACGCTTTTGGCAATCTGAACCTGTAACCCGATTGTCGCGTCGCCAGAGGGCGGCGCCACGATCAACCAGGAGGAATCGAAATGGATCGCATTATTCAATCCCCAGGCAAATATATTCAGGGTGCGAATGCTATCACCCGCCTTGGCAACTATCTCAAACCGCTGGCCGAACGCTGGCTCATTGTCGGCGACAAGTTTGTGCTGGGTTTTGCCGAAGAAAAGCTGCGTAAAAGCCTGACCGATGCGGGTCTGGCTGCTGAAATCGTGCCGTTTGGCGGTGAATGCTCGCATAATGAAATCAATCGCTTGCGTGAAATCGCCGGCGCTGCTCGCTGCAATGCCGTGCTGGGAATCGGCGGCGGAAAAACGCTGGATACCGCGAAAGCATTAGCCCACTTTATGAATCTTCCGGTAGTGATTGCCCCGACAATTGCCTCAACGGATGCCCCCTGCAGCGCCCTCTCCGTTATCTATACCGACGAAGGCGAGTTTGACAGCTATCTGATGCTGCCGCGCAACCCGAACATGGTGATTGTCGATACGCAAATTGTCGCCGGCGCTCCGCCGCGCCTGCTGGCAGCGGGCATCGGCGATGCGTTGGCCACCTGGTTTGAAGCCCGGGCCTGTTCACGCAGCGGCGCCACGACAATGGCCGGAGGCAAATGCACTCAGGCGGCGCTGGCGCTGGCTGAACTGTGCTACAACACGCTGATTGAAGAAGGTGAAAAAGCGATGCTGGCGGCGGAGCAACATGTCGTCACGCCGGCGCTGGAGAAAGTTATCGAAGCCAACACCTATCTCAGCGGCGTTGGTTTCGAAAGCGGCGGGCTGGCGGCAGCGCATGCGATCCATAACGGCCTTACCGCCATTCCGGACGCGCATCACTACTATCACGGTGAAAAGGTCGCCTTCGGGACACTGACGCAGCTGGTTCTGGAAAATGCCCCGTTGGAAGAGATTGAAACCGTCGCCGCGCTGTGTCACAGCGTCGGGCTGCCTCTCACCCTGGCTCAGCTGGATATTAAGGGCGATATTCCCGGCAAAATGCGTACCGTCGCGGAAGCGGCCTGCGCAGAGGGAGAAACTATCCACAATATGCCCGGCGGCGCGACCGCTGATGAAGTCTACGCCGCGCTACTGGTCGCCGATCAGTACGGCCAGCGTTTTCTGGACGAGTGGGAATAAAACAACATGGCCCTCGATGAGGGCCATTTTTTATACCGCCGGACGCACGCCCAGCGTATGGCAGATGGCGTAGCTCATCTCAGCACGGTTCAGCGTGTAGAAGTGGAAATCCTTCACCCCTTCACGGCTTAAAATCTTCACCATGTCCATGGCGATATTCGCCCCCACCAGCTGACGAGTTTCCGCATCGTTATCCAGCCCTTCAAACATTTTAGACATCCATACGGGAATACGGACGTTAGTCATGTCGGCAAACTTTTTCGCCTGTTTGAAGTTAGAAACCGGCAGGATGCCTGGAATAATTTCGACATCGATACCGGCGGACACGCAGCGATCGCGAAAGCGCAGATAGCTTTCAACATCAAAGAAGAACTGGGTAATCGCGCGGTTAGCACCCGCATCGACTTTACGCTTCAGGTTCAGCAGATCTGCCTGCGCGCTTTTGGCTTCCGGGTGAACTTCAGGATAGGCCGCAACGGAGATATCAAAATCCCCGACCTCTTTCAGCAGCGTCACCAGATCTGCGGCATACATATCAGGCTTACCGCTACCCGGCGGCAGATCGCCGCGCAGGGCAACGATGTGGCGAATACCGTTGTTCCAGTAGTCTTCGGCGATCGTGCGCAGTTCATCGCGGCTGGCGTCAATACAGGTCAGATGCGGCGCCGCTTCCAGACCGGTACGCTCCTTAATCCCCTTTATGATGCTATGAGTACGGTCGCGCTCGCCGGAGTTGGCGCCATAGGTCACCGAGACAAACTTTGGCTTCAGGCTGCTTAAGCGATCGATGGATTTCCACAAGGTTTGCTCCATTTCACTGGTGCGCGGCGGAAAGAATTCAAAGGACACATTAATCTGGCCCTGCACTTCTGCCAGGCTCTGATTCAGGGCTTCCCGCTGATTGGCGTGAAAAAAGCTCATACCTTACCTCATCAATCGCATTTTATTGTTTGTTGTGTTGCGAACTTCTATACGTTTAGACGTCCAGATGTAAAAATGACGGAAAAGAGAGCAGGCGTCAATAGAAAAATCAGTGTAAAGAGTGAGGAATATTCAGTGAAGATGAGATTAATTCATGCAACTCAACGCTAAGATAATGATTCCTCAATAAACGGCAGCAACCACGCGCGCAAAGCTTCATCTTCCGGTCGCGTCACTAATCCCAGCGACAAACGCAAGCGAGTCCCCTCCAGCGGATGAAATACCACCCCCTGACGCTGTATCGCGGCAAATGATGCCGGCAGCAAAATCATCCCTTCTCCGCGTGCGATACGTGCCAGCAGTACGTCATGCTCAGCGGGCTCCTCCACATACGCCGGCACGTAGCCAATACGCTCAAAAATGCGCCGGGTTGCGTCAAAAAAGGCCGGATTACGTTCGCGCCTGAACCAAAACAGCGGCCGATGATTCAGCTGTTCTAAGACCAGCCGGGAGATTGCGGATTCCGGCCATGACGCGGGTAGCGCCGCAATCAGCGGTTCATGATAGGGCAAAGGAGAAAGCGTTAACCCAGCGGCATCCAGCGGCAGCGCAATCAGCGCGGCGTCCAGCTTGCCTTTGCGCACCTGCTGAGCCAGGGCAGGCGAGGAGTGGCGAAGGAGGGAGAGCGCCCTGACCTGGCGACCCAACGCCGATTCCAGAGACGCAAAAATACCCTGTTCGAAGGCAGTCGTCAGCCCCAGACGTAAGGGCTGCTGCCGGTCATCGGACAGCTGCCCCAGCGCACTCAGCGTCGCCTCCTGCAGCGCCAGAAGCGGACGAATAAGCTCCAGCACCCGCTCACCCTCTGCGGTAAGAATCAGCCCTTTGGTATGGCGGACAAAAAGCGTCACGCCCAGCAACGTTTCCAGATGACGGATATGACGGCTCAGCGGCGGCTGCGAGATGAACAACCGCTGCGCCGCCCGGCTGATATTATTCTCTTCCGCCACCACGGCAAAATAGCGCAGCAGGCGAATATCAAGAGTCTGTAAGCGTAAACTTGTCATACCTGAAAGGTATCACGAAAAGGGTATTACTCAAGTCCGATCAACGCCTCTAACCTTCTTCCCAACCCATCATCATTATGAGGAAAGATCATGACATCCGAGCGTTATACCACCGGCCTGGACATGTTGCAGCGCGTTGACGGTAAAGGCGGCGATGCCGTCGTCAAAAGCCTGCAGGCCATCGCCCCGGACTTTGCCCGCTACCTGATTGAATTCCCGTTTGGCGATATTTACGCCCGCCCGGGGCTCGATTTACGCAGCCGTGAAATCGCCACCATTGCCGCCTTAACCGCGCTGGGCAATGCCGCACCGCAGCTAAAAGTGCATATTGCCGCCGGGTTGCACGTCGGTTTGTCGCAGGAGGAGATTATCGAAGTCATCATGCAGATGGCGGTGTATGCCGGATTCCCGGCGGCCTTAAATGGCCTGTTCGCCGCCAAAGAGGTCTTTGCGGCGCATTGATACTCCGAGACCAGACGCCGGTCTGGTCTCGGGCAGAGGCAGGATTAGAGCAGCTGTGCCAGACGGTTAATATCCGACTGAATAGCGCCAGCGGTCACGTCGCGGCCGGCACCCGGGCCGCGGATAACCAGCGGGTTATCGCGGTACCAGCGGCTCTCGATGGCAAAGACGTTATCGCACGGCAGCAGCGCCGCCAGCGGATGCTCCTCGCGGACGGCTTCAACGCCAACCCGCGCTTTTCCGTTGGCATCAAAACGCGCCACGTAGCGTAGAACCAGCCCCAGTTCACGGGCGGCCTCCAGACGTTGCAGCATCTGTTCGTTCAGCTCTTCGCCATTCTCAAAGAAGTGATCCACAGAGCCCTCTTCACAGTGCGCAGGCACCAGCGATTCGACGCGCACCTGATCGGGCTCGATGTCATAACCGGCTTCGCGCGCAAGGATAACCAGCTTACGCATCACGTCTTTCCCCGCCAGGTCAACGCGCGGGTCCGGCTCCGTCAGCCCCTGCTGCCAGGCCTGATCGACCAGATCGGTAAACGGCACGGTGCCGTCAAACTGCAGGAACAGCCAGGAGAGCGTGCCGGAGAAAATACCGCTCAGCGCCAGAATAGTATCGCCGCTGTCAATCAGGTCGCGCACGGTATGGTTCACCGGCAGACCCGCGCCGACCGTAGCGTTGTACAGCCAGTGGCGGCCCGTTTTCTCGAACGCATCGTGAATCTGACGATATTTGTCGCTGCTGCTGGCCCCGGCCAGCTTATTGGCGCTGATGACGTGGAAGCCGTGGCTGGCAAAATCAAGGTACTGATCGGCCAGCTGCTCGCTGGCGGTCACGTCCAGCACCACTAAATCATCATAGGGATGAGCGCGCATCCACAGGAACAGCGACTCTTCATCCTGCTCAACGGCTTCATCGTTAAAGAACGCTAACGCGCGGCTGGCATCCAGACCGTCGTAGTTAAGCAGGCTGCGGCGGCTGTCCACCACGCCGGCGAGGACAAACTCGAAGCCGGTGCGGGCTGAGAGCGTACTCTGTTCACGGGCAAACAGCTCCAGCCAGCGCGAACCGATGTTGCCTTTACCAAACAGGACCAGGCCAATACGTTTTTCTGCCCGGAACAGGGACTGATGCAGGCCCTGAATCAGGCTTTCCGTCGGGCCTGCGCGCAGCACCGCCACCAGGCTAATCCCCTCTTCAGACTGCCAGGTAAACTCGACCGGCTGTCCTTTCAACTGCTGCCAGAAACGGTGACAGTGCAGCGGGTTACGGCTGACGCCCGCCCCGACCATCGCCACCAGCGCCAGCTTCTGACGCAGACGCAGCTCGCCCGGCAGACCCGCTTCATCGAGCAGACGCAGCGCGCTGTCGGCCACTTCCGAGGTATAGCAGAACTGCAGCAGCTTACGATCGGCATGCACCCCCACCGCCAGCGGGCGCAGCTGGGCACGTTTAAAGATAAGATCCAGCTCCTTGTGCGCCAGCTTGAAATCCTGACCGGCGGGCACCTGGAACTCAATCAGGCAGACATCATCATGGCTGGTGACAATTCGCGCGCCGGTGCCGGACGCCAGCACGCGCTCAATGCGCGTGGAGCCTTGCTCAGGCGTGTAGCTACAGCGCAGCTGCAGATCGATATCGCTACCGGAGACCGGTTGAAGGGTACGGGCGTGCAGGACCGGAGCCGCCAGGCGCGCCAGCTCGCTGGCTTCATCCAGGCGCAGCAGCGGCAGCAGGCACGCATCCTTCACTTTACGCGGATCCGCGCTGTAGACCCCGGCCACATCGCTCCAGATAGTGACGCGAGACGCCCCGGCCAGGGCACCAATTTGGGTCGCGGAATAGTCAGAACCATTACGCCCCAGCAGGACGGTTTCCCCGGCGCTGTTGCGCGAGATGAAGCCGGTCACCACCAGACGTTTGTTGGGATGTTGCGCCATCAGCTGTTGCAGCAGCGGATAAGACAGACCTTCATCCACCTGCGGCTGCGCAGCGCGTTCGGCGCGCAGGAAGCTACGTGCGTCAAGCCATGCCGCTTCCAGTCCCAGCTGGTTGAGCACCGCGGCCATCAGACGTGCAGACCACACTTCGCCATGGCCGACCACTTCAGCATAGACCGCATCGGTCACGCCGCTATCCAGCAAGCCGGCGAGACGCTCGAGGTCGTGAATAAACGACGCGATCAGCGTATCTGCCGCTTCTGCCGACAGCAGGCTGGCGATCAGCTCCATATGGTAACGGCGCAGCGACTGCTGTACCTGATGCGCAGAAAGGCGATCGGTCTGGCTGAGCTTCAGCCAGCTAATCAGCTGGTTGGTGGTGCTGCCAGCGGCGGAGACAACCATCATGTCACCGGCCTGCGAGTATTCCGTCATGATCCCCGCGACGCGCAGGTAACATTTCGCATCCGCTAAACTACTCCCACC
>OKEO01000017.1_pt1 | contig 23446 bp, 17 predicted proteins | sample 1611131 | NCBI WGS metagenome assembly OKEO01 (sample SAMN04436713, study PRJEB24849) | human gut metagenome | biome: human gut; feature: NICU; material: stool | host: Homo sapiens | place: USA: Saint Louis, MO | collected 2010-08-30
TAGGTTTTGAAGCAACCGAAGCATCGTCTCAAGAGTTGTTGAAAGCTTTCACCATGGTCGGCGACAGCGGCGAGTACACCTGTGACGCGCTGATTATCGCCACCGGCGCTTCAGCACGCTATCTGGGGCTACCGTCAGAAGAAGCGTTCAAAGGACGCGGCGTATCCGCCTGCGCAACCTGCGACGGATTCTTCTATCGCAACCAGAAAGTGGCCGTCATTGGCGGCGGCAATACCGCGGTGGAAGAAGCCCTGTACCTCTCTAACATCGCGTCCGAAGTCCACCTGATTCACCGCCGTGATACCTTCCGCGCGGAAAAAATCCTGATTAATCGTCTGATGGACAAAGTGGCCAACGGTAATATCGTGCTGCATACCCATCGCACGCTGGAAGAAGTGACGGGCGACCAGATGGGCGTCAGCGGTCTGCGTCTGCGTGATACGCAGAATGCCGACAATGTCGAGTCTCTGGAGGTCGCGGGTCTGTTTGTCGCGATTGGCCACAGCCCCAACACGGCCATTTTCGAAGGCCAGCTGGCGCTGGAAAACGGCTATATCAAAGTGCAGTCCGGGATCCACGGCAATGCCACCCAGACCAGCATTCCGGGCGTATTCGCCGCGGGTGATGTGATGGACCATATCTATCGCCAGGCCATCACCTCTGCCGGTACCGGCTGTATGGCGGCGCTGGATGCTGAACGTTATCTTGATGGTTTAGCTGACGCGTGCAAATAATCTTTACAAGTCAGTAACAAAGGTAAAGAAGGCGACGAAAAGTCGCCTTTATTTTTGCCGCGATGTAACATTGCCGTGCCCAATATTCCCATAACGATACCTGCAAAGCGCGCAATGAATAAAACCCGTCAACAAGAGTTAACCCGCTGGTTAAAACAGCAAAGTATTATCTCCCGTCGCTGGTTGATGATTTCCCGCGCGCTGGGCGTCATTAGCGGCCTGCTGATCGTCGGTCAGGCCTGGCTGCTGGCGCGGATCCTTCATCGCATGATTATGGAGAGTATTCCGGCGACGGCGCTGGTATTGCCGTTTATCGTCCTGGTGCTGATTTTTGTTCTGCGTGCCTGGGTGGTATGGCTACGCGAGCGGGTAGGTTTCTATGCCGGGCAGCATATTCGCTATGAAATCCGCCGCCAGGTGCTCGATCGCCTGCAGCAGGCTGGCCCTGCGTGGATTCAGGGGAAACCCGCCGGAAGCTGGGCGACGCTGGTACTTGAACAAATTGACGATATGCACGACTACTACGCGCGTTATCTCCCGCAGATGACCCTCGCCGCCAGCGTCCCGCTGCTGATTGTGATCACCATTTTCCCGATAAACTGGGCGGCGGCGCTGATTCTTCTCGGCACTGCCCCGCTGATCCCGCTGTTTATGGCGCTGGTCGGCATGGGCGCGGCGGAGGCCAATCGCCGCAACTTCCTGGCGCTCGCTCGCCTGAGCGGCCACTTTCTCGACCGCCTGCGCGGGATGGAAACGCTGCGCCTCTTTCACCGTGGCGAAGCGGAAACGGACAATATTCGCCATGCTTCCCAGGATTTCCGCCAGCGGACGATGGAAGTGTTGCGCCTCGCCTTTCTCTCCTCCGGCGTACTGGAGTTTTTCACCTCGCTCTCCATTGCTCTGGTCGCGGTTTACTTCGGTTTCTCCTATCTTGGCGAGCTCAACTTTGGCCACTATGGCGTGGGCGTCACCCTGATGTCAGGTTTCCTGGCCCTGATCCTGGCGCCGGAATTTTTCCAGCCGCTGCGTGATTTAGGCACCTTTTACCATGCCAAAGCTCAGGCCATCGGTGCTGCGGATAGTCTGAAAACGTTTATGGAAAAGCCGCTGGCGCAGGAAACTCGCGGCGAGAAGATCCTCAGCGACAACGAATTGATTAGTCTCGAAGCGCGCGATGCGATTATCAAATCGCCGGAAGGCAAAGTCCTGGCGGGGCCGCTGAACTTTACGCTCCCGGCCGGTAAACGCGTCGTGCTGGTCGGGCAGAGCGGCTCCGGCAAAAGTTCGCTTTTGAATGCATTGACCGGTTTTCTCCCCTACGACGGCTCGCTGTTGGTCAACGGCGTTGAACTGCGCGATCTTGACGTCAGCCGCTGGCATCGTCTGCTCAGCTGGGTGGGGCAGAACCCGCAGCTACCGGCCGCCACGCTACGCGAAAACGTTCTGCTGGCCTGGCCGGAAGCCAGCGAAGCACAGCTTCAGCTCGCGCTGGATAAGGCCTGGGTGAGCGAATTCATCTCCCAACTACCGCAAGGGATTAATACGCCGGTCGGCGATCAGGCGGGTCGTCTGTCCGTCGGGCAGGCGCAGCGTATCGCCGTGGCGCGGGCGCTGCTGGTACCCTGCCGGCTGTTGTTGTTGGATGAGCCGGCCGCCAGCCTTGATGCGCATAGCGAACAGCGGGTCATGCAGGCGCTCTTTAATGCCTCTTCGCAGCAAACAACGCTGATGGTGACCCACCAGCTGGAAGGTATCGCCGACTGGGATACCATCTGGGTGATGCAGGATGGTCAGATCGTCGAACAAGGGACCTATAGCCAGTTGGCTATGGCAAACGGGCCTTTTGCCGCCCTGTTGGCCCACCGGCAGGAGGAGATTTAAATGCGCGCACTATTACCTTATCTGGCGTTGTACAAACGGCATATCTGGCTGCTGACTCTCGGCGTGGTACTGGCTATCGTCACCCTGCTGGCCAGTATCGGCCTGCTGACGCTATCAGGCTGGTTTTTATCCGCTTCTGCCGTCGTTGGCGTCGCCGGTATTTACAGTTTCAACTATATGCTGCCGGCAGCCGGCGTTCGCGGGGCGGCGATTATCCGTACCGCCGGTCGCTATTTCGAACGTCTGGTCAGCCATGACGCCACTTTCCGCGTGTTACAGCATCTGCGGGTGTTTACCTTCAGTAAGCTGCTCCCCCTCTCCCCTGCCGGGCTGGCGCGTTTTCGTCAAGGTGAACTCCTCAACCGGGTGGTCGCCGACGTCGACACCCTGGATCATCTCTACCTGCGGGTCATCTCGCCGCTGATCGGCGCACTGGTTGTCATTGTGGTGGTCACCGCAGGCTTAAGCATTCTCGATGTCACGCTGGCGCTGACGCTAGGCGGTATAATGCTGGTGACCCTGCTGGTCCTGCCGCCGCTGTTTTATCGCGCCGGGAAACCCGCCGGTGAGAGCATCACGCAAATGCGCGGGCAGTACCGGCAACAGCTAACCGCCTGGCTGCAAGGACAGGCTGAACTGATGCTGTTCAGCGCCAGCGACCGCTACCGCAAGCAGCTGGAGAAAACCGAGCAGCGCTGGCAGGATGCCCAGCGTCGTCAGGCAGAGCTGACTGCGCTGTCGCAGGCGCTGCTGCTGCTGATTGGTGGTGTTGCCGTGGTTGCTATGCTGTGGCTCACCTCTGCTGGCGTAGGCGGTAACAGCCAGCCCGGCGCGCTGATCGCCCTTTTTGTCTTCTGCGCGCTGGCGGCATTTGAAGCGCTGGCGCCGGTTACCGGCGCCTTTCAGCATCTCGGACAGGTCATTGCTTCCGCCCGCCGAATTACGCAGATTACCGGGCAACAGCCGGAGGTCACTTTCGCCGCCGGCGAGGGGCAGGCGTTCGGGCAGATCTCATTGACGTTGAACCAGGTCACCTTCAGCTATCCGCAGCAGCCTTCTCCGGCGCTGGAAAATATCTCATTGCAGGTCGGCGCAGGAGAGCATATTGCCATTCTTGGCCGAACCGGCTGCGGTAAATCTACGCTGCTGCAGCTTCTGACCCGCGCCTGGGATCCGGCGAATGGCGAGATTTTACTCAACGACCAGCCGTTAACCCGGCTCAACGAAGCCACTTTGCGTCAGGCGATGAGCGTCGTCCCCCAACGTGTGCATCTGTTCAGCGCCACGCTGCGCGATAACCTGTCGCTGGCCGCCCCCGGCGCCAGCGATATCCAGCTGATGAAAGCCCTCGAACGTGTCGGGCTGGAAAAATTACTGGAAGATAGCGGTCTCAACGCCTGGCTGGGCGAAGGCGGCCGCCAGCTTTCCGGCGGTGAACTGCGCAGACTGGCCATTGCCCGTGCGCTGCTGCACGATGCGCCGCTGATGTTACTCGATGAGCCGACCGAAGGCCTTGATGCGACGACAGAGAGCCAGATCCTCGATTTACTGGCTGAAGTGATGCGCGAAAAAACCGTGCTGATGGTGACTCACCGCCTGCGCGGACTGGCGCGGTTTAATCGGATAATTGTCATGGACAACGGCAAGATTATTGAGCAAGGTAGTCACGCGGAACTGCTGGCTGAACAGGGGCGTTACTACCAGTTTAAGCAGCGTCTGTAGTCCGGCTGTTTCACGCCGTTTTGCGTATATACTCAATGAGTTTCAGGCGTGCTGAAAAGAGCGGTCCGCTGCGTCCTGGCTTTGCCAGCATGGCGACGGACCGTCCGCTTGAATAACAGCGAATATATTGAACAATTGCCTGGTGCGTATTGAGGTTAAAATGCGTCTGGTTCAGCTCTCCCGTCAGTCCATTGCCTTCCCTTCCCCGGAGGGAGCGTTACGCGAACCCAATGGCCTGCTGGCGCTCGGCGGCGATCTCAGTCCGTCGCGTCTGCTTATGGCCTATCAGCACGGAATTTTTCCCTGGTTTTCTCCTGGCGATCCGATTTTATGGTGGTCCCCCGATCCGCGGGCGGTGTTGTGGCCCGGGCAGTTCCATCTCAGCCGCAGCATGAAGCGTTTTCATCAGCGATCGCCCTATCGCGTCACGCTGAACCACGCGTTTGGTCAGGTGATTGAAGGTTGTGCCGACAATCGCGATGAAGGTACATGGATCACCTCCAGCATCGTCAAGGCCTATCACCAGCTGCATGAGCTTGGCCATGCGCACTCGATTGAAGTGTGGCAAGGCGAGACGCTGGTGGGAGGAATGTATGGCGTAGCGCAAGGCGCGCTGTTTTGCGGCGAGTCCATGTTCAGCCGCGCGGAAAATGCGTCGAAAACGGCCTTGCTGATATTCTGCCAGGCGTTTATCCGCGACGGCGGGAAATTAATAGATTGCCAGGTTCTGAATAAGCACACGGCATCGCTGGGCGCCGTCGAAATCCCCCGCCGAGATTATCTTGATGCGCTGTCGGTATTGCGCACCCGTCGCCTGCCGGAAAGATTCTGGGTGCCCAGGGTGCTATTTACCGGCAATGTGTAAATGTTTTCAGCACATTTTTTACCGTGATGGTATAATTGCGCATTAGAGTAGCTTCTGCCTGTTGCCCCGCCGCCGTTTGGGAATAATAAGAGTCAGATAACGCCCATCGTTCTGTCGCTCCCCTTTACGTTTGCGCCTGTCATGCGGCTTATCCGTGTGAATTCCGGGCAATGCGCCAAAACTACTTCAATGATTTTACCCTTAATAATTTTGGATGCGTCAGGTAGCACCGCAAAGCGCCTGGCTGCGTCAATAACTATGTAACCGAGTGAGCGAAGGCAGCCTGAAAGATAAAGTGCACAAACGTAAACCTTTACTTACTCGCTGAACTTCGGCATTATCTTGCCGGTTCAAAACTACGGTAGTGATACCCCAGAGGACTAGATGGCCAAAGAAGACAATATTGAAATGCAGGGCACCGTACTTGACACGTTGCCTAACACAATGTTCCGCGTAGAACTGGAAAACGGTCACGTGGTAACTGCGCATATTTCCGGTAAAATGCGTAAAAACTACATCCGCATTCTGACGGGCGACAAAGTGACTGTTGAGCTGACCCCGTACGACCTGAGCAAAGGCCGCATTGTCTTCCGTAGTCGCTGATAGTTTTCCGCCCTCGTGGCGTCAGATGCTGAAGGCCGGGATAATTCCCGGTCTTTTCATATCTGCAGCCGGCTAAAAGCGGCATAAAAAAACCGGCCCGCAGGCCGGTTTTTGCTATCACAGAGCGGCATTAATGTGCCGTTTCTGGTTTGTGCTTCTGCGCGCTCTGGAAGTCATAGGTCAACGCGCCCTTCTCTTTATCCAGCGCAACGGTGACCTGTCCGCCGTCCACCAGTGAACCAAACAGCAGTTCGTTAGCCAGCGGTTTCTTCAGGTTATCCTGAATCACGCGCGCCATCGGACGTGCGCCCATTGCCCGGTCGTAGCCTTTTTCTGCCAGCCAGTCACGCGCTTCCTGGCTCACTTCCAGCGAGACGCCTTTCTGATCCAGCTGAACCTGCAGCTCGACGATAAACTTATCCACCACCTGATGGATCACCGTCGTGGACAGATGATCGAACCAGATAATGTTGTCGAGACGGTTGCGGAATTCCGGGGTAAAGATCTTCTTGATCTCATCCATCGCATCCGGGCTGTTATCCTGCTGGATAAGACCAATCGATTTACGCTCGGTCTCACGCACGCCGGCGTTGGTCGTCATCACCAGCACCACATTGCGGAAGTCCGCCTTGCGGCCGTTATTGTCGGTCAGCGTACCGTTATCCATCACCTGCAGCAGCAGGTTAAAGACGTCCGGATGCGCTTTTTCGATCTCATCAAGCAGCAGTACCGCATGCGGATGTTTAATCACCGCATCGGTCAGCAGCCCGCCCTGATCGAAACCGACGTATCCCGGAGGCGCACCAATTAAGCGGCTGACGGTATGACGTTCCATATATTCGGACATATCAAAACGCAGCAGCTCAATGCCCAGCGCTTTCGCCAGCTGCACGGTGACCTCGGTTTTCCCGACTCCGGTCGGCCCGGCGAAGAGGAAAGACCCGACAGGCTTGTGCTCGTGACCGAGGCCCGCGCGCGCCATCTTGATCGCTTCGGTTAACGCTTCGATCGCTTTGCCCTGGCCAAAGACCAGCATTTTCAGGCGGTCGCCGAGATTTTTCAGCGTATCGCGATCGCTCTGCGAGACGCTCTTTTCAGGAATACGGGCGATACGCGCCACCACGGACTCGATATCGGCGACATTGACGGTTTTCTTCCGTTTGCTGGCCGGCATTAACCGCGCCCGCGCCCCGGCTTCATCAATGACGTCAATGGCCTTATCCGGCAGATGGCGATCGTTAATGTATTTCACCGCCAGCTCCACCGCCGCACGCACCGCTTTCGCGGTATAGCGCACATCGTGGTGCGCTTCGTACTTCGGCTTCAGGCCGTTGATAATCTGCACCGTCTCTTCCACGGAAGGTTCGGTAATATCTATCTTCTGGAAGCGACGAGCCAGCGCCCGGTCTTTTTCGAAGATATTGCTGAATTCCTGGTAGGTTGTGGAACCCATCACCCGAATCTTACCGCTGGAGAGCAGCGGTTTAATCAGATTAGCGGCATCGACCTGGCCGCCTGACGCCGCGCCCGCACCGATAATGGTGTGGATTTCATCAATAAACAGAATACTGTTGGTATCCTGTTCAAGCTGTTTAAGCAGCGCTTTGAAGCGTTTTTCAAAATCACCGCGATATTTTGTGCCCGCCAGCAGGGAGCCAATATCCAGCGAGTAGATGGTGCAATCGGCCATGATTTCCGGCACGTCGCCCTGAACGATCCGCCAGGCCAGGCCCTCGGCGATCGCGGTCTTACCCACGCCGGACTCCCCCACCAGCAGCGGGTTATTTTTACGGCGGCGGCACAGCACCTGAATCGCGCGCTCCAACTCTTTGTCGCGGCCGATCAGCGGATCGATCCCGCCGACGCGAGCAAGCTGATTAAGATTGGTGGTGAAGTTTTCCATACGATCCTCCCCGCCTGCTTGCTCTTCATTGCTGGGCTGGCGTCCGCTTTTATCGGAAGTCTTGCTCGGCTCGTCTTTGCGTGTACCGTGAGAGATGAAGTTGACGACGTCAAGACGGCTCACTTCATGTTTACGCAGCAGATAGGCCGCCTGTGACTCCTGCTCGCTGAAAATCGCGACCAGAACGTTAGCGCCGGTTACTTCGCTGCGGCCAGAGGATTGTACATGGAAGACGGCACGCTGCAGCACGCGCTGAAAACTCAGCGTAGGCTGGGTGTCACGCTCTTCTTCCGTGGCGGGCAGAACGGGTGTGGTCTGTTCGATGAAGGCTTCAAGTTCCTGACGCAGCGCCACCAGGTCCACGGAACACGCTTCAAGCGCCTCGCGGGCCGAGGGGTTGCTGAGCAGCGCCAGCAGCAAGTGCTCGACGGTCATGAACTCATGACGGTGCTCGCGCGCTCTGGCGAAAGCCATGTTTAAACTGAGTTCCAGTTCTTGATTGAGCATAGGCACCTCCCCCAATTTTCACGCCTGTCTTCAGGCTTTCTCTAGCGTACACAGCAATGGATGCTCGTTCTCCTTCGCGTATTCATTCACCATCGCGACTTTGGTCTCCGCCACTTCTGCGGTAAATACACCACAAATCGCTTTACCTTGATAGTGAACCGTCAGCATCAGTTGCGTTGCACGTTCTACATCATAAGAAAAGAATTTTTGTAACACGTCAATAACAAACTCCATTGGAGTGTAGTCATCATTGACTAATATCACTTTATACATAGATGGTGGTTTAAGCTCATTACGAACTTCGTCTTCTACCAGCTGATCGAAGTCCAGCCAATCTCTCTTACTCATCGTCAGTATTCATCATCGGTTGCTGTTGCCAACAGGCGGCGGCCTGTCGATGACCAGAGGCTATGCACATCGCAAATCTACAATAGATCATAGATAACTATCATCTATTACTTCCATCCGCGATGTCTGTCACATTCCCCGGCAATAGCGTTAACTGCTTCAAATTTTGACGCATTTTTCGCCTCCCACTACCGTCAATTGCTTGACGCATTTCCTTATTTCTCTAAATTGTACTAGCGAGAGTTGGCGAGCATTTGAACAACTCGTCACTCCAAAACCGGTTCATTCCATCTTACTAATAAAGATTTACGAAGGATGTCGAAGTATGGAAATGGGTACTGTTAAGTGGTTCAACAATGCCAAAGGGTTCGGCTTTATTTGCCCTGAGAGCGGCGGCGAAGACATTTTCGCCCATTACTCCACCATCCAGATGGATGGTTACAGAACGCTAAAAGCCGGACAAGCCGTTCGGTTTGATGTTCACCAGGGGCCGAAAGGCAATCACGCCAGTGTGATTGTTCCTGTGGAAGCAGAAGCGGCTGCATAACTCTTTTGCTTCATTGTGTACATCCTGCCAGTAAAATGCCAGTCCTTCTGACTGGCATTTTTTTGTTTCTACTCGCGGGCCAGCGCATCCACCGGATCGAGGCGCGCGGCATTTCGCGCCGGCAGCCACCCGAACAGCACGCCGGTTAGCGTCGAGCACAAAAACGCCGTCAGCAGCGCCAGCGGAGAAAAACCGATCTCCCAGCCGGGTAAAAACAGCTGCAGAACCACCGCGATCATCAGCGATAACGTCACGCCCAGCGCGCCGCCGACCAGCCAGACTAAAACAGCCTCAATCAGAAACTGCTGCAGTACGTCGCTGGCCCGCGCCCCGACCGCCATCCGAATCCCGATTTCACGCGTTCGTTCGGTCACCGACACCAGCATGATATTCATGACGCCGATACCGCCCACCACCAGCGCAATCACCGCGACCAGAGTCAGAAACAGCTGTAATGTATGTGTGGTCCGTTCCGCCGTTTTCAAGATGCTGTCCATATTCCAGGTAAAAACATCTTTTTTGCCATGGCGCAGCTCAAGTAAACGCAACAGCTGCTGTTCGGCGGCGGCGCTGTCATACCCTTCCCTTACGCGAACGGTAATCGAATTGAGCCACGATTGCCCCATCACTCTCCCGGCCATAGTGGTGTACGGCAGCCAGACGCGCAGGATTTTACTGCTGCCGAACATCGACTGCTTCTCATCCGCGACGCCGACGATGGTCGCCGGCATATTGCCGACGAGGATTATCTCCCCGACAACCCGCGTTTTGTGCGGAAACAGCTGGCGACGCGTATTGCTATCCAGCACCACCACCTGCGCCCGACTGTTGAGCTGCAGCTCGTTAAACGTATTGCCTTCGCTAAAGGTCATGCCGTAGACATTAAAATACTGTGGCCCGACCCCTTCCGCGCTGGCGGCAACATCGATGTTGTCGGCACGCAGGCGCAGGCTTTTTGACACCGCGGGCGTCGCCGAACTCACCCAGGGCTGCTTTTGAATGGCCAGCAGATCGTCATATTTCAGCGCCTGCTGATAGCGGGGGTCGTCATCGCCAAAATCTTTACCGGGATAAACATCGATGGTGTTGGTGCCAATTGCGCGAATATCCGCCAGCACCATCTGTTTGGCCGCATCGCCCACTACCACGATCGACACCACCGATGCGATACCAATAATGATGCCGAGCATGGTCAACAGGGTGCGCATTTTATTGGCCGCCATCGCCCGCCAGGCCATGACCAGCGCTTCACGAAAGCCGCTGGTAAACTGGCGCCATGCGGAAGGCTCTTCACCGCCCAACGGCCGGGCTACCCCGCCGCCGGTCAGACTTTTCGCCGGCGGGTTACGCACAATTTCCCCATCGTGGATCTCAATGATCCGCTCGGCCTGTGCCGCCACCTGCGGATCATGGGTGACGATAATCACCGTATGCCCCTGCGATTTCAGCTGATGCAGGATAGCCATGACCTCTTCACCCGAGCGGCTGTCCAGGGCGCCGGTCGGCTCATCGGCCAGAATCACCTCCCCGCCGTTCATCAGCGCGCGGGCGATACTGACCCGCTGCTGCTGGCCGCCGGAGAGCTGCGAAGGCTGATATTCCGCCCGCTCTCCCAGACCAAGCCGTACCAGCAAATCATGCGCCCGGGCCAGGCGTTCTCGTCGCTCGGCCCCGGCATACACCGCCGGGACTTCAACGTTCTGCGCTGCCGTCAGGTGCGAAAGCAGATGGTAACGCTGGAAAATAAAACCAAAATGTTCCCGTCGCAGGCGGGCCAGCGCATCACCGCTGAGTGAGGAGACATCGGTTCCGGCAACGCGGTAGCTGCCGCTGGTCGGTTTATCGAGACAGCCGAGAATATTCATCAGCGTCGATTTTCCTGAACCCGATGCCCCGACAATCGCCACCATTTCACCAGCGGCAATGCTCAGCGTCACGCCCTTGAGCACCTCAACACTGCCGTCACCGGAGAGGTAGCTGCGGCGGATATCACGCAGTTCGAGCAACGCCGTCATTTTGCCGTCCCGGAACGACTTTCGCCGACGATCACCTCATCGCCTTCTTCCAGCCCTTTCACCACCGCCACATCGGTATCGTTGCGCGCGCCGATAGTCACTTCGCGCTCTTTCACCTCGCCGGTGCGCAGCAGACGAACGTGGTAACGGTTATCGCCGATGGCATCGCCCAGCGCGCTGAGCGGGATGGTGATGACATTTTTTACTTCCGCCATCTGGATATGCACCTGGGCCGTCATCTCCAGGCGCAGGATCCCCTGCGGATTCGGCACTTCAAAGCGGGCATAATAGAAAATGGCGTCGTTGACTTTTTCCGGGGTGGGTAAAATATCCTTCAGGCTCCCCTCGTAGCGGGTCAGCGGGTCGCCGAGTACGGTAAACCAGGCTTTTTGCCCCGGACGAAGGTGAATCACGTCCGCCTCAGATACCTGAGCTTTGACCAGCATCGTACTGAGATCGGCCAGGGTCAGAATATTGGGTGCCTGCTGGGCGGCAATCACCGTTTGCCCCTGCAGGGTGGTAATTTGCGTCACTTCACCGGACATCGGTGCCAGGATCCGCGTGTAGTCGAGGTTGGTTTTTGCGGTATCCAGCGTCGCCTGATTACGCTTTATCTGCGCCTCGATGGTGCCGATCTGCGCCTCTTTCACCGCCAAATCCGTAGCCGCCGTATCCAGCTCCTGGCGGGAAACCAGCTGACGTTGGGCCAGCTGCTGCTGGCGAGCCAGGGTGACCGCGGCAAGCTGGCGTTCAGCGCGAGCCTGATTCAGCTGGGCGCGCAGTTCCATCAGCGTCGCGTCGACTTCTTTGATCTGGTTTTGCGCCTGCTCGGGGTCAATCACCCCCAGCAGCTGATCTTTCTGAACCTTGTCGCCAATATTCACGCGCAGCGTTTTTAACTGGCCGCTCACCTGCGCCCCGACATCGACTTTACGCAGCGCGTCCAGTTTGCCGGTGGCCAGCACGCTCTGCTGTAAATCGCCTTTACGCACCACTAATGTCTGATACTGCGGCAGCGGCGCATTGAGTATCCGCCATCCCCAGAAGGCCAGCGCCAGCACGACAACGACCAGCAGCCACCAGACTTTCCTGCGTTTTCCATTGAGCTTCATAAAAATTCCTGATGTTTTAACTCGCAGAGCCAGGGGGTGATTCTATCCGCAGCGGGTAAAAACATAACGCTAAATTTGAATCATTCTTATTGTCACCACACTTAGTCCGCGCGACCGCGCGCCAGCCACAGCACGCGGGAGAACATTTTCTTCAACAGCGTCGGCACCGACTCCACGCCGCGGCGCCCGGCCTCCATCGCCACCTCAATGGCCAGATCCGGTTTTGACGAGCGGTGAATCGCCTTGGTAATCACCCGTCGCATATTCATCGGCACATTCGCCGGTAGCTGCGCCACCCGATGATAAACATCGTTAAAGCCCTGGCGATACATAAAGTGTTCCATGTCCAGCGCCGGAAGCGTGGTCAGGTGATCGCGTTCAAGATCGCGGTCATCATTGAGCAGGCTACGAACCGTCGCCGCATATTTTTTCCCCGCCTCATCGCCGTCGACCAGCACGTGCCATTGAATCCCCATCCGACGGGCAAACTTGATCAGCGGCTTCAGGCCCGACTGAGCAAATTCAATGACCTTGACCCCTTCAGCATCAAAATGATGCCCACACTGCCGGGCCAGTTCGTTTATCACCCAGGTCTCGGTCTCCCCTTCAACCAGCAGCCAGCAGCGGGCAAACAGTGAGGAGGAACGGTTAAACCGAATGTGAAAAGCGATGCGCCGGCTGTCTTCTGCATTCATTCCCCCAGGACCAAGCCGCCAGGCCGACACGCGCGAGGATTCGCGCACCAGTCGGCAGACCTGTTCCACCGGCGTCAACGACAGGAGCTCGCCGGAATTGGTGGTTGTGACGCGCTGCAGCGGCAGCAAATTGAGTAAATGCCAGGCGACAGACATCATAATTGGATGCAGACGTGTTTCCGGGTCTTCAATCAGCAGCAGAGGCCGCGCATCGCGGTCGAGCCTCACCGTCCCTTTTGCCTGTAGCAGGGTTGAAAACAGACCAAGCAGGATCACCCGATGGCTGCGGCCGCCGGGCTTATCAATCATCCGGTTGATAATATCCAGGTAGCGCCAGCTGCGCTGTTCGTCATGCGAGTGGCGACGCATCAGGCGGTGACGAGATTGCGCGCTACTCTGCTCGGCAAAATAGTGTTCCAGCAGCTGCACCATAGCCGATAGCCCCTGGCGTATCTGACTATCGGTTAAATTTTGCGGGTGACTCACCAGCTCGCGGGAGAGAAAATCCAGCTGGCGAGCGGTTATCTCAATCTGCGGCGAGTGCGGAACGGCATCATTATGAATGCGCCGCATAAAGCGCGCATCGCGCAGACGCAGAACCGGCATCAGCCGCACCAGGTGGCGCACCATTTCGTCAATATCGTCCAGCGTTAGCGCCTCGCCTTTACTGTTGATAAAGCTGCGCAGCGTCATGACGCTGTTATCATCGGTCAGTTCGCCTTCCAGGCGATAAAAAATGCGCTGATAGCCATCCTCGCAGGGTACCCAGCAATCGCTCAGCGGACGGAAACGGCGCACCCGATGATGGCCGGGCTCATTCTCGCGGAAGGTCAAGATGATATGCAGATGATGTTCACGTCCCTGGACATCGCCCGGCGGAAACCAGAAATCATCGCGCACGAAGTGATAGAGCTCAAATTCAGGCGAAAGCAGTAGCGTCAGCGCATCCAGCAGACTGGATTTACCCCATGCATTCTCGCCGATCAGAACGTTATTTTGCTCCAGCATCAGCGATAAACGATTGATGCCGCGAAAACCGACGATTTCTACCCGCTCAAGATGCATATCTCCTCCGCTCAGTAACCACTTTCTCCTTCAATAATCAGCAGTATAGCGATACATGCGTAAACATGACACTACCGGCCTAAACGCGGCCCCGCGCCGACGAATGATAATGTCCAGGTTATGATTATTAACCGTGCTATTTATTTTGGAAATAATTCATCCGCTAAAGTGGTTATTTTTATTATTTTTGTTCTACACTTTTGTGCAATCACCAATGGTGCAAGGATTAAGATCACATTGCCCTAAATCAAATTAGATCTAGTTATTTAGCTAGCCGCAGGATGACGATCGTCCATAAAATAGCGTCGCTTTATTTTTATCGTTATCCTTTACGTCGATAAATAAAGATCGCCACAAAAGTCTGTGCCCATTAACATTATTCTTTTGAGGTGGTTATGTTCAGAAAATTAGCAGCGGAATGCTTTGGTACATTCTGGCTCGTGTTTGGTGGCTGCGGTAGCGCAGTACTTGCCGCAGCCTTCCCGGAACTGGGAATTGGGTTTGCCGGGGTGGCTTTAGCCTTCGGTTTAACTGTATTAACCATGGCATTTGCCGTCGGTCATATTTCCGGCGGGCACTTCAACCCGGCGGTGACTTTAGGTCTGTGGGCCGGCGGTCGTTTCCCGGCGAAGGACGTTATTGGCTATATTATCGCCCAAGTTGTTGGCGGTATTATTGCCGCTGCCGTTCTGTATGTGGTTGCCAGCGGTAAAGCCGGCTTTGATGCCGCAGCCAGCGGCTTTGCTTCCAACGGCTTCGGGGAACACTCGCCGGGCGGCTACTCCATGCTCTCCGCCATTGTGATTGAAATTGTCCTGACCTGCGGCTTCCTGCTGGTGATTCATGGCGCAACGGATAAAAACGCACCGGCCGGTTTTGCGCCGATTGCGATTGGCCTGGCGCTGACCTTAATTCACCTGATCAGCATCCCGGTCACCAATACCTCTGTTAACCCGGCACGAAGCACCGCCGTGGCGATTTTCCAGGGGGGGTGGGCGCTGCAGCAGCTGTGGTTATTCTGGGTGATGCCTGTTATCGGCGGTATCCTCGGCGGCGTGCTGTATCGTACTCTGCTGGAAAAACGCGATTAATCGTTTATCTGGTTTCACGCAAGGCCTGGCAATGCCGGGCCTTTCTTTTCAGGCACAGCTTTACTCGGTTCTCTGATTTGGGTAGTGTCAGTGGCGCTCACCTCATTCTGCAAGGACCAGATCGTTCATGTTTTCGGGATTATTAATCATTCTGCTGCCATTGGTTGCCGGTTACCTTATTCCTCTGCGTCACCCTTCAGCACTAAAACTTATTGCGCGACTGTTGAGCTGGATTGTCTACGTGATCCTCTTTTTCATGGGGATTAGTCTCGCCTTCCTCGACAATCTCTCCAGCAACCTGCTGTCCATTCTTCATTATGCTGTGGTCAGCGTGATTGTTATTCTGCTGTGTAATATTGGCGCATTAATGTGGCTCGAGCAGAAAATGCCGTGGCGCCACCAGCACCGGCAGGAGAAATTACCTTCGCGCGTCGCAATGGCCATGGAATCCCTGCAGCTGTGCGGCGTGGTGCTTATTGGTTTCCTGATTGGTCTGAGCGGTTTGTCATTTTTACAGCATGCCACCGAGGCGAGCGAATATACGCTGATCTTCCTGCTGTTCCTGATTGGTATTCAGCTGCGGAATAACGGAATGACCTTACGGCAAATAGTCCTTAATCGTCGCGGCATGATTGTGGCGGTGGTCGTCACGGCGAGTTCATTAGTCGGCGGCGTGATTAACGCCTTTATTCTCGACCTGCCGCTGAAGACCGGTCTGGCCATGGCCTCCGGGTTCGGCTGGTATTCGCTCTCCGGGATCCTGATGACGGAATCCTTTGGGCCGGTCATCGGCAGCGCCGTATTCTTCAACGACCTTTCCCGCGAGCTGCTGGCTATCATGTTGATCCCGGGCCTGGTTCGCCGCAGTCGTTCCACGGCATTAGGGCTATGCGGCGCCACCTCAATGGACTTTACCCTGCCGGTTTTACAGCGTTCCGGCGGCGTCGAGATTGTCCCTGCCGCTATCGTCCACGGTTTTGTTCTGAGCCTGCTGGTGCCGGTGCTGATCGCCCTCTTCTCGGCCTGAGGCACTTAGCGCCCGCACTCTGCCTCCGGCGACGATATTCGCCGCGCCCCGGGGGCGCATCGTCCTGGTCTCGATCTGTACCTCCGTGGCGGTAGCCCGCCGCGGCCAAATTTGCGCTAAATCAATCTCCCTTTAAATTGTATCAGAAATACCTTTTCTCCCTTCTTTTACCGGCATAACCTTAAACATGTATCTCAAATATAACTTTAAAAAAGGTGTGACCATGTTTTGTGTGCAATGTGAACAAACCATCCGTACCCCGGCAGGGAACGGCTGCTCTTACGCGCAGGGTATGTGCGGTAAAACGGCCGAAACGTCCGATCTCCAGGATCTGCTGATTGCTTCCCTACAAGGTCTGTCTGCATGGGCGGTAAAGGCCCGTGAATATGGCATCATCAATCATGATGTTGATAATTTTGCCCCGCGCGCATTTTTCTCCACGTTGACCAACGTTAACTTCGACTCCCCGCGGATTGTTGGCTACGCGCGTGAAGCGATTGCTATGCGCGACGCGCTGAAAGCGCAGTGCCTGAACGTTGATGCGACCGCCAGCGTCGATAACCCGATGGCCAATCTGCAGCTGGTGAGCGACGATCTCGGCGACCTGCAGCGCCAGGCGGCGGACTTTACCCCCAACAAAGACAAAGCGGCTATTGGCGAGAACATTCTCGGCCTGCGTCTGCTCTGTCTGTACGGCCTGAAAGGTGCAGCGGCCTATATGGAGCACGCGCACGTTCTCGGTCAGTATGACAATGACATCTATGCGCAGTACCACAAAATCATGGCCTGGTTAGGCACCTGGCCCGCCGATCTGAACGCGCTGCTGGAGTGCTCGATGGAAATCGGCCAGATGAACTTCAAAGTGATGAGCATTCTGGATGCCGGTGAAACCACTAAATATGGCCACCCGACCCCGACTCAGGTCAACGTCAAAGCGACCGAAGGCAAGTGCATCCTGATCTCCGGCCACGACCTGAAAGATCTCTACAATCTGCTGCAACAAACCGAAGGCACCGGCGTCAACGTCTATACCCACGGTGAAATGCTGCCGGCGCACGGCTATCCGGAACTGCGTAAATTCAAACATCTGATCGGTAACTACGGCAGCGGCTGGCAAAATCAGCAGGTAGAGTTTGCCCGCTTCCCAGGTCCTATCGTGATGACCTCGAACTGCATTATCGACCCGACCGTTGGCGCCTATGATGACCGTATCTGGACCCGCAGCATTGTCGGCTGGCCGGGCGTCAATCACCTCGAGGGGGATGATTTTGCTCCGGTTATCGCTCAGGCACAGCAGATGGCGGGCTTCCCGTACAGCGAAATTCCGCACCTGATCACCGTCGGCTTCGGTCGCCAGACGCTGTTGGGCGCCGCGGATACCCTTATCGACCTGGTCAGCCGTGAAAAACTGCGCCATATCTTCCTGGTCGGCGGCTGCGACGGTGCGCGCGGCGAACGTAACTACTTCACCGATTTCGCCACCAGCGTCCCGGATGATTGCCTGATCCTGACCCTGGCCTGCGGTAAATACCGCTTTAACAAACTGGACTTCGGCGATATCGAAGGCCTGCCGCGTCTGGTCGATGCCGGTCAGTGCAACGACGCCTACTCGGCGATTATTCTGGCGGTCACCCTGGCGGAGAAACTGGGCTGCGGCGTCAACGATCTCCCGCTCTCTCTGGTGCTCTCCTGGTTTGAGCAAAAAGCGATTGTTATTCTGCTGACCCTGCTTTCGCTGGGGGTGAAGAACATCGTGACCGGCCCGACCGCGCCAGGCTTCTTCACGCCGGACCTGCTGGCAATTCTCAATGAGAAGTTCGGTCTGCGTTCAGTGACCACCGTCGAAGAAGATATGCAGCAGCTGCTGAGCGCGTAAGGAGTAAGAGAATGACCATGCCAACCCATCAGTGCCCGTGGCGGATGCAGGTTCATCACATCCATCAGGAAACGCCGGATGTCTGGACGATTTCGTTGCTCTGCCACGACTATTATCCGTACCGTGCCGGGCAGTACGCGCTAGTAAGCGTACGCAATTCGGCAGAGACGCTGCGCGCTTACACCCTTTCGTCGACGCCGGGGGTCAGCGAATATATTACGCTGACCGTTCGCCGGATTGACGAGGGAGCCGGCTCACAGTGGCTGACCCGTGAGCTCAAACGCGGGGATTATCTCTGGCTGTCCGACGCGATGGGTGAGTTCACCTGTGAAGATAAGGCGGAAGACAAGTTTCTGATGCTGGCCGCCGGCTGCGGCGTTACGCCGATTATGTCGATGCGCCGCTGGTTGGCAAAATATCGTCCGCAGGCCGATGTGCAGGTGATTTACAATATTCGCTCGCCTCAGGATGTGATTTTCGCCGATGAGTGGCGGCAGTACCCGGTGACGCTGGTGGCGGAAAATAACGCCACTCACGGTTTTGTCGCCGGGCGTCTGACCACGGAGTTACTGAAAAGCGTGCCGGACCTCGCAACCCGTACGGTAATGACCTGCGGACCTGCGCCCTATATGGATTGGGTGGAGCAGGAAGTGACCGCCCTTGGCGTGACGCGCTTCTTTAAAGAGAAGTTCTTTACGCCGGTTGCGCAAGCGGCCACCGACGGACTGAAGTTCACCAAACTGCAGCCGGCGAAGGCGTTTTATGCGCCGGTCGGTACTACGCTGCTGGAGGCGCTGGAAAGCAACCAGGTGCCGGTGACCGTCGCCTGTCGCGCGGGTGTATGCGGCTGCTGCAAGACCAAAGTGGTTTCCGGCGATTACACGGTCAGCAGCACCATGACGCTGACCGATGCAGAAATCGCTGACGGCTACGTACTGGCCTGCTCCTGCCATCCGCAGGGGGATCTGGTTCTCGCCTGATCGTAGAGGTACCCGACCTACGAGAGCAGCGGTCGTTTTGTAGGTCGGGTAAACACCGAGTCCCCGACAAAAATGCCCGGTGGCGCTAACGCTGACCGGGCCTGTGAGAGTCGCGGTAGGCCGGATAAGCGCAGCGCCATCCGGCCGTTCTTCACCGCCAGACCGAATTTCCCGCCACCGAGAAACGCCCCGCCCCAAGACAGGCAATCGCCAGCGCGCCAGTAAAGAAATAGACCAGGCTCTCAATTGCCCAGGCCCCGGTTTTATCCAGCGACCCGGTTTCGCCCATTCCCACCATCAGCCACGCCACGATCATCGTAAACGCCAGCACCAGCGCCGCCGGACGGGTAAGGATCCCCAGAATCAGCAGACAAGGCGCAACCACCTCCCCCACCAGCACGCCATACGCGATAAAACCGGGCAATCCTTTGGCCACCAGCATGCCGCTAATGCCGTCCACGCCGGCAAAAAGCTTATGCAACCCGTGAAACAGCATCAGCCCACCCACCGCAAGTCGTAACAAGAGTTTGCCGACATCATCATGCGATAACATTTTATTAACAGCACTTAACAGCGATTTAACCATTTGAAATGATTCCTGTTTACCGTCTGGTGTGTCGACAGAATATGCGGGATTTGCGAACAATAAACCAGCGGAAAATGAGGGGAACGGGCGGGCGGAACGGTCAGTTTCATCTAAGCTTGTAAGCGTTATCACAAAAAGGAGATGGAGAACCATGAAGCAAACTGTGGCGGCATACATAGCAAAAACTCTTGAACAGGCCGGCGTAAAACGCATTTGGGGCGTCACCGGCGATTCCCTCAAAGGACTGAGCGATATCCTGAACCGGATGGGCACCATTGCCTGGATGCCCACCCGACATGAAGAGGTCGCCGCCTTTGCGGCAGGCGCCGAAGCGCAGTTAACCGGTGAACTGGCGGTTTGCGCAGGTTCGTGCGGCCCGGGTAACCTCCATCTGATCAACGGCCTTTTTGACTGCCATCGCAACCACGTTCCGGTGGTGGCTATCGCCGCCCATATTCCCTCCAGTGAAATCGGCAGCGGCTATTTCCAGGAAACCCATCCGCAGGAGCTGTTCCGCGAATGCAGCCACTATTGCGAGCTGGTCTCCACGCCAGAGCAAATCCCGCAGGTGCTGGCAATAGCGATGCGCAAAGCGGTGATTAACCGTGGCGTATCGGTGGTGGTGCTGCCCGGCGACGTGGCGCTGAAAGCCGCGCCGGAGAACGCCAGCACGCACTGGTACGCTGCGCCGCTGCCGACGGTTACGCCGCCGGAAGAAGAGATCAAAAAGCTGGCGCAGGTCCTGCGCTATTCCAGTAATATCGCCCTGCTGTGCGGCAGCGGCTGCGCCGGCGCGCACGCCGAGCTGGTCCAGTTTGCCGCCAAATTAAAGGCCCCTGTCGTCCATGCCCTGCGTGGCAAAGAGCACGTTGAGTATGATAATCCCTATGATGTCGGGATGACCGGACTGATTGGTTTCTCCTCGGGTTTACATACCATGATGAATGCCGATACCCTGGTGCTTCTTGTCACCCAGTTCCCCTACCGGGCCTTCTACCCCACCGACGCCAAAATTATCCAGATTGATATCAACCCCGGCAGCATCGGCGCCCACAGCAAAGTCGATATGGCGCTGGTCGGCGATATTAAATCCACGCTCGCTGCGCTGCTGCCGCATCTGGAAGAGAAAACCGACCGCGCGTTTCTGGATAAAGCCCTTGAGCACTACCGCGAAGCGCGTAAAGGGCTCGATGATCTGGCGAAACCAAGCGACAAAGCCATTCATCCGCAGTATCTGGCGCAACAGATCGGCCAATTTGCCGCCGACGACGCGATTTTCACCTGCGACGTCGGGACGCCAACCGTCTGGGCCGCCCGCTATCTGAAAATGAACGGCAGACGCCGCCTGATCGGGTCGTTTAACCACGGTTCGATGGCTAACGCCATGCCGCAGGCGATTGGCGCCAAGGCGACAGCGCCGGATCGCCAGGTGGTGGCGATGTGCGGCGACGGCGGTTTCAGCATGTTGATGGGCGACTTCCTTTCGCTGGCGCAGATGAAGCTGCCGGTGAAAATTATCATTTTTAACAATAGCGTCCTCGGCTTCGTGGCAATGGAAATGAAAGCCGGAGGCTATCTGACCGACGGCACCGAATTGCACGACACGAATTTCGCCCGCATTGCTGAAGCCTGCGGGATCACCGGGATCCGCGTCGAAAAAGCCAGCGAGGTCGATAGCGCGTTACAGACCGCGTTTAGTACCGATGGCCCGGTACTGGTGGATGTTGTCGTCGCCAAAGAGGAGCTGGCCATTCCGCCGCAGATCAAACTGGAGCAGGCCAAAGGATTTAGTCTGTACATGCTGCGTGCCATTATCAGCGGACGCGGCGATGAGGTAATCGAACTGGCGAAAACCAACTGGCTCAGGTAAAACATTCTTTTAGTTAATACCTGAAATCATGCCTGATGCCGTGATGCGGCGCGCCCGAACATCCCCGACGACAGCACCACGCCTGTCGCCGGGGTCAGAAAAGTCGCGCCCCAGCAACCGCCTGCGGGATGAGCTACCCAGAAGGAAATGCCGTGATAGATTTACGCAGTGATACCGTAACCCGCCCATCCCCCGCCATGCTGGAGGCGATGATGGCCGCCCCGGTCGGAGACGACGTGTATGGTGACGACCCGACGGTAAATGAACTTCAGCGCTACGCCGCACAGCTGGCCGGTAAAGAAGCCGCGCTGTTCCTGCCCACCGGTACCCAGGCTAATCTGGTCGGCCTGCTGAGCCACTGCCAACGCGGCGAAGAGTATATCGTCGGCCAGGGCGCGCATAACTATCTGTATGAAGCGGGCGGAGCGGCAGTGCTGGGTAGCATTCAGCCGCAGCCGATAGACGCCGCCGCCGACGGCACCCTGCCGCTGGATAAAGTTGCCGCGAAGATTAAACCTGACGATATCCACTTTGCCCCAACTCGCCTGCTGAGCCTTGAAAACACCCATAATGGTAAGGTTCTGCCGCGCGACTATCTCAAAGAGGCCTGGCAATTTACCCGCGAGCGCAATCTGGCGCTGCACGTTGACGGCGCGCGTATCTTCAATGCGGTCGTGGAATACGATTGTGAGCTGCGGGATATCGCCCGGTATTGCGATTCTTTTACTATCTGTCTTTCTAAAGGATTGGGCACGCCGGTCGGCTCGCTGCTGGTCGGTAGCCACGAGTACATTCGCCGCGCCACCCGCTGGCGGAAAATGGTCGGCGGCGGCATGCGCCAGGCCGGTATTCTGGCGGCGGCAGGCCTTTATGCCCTGCAAAACAACGTCCAACGGTTAAAAGAGGACCACGACAATGCGGCGTGGATGGCCGGGCAGCTCAGCGCAATTGGCGCCGACGTGACCCGACATGATACCAACATGTTGTTTGTCCGCGTGGGGGAAGAACACGCCGAAGCGCTGGGCGCATTTATGCAGCAGCGCGGCGTGCTGATCAATGCCTCGCCGATCGTGCGCCTGGTGACCCATCTGGATGTCAGTCGCCAGCAGCTTACGGACGTCGTCGGCCACTGGCAGGCATTTTTGCAACGCTAAGGAGAGCGGCGTGGCGCAACGAATTCTGGTGCTCGGCGCCAGCGGCTATATCGGCCAGCATCTGGTGCAGGCATTAAGCGAGCAGGGTTACCCGGTGCTGGCGGCGGCACGCCATGTCGACAGGCTGCAGAAGCTCAATCTCCCGGGCGTAAGCTGCCATCCGCTCGATCTTAACCAGCCGCAGGGGCTTTCCGCCCTGCTGGCGCAGGTGGATACCGTTTATTATCTGGTGCACGGGATGGGTGAAGGCGGCGATTTTATTGCGCACGAACGCCGGGTCGCGGTCAACGTTCGCGATGCCCTGCGCGCTACGCCGGTCCGGCAGCTGATTTTTCTCAGCTCCCTGCAGGCGCCGGAAGCTGAACAATCGGATCATCTGCGCGCCAGGCAAATCACCGCCGACATTCTGCGGGAATCCGCCGTCCCGGTCACCGAACTGCGGGCGGGAATTATCATCGGCGCCGGTTCCGCCGCTTTCGAAGTGATGCGCGATATGGTCTACAACCTGCCGGTCCTGACGCCACCGCGCTGGGTTCGCTCGCGAACGACGCCTGTCGCTCTGGAAAACCTGCTCTATTATCTGGTGCAACTCCTTCACCATCCGACCCGCGTTCATCGCGTACTGGAAGCCGCCGGACCAGAAGTCTTAAGCTACCAGCAGCAGTTCACTCGCTTTATGGCGGTTAGCGGCAAACATCGCCTGTTAATCCCGATCCCCTTTCCCACCCGCTGGATTTCGGTGTGGTTTCTCAACGTGATTACGTCGGTGCCTCCCACTATCGCCCGGGCATTGATTCAGGGATTAAAACACGATCTGATAGCAGACGATCGCGCCCTGCGAGCGCTGATCCCCCAGACGCTGATC
>OKEO01000068.1_pt1 | contig 13396 bp, 10 predicted proteins | sample 1611131 | NCBI WGS metagenome assembly OKEO01 (sample SAMN04436713, study PRJEB24849) | human gut metagenome | biome: human gut; feature: NICU; material: stool | host: Homo sapiens | place: USA: Saint Louis, MO | collected 2010-08-30
TGAGTGATTTCTTCCTTTATTTACAGCGAGATTCTTCAAAATTATATACGTAAAATCCTTCATCGACCTGTGAAGCGTCCGCACGACAGCCTGGGACCCGGCGGATAAAGGGCGGCGTCGCCTAATCGACGTACTCTTTCATCACGCTCCCCAGCCACTCCATAAACAGATGTACCCGGCGGGAAAGGTTGCGTCGGTGCGGATAGATTAACGATACCGGCAGCGGTTCCGCGCGATACTGCGGCAGGATGTCAATCAGCTCGCCGGTGCGCAGCGCTTCGCGGACGCCGGTACGTGGAACCTGGATAATCCCCAGTCCGGCCAGGCAGGCGGCTTGATAGGTTTCCGTACTGTTGACGGTAAGCGTGCCGCCGGTTTTCACCCACTGGACGACGCCATCGCTCATCACCTCAAACCCCAGCGGCCGGGCGCCGGGGGTGCTGGCATAGTGGATCAGGGCATGACCGGCCAGATCGTCGAGCGTGGTCGGGTAGCCGAAGCGTGATAAATACTGCGGGCTGGCACAGTTAATTTGCGTCAGCTTACCCAGCGGACGGGCGATCAGGCCGGAGTCTTTCAGCGTGCCGACGCGCACCACGCAGTCAAATCCCTCGCGAATCACATCCCCCAGCCGGTCGCTACTGCTCAGTTCCAGTTCAATCCCCGGGTACTGCTGTAAAAAAGCCGGCAGGCGCGGAATGATCAGTTTCCTGGCCAGCCCGACCGGCATATCCACCCGCAGGCGGCCGCTGATGGTGGCCGGATCGTGCTGAAACATGCCGTCCAGCTCATCGAGATTGCTGAGCAGATCTCTGGCGCGTTCGTAATAGACCATCCCGTCCTGGGTGAGCTGAACCCGGCGCGTGGTGCGGTGCAGCAGGCGCACCCCCAGATGGTTTTCCAGCGCCTGAATCTGGCGCGAGACGCTCCCTTTAGGCAGGCTTAAGGTTTCGGCGGCGCGGGAAAAACTCTCCAGCTCCGCGACGCGGATGAACAGCTGCATTGCGTGAATTTTATCCATACCGAAACCCTATTGTTGTTAATACTAGAACAGTAAAACGTAATTTAGCGCATTTATTGTTTCGCTGGCAGCTAATAAGCTCTTTCACCAGACAAACGCAACTGAGAAGGGGTTTCTGATGACACAACGTATCGCTTTAGTGACCGGCGTCTGCCGTGGACTGGGAAAAAATGCAGCGCTGAAGCTGGCAGAGAAGGGAACCGATATTATTCTCACCTGGCATAGCAACCCGCAGGCTGCCCAGGACGTCGTGGATGAAATTGAGCAAAAAGGGGTGAAAGCCGCGGCATTGGCATTGAACGTCGGTGATACGGCGAGCTTTGGCACTTTCGCGCAGAATGTGGCTCAGCTGCTGCAACAGCGCTGGCAGCGCGATACCTTTGATTATTTATTAAACAATGCCGGGATCGGTTTAAACGTCCCCTTTGCAGAGACCAGCGAAGCACAATTTGATGAGCTGATGAATATCCAGTTTAAAGGACCGTTCTTCCTGACCCAGCGCCTGCTGCCGCTGCTGGCGGATAAGGGACGTATCCTCAACGTGTCGAGCGGGCTGGCCCGCTTCGCGCTGCCGGGCTATGCCGCCTATGCGGCGATGAAAGGGGCGATGGAGGTGCTGACGCGCTACCAGGCCAAGGAGCTGGGAGGGCGCGGGATTTCCGTTAATATTATCGCGCCAGGAGCGATAGAAACCGATTTTGGTGGTGGAGTGGTACGGGATAATGCTCAGGTTAATCAGCATATTGCGGCGCAAACGGCGCTGGGTCGGGTAGGGCTGCCAGATGACATCGGCGATGCGATCGCGGCATTGTTGAGCGATGACCTGAGATGGATGAACGCGCAGCGCGTGGAAGTTTCCGGCGGCATGTTCCTGTAATCGTAATCGCCTCTCCGTCTGCGGAGAGGCGCCGCGTTCAGCTTATATCTTCAGCGTGTGATAATCGCGACGCAGCAGGCCAAACAGCCAGTCATTATGCCAGCGTCCGTTCAGCCAGTAGCATTCGCGCAGCTCACCCTCCTGCAGGAAACCGGTTTTCTGCAGCAGATTTCGCGAGGCTATATTTCCGGCGGTGACCGTGGCGGTCAGCCGACGTACGCCTCCGGCGCTGAAGGCAAAATCACAGAGCGCACGCAGGGACTCATAACCATAGCCGCGCCCCTGCGCGGCCGGGGTAAATAAAAAGCCCACTTCGGCGCAGCCGCCTTCATGGTGCAGGTAGCCGGTCAGACCCAGCGGTATGCGGGTTTCCCTGTCGCGCACGACCAGGCACAGCCACTGTTTTGCCCCTGGCGACCACGGTGAAATACGCGAATCGAAGGCCTCGCGTATTTCAGACAGCGGACGTGAATCGGCTATATAAAGCATCACCTGCGGATCTCTCTGCAGAGCGAGAAAAAAAGACCAGTCCTCCTGCTTCAGCTGTGAACAGTGCAGCCGTGGCGTAAGCAATTCGGTCATGAAAACAATTCCTGCGGAATGAGATGCTATGACCATAGCAGGACATGAATTGTCGGAACAGCACCTGGTTATAAGGGTTCGCCGTACAGCCCTATCAGCCGGCGCACCACGCCGTTGGTCCAGCCGAAGCCATCCTGTAACGGGTATTCACCGCCACCGCCTTCGTGGGCAACACCGCCGGCGATGTGGTACTTCTCAATCAGCTTATGGTGCTGCTTGTAGAAATGGTTCACCGTTTGCAGCCAGCTGTGGGCAATTTCGTCGCCGAGCGGGTCCTGGCCGTACAGTTTAAAGCCCTGGATCGCCATCCACTGTAGCGGTGCCCAGCCGTTGGGCTTATCCCATTGTTCGCCGCTGTCATATTCGGTGGCCATGATGCCGCCGGGGGTCAGCAGACGAGCGCGTACCGCATCGGCGAGCCGTTCTGCCTGTTGGTGCGTGGCCATGCCGACATACAGCGCTACGATGCTGGCGGCGGAGAAGAGCGCCTGCTGTTCGCGTCGCCAGTCGTAATCACGAAAACAGCCGCCCTCTTCATCCCATAAATAGCGGTTTACCGCTGACCGGCGATCGCTGGCCTTCTGGCGAAAAGCCGCTTCCGTTTCCCGGTCGCCTTTCAGGCCGGAAAGATTGGCGATGGTGTTTTCCAGTTTGAATAAAAAGGCGTTTAAATCGATCGGAATAAACTGGGTGGTACGGATGCTCGCCAGCCGGGTGATATCACGCAGCCAGCGGCTGGAATAGTCCCAGCCGGAGGCCGCACCGGCGCGCAGGTCCCGGTAGACTTCGTTGGCCGGGCGGCCCGAGTGTCTTGCCGTTTCCACATCTTCCCGCCACGATTCATCCCGCGGCGTATCGCGGTCGTCCCAGTAGCGATTGAGTAACGACCCGTCCGGCATACGTACCGTGTGGCGATAGGCCTGATTGGGAATTAATGAATCCGCGCCGTCCATCCAGAACTGGTACTCCAGCTTCAGATGATCGAGGTAGCGCCGCGCGCCGCGCACGCCATCCTCTTCAAACAGCTCTACCATCAGGGCAAACACCGGCGGCTGCGAGCGGCTGAGATAGTAGGTGCGGTTACCGTTAGGAATATGGCCGTAGGTCTCAATCATCCACGCGAAGTTGTCCGCCATACATTTCAGCAGGTCTTCGCGGCCACTTTCCGCCAGCCCCAGCATAGTAAAGTAGGAGTCCCAGTAGTAGGTTTCGCTAAAGCGCCCGCCGGGCACGATATACGACTGCGGCAGCGCCAGCAGCGATGACCAGGGAATATGATCCTGCGGCTCGCGGGTGAGAACCGGCCAGAGGTGATCGATATGCTCTTTCAGCGATCGCCGGGGATCTGACACGTAGTCGTCAGTGCGGTTGTCCGGCATCCAGAAGTGCTCTTCAACAAACTGGCGCAGGTCGAATCCAGGCTGGTGCTTCACCCGCCGATAGTGGATCAAGATATCCAGCGGGTCTTGCTTTGGCGCGCAGTCGGGGAAGGTTTTGCTGTCGGCAAAGATGCGTGATTTCTGCACATGCGTAAAGAGTTCCAGATAGCGGTCGGCGGGCGTCAGGGCATCAGAGGCCGGCAGGCCTTCGATGATCTCCGGCTCCGGTTCGGCATCGAACATTTCATCCAGTTTTAACTCATACGGATCGGCTTCATAGCACAGATCGCGCTCGATCTTCGGTTCATCGCCATTATCGTTGCGTAGTGTCTGGCTGGACATAGTGATACGGACCTCCGGTTCGCGTCAGTTCAGGGCGCCGGGCCTCTCCCGGCCTGACTATTAAGCTTAGTCATTCGCTTCGGTGTCCGGAAGAAAACTGTGCGTCAGGTCACGATTTTTAGCGATGTACTGACGCAGGGATGTTGTTAATTTATTGATTTTTTAAATTAAATTTCCACGAGTTGAAAACGGAAATTCGGAGCAATCGATTTGCAACAAAATCTAATTATGCCGGATAAGACCTGACCTCACTCCCACGCCGCTTCCAGCATCTCCAGCAACTGCTCGCTATCCAGCTGCACCGGATTCGCTTTCATTGATGAGGAGCTGCTGGCTGCCAGCGCCGCAGACTCCCGGCCCTCGTGCGGTACGCCCAGTTCGCGTAGATTCCCCAGTCCGGCGCCGCGGCTCCATTCGCGCAGGCTATCCCAGGCGGTCTCCGGCTCGACGTCCAGCCCGTCGGCCAGCCACTGGCGGACCTGGTCAAAGCGCCCGCGGATAGCCCTGTTGCTGATCTGCGACTCATTGAGCGCCAGGCCGTAAGGCAGCAGGCTGCCGCAGAGTGCGCCGTGGGAAGCATTGCTCAGTCCTCCCAGCGGGCCGGCAAGTCCATGAATGACGCCAAGACCGGCATTGGCCAGCGCCAGTCCGCCGCACAGGCTAACCCAGGTCATCTCATCGCGGCTGTCCGGGCACTCTTTTTCCATCAACGTGCGGAGCGCTTTGATTCCGCGCGGAATAGCAGCCAGGCAAAGTGCATCGCTAAAAGGATTGGCGCGGGTACAAAGCCAGGGCTCAATGAGCTGGGTAATCGCGTCAAGGCCGGAGCCGAGCGTTACCGCGCGCGGGGCGTTATCGGTCAGCGCCGGGTCGACGATGGCCAGGTCCGGCAGCATACGATCGTCGCGCAGGCTGACTTTTCGCTGCTGCTGCGTGACGTTAATCACCGCATTTTTCGTGACCTCAGCGCCGGTACCGGCGGTAGTCGGGATAGCGACAAACGGCAGCGGAGGCCCTTCTAATAGCCGCCCGTTGCCCACGACTTCCAGATATTCCATCACCGGACCCGAGGCCGGCACCAGCGCGGCAATCGCTTTTCCAGCGTCGATAACCGCGCCGCCGCCGAGGCTGACCACCGCCCCGATGCCGTGTTCCCGCGCCAGATGCACTCCCTGTTCGATATCTTCCAGGCAGGGCTCATGGGCAACGGATAGCGTAGTCACGTCAAGATGATGGGCGTGCAGCCCGGCGAGTAAAAAACCGGCCCGCTGCGGGCTGGCGCCGTGGACCAGCAGCACCTTCGCGGTACGCTGGGCCAGCCAGGGGGCAGCGCTCCCGGCAAGACCTCGGCCAAAACGAATATTGCCCGGAGTGAAAACAGTAAACGGAGTCAGCATGGCGGGTTCCCTGTGTCAGCAAAAAAGGCTGAAATCAACTATACACATTATCCGGCAGGCTGCCTCTTTGTCGCCGGATAGAGTAGGGTGGAAGTCACGTTCCTTCGCTTAAGGATGTCACGATGCTAAAAATACTGGGCAAACGCTCATCAATTAACGTTCGTAAAGTGCTATGGACCTGCGATGAAGTCGGTCTGACTTATCAGCAGGAGGATTACGGCAGCGGTTTCCAGCCGGTCGATACCGCCGAATTTCGCGCCCTGAACCCAAATGGCCTGGTGCCGGTGCTGCTTGATGATGATTTTGTGCTGTGGGAGTCAAACAGCATCTGTCGCTATTTGACGCGCAAAACCGGGCGTGAGGATTTGCTACCGGTTACGCCTCAGGGCGCAGCGGATGTCGAGCGCTGGATGGACTGGCAGGCCACGGAGTTTAACAATGCCTGGCGCTATGCCTTTATGGGACTGGTGCGTAAAGACCCGCGTTTTCAGGATCCGGTGGCGATAAAGGAGAGTATTGCGGCCTGGACCCGCTGCGTGCAGATCGTGGAATCACAGCTGCAGCGCACCGGCGCATGGATCGCCGGCCCTCAGTTTACGCTGGCGGACATCGTACTGGGTCTGTCGGTACACCGCTGGAAAATGACGCCTTTTGCCCATCCGGAGCTGCCGGCGGTAGAGCGCTGGTATATGACGCTTAATCAGCGACCGGCGTTTATGCGCCATGGCAATAATGGTACCGCCTGAGGACACAGGAAAAGACGGCCAGGCTGACATCATTGCGCCGATCATTTCAGCCTGTTCGCTTTGCAATGATCGTTGACAGTCGCTACGATCCCGGCGTCTTTAATTCCCCTCATTGGTTTCAGCACGGCAGGAAGGTATGGTTTGAACAGGCAGTTGAGCCCTGTGCTATTGGCGTCACTGCTGCTTGTAGGATGCTCCGGAACGCTCTCGCAAATGAGCGCCCCCTCTGAGGCAACCGCGCTGGTCGGGCAAAATGGCCGTGCGTTGCCCATCGATACCCTTGTCGGCCGTTATATGCAGCAGAAACAGGTCAGCGGCGTGGTGGTGGCGATCATCCAGCGTAATGGCCCGGCGGAGTTTCACTGCTACGGTGTGACCGATGCCAAAAACCGCTACCCCATCACCCCGGATACGCTCTTTGCGCTGGGTTCCCTGAGCAAAGGAACCACCGCTGAAGCGATCGCGTTACTGGTCAACGAAGGGCGGCTGCACTGGGACGACACGCTACTCACGCTGCTTCCGCCGGGGACACCGCTTAGCGACGATGCAAAGAAAATCACGCTGCTGCAACTGGTGACGCACACGTCGGGTCTGCCGCGTCAGCCGATGAACCTGCTGTCGCTTGAACATTTGCTGGTCTATCTGAGCGATGGTGAAAACTTCTATCACGAGCTGGATAGCGACAACGTGCTGGGCTACCTGAGCACCTTTGACGCGCCGCTCACCCGCGAGCCGAAATACTCCAATCTTGGCTACGCGATTCTGGGTTACCTCCTCACCTATCAGACCGGGGAGTCGATAGAAAGCCTGGCGTGGCGAAAGATTTTTCAGCCGCTGGCGATGCAAAGTACCAGCTATCGGCCGCAAACGCTGCGCGGTTTTTCCCGGCGGGCGCTCGGCCATGCGGGCGATCAGCCCAGGTTTAAACCTCGCGGCGCGCTGACTCCTGACTGGCAGTTCAGCAACAACATGGTGGGTGCGGCAAGTCTGTACAGTAACGCCCGCGACCTGATTGAATATGCCCGCGCTCATTTTTCTCCGACCCATCATGCCGCGCTGGATAAGGCTTTTGCCGACGTCAGCGTTGATTACTATCCACGGGAAAAAGAGGCGGCCAATATCGCCTGGGTGACCGATACGCTCGGCGGGCAAAGAATCACCTATCAGGTGGGCTATATCGGCGGCTATTCCAGCTATATCGGTTTTGATAAGGCTAATCAGAATGCGGTGGTGGTGCTGCAAAACAGCTTTAACTGGAGTAACTACATCGGGCAGGCGATTTTGCAAAATCAGGTCGCAAAATCGTCCTATACGGCAGGCGATGAGCGCATAAAAAAAGCCCCGTGAGAACACGGGGCTGAAGAGATTAACGCATGGTCACGAACTCTTCCGCGGCGGTCGGGTGAATCGCCACGGTATTGTCGAAGTCCTTCTTGGTTGCGCCCATTTTCAGCGCCACTGCAAATCCCTGCAGCATTTCATCCATGCCGAAGCCGATACCGTGAATGCCGACAATCTTCTCTTCCGGGCCGACGCATACCAGCTTCATGCGACACGGCTGGCGGTGCGAAGTCACGGCGGTATACATCGCGGTAAAGGACGATTTATAGACCTTCACGGCGTCATCGCCATACTGCTCGCGCGCCTGCGGCTCGGTTAAACCGACGGTGCCGATCGGCGGATGGCTGAAGACCACGGTTGGGATATTGCTGTAATCCAGATGCTCTTCCGGCTTGTTGTTGAACAGGCGTTCGGACAGGCGACGGCCCGCGGCTACCGCGACCGGCGTCAGCTCCACCGCCCCGGTGTTATCACCCACGGCATAGATCCCCGGCACGTTGGTGTTCTGGAATTTATCCACCACGATATAGCCTTTGTCGTTGGTTTTTACGCCAGCGGCTGCGAGGTTGAAATTATCGGTCTCCGGCTCACGACCAATGGCCCAGATCAGGCAATCCACGGTCTGACTCCGGCCATCTTCCAGCTGAAGCGTCAGGCTGCCGTCCGCATTTTTCACTACCGCTTGCGGAATGGCGTGAGTGTGCAGCTGCGGCCCTTCGGTGTTCATCACTTCGACCAGGGTATCAACGATCAGCGGATCGAAGCTGCGCAGCGGCGCATGTTTACGCACGAACAGGTGCGTTTCGGCGCCGAGGCCGTTAATGACGCCAGCCAGCTCAACGGCAATATAGCCTGCGCCCACCACGGCGACGCGCTTCGGCAGGGCCGGCAGCTCGAAGAAGCCGTTAGAGTCGATGCCATACTCAACGCCCGGAATAGACGGATGGCTCGGACGGCCGCCGGTGGCGATCAGGATATGATCGGCGGTGATCGTTTCGCCATTCACTTCCACGGTTTTGGCATCCACAAAACGGGCGAAGCCTTTGATGACATCCACCTTATTTTTGCCTAACACGTTGTCATAGGAGGTGTGGATACGGTCGATATATGCGCTGCGGCTGGCTACCAGTTTGTCCCAGTCGAAGTGATTAATCGTGGTATCGAAACCGTAGTCCGGGCCATACAGATGAATCGCTTCGCGAATTTGCGCCGCATGCCACATGATTTTCTTCGGTACGCAGCCGACGTTGACGCAGGTGCCGCCCAGATCTTTAGCTTCAATCAGCGCGCACTTCTGGCCATACATTGCCGCACGGTTGATGGAGGCGATGCCGCCGCTGCCGCCGCCGATAGCGATGTAATCATAATGTTTGCTCATAGCCTGTATCCTTAGAAGACCTATCCTGGTAGGCCCTTAATCGTTGAATGACCGCGATTGTAGCGCGAGGCGTAAAAGGTTCCACCGATGGCTGTGATTACTCCGGTACGATCCAGCCGACGGTGGCATGTCCGATGCCGGTCGGCGAGAGCTTCTTATGCAGCCACGGCAGGACGTTGTTCATCTGCTGTTCCAGCTTCCACGGTGGGTTAATGACGATCATCCCGGAAGCGGTCATGCCGCGCTGATCGCTGTCCGGACGCACGGCAAGTTCAATCTGCATGATTTTGCGAATGCCGGTCGCTTCCAGATCTCTGATCATGCGCTTAATCTGCGCGCGCAGTACCACCGGATACCACAGCGCATAGGTGCCGGTGGCAAAGCGTTTGTAACCTTCGTGGATACCGGCCACGACCGCCTGGTAGTCGCTTTTAATCTCGTACGGCGGATCGATAAGAATCAGGCCGCGACGGGATACCGGCGGCAGCTTCGCTTTCAGCTGCAGGTAGCCATCGGCTTTTTCCACGCGGGCACGGGCATCTTTTTGAAATTCCGAACGCAGCAGCGGAAAATCGCTCGGGTGCAGTTCGGTCATGTGCAGGCTGTCCTGCTCGCGCAGCAGCTGGCGAGCGATCAGCGGAGAACCCGGGTAGTAGCGCAGCTGGCCGCTACGGTTGAAATGCTGGATGACGGAAATGTAGGCTTCCATCTCGGCCGGCAGGTCGTCCTGCTGCCAGATACGGGAAATGCCTTCCAGGTATTCACCCGTACGTTCGGCGTGCTCGCCGCTCAGCTGATAGCGGCCCGCGCCGGCGTGAGTGTCCAGATAGAGAAACGGTTTTTCTTTCTCTTTCAGCGATTCAATGATCAAACTCTGAACGGTGTGTTTAAGGACGTCGGCGTGGTTGCCTGCGTGAAAGCTGTGGCGATAACTGAGCATGGATGCAGAGATTCCGGGAATTAAACAAGATGACCGATAGTTTACCGCAGATCCGTACAGATTACCGCTGTAGCACCGCGCTGTTTCAATGAGGTCAAAAGCGTTGCAAAACATGACCGCGTCATAAAAACGTCAAATATCAGCGCTAGCGTCGCGTGAAGGCAAGGTAATTGTTTGAATAAAAGGAAAAATAATGAAATTGCAAATCACACTCCTGACCTCAGCGTTAATCCTGGCGCTGCCGGCTCTGGCGAAAGAGGTTCCGCTGAACCAGGCGGCGGCGATCGCCGGTAGCGTGACGCCAGCGGCGGCCAGCCAGGCGTTTGACGGTCTCGAAGGTCAGGCGCTGACGCAGCTGCGCGCTGCGCTGAAGGGCGATGCCGCCACGCTCAGCCGCGGCCAGCTCGCGCACGCAAAACAGAGTAAAACCCAGGCGGATAAGGCCTGGCTGAAGGCCAGCGGCTACGATTTTGAGGAGAAAGCGAATCAGCAGGCGGGTATCGCGCTGCTGGCCGCCTTCAGCAAGCTCCCGGATTCGGTGGTGAAGGATAACCTGGCGACGGTGACCGCGATCAACCGCGATGCAACGCAGGCTACCCGCCATCAGGCGCTGGCGGATGCGGAAGGGATTAGCTATCTCTATTTCCTCAGCGATGCGCTGGGCCCGCGGCTCGGCAAAGCCTTCCTCACGGCCTACGACAAAGGCGAGCTGGGTAAAGCCGCGGCGCTGATTAAGGCCAGTGAAGTCAGTACGGGGGCGGCGAAAAAGCATTATAACAACCCGCGACCGTTCCTGATTCAGGGCAATACCATTCATCTGGTGCCGGACGATGTGGTGATAAAGGACAACCAGCCTTACACCGCTGACGGAGGTTCCTTCCCCAGCGGACACACCAACACCGGTTACACCGATGCGCTGCTGATGGCTGAAATGATCCCGGAGCGCTTTGATGCGCTGGTGACCCGCGGCGCGCGCTACGGCTATTCCCGCATTGTGCTTGGCGTCCATTACCCGCTGGATGTGATGGGGTCGCGGATGGTGGCGCAGCGTAACGTCGCGCATTACCTCAACGACGCGAAGTATCGTGCGCTGTTCAATGAAGCGCGCGATCAGCTGCGAACGGCGCTGGAAAAAGAGTGCGCGACTTCACTGGCCGAGTGCGCGAAGCCGGCCGGAAAAGACGACCCGTACCGCGACCCGGCGATGAACGCATTTTACGCGTTCACCATGACCTACAACCTGCCGCAGCAGAAGGGGGAAAAGTCAGCGCTGACGGTGCCGGAAGGGGCAGAGGTTCTGCTGGAGACCGCGCTACCTCATCTGTCCGCCGCCCAGCGCCGGGCGCTGATGGTGAAAACCGCGCTTCCGGCGGGCTATCCGCTGTCGGGCGAGACCGCCGACCAGCAGTTCTGGCAGCGGGTGAATCTGCCGGCGGCATATCAGATGGCGCTGAAAGCACATTAATCCACCCCGTCCGGTTTGTCGGATGACCATATCCCCGGCCCACATAGCCGGGGAAAACCGGCGCCAGTCAGGCAACCACTGAGGATCTGTCTTATCAGCACTCTTGTGCTTGTCAGTTTGAAGCCGGGCGGTGCTCATAACGATATATCTTTGAACGCCCTTCAGGGTGACCCGAAGGGTGAGCGAAGCGAATCAAATCCTCATGTACCAGGCGTAAGCTCCGGTTTCTCCGCGCTGTGCGGATTCAAACTGCCTGCGCCAATAACGCCCACTTATTGCAGCAATACCCGGCGTCTGGCACGGTGTGACATTGAAATTCCCGTCACGATCCCCCATTCTAGATCTCATGCTAAAGCGCCGGAACGCGCGCTTCATTCACCCTTTTCAACAGGACTGCGCATATGACCAATCCATTATTGACGCCTTTTTCATTGCCGCCTTTTTCTGCGATCAAGCCGGAACACGTCGTCCCTGCGGTTACCAAAGCGCTGGACGACTGTCGGGCCGCGGTAGAAAGCGTGGTCGCGCAAGGTGCGCCGTACAGCTGGGAAACGCTCTGCCAGCCGCTGGCTGAAGTGGATGATGTGCTGGGACGCATCTTCTCGCCGGTCAGTCATCTGAACTCGGTCAAGAACAGCCCCGAGCTGCGCGAAGCCTATGAACAAACGCTGCCGCTGTTGTCGGAATACAGCACCTGGGTCGGTCAACATGAAGGGTTGTATCAAGCCTATCGCGATCTGCGCGACGGTGACCATTACGCCACGCTGAACACCGCGCAGAAAAAAGCGGTGGATAACGCGCTGCGCGATTTTGAACTGTCGGGGATTGGCCTGGCGAAAGAGCAGCAGAAACGCTACGGCGAGATTGCCGCACGCCTGTCTGAGCTCGGCAACCAGTACAGCAACAACGTGCTCGACGCCACCATGGGCTGGAGCAAGCTGGTCACTGACGTCGCTGAGCTGTCCGGGATGCCGGAAAGCGCGCTGGCGGCAGCCCAGGCTCAGGCCCAGGCGAAAGAGCAGGAAGGCTATCTGCTGACGCTGGATATTCCGAGCTATCTGCCGGTGATGACCTACTGCGACAATCAGGGGCTGCGTGAAGAGCTGTATCGCGCCTACTCCACCCGCGCGTCGGACCAGGGGCCGAATGCCGGCAAATGGGACAACAGCCCGGTGATGGCAGAAATTCTCGCGCTGCGCCACGAGCTGGCCCAGCTGCTGGGCTTTGACAGCTATGCCTCCAAATCGCTGTCGACCAAAATGGCGGAGAACCCGCAGCAGGTGCTCGACTTCCTGACCGACCTGGCGAAACGCGCTCGTCCGCAGGGCGAGAAAGAGCTGGCTCAGCTGCGCGCCTTCGCAAAAGCGGAGTTCGGCGTCGACGAGCTGCAGCCGTGGGATATCGCCTACTACAGCGAAAAACAGAAGCAGCACCTCTACAGCATCAGCGATGAGCAGCTCCGCCCTTATTTCCCGGAAAACAAAGCCGTTAACGGCCTGTTTGAAGTGGTGAACCGCATTTACGGGATTAGCGCCAAAGAGCGTACCGATGTGGATGTCTGGCACCCGGAAGTGCGTTTCTTCGAGCTGTATGATGAGAACAACGAACTGCGCGGCAGCTTCTATCTCGATCTGTATGCTCGCGAGCACAAACGCGGCGGGGCGTGGATGGATGACTGCGTCGGGCAGATGCGCAAACTCGACGGCTCGTTGCAAAAGCCGGTGGCCTACCTGACCTGCAACTTTAACCGCCCGGTGAACGGCAAACCGGCGCTGTTTACTCACGATGAAGTGATCACGCTGTTCCACGAGTTTGGTCACGGTCTGCACCATATGCTGACCCTTATCGATACCGCCGGCGTCTCCGGCATCATCGGGGTGCCGTGGGATGCGGTCGAGCTGCCGAGCCAGTTTATGGAAAACTGGAGC
>OKEO01000084.1_pt1 | contig 12571 bp, 9 predicted proteins | sample 1611131 | NCBI WGS metagenome assembly OKEO01 (sample SAMN04436713, study PRJEB24849) | human gut metagenome | biome: human gut; feature: NICU; material: stool | host: Homo sapiens | place: USA: Saint Louis, MO | collected 2010-08-30
TCAGTGCGATATGCGCAAGCGCTACGGCGTTGTGTATGTGAATCGCGAAAACCACGATCTGAAAGACCTTAAGCGCGTGCCGAAGAAAAGCTACGCCTGGTTAAAGCAGGCTATCCGCAGCAATGGTGCAGAGATGTAGCGGGGCGAGCGGCGGGCGTTTGGTGTATTCTTAGGCCCGCCAGCACTGGTGCAGCAGAGTATATCCAGAGACAATCATCATAAAAAAGGACGGGGAATGACGGCGAAGTATCTTTCGATCGCGCGGGAAATAAAAAAACGGATTATCAGCCAGCAGTACCCCGCCAGCGTCCCGTTACCCGACCAGTTTGCGCTGGCGGCGGAATTTAACACCAGCAGGATGACCATCCAGCAGGCGATGCGCCAGCTTATTGTCGAGGGCCTTATTTATACCCGCAAAGGGCAGGGCACCTTCGTGCGGAAAAACTTTCTGCAGCTCTCGCAGTGGGAACTGCCGGGCAGCGATTACTTCGGCGCCACCAAAACCTGGGAGCATCTCGGGGAAGTGGCCAGCCAGGTGATCCGCTTTGAACTGCGCTTTGCCACGGAAAAAGAGCAAACCTCGCTGCTTATCGACGCCGATGCCCCAGTCTATGATTTTGTTCGCCTGCGGGTGCTCAACGGCGAACCGGTCTCGCTGGATATGACGGTGATGCCCGTGGCGCTGGTGCCGGGGCTGAATAAAACGCATCTGGAAAGTTCGGTGTTTCGCTACGTGCAGGAGACGCTGGGGCTGAAGCTAATGGGCTCGTATCGCGTGGTGCGGGCGATGAAGCCGGATGCCCTGGACCAGCTGCACCTGAACTGCGGCGAGAGCGACCCGGTACTGGAAGTTGAGCAGGTTATCTATCTGGAAGACGGGACGCCGCTGGAGTATGCCCGCTGCCACTATCGCTACGATCATGGCGGCATTATCCTGGTCAATAACGGATAAAAAAGGCGGGCACCGGGCCTAATGGCGATCGTTCAGGGGGCGGTTGACCGATCCGCCAGAGGTGTAAGAATCCGTCATCTCACAGAGATTGCCGTTTCGATGCGGCTTCAACATATCTGTAGGCGTTCCTGCCCCGTAGGTCGCTGTTAAGCCGGGGATTTAGTTTTTACGGTGGTGCAAACCACCGTTTACCGGCATCGCCCTGGCCGGCGATAAACCAAAAAAAAAGCGGGTCACCTTTCAGTGACCCGCATTAGGCGCAAGGCCTGCTTTTTTTATGTCGTTACGTCAGAAGATTAGTTCAGACGAACCGGCATACCGGAACGGTTCTGGACAGCCTGCTCGACCACGGTCTGATCGACATCGGACTGACTGGTGACCGCCTGGACTTCTTTGGTCAGCGTAATCGGTACGATTTCACCGCCCTGGAACTGCGCTTCGGTGGTGGAGAGCGGGTTATGTACTTCGACATAACGGCTGCCGTCCGGCTCGGTAGTGGCTTTCACCGGCTCATCGATAAACTCGACGCGGGTACCAACCGGCACATTCTCAAACAGGAATTTGATGTCTTCGTTACGCAGACGGACGCAGCCGTGGCTGACGCGCAGCCCGATACCGAAGTTAGCGTTGGTGCCGTGGATCGCATACAGACGACCAATGTACAGCGCATACAGCCCCATCGGATTGTCAGGACCCGCCGGTACGACGGCCGGCAGCGGGTTACCCGCCGCGATGTATTCCGCGTGCATCTTCGCCGTCGGCGTCCAGGTTGGACCCGCTTTCTTACGTTCTACCTTGGTGACCCATTTGATCGGCGTATCTTTGCCCAGCTGGCCGATACCAATTGGCAGCACGATAACGGTGTTGGTGCCTTTCGGGTAGTAGTAAAGACGCATTTCCGCGCTGTTGATAACGATACCTTCATGCACGGTGTCCGGCAGAATCAGCTGCTGCGGGATATTCAGCACGGTGCCGCTCTTCGGCAGATAGGTATCCACGCCCGGGTTGGCTTCCAGCATGTTGGACAATCCCATCTGGTATTTAGCTGCGAAATATTCCAGCGGTTGCTTGTTGTTATCAGGAACCGTAATCACCTGGTTCTGACCAATCAGTCGGCTACCGTCGGTCGGCAGCGGATAAGTGACAGCGGATGCAGTGTTGCAAAAGCCGACGAGGGCGAAGGCTGCCGCTAAGAGTGTCGATATTTTCATATTCTTCATGTCGTGTGCAGTGGCAAAGCCACAAAGGCCTTTGTCAGATGATTCAGCTAATAGATGGGCGCGCATTATATGTGCATTCCATCCAACAGGGAAATCAGATGTGTACGAAATCACACTTTTTTGCCAGTTGTTTCAAGTGTAGTTCGCCGTTTTTCATTTCTGCGGCAAATCGTGGCAGGAAAAAACGGCATTTACCCCTCGAGAAAGCGTGAGCGCAGCGCTTCGCGCGCGTCGGGCGTCAGCTGATATTCCTGTTCCAGCCATGCATCCACGCTGGCATAGCGCTCGTGAATTGCCGATAGCGCCGCCGCGAGGTACGACTCATGTACCGTCAGGATTTCTGCCAGATTCTGCCGTCCGCGGGAGCTCAGTTGATCGCCGAGCAGGCCGAGGAGTCCGGTTTCGACCTGGTTCAGCGTACCGTGGGTGAGGAGATACTCCTCCATCACCGTCGGCGTGTCGCAGCCAAGGGCGAAAAGCGTCAGCGCGCAGCCCACGCCGGTACGATCTTTACCCACCGCACAGTGCTGCAACAGCGCACCGTCAGCTGGCTGCATCAGCCAGCCGGCAAGCTGGCGATAAGCGGCGTTATTAAAGGGCAGCTGACGATAAAGCTGCAGCATAAATTTCTCGCCGCTCATGGCATTGAGCGTCGCGGCGTTAAGTTCCGTGACTTTGGCATCGACGCCTGGCTTCAGAGGATTGGCGGGCGCATTGAGATAACGCATCCGTCCATTCAACCTGTCGGGGCTGCGCTGGACCTCGTGCGGATCGCGGTAATCAATGACCCGGGTCACCGGCAGATTGTCCAGATGGCTCAGATCCTCGTCGGTCATCTGATGTAACGCGCCGGAGCGCAGGAGTTTCCCCTCGCGTATGCGGCGGCCGTCGGCGGTATGCAGGCCGCCGAGGTCACGAAAGTTGATGCCGCCCTGAAGCGATAAGAATGCCGGATGGCGGGAGTATGTGGTCATAGGTTCCTTCCAGATTAAGGGAAAAAATCATGTATCGGTTAAATGAATCGCGCAATATGAGAGAGACCGTACCACAGGCGCTGCCTGCGATTTTATTGCAAACCGTGAAAAGTGATGGCTTTGCTGGCATAATGCCCGATGTATCACACTTCTCATTCTCTTTTTTCAGGATAACCCCGTGCTAGTATCCAGCAACGTCACCATGCAGTTTGGCAGTAAGCCGCTGTTCGAAAACATCTCCGTCAAATTTGGCGGCGGCAACCGTTACGGCCTGATTGGCGCCAACGGTAGCGGTAAATCCACCTTTATGAAGATCCTCGGCGGCGATCTTGAGCCGACGTTGGGTAACGTCTCTCTCGATCCGAACGAACGTATCGGTAAACTGCGTCAGGATCAGTTCGCCTTTGAAGAGTTCACCGTGCTGGATACGGTCATTATGGGCCACGGCGAGCTGTGGGAAGTGAAGCAGGAGCGCGATCGCATCTATTCTCTGGCGGAAATGAGCGAAGAAGACGGCTATAAAGTGGCCGACCTCGAAGTCACTTACGGTGAGATGGACGGCTATTCTGCCGAAGCGCGCGCCGGTGAACTGCTGCTCGGCGTCGGGATCCCGGTTGAACAGCATTACGGCCCGATGAGCGAAGTGGCGCCAGGCTGGAAGCTGCGTGTACTGCTGGCGCAGGCGCTGTTTTCGAACCCGGATATCCTGCTGCTCGATGAACCGACGAACAACCTGGACATCGACACCATTCGCTGGCTGGAGCAGGTGCTGAACGAACGTGACAGTACCATGATTATCATTTCGCACGACCGTCACTTCCTGAACATGGTCTGCACCCATATGGCCGATCTCGACTACGGCGAACTGCGCGTTTATGCCGGTAACTACGACGAGTATATGACCGCCGCGACCCAGGCTCGCGAACGCCTGCTGGCCGACAACGCCAAGAAAAAGGCGCAAATTGCCGACCTGCAATCCTTCGTCAGCCGCTTTAGCGCGAACGCCTCAAAATCTCGCCAGGCGACCTCCCGCGCCCGCCAGATTGACAAAATTAAGCTGGATGAAGTAAAAGCGTCCAGCCGTCAGAACCCGTTCATCCGTTTTGAACAGGATAAGAAGCTGTTCCGTAATGCGCTGGAAGTGGAAGCGCTGGCGAAAGGTTTTGACAATGGTCCGCTGTTCAAAGGCGTCAATCTTCTGCTGGAAGTGGGTGAGAAGCTTGCCGTGCTGGGGACCAACGGCGTGGGTAAATCCACGTTGCTGAAAACCCTGGTGGGTGAGCTGGAACCGACCAGCGGCAGCGTAAAATGGTCTGAAAATGCGCAGATTGGCTACTATGCGCAGGATCACGAGTACGAATTTGAAAACGATCTGACCGTCTTCGACTGGATGAGCCAGTGGAAGCAGGAAAGCGACGACGAGCAGGCGGTACGCAGTATCCTCGGCCGTCTGTTGTTTAGCCAGGACGATATCAAAAAGCCGGCGAAAGTCCTTTCTGGTGGTGAGAAAGGGCGCATGCTGTTCGGTAAGCTGATGATGCAGAAGCCAAACATCCTGATCATGGACGAACCGACCAACCACCTGGATATGGAATCGATCGAATCGCTGAACATGGCGCTGGAGATGTATCAGGGAACCCTGATCTTCGTTTCCCACGACCGCGAGTTCGTCAGCTCTCTGGCAACCCGCGTGATCGAAATTACGCCGGAGCGCGTGATCGACTTCAGCGGTAACTACGAAGATTACCTGCGTAGCAAAGGTATCGATAACTAAGTGTCTGCGTTCCCGGCGCGCCTGCGTGCCGGGATAACGTTGTTCAGCGCCATCCTGCGCTGAATCTCTCCGCTGCAATCCGCCCTGCATTCAGACCCCTTAATTTACTCATCTTTCCTGCACAATACTGTGAATAAATAGCCGCTGAATTATCTGTTGCAGGAGGGGGCCATGAGCGCGTTTTCGCTGAGTGATTGCGTGGCTGAACCCCGTCTTCTCTGAATCTGAACGGGGTAGCGTGCAATGATTATTGTTCTGACTTTACTGAGCCTGGTGCTTTACTGCGTGCTGATTGGTTTTCTGATTGCTGCGGTTTGAGGGGGACGGCCGCCCGGCGGTACGACCTGATGAGCCGGACAGGTTCGCGACAGCGGCCGCCCGGCACCAACCGAAGAGGCAGGGCAAGTTAGTGGTGATGGACGGCGGCGGCAGGGGCCGGGAAACCGCGGGAGGTTGGCGCGGTACTGGTAAATGTCCCGGGGCTATAGGCCTGGGCGATCGCCGCATCGTTTTCATCAGCGGCAAAGCGGCTGATGGCGGTGGTTTTGGCCGCGGCGGAGGGCAGCGGCATTTCAGGAGAGGGTTTTTCCTGAAATGCCAGTGCGCTGGTGGAACATAACATCAGCCAGACAATAAGAGCGCTCGGTAGTTTCATCGTCAGAGGTCCGGATCCAGAGAAGGGGCACTCTTACGGTATAACCGACGCCTCAAAAACGCCACGCCGCCTTACAGTTATGGCGTAGTTAGTTACAGCTGGACATCAATTAGCGGCCCTTCCCGACAGGGAAGGGCTCCGGGACTACTTCAGACGCCATTCTCCGGCTTCTTCACCATTTATCAGCAGCTTGCGCTTTTCACCGGCGGGTAAAGTCACTTTCAGCGCATGCCAGGCCGGGCAATAACGGCCGCGAGGGGTTAGCTGCAGGCTGATGGTGCTGGCGTCGCAGACCATCTCCCACGTCAGCCACAGCGCATCATCCTCTTTATAGCCCCAGCTTTCGCCATCGTCCTCAAACAGCAGACCCTGCGACGACCCCACGCCTTTCAGCGGGTACAGCTTCAGCTCGCGCCGATCGTCTTTTGTCGCGCTGACGTGGGTGATGCGTTCGCTGAGCGGCAGGCCGGCTCCGGCGCGGACCAGCAGCGGCAGATGTTCCAGCGGCGCATCTCGCGTTATCCACTGGCCGCCGGAGAACCACTCCCCGCTATAAAAATCGTACCAGCCGGAGCAGTTTTCCGGCAGCCACACCCGGCGTTGACGCTGGTCCGGTTCGACGACGCTGGCGACCAGCAGATCGCGCCCCAGCAGGAAATCATCGCACTCTGCAAAGGTTTGCGGATCGTGCTCATGATCGAGGAACGTCGGTCGCAACATCGGCTCATCGTCAGCGTGGGCCTGCCACAGGAGCGTATACAGATAGGGCAGCAGACGATAGCGCAGTTCAATCGCGCTGCGAATCGCCGGGGTCACGCCCGGATACATCCACGCCTCGTTGACCGTCTGGTCATCGTTCCATGAATGAATGGTAAAGCGCGGGTGCATCACGCCATTCTGCACCCAACGTACGAACAGCTCGGCATCCGGTTTATCACCGGAAAAACCGCCGACGTCGTGGCCCACGTTATATAAGCCGGATAAACTCATCCCCAGCCCCATGCGGGTGTTATAGCGCAGGGTCTCCCAGCTGGTACGGTTGTCGCCGCTCCAGGTCTGGACATAGCGCTGCATTCCGGCGCAGCCGGAACGGGAGATCAGATACGGTCGCTTGTGTGGCGCGAAACGCTGCTGGGCTTCCATTGAGGCGCGCATCATCAGCAGCGGCATCACCTGGCGAATATGCTTGATGGCGATGTGCTGGCCAAAGCCGTGACAGCGGGCCTCGCCATCCCAGACTTCAAATTCGTTATTATCATTCCAGGTGGAATCGATGCCCATCTCCAGCAGCTGGCGGGTAACGCCGTCCTGCCACCAAGCGACGGTTTGGGGATTCGTGAAGTCGAGGTGCGATCCTTCGTCATCCCAGAAGCTGGAGCGTTCCGGTGCGTCGGTCTCCGAGTCGCGAATAAATAACCCCTTTTCCGCCACTTCGCTATAGCGCGGATGGTCCTGCAGCAGACAGGGTTTAATATTGGCCGCCAGCTTGATGCCGGCGTCATGGAAGCGCTGACTCATCACTTTCGGCTGCGGTACCTTGTCGTAGTTCCAGTTAAACACGTAGCGCTTGCCGTTGATCGAGGTGTAGCCGGAAGAGAGCTGAAAAGAGTCGCAGGGAATCGCATGCGCTTCACACAGACGGATAAAGTTCATCAGCTGATTTTGCGCATCCGGCGCGTCGGTGTAATGCATGGTGGAGCCGCTGTAGCCGAGACTCCACTTCGGCCCGAACAGCGTTTTGCCGGTCAGGCGAACAAACGCTTTGGTGACGTCCAGCGCCCGTCGGCCGGTGAACAGGTAGTAATCGATATCGCCCGCTTCCGCCTGCCAGCGGCGATAGGCGGTGTGGTAGTTATCAATTTCATTGCCCAGATCCAGCCAACTGCTGCTCAGGTTATCGTAGAACAGGCCGTAGCTGATGTCGCTACGCTGGGTGAGGGTAAAGGGGATATGCTTGTACAGCGGGTCGGTACTGACGGCGTTATAGCCCATCGCATCGAGATTACGCATTTCATAGCGTTTACCATTACGCTGAAGATCGCCGGCCTTCTCGCCAAGGCCATAGAATCGTTCGTCCTTGCGGCGGCTCAGATAGTGTGCCGCGCCGTCGCCGTGGGCGTTGAGCAGATAGGCGCTGGTGGGGCGGTCATTGACCAGCGGGAGCCATTCGCCGTCGTCATGACGATAGCTCCATTCCAGCCACAGCGGCTGGTGAACGGTGACTCGCAGCTGCCCGGTGGCGACCGTCAGGCTGTCAGCGCGTTGTTCAAGCGTCCACGCGGGCAGACTAAAGCCGCTCAGATCCTCGCGAGGACGTCCTTCCCACGGCACGTCCTGCTGCGGTGCAATGCTCCAGGTACGGTCCAGCGCCAGCTGACCTTTGCGCTTTAGCAGGACGCGGAACAGGTTCTCCTCCAGTACATACAGGCACAGCGTGTGCTGCCCGTCGATAGTTAACTCAACGTGATGAGCCAACCGTTGGTGCAATGTCCAGTGTTTCAGCGTTTTCATCTTTGTATCCACTCTCAGGCGCGTTTGGCGCGACGTTCAGCAATAAATGCCACCAGGAAGATGGCGCCAATCAGGTCAAAGAACCCCATGGCAATAAACAGCGGGTTGAAGCCAATTTTGTCGGCAGTCACCCCGATTAATAGCGAGAACAGGAAGCTGGCAATCCAGGCCGCGGAACCGCGCATCCCGTTGACGGTTGCCATCTGGCCTTTATCAAACGACTCCACCACCAGCGCGCTCAGCATGCAGGAGATGATCTGATGGCCGAAGACGCCGATGGAGATCAGCACGATGGTGATATAGGGGTCGCGGGTAATGGCAACGAGGGCCAGCGAAATCATCAAAAAGGCGCCGGTCACCGAACTGGCGACGACGGCGTTAACCCGGGTATAGCCGAACCAGCGGGTATACAGTCTGGTCAGATAGCCGCTGACGACGCTACCGAGGTCGGCGGCAAGAAACGGCAGCCAGGCGAACATGGCAATCTGTTTCAGATCCATGCCGTGCTCTTTAGCAAGGTACAGCGGGACCCAAAAGCTCAGCACGGCCCAGGCCGGTTCGGCCATGAACGCCGGAATCGCGATACCGTAAAAACGCTTGTTTTTCGAGACGGTTTTTAACGCGGTGAAGAACGGCAGCTTAACGGCCGGCGGCTCATTGTCCTGACGAATGAACGCCAGCTCGCTTTTGTCGAGGTTCGGGTGTTTTTCAGGGTTGTGATAAAGCGCCCACCACAGCACGACCCACAGCAGCGCCAGCACGCCGGTGAACATGAACGCGCCCTGCCAGCCGAAAGAGGCGTGGGCGAAGTAGATAATCGGCGGCGCCAGCATCGCGCCAATCGAGAAGCCGACGCCGGCCCAACCGGCGGCGATTGGACGTTCCGATTTCGGGAACCATTCGCCGATAGTTTTGGCGTTTGCCGGCGTGGCGGCGGCTTCCGCACCGCCCATAAAGCAGCGCAGGAGGGCCAGGTGCAGCCAGCTACCGGCACCGGCATGAGCGATACAGGCAACGGCCCACAGGGTGGCGCAAATCATAAAGCCGAGCTTCAGGCCGATGACGTCGATAAGCCAGCCACAGAGCGGCTGGAAAATCGTGTAAGCCAGCTGAAACGCGCCGACGATCCAGGAATATTGTTCGGTGGTAATACCGAGCGTCGCTTTCAGTTCCGGGGCGATAATCCCCAGCGAGTTACGTGTGATGTAGTTGACGGTAACGCCGAGCAAAAAAAGGACCAGCATCCACCAGCGTAAATTTTTTATCACCCGCCGGGATTTGCTGGCGGCGATATCGTTGTTGAGGCCTTGACTCATAGAACTCTCCACGAGGTTTTTTTAATGTAGGGTAATGAGCGACTCGCACAACGAGTTGTCATACCGGTTCCTGTAATAGTTTGAATAATATTGTTTTAATTCTTCTTATATCCGGGTAACTAGTATGGAAGATATCGGACCAATTCAGGTTAGGCGAGAAAATCGGCGGGCAGTAGCGTTATTTATGAAAGTTTTTTCATAAGATGATGAAATGCTCACTGAAGAGGCAAACATTTACTTGATAATCTGGCTTTGTCGATGATGAAAATTCTTTCATTTTGAAGATGGAGCTGGATCACAAAATGGATAAAAAGCTCAAAATAGCCGAGATCGCCAGCCGGACGGGGATGTCGGCGAGCACGGTTTCCAGAGTGCTGGCAGGAAAAGCGAACACCAGTGACAAGGCCCGGCGGGCCGTGCTGACGTGTGCGCGCGACATGGGGGTGCTGGAAGGCATTGCCGCCGGGCGTATGCTGCTCAACAGTCTGGTCGTCTTTGCGCCCCAGCGGGCGTTTGATGAGCGTTCTGATATCTATTACTACCGGGTCATTCAAAGTATCCACCATGCGCTGGCTGCTCATGAGGTGCGCCTGCGAACCTGCGCGCTGGAAGAGAATGACAGCGATGCCAATCAGTTCCTGGCCCGCATGAACGAACCGGAAACCGAAGCGGCGATCCTGCTGGGCATTGACGATCCGCATATTCACGATCTGGCGGTAGATCTGGCGAAACCCTGCGTGCTGATCAACTGCCGCGACGAAGCGATGCGCCTCTCTTCCATTGCGCCGGATCACCGGCTGATTGGCCAGTTTGCCGCGCAGTATCTGTTTGATATGGGCCATCGGGCGGTGCTGAATGTCATGTGCCTGCGGCGTTACACGATGGACCTGCGGCTGGCAGGTATCAAAGAGGCCTGGCGGATGCGCAACCTGCATTTTACCGATGGGCGTGACCTGCTTACGGTCGCCAGCTTTAGCGCCAGGGACAGCGAAGAGCGGGTAGGCGAATGGCTCGACGCGCGGGCAGGCAAATCGCTGCCAACGGCATTTTTGGTCGGCGGAGATTTTATGGTCGCCGGGACGGTGAGTGCGCTGCAAAAGCGCGGGCTGCGGGTGCCGCAGGATATTTCGGTGATGAGTATCGACGGTTTCAATCTGGCCGCCATTCAGGATGTGCCGCTGACCGCCGTTCACGTCCCGCGTGACGAGCTGGGTACGGAAGCGGTACATCTGCTTCAGCAGCGGTTGATTCGCCCGGATGCGCCGCGCGGCTCGCTGCTGCTGCACGGCACGCTGGTGGTACGGGATTCGGTAAGGCGGATACGTTCCGGTAACCGCCTTACCACGGTTGTGCAGGCAGGGCTCTACGACAACTAGACGGCGATACCCAGCGCCCGTTTACCATGAATATTGAGATCGTCCAGGGTAAAACGCTCCTGCCAGTCGGCCTCATAGTCTTCACGGGGGAAGTCCCCCGGCGAAGCGCCGTTTTCCAACGCCAGCTTGACCTTCTGCGCGTAGGCGAGGTTTTTCTCGCACATCGGGGCGGCGGGAATGTACATCACATTGCCCCAGCCCTGCTGGTTTTCCACCGGCGCCACCGAATGAATCACATCGCAGTGCCACCATACCGAATCGCCGGCATTGAGCGCCGGGATAGAGCTGAGCGCTTTGATCAGCAGCGGATGCCATTTCTCGGAAACCGGCAGTACTTTCCCCGGCGCCACGCCGCACAGCTCATCGTCCGGCACATCGTCCAGCAGCGGGCGCAACAGGATATACGCCATCGCCTCCGGAATCGGCACTACGTGCAGCAGCCCCTGATCGGGAATCATATCCGAGAGCGCGGTCCAGCCCTGGAAAGTCCGGAAGACGGAGCACTTGGTGGTGTTGTCGACGGTGTACTCTTCGACTTCAGTACGGTGCGCCGCATTCCACGGGTCATAGGCATCAAGATTTCCGTTGAAGACGTTGGCAAAGACGCGCTGATAGGCCGGCAGCAGCCAGCGCTCCAGCGCGCCGGAATCGGTGTGTGCGCCCAACCCTTTCGAGGTGGTTCCCGGCGGGCGACGGCGGATGCGATCCGGATAGATAACGCTCACGTCCGGGTCGAACCACTGCTTGCCGTCATGGTTAAAGGTCCACAGGCGGTTAAGGAAAGACTGCACGGCGGCCATCTCATCGCTCTGACGCGCCTGCATCTGTGCCTGTGACCAGTAAATCGGGTAAATCTCCGGGCGCGAAGCGTCAAGTGAGCCGAAGAAGGTATCGCCAGGGCCTTTGTAGACATCGTCGAAATGGTTGCGATCGAGATATTCAAGCATCGCGTTATCCCAGGCCAGCGCTCGTTCGCGCGAGAAGTGACCTTTGATCACCGCACAGCCGCGGCGCTTAATGGCCTCGCGCTGGGCGTCGCTGACTTTCCCTTGCGCGATATCGCTGAACGGGATCACCGGCCAGACATCCTCGCCGCGGGCTTTCAACGCCTCAATCTCTTCCAGGCGGGCGCTAATCTTTGCGCTGAGGCGATCGAATACCGCCTGCACATCGCCGATTTGCGCGCGCAGATGCTGTTTCATTTGGCGAATCGCCGCTTTGTGGTCGGCGGGTAATGTTTCGTGGGTGTAGATAGCAGCCATGGTGACCTCACTCAGCTTTCAGCTTTCATTCGAAAGTATTAAATCTTACAAACGTTAATTAAGTTAAATTAAAGTTAATGCAAGTTTAAAATTTAGAGGAGGTGCACAAAATGGAAAAACCAGGGGCAGGGCCCCCGCCCAGCGGAGAGCAGGACAAGGGAGGCGTCTTATCGAGAACGGCCTGAATGACCTTCAGCGCGCCGTGATGGTTGTTGTAGTCAGTCGTGTAATCGGCGATAGCTTTGATGCTTTCAGCGGCGTTGCCCATGGCGAATGCTTATTTCACCAGCTTCAGCATTTCGGCGTCGTTGCCGCTGTCGCCGATCGCCACGCACTGGGGCGAAAGGTTCCAGCGTTTGAGCAGGCGGCTGATGCCGTTGGCTTTATGCAGGCCTTGGATAATCAAATCGACAAACCCAAAGCCGCTGGTGACCGGCTTCATGATCCCGTCGAGCGACACGTGCAGTTTATCGATCAGCTGTGGGATCTCGCTGTCCGGCAGGTTGAGGGAGAATTTGAAGAGCGTGTCGT
>OKEO01000088.1_pt1 | contig 12282 bp, 10 predicted proteins | sample 1611131 | NCBI WGS metagenome assembly OKEO01 (sample SAMN04436713, study PRJEB24849) | human gut metagenome | biome: human gut; feature: NICU; material: stool | host: Homo sapiens | place: USA: Saint Louis, MO | collected 2010-08-30
GCGTGGGGGGGCGGCCCGCGGCGTTTTTACTCAGCGTCGGCGCGGATCTTCTCTATCCCGTGCTGAGTCAGCTTCGCCTGCAGGGCCTCATCCAGCAAACCATCGATAATCAGGGTACTGGCAAGGCTTAGCTCGCCGATGGCAAACGCCGATGCCGAGTTCAGTTTTTCCTGCGACGCCATCACAATGGTTTCCGCTGCCCGCGCGGCGAGTGCCCGCTTGATAGCCGCCTCTTCATAATCGCCGGTAGTGAAACCCGCGCGGTCATGCACCCCGGTAACGCCCATAAAAAACAGATCGGCATTGATCCGCGCAATACCTTCCAGCGCGCTGGCGCCGACGGTGACCACCGAATGTTTAAACAGCCGCCCGCCGATCAGAATGACCTCAATCAACGGTCGCTCCACCAGCGCGACGGCAATACCTGGGCTGTGGGTCACGACGGTACAGGCCAAATCAGCCGGCAGACAGCGGACCATTTCTTCTGTCGTGGTCCCGCCATCGATAATCACCACCTGCCCCGGCTGGATCAGCGCCGCCGCCCGGCGGGCAATGGCCTGCTTTGAAGCGATTTGCACGTTTTTTCTTGTTTCGATCGGCGCGATGGCCGCCGAAACTGGCAGCGCGCCGCCGTGGACCCGCTGCAGCTTGCCTTCCCCCGCCAGCTCGCGTAAATCCCGGCGGATAGAGTCTTCAGAGACGTTAAACCGCTGGCTAAGCTCGCCGGACATCACCTGTTTTTCGACGGCGAGAATCTGCAGTATTTGCTGTTTTCGTTGGCTGGCAAACATATTCCTTCCTTCATGTTTGATCTTGTTTGTGCGTTATTTTGCATGTTATCGTGGCCGCTGTCATCTTATCAGGAGAAAAATATGTCCAGGGATACCTCCCGCGTTCGCCACGTGCGTGAAACGCTGCTGTCCGACAACTGGTATACGTTAAAAAAATACACTTTTGAATTGCTGCGCCGGGATGGCCGTTGGCAGGAACAGAGCCGTGAGGCCTACGATCGCGGCAACGGCGCGGTGATTCTGCTCTATAACCGGGTAAAGCAAACCGTTGTACTTATACGCCAGTTTCGTTTTCCGGTGTGGATTAATGGTCATGATGGTTTTTTGATCGAGGCGGCTGCCGGGCTGCTGGATAATGTGTCGCCGGAAGAGCGCATTATCGCCGAGGCGGAAGAAGAGACCGGCTTCCGCGTCACCGGCATTGAACCGGTTTTTACCGCCTACATGAGTCCGGGGTCGGTCACCGAAAAGCTCTATTTTTTCATTGCCGAATATTCGGCGGACGATCGCCGCGGCGAAGGCGGCGGGCTGGCGGCGGAAGGGGAGGATATCGAAGTGCTGGAGTGGCCACTGGCCCGGGCGTTACAAGCGATACGCGAGGGGGAAATTGTGGATGCCAAAACCATTATGTTACTGCAACACCTGGCTCTCACGATTTCGTCGCGCCTTGCCCCGGATGAAACAAGGCGCGATAACCCTTAGTGCAGTTTGCGGGCGATAGCGCTGTACATCAGCGCGGCTTCCAGCGGTTGGGCGTTAAACGAAGGTTCGGCCTGCGGCCAGGTTGACCACTGTACGATCACCAGATGTTCCGCGCGGTTGACCATAATCACCTGGCCGTAGATACCCAGCGCCCACAGCGAACCTTTCAGGCCCTGGCGGGCGCTGGGGTCGACATGCTGTGCGTTGGCCGGAATCGCGTTATTCCACCATTGATAGCCGTAAATGCCCTCCGGGTGTGCCGGGGAGACTGATTTCTGCGCCTGGGTCCAGGCGGAGGATTGGTCAAACCAGCCTTCAGGCACCAGCCGTTGGCCATCGGCCAGACGTCCATCCCGGGCGACAAACTCGCCGAAACGACCCCAGTCTTCCAGCGTAGCGTTAAAGCCGTGCGCCCCGACGTCATGCTTGCCCTGCTGATAAGCGTGCCAGACGCCGTCATGTGCCATTCCGGCGGGTTGCCACAGGGCCTGCTCCAGCCATGCGGCAAGCGGCATTCCGGTGGCCCGCTCCAGAACATCACCCAATAGCCAGGCGCCCCCTGACGAGTAGGACCACTGCTCGCCGGCGGGATGCGTGCGCTTCAGGGAGGCCACGATCTTGCGCACGCACGTGTAGGCGCCTGGATGGGCTTCACACTGAGTCAGGCGGGCGAAATGGGATTGCGGGTTGGTGTAATCTTCATTCCACTCGACGCCGGAGGTGTGCTGAATCAGCTGCTTAAGGGTGACATCGTCCCAGGCGCTGCCTTTCAGGTCGGGCTCGTAATCGGTGACCCGATCATTAAGCGAATGGATTTTACCTTGCTGAATCGCTATACCGACCAGGGTGGAGACCACCGCTTTACCTACCGAGCGGGAGGTCCACAGCGTGGTGTCGGTATTGCCTGCGCCGAGATATTTGTAGGCAATCTTACCCTCTTTGAGTACCAGAAAACCGGTGACGTTCTGGCGCTTCAGGTAATCCTGCAGGTTCCATGTCTGGCCGTTTACCGTATAGCTGACGTCGGTCAGCGGCTTATCTGACGGCGACAGCGGCGTGGCGCTACCGTGATGGAAGATATCGCCGGCATAGTTACGGTAGTCGTTGCGAAAACCGATAACCCGGGCGGACCGATCCCAGTTGAGCATATCTTTTGTTGCAGGCAGAACGGGATCAAAAGGTGTCGGGCAGACATCCAGCATGACTCCGCCGCAGGCCTGCGGTGACGGGGCCTGCGCCATGCTGACGGTAGGGCAAAGCGCGAACAGCAACGCCAGGGCCAGCGGTGTGGTTTTTTTTATCTTTGTCATCAGAGATTCCTTATTAGCCATAACAACCAGGCCTGCAGTATATAAATCGCCTTCGGCAGGCTAAAATCAGCCGATGGGGGATTTTCCCCCAAAGGAAACCACAGGATGAAAACGCTGCATTACTCATTTGCCCAGATTGAGGCTTTTGCCACCATCGCGGAAACCGGGAGTCTTTCGCGGGCGGCGATTCGGCTCGGAAAAGATCGCACCACGCTGCGCGATCTGCTGGATTACCTGGAAGATGCGCTGGGATATGCGCTGTTCCTGCGCGAAGGGCGAAGCCTGGCGTTAACCGCCGAAGGGGAACAACTTTTTCGCCAGGCGCATTTACTGCTGCGCCAGGCCCAGGCCTTTGAGTCGTTTGCGCAGACGCTACCGCGCACCGCGGGGCAGGGGCTGCGGGTGGTGTACGATCCGTTTGTACCGCGATCCTTTCTCTGCGCACTGGCAGATCGCCTTGCCCGACGTCAGCTGCGAATGAGCTGCTGGAGCGCATCGCGCCGCGAGGCGGAGCAGGCGCTGGCCGACGGGCAGGCCGATCTGGCTATTTGCCAGGCCAATAACCGGACTCTCGGCAGCGAAATGGAGTGGCGTGCGTTGGGAACCGTCGATCTGCGCTTTTATGCGGCCGAGCGACTGTTTGCGGACTGCGCGCGTCCGTTGACTCTGCTCAATCTGTCGTTGGTCCCGCAGCTGGTGATGCATCGCCGCGCAGACGAGCAAATTGCCCGCCGGGTGCAAATTTCGGGACATACGCTGTACATGAATGAAAAAGCGTTATTGCGCCATGCGCTGCAGCAGGGGCAGGGGTGGGGATTCTTACCTGACCATTTTCAGGCGGCCGGCTGGGAAGGCGTGGAGGAGATCGATACCGAAGTCGGTACACAGGGGCTGAATGTCACGATGGTGATGCTGTGGCAGCCGGGAATGAACAAGCATCCGACGCTGGGAGAGGGGGTTGATTTTGCGCCTTTGCTATGGAAACAAGACGCATAACAAAACGCCCCGGACCTTGCGGGCCGGGGCGTTTGCCACTCAACTTGCTATCGCGATTAAGCGCGAACGAAGTCGATGTGAGTCAGTTTTGGCTTGAACGCGTGACGCTGAACAGCCTGAACTTTTACTTTTTCTTCTTTGCCATCGATAACGATGGTCAGAACTTCACCGTAGAACTCAGCTTTGCTCTGAATGTTCCACAGTTTGTCCTGGTCCAGCTCGATTGCTACCGGAGTAGCTTCACCTCCATAAATGATGGCCGGGAATTTGTTAGCTGCACGCAGGCGGCGGCTCGCACCCTTACCCTGCTCTTTACGTACTTCTGCGTTGATAGTAAACATTGATGTCTCTCTATATTTAAATCCTGATACAGGCGACCCAGCAGCAGGCAGATGATCTGCTTTGCGAATGCAAAAGCGGGCGGCATTATATCCACCTATGGCGTTGACGGCAATGAAAACCTCAGGCGCGGCGGTGATTAACGCAGTTCATTTGCCCGGCGGAAGCGGCCTTGATAGTCGAAGACTTTTTCCCTGACCTGCCAGTACTGGCCCTTCATGCGCGCGACGACAAAGTCCGGATGCCGCAACAGCGGCTGCTGGGCAACAATGTCGGCAGGGGTTATCCAGCGCAGCGGCACGCCCGGCGTGCGGGTATGGGGACGGATAAACAGCTGCTCAAACGCGGTACGCTGGGCCGGCGTCTGCAGGCGGAAGCGCTCGCTGACATCGGCGCCGTCCTCATCGTAATAGGTGATTTTCAGCCACGGACCTTTATCGTCGCCACCGTGCTGCAGGTCCATGCCGCTGCAGCGCAGCACCAGCGCGTCTTTGAGCTTCAGCGCGGCCTTCAGCATATCGTCGGGGTCGACCAGAATTGTGTCACACTCGCGGCAGCGGCGGGCGGCAATATCATTTTCCGCATTGCACTGCGGACAGTTTTTGAAGCGAAAACGAAAATCGCACTGTTCACGATGACCGTCGTCATCTTCAAACCAGCCCTGGCAGCGGCGGCCAAAGTGTTCAATCAGCGTACCGTCGGCGGTGGTCTTTCCCCAGAAGGTATTGGCAAAGCCGCAGGCCGGGCAGAATACCTGTACGGGGACGTTATCGCTCTTGCCCTTCGGCGAACCCACCTCCGGGGCGTAGAGATCGTGAGGATTTCCGGCATAGTCGAGAATCAGGCAGTCGGTTTTCCCCGGCGCCAGGCGCAGGCCGCGGCCGACAATTTGCTGATAAAGGCTGACCGACTCCGTGGGGCCCAGGATGGCGATCAGATCGACATGCGGGGCATCAAATCCGGTGGTGAGCACCGCCACGTTCACCAGATAACGATACTGCTGCGCTTTAAATGCTTCGATGATGCGATCGCGCTGCGGGCCGGGCGTTTCACCGGTAATCAGCTCCGCCTCGCCGGCGGGCAGCAGGCCGGTAATTTCCCGCGCGTGTTCTACCGTGGAGGCGAAAATCATCACGCCCTTACGCGTGCGGGCGAATTCGACGATCTGGCTGACGATATGCGGCGTAATGCGCCGCTGCTTTTTTAGCTCAAGGTTCAGGTCCGCTTCGCTAAACAGACCGTTGCTCTGCGGCTGAAGGCGGCTGAAATCGTACTGCACGACCGGCATATCCAGCCGTTCCGGAGGCGTCAGATACCCGTGCTTGATCATATAGCGCAGCGGCAGTTCGTAAATACAGTCGCGGAACAACGCCTTCTCATCACCGCGAACCATGCCGTGATAATGAAACTGGTAGATCCAGCCCTTGCCGAGGCGGAACGGCGTGGCGGTTAACCCGAGCAGGCGCAGCTGCGGGTTGACCTGCTGCAAATGGCTGATAATTTGCTGGTACTGGCTGTCATCATCGTCGCTGATGCGGTGGCATTCATCGACAATCAGCAGTGAAAACTCGGCCTGGAACTGTTCAAGGTTACGGGCTACCGATTGCACGCTGCCGAAGACCACCTTGCCGTGGCTCTCTTTACGCTTCAGCCCGGCGGCAAAAATATCCGCCTCCAGCCCAAGCGCACAATACTTGGCGTGGTTTTGCGCGACCAGCTCCTTGACGTGCGCCAGCACCAGAACGCGGCCGCGCGCCAGGCGTGCCAGCTCGGCGATGACCAGGCTTTTACCCGCGCCGGTTGGCAGGACGATTGCGGCAGGCTCATGATGGCGACGAAACCAGGCGAGGGTGGCATCGACGGCTTCTTGTTGGTAGGGGCGTAATGTAAAAGTCATGAATTCACGGGGCTAATTAACTCGCGAATAGTATGCCATGAATCTTTTCCCTTGAGTGGTGTTAAGAGCCCGTTATACTAGCCAGCGAACTTCTTCTTTTTCGGGCGTTTGCCCGCTCCAGCATTATTACAGGCTAAAAAAATCTCATGCGACTTGATAAGTTTATCGCTCAGCAACTTGGCGTCAGTCGGGCTATTGCCGGGCGTGAAATCCGCAGCAGCCGCGTTCTCGTAGACGGCGAAATCGTCAAAGATGCGTCGTTTAAGCTCCAGCCGGAGCACGACGTGGAGTATGACGGCAATACGCTGACCCAGCAGAACGGCCCGCGCTACTTTATGCTCAACAAGCCGCAGGGGTACGTCTGCTCCACGGACGATCCGGATCATCCAACGATTCTCTATTTCCTGGATGTCCCGGTCGCGCATAAGCTGCACGCCGCAGGTCGACTGGATATCGACACCACCGGACTGGTGCTGATGACCGATGACGGGCAGTGGTCGCACCGCATCACTTCTCCGCGCCATCACTGCGAGAAAACTTATCTGGTGACTCTGGAAAACCCGGTGGATGAGCAAACGGCGGAACAGTTTGCTAAAGGCGTTCAGCTGCACAATGAAAAGGATCTGACGAAACCTGCGCGTCTGGAAGTGCTGACGCCAACGGAAGTTCGCTTAACGATAAGCGAAGGGCGCTACCATCAGGTGAAACGCATGTTCGCGGCGGTGGGTAACCACGTCGTCGGCCTGCATCGTGAACGTATTGGCGACATTATGCTGGATGAGTCTCTGGAGCCTGGCGAGTATCGCCCGCTGACGGAAGACGAGATCGCCAGCGTTGGCCTCCAGCATGCACGGAGTAAAACGTGACGGCAAAGCAGAATTCTTCACTGGGGATTGTGTTTATTCTTGGCCTGCTGGCCATGTTGATGCCACTGTCGATTGATATGTATCTCCCGGCGCTGCCGGTGATTTCGGCGCAGTTTAATGTGCCGGACGGCAGTGCGCAGATGACGCTCAGTACCTATATTCTGGGCTTTGCTTTCGGTCAGCTGCTGTATGGCCCGATGGCGGACAGCATCGGCCGTAAGCCGGTGATCCTCGGAGGAACGCTGATTTTTGCGGCGGCTGCGGTGGCCTGCGCGCTGTCGCAGACTATCGACATGCTGATTACCATGCGTTTCTTCCACGGTCTGGCGGCCGCGGCGGCGAGCGTGGTCATCAACGCCCTGATGCGCGATATCTATCCGAAAGAAGAGTTTTCGCGGATGATGTCGTTTGTCATGCTGGTCACCACTATCGCGCCGCTGGTTGCGCCGATGGTGGGGGGCGCCGTGCTGGTGTGGTTCAGCTGGCACGCGATCTTCTGGATTCTTGCGCTGGCGGCGCTGCTGGCCTCCGCGATGATCGCTTTTTTCATCAGCGAAACGCTGCCGGTTGAACGGCGGCAAAAATTTAGCCTGCGTACCACGCTGGGCAACTTTGCGACGTTGTTCCGTCATAAGCGGGTGTTGAGCTATATGCTGGCGAGCGGCTTCAGCTTTGCCGGGATGTTCTCCTTCCTGAGCGCCGGGCCGTTTGTCTACATCAATATCAACCACGTTTCGCCCCAGCACTTTGGTTACTATTTTGCGCTGAATATTGTCTTCTTGTTCATCATGACCATCATTAACAGCCGCTTTGTCCGACGGGTCGGGGCGCTGAATATGTTCCGCGCCGGGCTGTGGATTCAGTTTGTGATGGCGGTATGGATGGTGGTCTGCGCGCTGCTGGATGTCGGATTCTGGGCGCTGGTGGTCGGCGTTGCGGCGTTTGTTGGCTGCGTTTCAATGGTCTCCTCCAATGCGATGGCGGTCATTCTCGACGAGTTTCCGCATATGGCGGGCACCGCCTCATCGCTGGCGGGGACCTTCCGCTTTGGCATCGGGGCGATTATTGGCGCACTGCTCTCCATGGCCACCTTTACTACCGCCTGGCCGATGCTGATTTCGATCGCCTTTTGTGCCAGCAGCTCCATCCTTTTTTATCTCTACGCCAGCCGGCGGCGCAAAAACGCGCACTAAAATACCTTCCACAAGGGGCGATTTCCGCCCCTTTTTTGATGCACATCAACCGCGATGGGCTTCCCGGTTCTGTAATTTGTTTCTTTTATGTAAAATCAATTAGTGTAAAAAGTCGCATTGTTGCGATAAAAAAGTTGTTTTGGATCACAGAAACGGGTACATATAGCCCCGATCTGTTTCCGCAGAGAAACTATAAAGTTCTGGATTATAAGTCGTTAACCCTGGCGTGACGCGGGTGTAAACGTTTTCTATGCTGATGCAGGACTATTTGTCAACGATGTGTTAATATTGATGTAAATTTATTGTGAAGCATTTTGCTTCCGGGGAAACTAAGTGAATACACAGCAACTCTCTATCGTACACCGTCTGCCGCAGAGCTATCGCTGGCTGGCCGGTTTTGCGGGTTCAAGAGTTGAACCGATTCCGCAAAACGGCGCCGAAAGTGAAAACAGCCTCGTTGCGCTGAAGCTACTCAGCCCGGACGGGGAGAAAGCGTGGCCGGTGATGCATAAGCTCAGCCAGGCCCTCAGCGACATCGAAGTCGATTGCTCCATCGTTGAGTGTGAAGGGGAGCCGTGCCTGTTTGTCAATTTACAGGACGAGTTTGCGGCAACCTGTCGACTGAAAAATTTCGGCGTGGCGATTGCCGAACCGTTCTCAGGCCACAACCCATTCTGACCGTCAGCTCAGCGCCAGAAGCTGGCGGGTATATTCCTGCTGCGGAGCGGTAAAAACGCGTTCGCACTCTCCCTGCTCGACGACTTCTCCCTGCCGTAACACCATCACCTGATGACACAACGTCCGCACTACGCGTAAATCATGGCTGATAAAAATATAGGCCAGCCGATGTTTTTGCTGTAACGCTTTCAGCAACGCCAGAATTTGCGCCTGGACAGTCTTGTCCAGCGACGACGTGGGCTCATCCAGCACGATAAGCTGAGGCTTCACAATCAGCGCCCGGGCAATCGCAATACGTTGACGCTGGCCGCCGGAAAACTCAGCCGGATAGCGATGCCGCGTTTGCGGATCGAGCCCCACCTCTTGCATCACCTGTATCACCGCGTGTTCACGCGCGGCCGGCGTTAACCCTGGGCGGTGGACGCGCAGACCCTCTTCAATAATCTGTAGCACGTTCAACCGGGGATTCAGCGACGAGTTGGGATCCTGGAAAACTATCTGCATCTGGCGGCGCAGCGGCAGCATTTGCCGACGGCTACGTCCCTGCAGCGCTTGCCCTTCAAAGGCGATCGTCCCTTCCGAGGCAATCAGGCGCAGCAGGGCCAGCCCGGTAGTGCTTTTCCCCGATCCCGACTCGCCCACCAGGCCCAGGGTTTCCCCGGCGCGCAGCTGGAAGTTCAGCGCGTTGACCACCCGGTTATGATCCACCACCCGGCGGAGGAGCCCTTTGCGCACCGGGAAGGCGACGCTCAGATCGACGGCCTTCAGCAGCAGCGGCGCATCGGCGGCCAGCGGTACCGGACTGCCGGAGGGTTCGCTGTCCAGCAGGCGACGGGTATAAGGATGTTCGGGGGCGGCAAAAAGCGCCCGACAGGCCTTTTGTTCGACGCAGCGGCCGTTTTGCATCACCGCCACGCGGTCAGCGAGCCGGCGAACAATGCTTAAGTTATGGGTAATAAACAGCAGTCCCATATTCAGTTCATTTTTCAGCTCGCGTAACAGCTGCAGGATTTGCGCTTGTACGGTCACGTCGAGGGCGGTCGTGGGTTCGTCGGCAATCAGCAGTTCTGGACGGGTGAGCAGCGCCATGGCAATCATGATCCGCTGGCGTTCGCCGCCGGAAAACTGATGCGGGTAGTCCGCCAGTCGGCGTACGGCATGACGGATACCGACTCGTTCCAGGCAGTTAAGGATCTCGCCACGCGCGGCCTCTTTACGCAGACCGCGATGCAAAGACAGGACTTCATACAGCTGTTTTTCCAGCGTATGCAGGGGATTGAGCGACACCATTGGTTCCTGAAAAATCATCGCGATACGGTTCCCGCGCACCTTACTTAGCGTGCGCTCATCGGCATGGAGCAGCGACTGACCGTGAAAGCGAATGTCTCCGCCGGGGTAGCAGACCGGCGGGGAGGGAAGCAGGCGCAGCACCGAGAGCGCGGAGACGCTTTTACCGGAGCCGGATTCTCCCACCAGCGCCAGGGTTTCCCCGGCGCCAATATCCAGGGAGAGCTCGCTGACGACGGTCTGCATTTTCCCCTGCTGGCGGAAGGCGATGGAGAGGTTGTCTATCTCTAACAAAGGCTGCGTCATGTTATACCGCCTTACCGGGGTCGAAGGCGTCGCGGACGGCTTCACCAATGAAAATTAACAGCGATAACAGCACCGCGACCGACAGGAAGGCGGCGATGCCCAGCCACGGCGCCTGCAGATTGTTTTTCCCCTGCAGCAGCAGCTCCCCCAGAGAGGGCGAACCTAACGGCAGGCCGAAGCCGAGAAAATCGAGTGAAGTCAGGGTGGTGATTGAACTGCACAGAATAAACGGCAAGAAGGTCAGGGTCGCGACCATGGCGTTAGGCAGCATGTGGCGGAAAATAATATGGCGATCGCTGACCCCCAGCGCCTGCGCCGCGCGAATATAGTCATAGTTACGGGTGCGCAGGAATTCCGCCCGCACGACGCCGACCAGCGCCATCCAGCCGAACAGTACCGTAATGGCCAGCAGCCACCAGAAGCCCGGCTGGACGACACTTGAGAGCAAAATAATCAGGAACAGGGTTGGCATGCCTGACCACACCTCGATAAATCGCTGGCCCCACAGGTCAATCTTGCCACCGTAGTATCCCTGAATCGCACCCGCCAGTACCCCCAGCACGCTGGAGAAAAAGGTCAGCAGCAGGCCGAACAGAATCGATATTCGCGTGCCGTATAAAATACGAGCCAGCACATCGCCGCCGTTGGCATCGGTACCCAGCCAGTTTCTCGTCGAGGGAGGGGAAGGGAAGGGCGTCTGGGTGGCGAAGTCGATAGTGGTGGCACCAAATCGGATCGGCGCCCACAGTACCCAGCCGTTATCATCCAGCTGCTTTTGCAGCCACGGATCCTGGTAGTCGGCGGCGGTAGCAAACGGGCCGCCAAAGGTCGTCTATCTATAATTTTTCAATGCCGGAACGTACAGGCTGCCGCGATACTGCACCAGCAGCGGGCGGTCGTTGGCAATCAGCTCGGCGCCCAGGCTGCACAGGAAAAGAAGCATAAACAGCCACAGCGACAGATAGCCGCGGCGATTGTGACGAAAACGCGCCCAGCGGGCCTGATTAACGGGACTCAGGAAAGACATCAGCGGCCCTCAAAATCAATACGCGGATCGACCAGCGTGTAGCAGATATCGCTGACAATATTCAGCAGCAGGCCGATCAGCGTAAAAATATACAACGTACCGAACATCACCGGGTAATCACGGGAAACGGTCGCCTCATAGCCCAGCAGTCCCAGGCCGTTGAGGGAAAACATCACCTCAATCAGCAGGGAACCGGTGAAAAACATGCTGATAAACATCGCCGGGAAACCGGCGATCACCAGCAGCATGGCATTGCGAAAAACATGGCCCCATAAAATTTGCTTTTCGCCTACCCCTTTGGCGCGAGCGGTCACGACATACTGCTTGCGGATCTCATCAAGAAAGCTGTTCTTGGTCAGCATGGTGAGCGCCGCAAAGCCGCCGATGACCGTCGCCAGCACCGGCAGCGTAATATGCCAGAGATAGTCGAGAACCTTCTGATACCACGTCAGGCTATCGAAATTAGCGGACACCAGCCCGCGCAGCGGAAACAGATCCAGATAGCTGCCCCCCGCGAAGAGCACGATCAGGATAATGGCGAACAGAAAGGCCGGGATGGCGTAGCCAATAATGATCAGCGTACTGCTCCAGATATCAAACTGGCTGCCGTTATGGACGGCTTTGCGGATGCCGAGCGGAATCGAGACCAGATAGATAATCAGCGTACTCCACAGCCCCAGGGTGATGGAGACCGGCATGCTGTTTTTGATCAGCTGCAAGACCGACGCGCTGCGAAAAAGGCTGTCGCCAAAATCGAAGCGCAGATAGTCGCCGAGCATTTTCAGGTAGCGTTCGTGGAGCGGTTTATCAAAGCCGTAGCGGTGGGTGATTTCGGCAATCACTTCAGGATCGAGCCAGCGGCCGCCGCGATAATGACCTTCGCTGATGTT
>OKEO01000090.1_pt1 | contig 12199 bp, 10 predicted proteins | sample 1611131 | NCBI WGS metagenome assembly OKEO01 (sample SAMN04436713, study PRJEB24849) | human gut metagenome | biome: human gut; feature: NICU; material: stool | host: Homo sapiens | place: USA: Saint Louis, MO | collected 2010-08-30
CGCGTTCACCCGGTGTATATCGCCCGGACTAAGAAGCCGTGCGCCGCAATTTACAGCAGCGTTTCGGCAGGGGTCTGCCCGTTTTACAGATCCGGCAAAGAGAAACGCTGTTTGCGCCGCTGCATGCTCCATCTGATGCGCTGGTTGAACCTGCTGAACCCATGCCAGCTGCCGGGGGGAACCCGGCGCTGGAAAAACAGGTGGCTGAACTCTGGCAATCGCTGCTGTCTCGCCCTGTGGCAAGACATCACGACTTTTTCGAGTCGGGAGGCGACAGTCTGATGGCGACAAGGATGGTGGCGCAGTTGAACCAAAGAGGGATTGCGAGGGCCAACCTTCAGGATCTGTTCACCCATTCAACGCTGAGCGACTTCTGCGCCCACCTGCAGGCCTGTTCGGCGGGAGAGGACAACCCGATCCCCATTTGCCAGGGCGATGGCGACGAAACCCTGTTCGTCTTCCACGCCTCGGACGGCGATGTCAGCGCCTGGCTCCCGCTCGCCAGTACGCTGAATATGCGCGTTTTCGGCCTGCAGGCAAAATCACCGCAGCGCTTTGCAACGCTTGACCAGATGATCGACGAATATGTCGAGTGCATCCGCCGCCAGCAGCCTCACGGCCCGTACGTGCTGGCGGGTTGGTCGTACGGCGCTTTTCTTGCGGCGGGCGCCGCACAGCGCCTGAACGCCAGGGGCGAGCCGGTTCGGATCGCGTTAATCGATCCCGTGTGTCGACAGGATTTCTGTTGCCAAAACCGGACAGCCCTGCTGCGCCTGTTAGCTGCAGGACAAACGCCTCTGGCGCTGGCGGAACATTTCGACCAACAGGCGCCCGACAGCCAGCTGGCCGACTTTATCAGCCTCGCTAAAACGGCCGGTATGGTGTCGCCAAACCTGACGCAGCAAGCGGCAGAAGCGTGGCTCGACAACATCGCGCATCTGCTGCGTTTGCTGGTTGAGCATACGCCAGGCGAAAGCGTTCCGATCCCCTGTCTCATGGTCTATGCCGCCGGGAGACCCGCGCGCTGGACGCCGGCAGAAACCGAATGGCAGGACTGGATAAACAACGCTGACGACTATGTGATTGAAGCCAGCCACTGGCAAATCATGCTGGAACTTCCCCACGTTCAGGCCTGCGCACGACACATTAAGCGCTGGCTTGGCGCCACCTCAACGCAACCGGAGAACACGTTATGATGCAGTCTGCCATCCCAAAACAACGCGTACTGATTGTGGGCGCCAAATTTGGCGAAATGTACCTTAATGCCTTTATGCGGCCCGGGAAAGGGCTGGAACTGGTTGGCCTGCTGGCCCAGGGAAGCGCGCGATCGAGGGAGCTGGCTCATGCCTTTGGTATTCCGCTGTATACCTCGCCGGAGCAGATAACCGAGATGCCGGATATTGCCTGTATTGTCGTGCGTTCGACCGTCGCCGGTGGCACCGGTACGCAGCTTGCCAGACACTTTCTGACGCGCGGTGTGCACGTCATTCAGGAGCATCCCCTCCATCCGGATGACATCAGTTCATTACAAACGCTGGCGCAGGAACAGGGCTGCTGCTATTGGGTCAACACGTTTTATCCGCATACGCCTGCAGGACGCACATGGCTTAGCGATGCACAGCAGCTGCGGCGCTGCCTGGCGAAGGCGCCGCCGGTAGTCCACGCCACCACCAGCCGACAGTTGCTCTACTCGACCCTGGATTTGTTGCTGCTGGCGCTGGGCGTGGATGCCGCCACCGTAGAGTGCGACGTGGTCGGCAGCTTTAATGATTTTCACTGCCTGAAACTCCGCTGGCCGGAAGGAGAAGCCTGCCTGCTGCTTCAGCGCTATCTCGACCCTGAGGATCCGGATATGCATAGTCTTATTATGCACCGCCTGCTGCTGGGCTGGCCGGAAGGCCACCTTTCGCTGGAGGCGAGCTACGGCCCCGTCATCTGGTCATCCAGCCTGTTTGTCGCAGACCATCAGGAGAACGCCCACAGCCTCTATCGCAGGCCGGAGATCCTGCGCGACCCACCCGGTCTGACGCGCAGCGTAGCCCCTTTGAACTGGCGTGACTGTTGCGAAAGCGCCGGGCCGGAGGGCGTCAGTTGGCTGCTGCAACAGCTGTGCGGCCATCTGGCGGGCGAACATCCGCCAGCGGCCTGCCGCAGTGCTCATCAGATAGCGCTATCCCGTTTATGGCAGCAGATATTACGTAAGGCTGGCAGCGCGGAGATCAGACGCCTTACGCCGCCGCACCACGACCGCTTAGTCGGTTTCTACACCGATGATAAGGAGGCGCTGTGATGCAATCTACAATGTGTATCCCGCTGTGGCCCGCCCGGGGCGCCAATACTGCGCATCTGGTCATGTGCCCTTTCGCTGGTGGCAGCAGTAGCGCGTTTCGCCACTGGCGAGATGCTCAAATGGCGAACTGCGCGCTTTCCCTGGTGATCTGGCCGGGGCGCGATCGCCTTCGCCATCTGGCGCCGGTCAGAAGCATTACGCAACTGGCGGAGCTGCTGGCCAACGAACTGGAAGAGACGCTATCGCCTGATACACCGCTTTTACTCGCCGGGCACAGCATGGGCGCTCAGGTGGCGTTTGAAACCTGCCGACTTCTGGAACAGCGGGGGCATGCGCCGCAAGGACTGATTATTTCCGGGTGCCATGCCCCGCATCTGCGTTCTGAACGCCAGCTCAGCCACCGCGATGATGCCGACTTTATCGCTGAGCTGATAGACATTGGCGGATGTTCTCCTGAACTACGGCAAAACAAGGAGTTAATGTCGCTGTTTCTTCCTCTCCTGCGCGCTGACTTTTACGCCACCGAGAGCTATCACTACGACTCGCCCGATGTCTGTCCCCCCTTGCGCACTCCCGCGCTGCTATTGTGCGGCAGCCACGATCGCGAAGCCTCCTGGCAACAGGTCGATGCCTGGCATCAGTGGCTGCGCCACGTTACAGGCCCGGTCGTGATTGACGGCGACCATTTCTATCCCCTTCAACAATCCCGGTCTTTTTTTACGCAGATTGTCCGCCATTTTCCCCACGCATTTTCTGCGATGACCGCTTTGCAAAAACGGCCCAGCATTTTAGAAAGGTGATGTATGCATTCTTCTTTTGAATCTCTGATTAAACCGTATCCCTTCCCCATTGCCGAGCAGTTGCGCCACTGGGCGGTCCGCTATGCCTCGCGAATTGCCGTCGTTGATGCACAGGGTTCACTTACCTACAGCGCGCTTGATGCACGGGTCGACGAACTTGCCGCAGGTCTGTCCTCACTGGGTTTGCACCCGGGGGAGCAGGTGATTGTGCAGCTTCCTAACGGCAACGCGTTTGTGATCCTGCTGTTCGCCTTGTTAAGATTGGGCGTTATCCCGGTTCTGGCGATGCCCTCCCAACGGGCGCTGGATATCGACGCGCTGATGGCGCTGGCGCAACCCGTCGCTTACGTTATTCACGGGGAAAACCACGCAGAGCTGGCCCGCCAGATGGCGCACAAACACGCCTGCTTACGTCATGTTCTGGTTGTAGAAGAGCGCGCAGGCGACGATTTTACGCCTCTCTTCTCGCTGCGCGGTGAACGGCAGGAGTGGCCGCAGCCTGAAGTTTCCGCCACCGCGCTGCTGCTGCTCTCAGGCGGCACACCCGGGACGCCAAAGCTTATCCCGCGCCGGCATGCCGACTATAGCTATAACTTCAGCGCGTCTGCCGAACTGTGCGGCATCAGTCAACAGAGCGTGTATCTCGCCGTCCTCCCCGTGGCGCATAACTTTCCGCTAGCCTGCCCCGGCATTCTGGGAACGCTGGCCTGCGGCGGAAAGGTGGTGCTGACCGACAGCCCCAGTTGCGATGAGGTGATGCCCTTAATCGCTAATGAAGGAGTCACCCACGTTGCTCTGGTTCCGGCGCTGGCGCAATTGTGGATCCAGGCCAGAGAGTGGGAAGAGAGCGATCTCTCCTCTCTGCGCGTCATTCAGGTGGGCGGCGCCCGGCTCGACCCGACGCTTGCTGAGCAGGTTATCGCCACCTTTGACTGCACCTTGCAACAGGTCTTCGGTATGGCGGAAGGGCTGCTCTGTTTTACCCGGCTGGACGATCCGCGAACCACCGTTCTCCACAGCCAGGGACGTCCGTTGTCTCCCGAGGATCAAATCCGAATCGTTGATGAAAACGAGAACGACGTCGCCCCGGGCGAGATCGGGCATTTGTTAACACGCGGCCCTTACACCATTTCGGGCTATTACCGCGCTCCTGCTCACAACGCGCACGCCTTTAATGCGCAGGGGTTTTACCGCACTGGTGACAATGTCAGGCTGGATGAGGCGGGAAACCTGTGCGTTGAGGGGCGCCTAAAAGAGCAGATCAATCGTGCCGGAGAAAAAATCGCCGCGGCGGAAGTCGAATCGGCATTGATGCGTTTAGAAGAGGTGAAGGATTGCGCCGTGGTCGCCGCGCCGGACACGCTACTTGGCGAGCGGATTTGCGCATTTATCATCGCGCAACAAACACCATCTGACTATCAGCAGCTACGTCAACAGTTGACCAGTATGGGGCTCAGCGCGTGGAAAATCCCTGACCAAATCGAGTTCCTGAACCACTGGCCGCTCACCGCCGTCGGCAAGATAGACAAAAAGCGCCTGACGGCTCTCGCCATCGACCGCTATCACCCTTCTGCCCAATAAGCGTAACCCTACCCGAAACAGGTTGAAATAAACCCGTTTCGGGTAGCAGCGCAATTAGAAATGGTTATCATTTTCAACTCAATATTGTCGGTATTTTGGCGCTTCGCCGTTTTACAGGGACTCATAACAATGAAAATGACACGGTTTTATCCTCTGGTTCTGGGAGGTTTTTTGCTTCCTGCCATTGCCCATGCCCAAACTTCCCAGCCGGACGAAAGCACGATGGTGGTAACCGCCAGTAAACAATCTTCTCGTTCGGCCTCAGCCAACAATGTCTCTTCTACCGTTGTCAGCGCGCCGGAGTTAAGCGACGCCGGCGTGACCGCCAGCGACAAACTCCCCAGAGTCTTGCCCGGGCTCAATATTGAAAATAGCGGCAACATGCTTTTTTCAACGATCTCGCTACGCGGCATCTCTTCAGCCCAGGACTTTTATAACCCTGCCGTCACCCTATATGTCGATGGCGTCCCTCAGCTTTCCACTAACACCATCCAGGCGCTAACCGATGTGCAAAGCGTAGAGTTGCTGCGTGGCCCGCAGGGAACGTTATACGGCAAAAGCGCTCAGGGCGGGATTATCAACATCGTCACCCAGCAGCCGGACAGCACGCTTCGCGGCTATATTGAAGGTGGCGTCAGCAGTCGCGACAGTTATCGTAGCAAATTCAACCTGAGCGGCCCCATTGAGGATGGCCTGCTGTACGGTAGCGTCACTCTGTTACGCCAGGTTGATGATGGTGAGATGATTAACCCCGCGACGGGAAGCGATGATCTAGGCGGCACCCGCGCCAGCATAGGGAATGTGAAACTGCGTCTGGCGCCGGACGATCGGCCCTGGGAGATGGGTTTTTCCGCCTCACGCGAATGTACTCGCGCCACCCAGGATGCCTATGTGGCATGGAATGATATTAAGAGCCGTAAGCTGTCGCTCGGCGAGGGTTCACCAGACCCGTACATGCGGCGCTGCACTGACAGCCAGACCCTGAGCGCGAAGTACACCACCGCTGACTGGGTTTACAATCTGATCGGCGCCTGGCAGCAGCAGGATTATTCGCGAACCTTCCCTTCTGGCTCGTTAATCGTCAATATGCCCCAGCGCTGGAATCAGGATGTGCAGGAGCTGCGCGCCGCCACCCTCGGCGATACGCGTACCGTTGATATGGTGTTCGGGTTGTATCGGCAGAACACCCGCGAGAAGATAAATTCGACCTACGATATGCCGACAATGCCTTATTTAAGCAGCACCGGCTATACCAGCGCTGAAACTCTGGCCGCCTACGGTGACCTGACCTGGCATTTAAGCGATCGTTTTGATATCGGTGGCGGCGTTCGCTTCTCACATGATAAGGCCAGCACGCAATATCACGGCAGCGTGCTCGGTAGCCCATTTGGCGACCAGGGTAAGAGCAATGACGATCGGGTGCTCGGGCAACTCTCCGCAGGTTATATGCTGGCCGACGACTGGAGAGTGTATACCCGCGTAGCCCAGGGATATAAACCTTCCGGATATAATATTGTGCCTACGGCGGGTCTTGATGCCAAACCGTTCATGGCAGAGAAATCTATTAACTATGAGCTTGGCACTCGCTACGAAACCGCCGATGTTACGCTACAAGCCGCAGCGTTTTATACCCATACCAAAGACATGCAGCTCTACTCTGGTCCGGTCGGGATGCAAACTTTAAGCAATGCGGGGAAAGCCGACGCCACCGGCGTTGAGCTTGAAGCAAAATGGCGGTTCGCACCAGGCTGGTCATGGGATATCAATGGCAACGCGATCCGTTCCGAATTCACCAATGACAGTGAGCTGTATCGCGGTAACCGGGTGCCGTTCGTGCCGCGATATGGCGCAGGAAGCAGCGTAAACGGCCTGATCGATACCCGCTATGGGGCGCTGATGCCCCGACTGGCGGTCAATCTTGTCGGGCCGCATTATTTCGATGGCGACAACCAGCTGCGGCAAGGCGCTTACGCCACCCTGGACAGTAGCCTGGGCTGGCAGGCGACTGAACGGATGAATATTTCCGTTTATGTCGATAACCTGTTCGATCGTCGTTACCGTACCTATGGCTATATGAACGGCAGCAGCGCCGTAGCGCAGGTCAATATGGGTCGCACCGTCGGTATCAATACGCGCATTGATTTCTTCTAAAAGTGTATAAAGGGGTGCTGTCACCGCACCCCCTCTCACAACTGAATTGGTATTGTGATCATCACAGACCAAAAACCTTATTTACCCATCCTCGGGAAGCCGCGGAAATTTAAATCTCTCGTAGAACAACCCGTACCTGGATGCCCAAATTACCTCTCACCGCAATATCTGCAATATTTCCCGAAGTAAAAAGTCACCTCTCCGGTTAACTTATTTAGCGTTCTGACCAGTTAAAAATTCAGTATTCTGTCCGGTGCATCCGGTTACACCGTTCGATAAAGGTATTCGGTGCTGTCCGACCGGGTTTGATAAATACCAACATGGCACCATCCCTTTCAACCTGTTGCGTCAGGGCCAGCACCGGGTCATTGTCCATCCGCAGTTTCAGCGGATAGCCACGCTCCTGTCCAGTCCTCTGCCCCCGCTGCGCCGGGGTCTTCAGATAGATTTCTATCACGAAGGCCTCGCGGTTAAAGCCACCCACTATATTGAAGACATGAAATCATTTACTCACATGAAATATGACCTACTTCAGCCGAAATAATTTGCGCCCCTTCGCCCGAGGTTGAAATCAACCTTACCTACAATTTAAAAGACAAAAGAAAAAAACTGGTGGGCATTATGGTGGTCTTGACAGAAACAGCGGTCAGTTTTTGCTCATTTATTAGCCAGCCTTTAGTAAAGGCGGTTCCAGTCACCGGGGCCATATTTAACAAGGTTGCTTAAAGAAACTTAAGCGGCCTTTTTACTTTCTCTCACTACGCCAGTTCCTACTCTTTGGTTCTGCGAACGATTCAGATCGTGAGTGCCACAGCCTTCCATCTGATTCGGAAAGACCTCGCCGCGTAATAGCCTCATTACCTCCCCGGCCTTTACATACTCACTATTTCCAGTTTATCACCGTAGCGCTTAACATCTTTGATTCGCGAACTCCCCCCGGTGTTAACACAGGGAATGAAAAAATATCTCACCAACAGCCCTCCTCATTCAAAACCGAAACACGACATATAAACCGCAAGCCGTCATATTATGAAGTCATATCGTTAGCTTATTCTTTCATTTCATTGCTGGACGGCTGATAACGGGTAGCCGTATCATTTCCGTCTGACGAGGATTATGATGATGACCATTATCATTTCGCTATTCGATGATTGAGAGTTAAATGGATCTTATCGGCATTATTATGTCGGCGGGAAAATCTTCCGTTGATGTCGCGCTTTATACGCTATTGCCCATTATGGTCGTCATGCTGATGATCATGAAATATCTGGAAGTCCGCGGAGTACTGGCCGTTATCGTCCGCTGGGTCGCGCCGCTGCTCAAACCTTTTGGCCTTGGCGGGAGGAGCGCCTTCGCGTTGATTCAGATTAACTTCGTGAGTTTCGCCGCCCCGTTGGCGACGCTGGCCATTATGGATAAGCGTGGCGTCTCAGATCGCCAGATGGCCGCCACGCTCGCTATGGTCTTTGCCATGGGCCAGGGCAACGTCTTTTACCCTCTCACTCCTTTCGGACTGCACTGGATGGCCTCGATTTGCATTTCGATTATCGGCGGTCTGTGTGCGGGGGCGGTCACCTGGCACGTCATCGGGCGCCGTCTGTCAGTGATGGAGAATGCCCGGGCGGAGGCGCTACCCAACGCCGAACAAAACAGCCAGGGGGTGATTGCGGTCATTAACAATGCGGGATCAGATGCCATTCGTCTTGCGCTCGGCGCGGTGCCGATGCTGATCCTGTCATTAACCATCGTCGGGGTGATGCAAGCGGCCGGCATCATCGGCATGCTTCAGCATCTGCTGATGCCGCTGCTGCAGTGGCTGCATATTCCAGTCAACTTTGTCCTTCCTGCGCTGGTCAAATGTATCGCAGGCGGTACCGCCTATTTTGGCGTGGTCTCTGAACTGCTGCAGCAAGGCAAAGTCACCGTCAGCCAACTCAACGCCTCAGCCGGACTATTAATTCAGACCTTCGATCTGCCCGGCATTGGTATATTCCTTGGCGTGAGCTCGCGCTTTGTTCGACTGTTCCGCTTTGCCGCCCCTGGCGCGATCATTGGTATTCTTATTCGGACCATTATGCATGTGACGATATTCTGAATCTTTTCAGATTAAACGCATCCTAAACCATTAGGCTATTCTTATTGTAAGAAAAGAGGTAACGGGCAATTATCGCCAGGAATAGCGCAGATCAGGGAATGTCTTATGGAATGGCGGATAAAAAAAGTACAATCATCTAAGAACGCACAAGACTATTACGCAGTATTACAAAGCGCGCATTTATTGGTGATTGCCGAAATCACCACCCGGCAATGCGCTTTGCAGTGTGGGGATAAACTCACGCCGCTGGCAAATGCCCTGTATTGCCTCAATGACAATCCTGCTATGACATTAAAAGTGATAAAAGCCACGCACTTCAGCAGCGAACGTTGGGCGGAAATCACCCAGCCTGGGCAATAAATCAGCACCCGACCCTGCAGCAACAATATTTAATTCAATCACTTTCACCGTGGAACGGCTGAAATTCCCCTTCGCTCTTTTCCGTCTGTGACATACTATCAAGCATGTCAGCAGACCTGAAAAAAGGAGCGAAGATGAACCACAAGGCCGCCAGTCTGACCCCGGAACAAGCGCTGAATCAGCTTGAACTGCAGTATGAGCGTTCGGTCAATGCATTACGTAAAGCCATCGGCGAATATATCAACCACAGCGTTCTCCCGGATGACGACGATCGAGCTAACGGCTTGTTTGTCTATCCGCAGCTGTCCGTTTCGTGGGACGGCGCAGACCATAAAGCGCTAAAAACCCGGGCCTGGGGCCGCTTCACCCATGCCGGTTGCTACACCACCACCATTACCAATCCTAAGCTGTTTCGCGCCTATCTGCTGGAGCAGCTCACGTCGTTGTATCAGGATTACGGCGCGCATATCAGCGTCGGGCTATCGCAGCATGAAATCCCTTATCCGTATGTCATCGACGGCTCCGCCTTAACGCTCGATCGTTCGATGAGCGCGGGCCTGACCCGCCATTTCCCGACCACCGAGCTGTCGCAAATTGGCGATGAAACCGCAGACGGGCTGTTCCATCCCACCGAACACCACCCGCTTTCTCATTTTGACGCCCGCCGCGTCGATTTCTCTCTCGCGCGCCTGCGGCACTATACCGGGACACCGGTCGATCATTTTCAGCCGTACGTTCTGTTTACCAACTATACCCGTTATGTTGATGAGTTCGTGAGCTGGGGGTGCAGTCAGATTCTCGATCCTGACAGCCCTTATATCGCGCTTTCCTGCGCCGGCGGGATCTGGATAACCGCCGATACGGAAGCGCCGGAGCAGGCCATTTCCGATCTGGCGTGGAAAAAGCATCAGATGCCCGCCTGGCATCTGATCACCAAAGATGGCCAGGGTATTACGCTCATTAATATTGGCGTCGGCCCGGCGAACGCCAAGAACATCTGCGATCATCTGGCGGTGCTGCGCCCTGACGTCTGGCTGATGATTGGCCACTGCGGCGGTCTGCGTGAAAGCCAGACCATCGGCGACTACGTGCTGGCCCACGCCTACCTGCGTGATGACCACGTTCTGGATGCCGTGCTGCCGCCGGATATCCCGATTCCCAGCATTGCCGAAGTACAGCGCGCGCTGTACGACGCTACCAAGCAAATCAGCGGTATGCCTGGCGAAGAGGTTAAACAGCGGCTGCGTACCGGTACGGTGGTGACCACGGATGACCGCAACTGGGAGCTGCGCTATTCCGCCTCGGCGCTGCGTTTCAACCTCAGCCGTGCCGTGGCCATCGACATGGAGAGCGCCACCATCGCGGCCCAGGGCTACCGCTTCCGCGTCCCGTACGGCACATTGCTATGCGTCTCCGATAAGCCGCTGCACGGCGAAATTAAGCTACCGGGCCAGGCCAACCGCTTTTATGAAGGGGCAATCTCCGAGCATCTGCAAATAGGTATTAAAGCTATTGATCTGCTGCGCGCCGAGGGTGACCACATGCATTCGCGCAAGCTGCGTACCTTCAACGAACCGCCGTTCCGCTAACCTTTCACCCTCTTTATCCGACGCCATTACGGGTAAAGAGAAAGCGACAAAGCGGTCTCGCGACCGACCACCATCGGCCCGCCCACCGGCGGGCTTTCTCCCAGCGCCGGACTTCAGCCACGGTATAACTCATCGCCTTCCGTTATAACGCCTGCGACCCAAAGCGCGATAACATCGTTTCTTTATATTGGGAGTGGATATGCGACCGCTTGCGCTGGCATCACAGGGACTCTTCTCTTCGGTGCAATATGTTCTGACCGATATGGATGAAACGCTCACCTTTCGCGGACGGCTTTCCGCCGCCACCTATGCGGCATTAGAGCGGCTGCAGTCTGCCGGTATCCGGGTGATACCCGTTACCGGCGCCCCGGCAGGATGGTGCGATCAGATGGTCAGAATGTGGCCTGTCGATGGCGTCATCGGCGAGAATGGCGGCTTTTTCTTTCAGCGTGCCGCCGATGGCCATGGGGTAAACCGCTATTTTTGGCATGCGGACAAGCAGGCCGACGTGCAGGAAAAACTCACCGCGATTGCGCGGAAAATCACCGAACAATACCGGTGGGCAACCCTTGCGGCAGACCAGCCCTTCCGCCTGTCCGGCCTGGCCTTTGACCTGCCCGCTCATACCGTGCGCACTGACACGCTGCGTGAGTCGTTGCACGAGGCCGGGTTAAAGACCACGGTGAATAATCTATGGGTGCTGGCCTGGTCCGGGGAATACGATAAGTTAATCATGAGCCGTCACGTCCTCAGGACCTTTTACCACCTGGATGAACGGGCCGGACTGGAGAGCGTCTTTTATAGCGGAGACTCTGAAAATGACGCCCCGATGTTTGCCGGATTCAGACATACCCTCGGTATGAGTACCCTACGCCATCACCTGGCGACCATCCCGACGCTGCCTGCGTGGATAAGCGTGGGCCCCGGGGGAGACGGTTTTATCGAAGGGGTGGATAAAATACTGGAGCACAAAACAGCGCCGGCATCGCGGCTTAAGGCCGGGCTTTAATCCGCCGGTAGCCGTCAGCAGGCATAGAGAGAGTTGACCTTCCCGCCAGGCGGAAATCGTTTTATCCCGGGCGGTCGCTTTGGGGGCGGGTATCGGCACTCTCTTTTCACCGCCCGGCATCCGGAGCACATCTTGCGGGAACGGCGAAGTCAGTAGATGAAAGCGAATGCCTGACGGCGATAGCAGCGCCCCCCTCAGGGCCCAGCAGTCGCGTGGGTAGGACGACGCGGGATTGTGGTCGGCTATCGGGGATAGCGTTGAAAGCAAAAAGCCCGCTTAAGTTTCCTTAAGCGGGCTTCTTAAATATGGCTCCTCTGACTGGAC
>OKEO01000107.1_pt1 | contig 11662 bp, 9 predicted proteins | sample 1611131 | NCBI WGS metagenome assembly OKEO01 (sample SAMN04436713, study PRJEB24849) | human gut metagenome | biome: human gut; feature: NICU; material: stool | host: Homo sapiens | place: USA: Saint Louis, MO | collected 2010-08-30
GGCGAAGATCCTGCGCAGCCAGGGATCAATGCCAAATTTTCCAGACCTGGCATCGCATGCTGTAGCGTGAACTGCACCAATTGATGCCAGTTTTCGCCGGCGCCGACGTGCAAGCACCAGGCTTCCGGCGTTTCGCTCACCTCGATCCCCATAATTCGGTTGAGGATCACCGTACCGGCATAGTCGTTCAGAAACAGGACATTACTACCTTCCCCAAGGATCAGCGTGGGTTCGCCTGCCGCGACAGCAGTTTGCCAGGCGCTTAATAACTGCTGCTCAGTTTCGGCGCGTACAATCGTCCTGGCGGAGCGCTCAATGCCAAAGGTATTCCAGGGTTTGAGGGAGTGGTTCATAGTGGCTTCCTGATGCAAAATCGGCGTTAGTTTACCGTATCTGGCGGGGGAAGGCTTGCCTGATTGCAGGGGCAGTGATATTGGGGGCGTTACCGGTAATGATGCGGTGTACCGGTCCGGACTACAGGTCGTGCAGGGCGGGTGCGAATCCGTAGCCCCGGTAAGCGCAGCGCCACCGGGGGAGCCTCCAGGGGCGCGAATTACGCCCACCCGCGATACCTGACAACCCCTTGTAGCCCCGGTAAGCGCAGCGCCACCGGGGACTCATTCAGCTCGAAGATGACTGCTCAGCCACCGGCATCCGCACGGTTTTTTTGACTTTCGCATACCAGATAATCGTCAGCAGCCCAAGCCAGACCAGACCGGCGATCAGCGCAATCCGCGTCTCCTCCACCATCCCGAGCACCGCAATCACCAGTCCCATAAACAGCAGGGTCAGCAGCGGCGCAACCGGCCAGAACGGCACCGGGAACGCAATCTGGCGACGTTCTTCTGCCGACAAACCGCGACGCATGGCGAAATGAGCCAGCAGGATCATCAGCCAGACCCATACCGTTGCAAATGCCGCCAGGGAGGCAATCAGCACAAAGACCTGTTCCGGCATCAGATAGTTCAGCACTACCGCCACCAGCAGCGCCACGCCCATCACCACTACCGTCATCCACGGCACGCCGTTGCTGGCGATTCGCTGGAAGCTTTTCGGCGCCATCCCCTCTTTTGCCATGCCGTACATCATGCGACCGGCGCCAAAAATATCGCTATTGATGGCTGAAATACTGGCGCTGATCACGATGATATTGAGGATTGTCGCCGCCGCCGGAATCCCCAGGCCGCTAAAAATAAGCACGAACGGGCTGCCCTGCTCGCCAAAGCTGTTCCACGGGAAAATGGCCATCAGGATCGCCAGCGTGCAGACATAGAACAGCACGATACGCAGCGGGATGGTATTAATTGCCTGCGGAATCACTTTCTTCGGGTTCTGCGCTTCCGCCGCGGTCACGCCGATAATTTCGACGCCGCCAAAGGCAAACATCACAATACCCAGCGACGCAACAATTCCCTGCCAGCCGTTCGGCGCGAACCCGCCGTGGCTCCACAGGTTTTCCAGCCCCGTCGCCGGGAAGGCATGACCAAAGCCGAAGAAAATAATGCTGCCGCCGGCGACGATCATCGCAATAATCGCCACCACTTTAATCAGCGACAGCCAGAACTCCATCTCGCCGAAAATGCGCACGTGGCACAAGTTCATCGCGCCGATGAAGAAGATAATACTCAGTACCCAAATCCAGCGCGGCACATCCGGGTACCAGAGCCCCATATAGATACCAAACGCGGTGACATCCGCCAGGGCGACAATCACCATCTCAAAGGTATAGGTCCAGCCGGTAATAAACCCGGCCAGCGGCCCGAGATACTGGCGAGCATAGCTGCCAAAGGAGCCGGAAACCGGATTGCGCACCGCCATTTCGCCCAGCGCACGCATGACGATAAATACCGCCGCGCCGCCGATCAGATAGGCCAGCAGAACCGCCGGTCCCGCGGCCTTAATGGCGGCGGCAGAACCATAAAACAGCCCGGTACCAATGGCGGAACCGAGCGCGATGAAGCGAATATGTCGGGCATTCAGCCCGCGCAGCAGGTGGGGCTTTTGTGGCGATTGTGGTTGTTGTTGCATATGCAAGTGTCCTGATAATTTTTGTATGACGACAAATATGCGTGTAGGACGGCCGGGGGGAGCTTATCCCCCCGACACGGGTACAGAAAACAACGAGGGTCAGATCTGACCAGGCAAGACGGCAGGGAGCAGTCGCGTCAGGTGGCGCGCAGCCAGAAGCTCAATAGCGTTATCGATATCCGGGGCGAAGAAGCGATCCTGGGTGTAATGCGAAACCCGCTCGCGCAGCAGATGACGCGCCTCTTCCAGCAGCGGACTGCTGGCCAGCCCTTCGCGCATATCCAGCCCCTGGACGGCGGCCAGCCACTCCACGGCCAGCACGCCGCGAGTGTTTTCCGCCATCGCCCACAGACGACGACCGGCAGCCGGCGCCATCGAGACGTGATCTTCCTGGTTTGCCGACGTCGGCAGGCTATCAACGCTGTGCGGGTGCGCCAGCGCTTTGTTCTCACTGGCTAACGCCGCAGCGGTCACCTGCGCAATCATAAAGCCGGAGTTGACGCCGCCATTTTTCACAAGGAAAGGCGGCAGCTGCGACATATGACTGTCCATCATCAGCGCAATACGACGCTCGGACAGCGAACCGATTTCGGCAATCGCCAGCGCAATGTTATCCGCCGCCATCGCTACCGGTTCGGCGTGGAAGTTACCGCCGGAGATCACTTCATTCTCGGCGGCGAAGACCAGCGGGTTATCCGACACCGCATTGGCCTCAATCAGCAGGACTTCCGCGGCCTGGCGAATCTGGGTCAGACAGGCGCCCATCACCTGCGGCTGACAGCGCAGAGAGTACGGGTCCTGCACTTTGCTACAGTTGTGATGCGACTGCGAAATCTCGCTGCTGTCGGTCAGCACATGGCGATACAGCGCCGCAGCGTCAATCTGCCCGCGCTGGCCGCGCGCTTCGTGAATACGCGAATCAAACGGACGACGCGATCCCAGCGCCGCTTCGGTGGTGAGCGCGCCGCATACCACCGCGGAAGCAAACAGATCTTCCGCGTCAAACAGGCCGCGCAGCGCAAACGCCGTCGATGCCTGAGTACCGTTCAGCAGCGCCAGCCCCTCTTTCGCCGCCAGGGTAATCGGCTCGAGACCCACTTTTTTCAACGCCTGCAGAGCCGGCATCCACTCGCCGTCGACGCGGGCTTTCCCCTCACCCAGCAACGTCAGGGACATGTGCGCCAGCGGCGCCAGGTCACCGGATGCGCCGACGGAACCTTTAGCCGGGATCCACGGCGTGACGCCTTTATTCACCAGTTGAATCAGCGCCTGAATGACGCTCAGACGAATCCCGGAGAAGCCGCGGGAAAGGCTGTTAATCTTCAGCACCATAATCAGACGTGCCATGGCATCATCCAGCGGCTCACCAATGCCCGCCGCATGAGACAGCACCAGAGAACGCTGCAGGTTTTCCAGATCGTCCGTGGAGATCCGCGTTGACGCCAGCAGGCCAAAACCGGTGTTAATGCCGTAAGCGGTGCGTCCTTCGGCCAGAATGGCGTTGACGCAGGCGACGCTCTCGTTAATAGCGGCAAAAGCCTGCTCGTCGAGAGTGATGGTCAGCGGATGCTGGAACACCTCGCGTAGCTGCGCCAGACTCAGTTGACCTGGAATCAGAGTTAAGTTTTTCATCTCAGCGTTGCCCCTGCGTTGCTGCCACCATAGGAAGATTCAGTCCTTGTTCCGCCGCGCACTCAATCGCGATGTCGTAACCCGCATCGGCGTGACGCATCACCCCGGTCGCCGGATCGTTATGCAGCACGCGGGCAATACGCGCGGCCGCTTCGTCGGTACCGTCACAGACGATAACCATCCCGGAGTGCTGCGAGAAGCCCATCCCGACGCCACCACCGTGATGCAGCGACACCCAGGTCGCGCCGCTGGCGGTATTGAGTAAGGCGTTCAGCAGCGGCCAGTCGGAGACGGCATCGGAGCCATCACGCATGGATTCAGTTTCGCGGTTCGGGCTGGCAACCGAGCCAGAGTCAAGGTGGTCACGACCAATGACGATCGGCGCAGATACTTCACCGCTGCGGACCATTTCGTTAAAGGCCAGCCCCAGCTTCTGGCGCCACTCCAGCCCCACCCAGCAAATACGCGCCGGCAGTCCCTGGAAGCTAATACGCTCACGCGCCATATCCAGCCAGTGGTGCAGATGCTGATCATCTTTGATGATCTCTTTCACTTTGGCGTCGGTTTTGTAGATATCCTGCGGATCGCCGGAGAGGGCCACCCAGCGGAACGGACCGATGCCGCGGCAGAACAGCGGGCGAATATAGGCCGGGACAAAACCCGGGAAGTCGAACGCATTGTCGACGCCCATCTCCTGCGCCATCTGGCGGATATTGTTGCCGTAGTCGAAGGTCGGTACGCCCATTTCGTTGAAGGCCAGCATCGCCTGAACATGGTCGGCCATCGAACGCTTGGCCGCCAGAATCGTCCCCTGCGGGTCGGATTCAGCTTTCGCCTGATACTCTTCCCAGGTCCAGCCTTTCGGCAGATAGCCATGCAGCGGATCGTGGGCGCTGGTCTGGTCGGTGACCATATCCGGGCGCACGCCGCGCTTCACCATCTCCGGCACGATATCGGCGGCATTGCCGCACAGGGCGATAGAGATAGCCCGGCCTTCGGCGGTGTATTTCTTGATGCGGGCCAGCGCGTCATCCAGCGACGTCGCCTGCTCGTCAACGTAGCGGGTACGCAGACGGAAATCGATCCGGCTCTGCTGACATTCGATATTCAGCGAGCAGGCGCCTGCCAGCGTCGCCGCCAGCGGCTGTGCGCCGCCCATACCGCCCAGACCGGCGGTGAGGACCCAGCGCCCCTTCAGGCTGCCCTGATAGTGCTGACGTCCGGCTTCGACGAACGTTTCGTAGGTGCCCTGCACGATGCCCTGGCTACCGATATAGATCCAGCTGCCCGCGGTCATCTGGCCGTACATCGCCAGACCTTTTGCATCCAGCTCATTGAAATGTTCCCAGGTCGCCCAGTGCGGGACCAGGTTGGAGTTGGCAATCAGTACGCGCGGTGAATTTTCATGGGTTTTAAATACGCCAACCGGCTTACCGGACTGCACCAGCAGCGTCTCATCGCTTTCCAGGTTTTTCAGCGCCTTCACGATAGCGTCATAGCATTCCCAGTTACGCGCCGCGCGACCAATACCGCCGTAGACCACCAGCTCATGTGGGTTTTCGGCAACATCGGGATCGAGGTTGTTCATTAACATACGCAGCGGTGCTTCGGTCAACCAGCTCCTGGCATTCAACGTCGTGCCTCGCGGTGCACGTACGTCTTGCTGGCGATATTTGCTTTGCGACATCGGGGTTTCTCCTGACAATTAACGTTGTTTACGTAGATACATATACTTGTCTATACAACTCTACGCAAGCCAGGATTTAACAGAAATGATACAATTTTGTTATATTGCGTCAGCAATCACGCTTTTGCCGACGCAGAAGATTGTCAGGAAGTGAAGTGGCCCTGCAGCCGGTAGCGGCTACCCGGGAACAGAAGACGGGCGTGGGAAACAATATGCGTGGTAGACCAGGTACGGCGCCGGATCAGCAGGCAAGGATCGTGGGCATGGATCTGCAGCAGTTCGCACTCTTTGGCGCTGGCCTGTACCGCTTCGACGATGTGCTCGCCTTCGGTTAACGGCGCAATCAGCGACAGGTAATCATGCGGTGTGGTGACGGTATAGTCCTGATGTAAATACGCCGGCACCACCGCCGCATTGACGCAGCGGTCTTCAATCTGTACCGGAATGTCGTTTTCAAAATGCACCATCAGAGAGTGAAAAATCCGCGTCCCTTCGGCGACATTCAGCGCAGCCGACTGGATAAGATCGGCTTCGGTCTCTTCCAGCAGCAGCACCTCGCAGCGGTGCTGATGGCGACGGGAGATAATCTCGTCGGCGATGCTCCGCACTTCAAACAGCGCCGACTGCCCTTTCGGCTCCGCGACAAAGGTACCGACACCCTGCAAACGTACCAGTAAACCTTCATCCGTGAGTTCACGCAGCGCCCGATTGATCGTCATGCGACTGAAACCAAACTGGGCCACCAGTTCCGCCTCGGAAGGAATGCGGTCGTGGGGACGCCAGACGCCGCGCTGAATCTTTTCGCTGATCGCCTGCTTCACCTTTTCATAAAACGGGGCAGGCGCGGTTCGAGATTGCTGTGAAAACATAGCCTGACTTTCCTTATACTCAATGGGCGGCGAAACGGTCAGAATATACTGAATCGTCAGCGCCACCAATGGGCGATTTGCCATGCCAGCCGGGCCGCCGCACGGGCCCCCTGGCTGTCAATGTCAAACTGCGGATTAAACTCCACCAGATCCACCGCCTGCAGTTTTCCGCTGCGGCATAACGGTTCAACGATGCGCAGCAGGATCGCCAGCGGAATGCCCAGCGCCGCAGGCGCCGAGACCGCCGGCATTTCGCGCGCCGGCAGCACATCCAGATCGATGGTCAAATAGAGCCTGTCGTAGAGGGCAATATTACGCGCGATTTCCGGCGCAACCTGCTGATCATAGGCCTGCAGAACGTCCAAATCCTCCACGACCCGCACCTCGCGACGCGCCGCTTCATCCCACAGCGCCTGGGTGTTCGCCGCACGGCTGGCGCCGATACAGGTATAGTGAAAGCCGCGCTGCTGCGCGTCGCACTCCAGTGCCAGCTGGCGGAACGGCGTACCCGAGCTGGCCTGCTCAGCGATGCGCAAATCCAGGTGCGCATCGAGGTTAATGATCCCGACCTTCTCTCCGGGGAAAGCGTCGAGCACTCCCGCGCCATGACCGAATGCCGTCTCATGCCCGCCGCCGAGAACCAGCGTGCGTTTGCCTGCGCGCAGGCAGGCGGCCACCGCTTCGCGCAGCGCCTGCTGGGCGGTCTCCAGCCCTTCACCGGCGACGCCGATGGTGCCCATATCGACACAGCGCTCGTGGCCGCTGTGGCTGGCCATATTCGCCAGCGCCCGGCGTAGCGTTTCCGGCCCCTTTTCGGCCCCGGTACGTCCGCGGTTGCGGCGAACGCCTTCATCGCAGGCAAACCCCAGCAGGGCAATATCCCCCGGTAACGTCTGTGGTGCAAAACGTTCGGCCCGCACGATAGTCTGAAACAGGCGCAGCGCATTGGCGGCTTCCGCGCTGTCGTCACGCCCTTGCCAGATATCGGCGGGGGTCGGTTGCCACAATGTCATTGCATTTCTCCTCGCACAACGCGATGCCAGAGCGGGCTCCGCCCCGGTTCATAGACCATTTCAACCGGATGTTCAGCATCCCAGATAGCAAAATCGGCAACAAACCCCGCCGCCAGCTGGCCGTGGCTATTCTGGCGCCCCAGCGCCTGCGCGGCATGACGCGTCACGCCCGCCCACGCCTCTTGCGGAGTTAAGCCAAATTTGACGCAGGCCATGTTCATCGCCAGATGCAGGCTGGCAAAGGGGCTGGTACCCGGATTGTAATCCGTCGCCACCGCCATCGGCACCTGATACTGACGCAGCAGCTCGACCGGGGGTTTGCGGGTTTCATTGAGGAAATAGAACGCGCCGGGCAGCAGCACCGCCACCGTCGCGCTGCGGCTCATCGCCGCAACCCCCTCTTCCGTTAAATATTCGATATGATCGGCCGAGAGCCCCTGATAACGGCTCACCAGCTGCGCGCCGCCCAGCGAAGAGAGCTGTTCAACATGCCCTCTGACCGGAATACCGCGGGCCTGCGCGGCCTGGAATACGCGTTCGGTCTGCTGCGGGCTGAAGCCGACGTTTTCGCAGAAAACATCAACGCTTTCAAACAGCCCCTCCTCCCACAGCGTCGGCAGCAGGGTTTCACACACCAGCGTAATATAGGCGTCCGGGCGGTCTTTATATTCCGGTGGCGTGGCGTGAGCGGAGAGCAGCGTCGGCGACAGCTCGACCGCATTGTTCTGCGCAAGCTGGCGCGCCACGCGCAGCATTTTGCGCTCGTTTTCCAGATCCACCCCGAAGCCGGATATAATATCAAGCGTGCTCACCCCCTCGCGAAGCAGTCGCTCCAGCCGCTGCTGAGCCAGCGCTAACAGCTGCGCTTCGCTGCTTTCACGGGTGGCGCGCACCGTTGAGTTAATGCCGCCGCCGTTGGCACTGATCGTCTGGTAGGAGACGCCGTTCAGACGCTGCTCCCACTCCTGCGCCCGACTACCGCCGAAGACCAGATGGGTGTGGCAATCAATCAGTCCCGGCGTCAGCAGCCTGCCGCCAAGATCAATACTCGGCCCGGCCGGGGCCTCATTTTCAGGCACAATGGCTTCAATCCGGCCATTGCGCACCAGCAGCGCATGACCATCCCGCAGGCCGTAAGGCTGCGAATCATCAGGGTTCAGAGTGGCGAGGCGGGCATTTCGCCAGATAACGCGATCGGAGGTGGCTTCAGTCATACCAGTCAGCTTGTCATGGGTTGTATAGACATTTATTTTCATTCCACGCGGAATGTCAATAAAAGCAGAGGGAATTGTTATTTTTTTGTGACCGGACGCGGGCGAAGCTCCGTCCATCTGCCCGGTTCAGGCGAACTTTTTCGCGCAGCGTCTTCCCGTTTCGCTCGACTTAGTATAAAAAGCAGGTTTTAAAGGACGTTATACGCGTAATTCATTCCTTGCCGGCCTGACGCCGCTTGCATGTTTTTTGTATAATGCCCTCCCCAAATCATTCGGGTTGCTTTGCGGCGGAAATCAACAAATACGCCAACAGAGAGGCAGCCTGAAGAATGACAGGTCTTGTTAATTGATTCTTGCCCGGAGCAACATGAACACATTCTCAGTTTCCCGCCTGACGCTGGCACTGGCTTTTGGCGTGACGTTATCCGCCTGTAGCTCAACCCCTGCCGATCAACAGCCCTCGACGCAGACTGCGCCGGGCACCGTCTCTCGCCCTGTGTTGACCGCTGATGAAGCGAAAAACTTCACGCCGGCAAGCTATTTCCAGTCCCTGGATCCAAACGCCGCGGCGTGGACCCCGGCAGCCATCAGCATACCGTCTCAGCCTGACTTCGTCGTCGGCCCGGCGGGCGCTCAGGGCGTGACCCATACCACCATTCAGGCTGCGGTTGATGCGGCTATCGCCCGCCACTCCGATCGTCGTCAGTTTATTGCGATTATGCCGGGTGAATATACGGGTACCGTTTATGTCCCTGCGGCACCCGGTGCGCTGACGCTGTACGGTACCGGCGAGAAGCCGCTGGATGTGAAAATCAGCCAGGCTATTGACTCGGAGATGGACGTGAACACCTGGCGCCACCTGGTCAACCCGGCCGGTAAATATATGCCAGGTAAACCGGCGTGGTATATGTTTGACAGCTGCCAGAGCAAACGCGCCGCCACCGTCGGCGTGATGTGTTCAGCGGTATTCTGGTCGCAGAACAATGGTCTGCAGCTGCAAAACCTGACCATCGCCAACAACCTCGGCGACAGCGTGGATGCCGGGACTCACCAGGCCGTTGCGCTGCGCAGCGATGGCGACCAGGTCCAGATTAACAACGTCAACATTCTGGGTCGCCAGAACACCTTCTTCGTCACCAACAGCGGCGTGCAGAACCGTCTGCAAAACGATCGCCAGACCCGTACCCTGGTGAGCAACAGCTACATTGAAGGCGATGTTGATATCGTTTCCGGCCGCGGTGCCGTCGTGTTTGATAACACCGATTTCCGCGTCGTGAATTCACGCACCCAGAAAGAAGCCTACGTCTTTGCACGGGCAACGCTGAAAAGCGTCACCTACGGCTTCCTGGCCGTGAACAGCCGCTTTACTGCCTCCGGCGACGGCGTGGCGCAACTGGGACGCTCTCTCGATGTCGACAGCGCCACCAGTGGCCAGGTGGTAATCCGCGACAGCGCCATCAATGAAGGCTTTAACGTGGCGAAACCGTGGGCCGACGCGGCAATCTCCAGCCGCCCGTTCAGCGGTAACACCGGCGCCGTAGATGCGAAGGGCGTGCCGCAGCGTAATCTCAACGACAGCAGCTTCAACCGCATGTGGGAATACAATAACCGCGGCGTGGGCAGCGTGGTTGTCGCCGAACCGAAGCAGTAAATCTTCACGAGGGGGAGCGCGTCTCCCCCCTTTTTTACTCTCTTTTTCCCTCTCTTTTTCTGAGCGACGTTCTCTTTCGCGACTTACCCCTCTGCATTTTTCCTCCGCTCCGCCTCCTCAATTCATCACTAGCGCAGCCGCTTCTCTTGCGCGTGCAAAAAATAGCGTTTTCTGGCGAATAAATATCCCCGCTGATGCGTTTACTCTCTGTAAGAACACAACGGCCATCCGGCACGGTTCCCCCCGACAGGGAGGCCGCCGGGTTACCCGCATCGTTGCTCCTGGAGACGAAAAATGAACACCCTTATCTCATCAATTCTGCCGGCTTCGCGCCGCTTAATGGTCCCGGCACTGCTATGTTTGTTCTATGCATCGCCGTCATTCGCCATGGGCGATAACAGCACCCAGAGCAAAACGCCGGACTGCCCCAGCGGGCAGGTATATGACAGCGTCAGCAAGCAGTGCGTCCCGGATAAAACCAGCAGTCTTAGCGATCAGGATAAAACCAACTACGCCTATCATCTGGCAAAAAAAGGGCAATATCAGGCGGCACTGAACCTGCTGGATTCGCTGAAAAACGGCAATACCGCCGAAGCCTGGAACTACCGCGGCTATGCCACCCGTAAGCTCGGACGGACGGATGAAGGGATTGGCTATTATCAGCGCGCGCTGGCGCTTGAGCCCAACTACGCCAAAGCACGTGAATATCTTGGCGAAGCGTGGATGGTAAAAGGCCGCCGGGATCTGGCGCAGGAACAGCTGAAAGTGATTTCCGGGATTTGCGGTCAAAGCTGAGAGGAGTATCGCGATTTGCAGGCCGCCATTAACGGACATCCGGAATCCTGAAGCCCACCGCGAGGGTAAAAAAATTACTACCAGCGACGTTCGCTCACAGCTTGCCGCACATCTGGCCCGTCTTTGGCGCTACGGGCTGATTCTGTCGCACAATCGCGATATTGCCGAAGAGCTGGTTCAGTCAACCTGTGTTCGCGCGCTCGAACGGAGCGCGCAGTTTACGCCGGGCACCCGCATCGACCGGTGGCTGTTCACCATTCTCCACTCCATCTGGATTTCCGAGCTGCGGGCGCGTCACGTCCGAATGGGGCAAGGCTTCGTCGAAAACGACCCGCAGCTTGCCACCGACGACCGCGAAATGAATGAAGATCATCGCCAGTATCAGCAACTTATGCGCCGGGTCAGCGCCCTGCCGGAAGCCCAGCGCAACGCGGTGTTTTTAGTTTATGTTGAAGGTTTTACCTATCAGGAGGCGGCCGATACGCTATCGGTCCCCATCGGTACGGTGATGAGCCGGCTGGCGGCGGCGCGATCGACGCTGGCAAAAACGCCCGCTACCGCCGCTGCAGCCAGGGAGAAACGCCTGTGAAATCATCCTTTTTTACTCCGCCCTATGGCGATGAGGCCATTATTGCCTGGCTGGATGGCGAAATGAGCGCTCCCGACGCTCTCCGCTTTGAAGCCGCCTTCAGAGAGGATCGGCAGCTGGCCGCGCGCACCGCCGAACTGAAGAGCATCCCGCGGAATTATCAGCAGGCGTTTGCCCCGCTGCT
>OKEO01000113.1_pt1 | contig 11423 bp, 7 predicted proteins | sample 1611131 | NCBI WGS metagenome assembly OKEO01 (sample SAMN04436713, study PRJEB24849) | human gut metagenome | biome: human gut; feature: NICU; material: stool | host: Homo sapiens | place: USA: Saint Louis, MO | collected 2010-08-30
TTTTACCATCGAACCGATGGACAAACAGGGCGAAAGCCGGACAACAATCAAGAAGGATGGCTGGACCGTAGTGACCCGCGATAAGAAGCTCTCGGCGCAGTGGGAACACACCGTCGCCGTTACCGCCGACGGCGTAGAAGTCCTGACGCTACGCCAGGACGAAATTATCCCGTTCTGAGCCGTTCCGCTGTCGATATCGCCTTCAGCAAGCCATAGCGCCTGGCGAAGGCGCTAAAATTACCGATCGCGCCCTGCCAGCCAGACCAGCAGTTTCAGGCTGGCGGAGTAGTAATCATCCTGGGCGGTAATTTGCGGATCCTCCGGCGTCTCGCCCATGGTCAGATCGCGCACCGCCAGCAGGCCGCCGGTCATAAACCACGGCGAGACGTTATTGGTGCTGACGTTAATCCACGCCGGCGTTTGCAGCCGCGGATAGCTCTGGAACCAGTTTTTCCACGGCGTCAGCAGCGGGCTCTGTGGATTGGCCCAGGTGAGATACAGCGGGATACGAATCGCGTCATAGCTCATCCGCGGCGGCCACTCTTTCGCCGGCTCCATCTTACCGTCAGCTTTCAGCGCAACCCAGTCGGTAGGGAGCTGGGTTTTGCCCCATGCCATTTTGCCCAGCAGAGCCTGAGCGTCGCTTTGCAGCTTACGCCAGGCGATCAGATGCGTGCGCGCGGCAAACGCCTGCCATGCCGGGAAGATAAAGTAGGAGGGGTTAAGATTGAGATGGTCGTTGCGGTTGAAGCCTTTGGCGCCAGGCAACATGACCTGATAGCCGGCAAAGGTCACCACCGTATTTTTCAGCAGCGATGCGGTAATGGCATCAGACGCGTTACCGTAGGATTTGTCCCCCCACTGCTGCTGTGCGCGCAGCAGCGCCCATGCAATCAGGGTATCGCCGTCGGTGGCATCGTTCTTATCGGCAATAGGGTCCGGCGCCACAGGGTTATAGCGCCAGTAAAAGAGCCCGTTGTCTTTATTGCGTAGCGTTTTATCGGTCCATTGCCATAGCTTGTCGAAGGCCGGCCGATCGTTTTTCGCCACCGCCAGCAGCATCGCGAATCCCTGCCCCTCGGTATGCGAAACGTTACCGTTGCCCGTATCCACAATGCGCCCGTCAGCCATCATAAAACGCGATTTATAGCTTTCCCAGGCGGTGTCTGCCCACGCGCGGGGCAGCAGCACCATCGTCACCATGACTGCGATTACAACACGCAAAGACATATGTTCACCCGTTATGGATGGAAGTAGAGGAACTGAACATCAGACACCGAGAACAACCGCTCACGCTGTAACACCACATGTGCACCGCCCCCTTGTCCCTGTAGCCAGCGAGAATAAAGCCCCTCGAGTATGGCACAAAATGCATTGCACCAGCGCACGCGGCGCGCATCGTCACGACTCACCGGCAGCGCGCGATGACGTAAGCGCAGGCCGTCATCGCCCACATCCACGCTGACGACGCCCCACTGAAAGCGGCTGAGCAGCTGGTTGATATTGGCCTCCAGCTGACCGACGGTTTCTGACTCGGGCAGCGGGTAGCGATCGGCCAGGGCTTCACCCATCTGACGTAAAAATGGCTGGCTCTCCAGCTCGCCGGCATTGTTCAGCATCCCGTCAATCATAATGAGCAGCAGATCAAACCATCCCGCGGGGGTTTGCTGCTGTTGAAACCAGGCCATGACTTCCGCGTTGTTTTTGTCCGTCATGATCAGTTATCTCCCAACATATAGCGGATATAGAGACCGGCGGTACTCTCGTTGTAATCACCGAAGGTGTCGTAGCCAATCTGGCCGCCCAGCGTCATCTGTTTGTTCACCTTGTAATCCGCCCCGGCGCGCAGCGTGTAGCCGATGCCGCTCTTCGAGGTCGCTGAATAGTACGCCTCTTTGGCAAAACCGTTGGCTACCGCGGTCTCCAGGGTCTGCTGCCATTCGGAATTGGTCGGGAAGTAGGCGCTCTTATCCTGACTATAGGATTGATACCCCACCGAGCCACCGAGCTTCATGGTCCAGTTGTCATACTTCTCGGTCAGGTTAACCGGCAGCGAAACGCTCACGTAGTTTTGCGGGCTGAAGTAGCCCCCCTGACCATAGGTGAAGTAGCTCAGGTTCTTCGAGTAATCCATGTAGCTCATACTCAAACCGGCCTGCAGCTGGCGATATTCATCATGATAAGGCCGCAGATAGACCCCGGCATTGGCGTTGACACTGGTGTTGCTGGCCACGTCGCTGCCAATGTAGCTGTAGCCCCCGCCGCCGACGTAGAAACCGGCGTCGCCATCATCGTAGCTGAGCTGCAGGGTGCCGCCGTTTTTCGTCACCTGCCCCCAGGTTTTCCCGGAGTAGCTATCTTTCAGCCCCACGTAAGAGAGCAGGCTGTCGGTCAACGAACGGCGCTCACCGGTGAAGATCAATGACAGGTAGTTGGTGAGTTTCGGCGACCATTTCACCCCCCCGACTACGGTGTTGAGATCCTGGCCCAACGGCGTGCTGCCGATATCCACGCGATAATCATCGCCGCTCAGCGCCAGGGCTAATTCGACGCCATTCGCCTTCTGCGAATCCGTCGAACCGCTGGTCTGATCGACATTCGGTTTCAGGCTGGAAGAGGCCAGATAGCTGGCGACCTGTCCGGAGTCATAGGCGCCAAGTTTCGCCAGATTCTCCATCCCGCTGCTGGTCGTGGCGTTAAAGTCTGCCGCATTCAGCGTCCCCAGCGAACTTAAGGCTTCGGCCCCCGGATTGCTGGCAAAGTACGCCGTGCGCTCCGTATCCGTCATCGCCGCAATCGCCGCCTGTTCGCTGGTGGCAGTGGAAATCATGTTGGACACCGCATTGGAGAGCGGATTCGCGCCGTAGCGCCGCCAGGCGTCGCCGCTGGCGGTGCCGGCATTCAGCGAAATCGGCGTCACGGTAAAGTCAAAACGCGAGTCGCCAAACGGCGATGAAGACCAGGTCAGCGGCGTTTTCATCTCGGTCAGCTTACTGGTCCCGGATTCACCGTCGCGCCCACGCACCTCCATTCCCCCCTGGAGCCAGGTGCCGGTTTTCTCCTGCAACGACTCCATCATGGTATCGACCTGACGCAGCATGCGGGTTTGCGCGGTCTCCACCGGAAGATCGGGACGTTGGATGCCGGGCAGCGTGGTTCCGCTGCCAGTTGACACCTGGGCAACCTGCCATGGCATATACTGGCCGTAAGCCGATGCCGTTCGCGTCGTGGACGGCGTGCGGGAGACGCCCACAAAGGGGTTATCCGCCGCCAGCACGCCGCCAACGGTGGGCGTTTGTGCGCTGTTGCTGCTCTGCAGCCCCAGCAGTTTGCCGCGCGCGCTGCGCAGATACGTCATCGCCTGCTGATGGTGTCCCTGCGCTTCCGCGACGCGCGCCAGCAGCAGCAGGCGATCCGGTGTATTGTCCTGACGCAATCCGCCGGCCAGCTGTTCCGCCCGGTCGTTATCGCCGGACGACAGCGCAACATCGATAGCGCCGGATCGCGCCGCCTGATCCGGCGTATCGCGGGTCATCAGGTAGTCATAGACCACCCCGGCTTCTTTGTTCATTTTGCCGCTCTGGTAGAGGCGCGCCATCGCGAACATCAGATCGGTATTCTGCGGATCGCTTTGCATCGCCCCCATCAGCTTGTCATACGCCGCGGCGTAGTTGCCCTGCTCCCGCAGTCGATCGGCTTCGTTGATCACATAGCCGTTGCGGATACTCGCCAGCTGCGTTGGCGTGCTGCCAGCCTGCAGCTGCGGGTTCGACAGCAGCGTCTGCGCTTCATTGGTCAGCCCCGCCTGGTTGAGGACCGCCACCTGATCGGCATAGTCGCCGGCGTTCCCCGTGATTCCGCCGCTGATATTGTTGCGCACCAGCGTTACCGCCGTGGAAACATCGCCGCTCTGCGCCAGCAATCGCGCCAGTTTCCCCACGTCAGCCGGTAATTTTGGCGGCGTGGCCGACATCGCTTTCAGGGTATTGGACGCCGCCACCGTATTGCCCTGGGCGAGATAATCTTGCGCGGTGGTCAGCTGCAGGTTGTAGTTTACCCGCTGACGCAGGTCGCGCATCTGGCTGGTCTGGCTGGCGGCGGGAATCCGCCCCAGCAGCGTCTGCGCCTGCTGCCAGCCGCCGTTCTCACTGGCAAACAGCGCGGCGGCATAGAGGGCGTTACTGCTGGCGCCGGGACGATAGGCGGCGGCCATCGTTGACGCGGCCTCGCTGTCATTGCCGGATTTTTGCAGTAGCCGGGCTAAGTCGAGGCGCATCCAGGCGTCATCCGGATAGCGGGAGACCCCCTGGCGCAATGTCGCGATAGCGCCGCTGACGTTGCCGCTGTTGGCCTGCTCCTGCGCCTGGCGACGAAGCGAATCTCCCGGCATACCGGTCACGATGCGCGGCTGCAGTTTTTGCTGCAAACTCTCCGGCAGCGTGCGTAACATCGCCTGCGCTTCCGCCGTTTTATTTTGCTCGCGCAGGATGTAGTAAAGGTTCTCGCGCGCCGGGCCATTTTGCGGCTGCTCGCTGAGCAGCGAGCGCAGCGTTTGTTCGGCCTGAGGGAGATCTTTGTTATGACGCAATACATCGGCACGGAACAGTTTGGCCGATGTGCCGCGCGTCCCGCTCTGCTGAGCCAGCGGAGCAGAGAGCGCCAGCGCCTGGCTAATATTGCCCTGCTTGTACGCCTGCTGAGCCTGGGCCAGCTGCCCATAGAATAGCGCGTCCGCCGCCTGCTGACGGCGCGCCGCTGAATCATTACCGCCGAGATCCGCCGCCCGGCTTAAATATTGCGATGCGGCCTGGAAGTCACCGTTGCGCTGGGCGATATATCCCATCCCGGCCAGCGCGTCCGCATCCTGCGGGTTGGTTTGCAGCACTTGTTCAAACTGCTGCTTCGCCGCCGCGGTATTGCCGCTATTCAGGTTAACGAACCCCTGACCGCGCGCCTGGCCGCTTATCCGCTGACGATAGTAATTCTGTACTTCGGTATCCTGCGGGTGACGCTGCATCCAGGTATCGTAAAACGCCCGATCGCCCTCCTGCGGCCCCAGCCACAGCAGCGCCTGGCGTAGACCGCTGTCGGCATCTTTACTGCCGCTGGCCATCGATTCCAGGATTGAAATCCCTTCCCGCCGGGTATCTTCCCGCCAGGTCAGCGCCTTGCCTAAAGCCACGCGCGGGGCGTTTTCCTGCGGATACCGCGCTACGTACTGACGCAGTTCGCTGACCGCCTGGGGATAGAGCGCTTTGTCGCTGGCCATGGTCATGTAGTACTCACCGGCCAGCCCCGGTGGCGGGGTGTTGCCGTTGAACATGCTGCGCCAGGTCGTCAGCGCAGCCGGAATATTGCCGCTGCGCGCCTGCTGTCTGGCCAGACTCAGCTGCCCCTGCGGCACCTGCGCCATTTTTTTGGCGTTATCCAGCTCCTGCAGGTTTGGGCTCTCTGGCGACACTTTCGCCAACCGCGCCCGCCACTGGGCCGCCGCCTGAAGGTCGCCGCCCTGCTGTGCCCACAGCGCCATCAGATACATGGCCTGCGTGTTGTTGGCATCAACCAACAGAACTTTCTGCAGCGATTCCATCGCCAGCTCATCGTGCGATTTTTCGTGCCAGTAGTTCGCCTGGGCAAACAGCGCCTGCAATGCGGCATCATTCCCCGCAGCCATGGCATCACCGAGGGTGCCGAGGGTCAGCGCGCCGGACAGGCAAAACGTGGATAATCTGCGGGTCGCCCTGCTGTTCATTTTAATGGCTCGTTTCATTGGCTATCCCCCGAACTCAGACGCTTGCGTGCATGGCGTTTAAACATGGCGGTAAGCGCCAGGCCGATGATCGTTGTCGCAAGCAGTCCCAGCAGCGCAAGCAGACCGGAGTGCTGGTTGGCATACCAAACGGCCATCATGTACCACGGCATCTGCCCGCTCGGGAATGGCGTGCTCACCTGGAAGCTGCGAACCCCATTATCGCTGGTGATAACCGCCGTATCGCCGCGGATACCGGCGTTGATTCGCGGTGAATCAAGGTCGCTTTTCAGCTTCGTCAGCTGATCATCGTTGCTGGCCATCGCCACCACCACCGTGCGCTGTGGATTCCACGGTGAACGGTAGCTGATAAAGCCGCGCCAGGCGCTGCTGGAAGAGAGATAGCGATCGGCATCCAGGCTGGCGGATGTCCAGTCGCCGGCCAGCCACCGCTGTACTTTTGAACTCAGTCCCGACTCGCGTACGCCCAGCTGATTATCCGCCTGATAATAAGGAGAATCTTCTAACAAGCGCTGGTTAAACGTTTTCTGATCGAGGGCGCTGACCGCCAGCACATCGCGATTGTGCAGGTACTGAAGGCCGGCGCCACCGCTGGGGATGCCTAAAACAACGCGGTTGTTCGCCAGCGCCGTGCCGGTGGCATTACCCGATCGGGCGGCGAGGTTTAACAGCGTAGCGACCTGCGTGTCCGACGGTTTTTCCGCCAGCAGCAGCGTGGTTTGTGAATAGTCCGCCAGCCGCGAGAACGGGAACGAAGCGCCGACGAAATAGGAGAGATTCGGCAGCAGCGAGAAGTGTCGCGTATTGCTCAAATCAATCCACGAATCATCGGTAATCCGGCTCTTGATATTGTTATTAAGCACCACCGAACAGGGGGCGTTTTGTTTCGGCACCACGTTGAAATAGAGCGACAGCTGGTTATCCCCGTAAATCAGATACGGCGCCAGCGGAATGGTAAACCGCTCCTGACGCACGTCGCCGCCCAGATGACGCCATAATTTCTCCAGCGGCCCCTGCTTGTTCAGCGGCAGGTTGTGCAGGAAAGTGTTATTGAGCGTCACGCTTAATAACGACTGCTCCTCATTAATCCAGTTTTCCGACGGGAAACGGTAGCCAATCTGCAAGGGAATGGTTTCTCCGTCCCACAGATAGAGGTCCGGCGCCGCGCGGAAAGCCACGCGCAGCGGTTCATGCCAGACGCCGTTTACGGTCATACTCTGATCTTTACGCAGCAGCTCGCTGATTTTTACCGGCCGATCGGTTGGGATCCAGCGCGGGGCATCATACGGCTTGCCGATCGGGATCGCCTGCGGATCCACGCTCAGGCTCGCGGTCTGCGCGGCAATATTACCGCGGGTCAGCCGCCAGGCTGCCGCACGCAGCGCCGCATCATTCTGCCCGACGATCAGCAGCAGTTTGTAGGTGGGGTTACCCGGGTTATCGACAATCTGCAGCAGCGGTTTATCGGTTTGCGGCAGCGTCAGCCCGCCGACCTGGTCACCCGGATGGCCGATAATAATACCGTGACGCTCCGGTAAACGGTCGCGCAGCGCGCTAAAAGCAATTCCGCGATAATCCGCCTGAATACCCAGCCACGACGAGAGCAGCGCTGCGGCGCTGAAGATATCCGCTCCCGATTTCTCCGGGTAGGCCACCGCGATGTCCGCCGGGGTCATCTGCATGCTGTCGAAGAATGGACGCGGGAAGTGACTCAAATCGTTGCTGAGATTCAGCGGCTGGCTTTCCCAGTTAAAACGCGAAGCCGGTAAAATCGTGACGCCCGACGTGTCATGCATGTTGAGCTGGCACTGCATGTTGTCGCCATCATTCACCTTAAAGCTCAGGTTGTTGCTGGAGACCATTAGCGCCGCCGGAATATCCAGCTGATAGTGAGAAACGTCCGCCCCGTCGGTGCCCAGCGGCACCGTGCCTAAAGGCTGGCCGTTGAGCATCAATTGCAGCGTGGCGTTGCGGGTGGCCATATCCGGCGAGACCTGAACATCCAGCATCAGCTCGGCATGGGTCACTACCTGGTCTGAAGGCAGCGTAAACCCCGCCCCGCCCTGCTGTTGGCCGCCGCTGAGGATAATGCCATCCGGCATCCCCATTTGAGCCAGATTAAGACTGCCCCCGACCACCGGCGTTAACGGCGCCACATCCGGCATTGCCGTATGAGTCGGCGGTGGCATGACGGGGAGCGAGGCGGCCGGATCCGCCGCCGCGGGTTCTGCTGTCGCGGGTGTCGATGCGATCGACGACTCGGACGCGACAGCGGGTTCTGAGTTCACCGGAACCTCCGCTGCGGCCGACGACTCCGCTGCGGCGGTCGACGCCGACTCATCGGCGGGAAGGCCGCCCGTGGTCGCGCCCGGTAACGGGAAATTCAGCGGCGCAGAACGATCGGCCGGCACCTCTTCACCGTGCAGCGCCGGTATGGAAAACATGCCGGCCAGCAGCGCAAGCGTGGTTAATCGCTTCATAATTGGCCATCCTCCTGCGCGGTACTGGCGACAGGTTTCTGCTGGCGACGGCCGCGTCGTGTTTTCCAGCTCAGCCAGAACAGTTCAAACACGCAGCGTAAGATGGTGAAAAATGACCGGAACGGGTTGTCCTGCGGACGCGGCGGGTTAATCCATGCATCGGCGCGCGCCAGCACCACTCGCACCAGTTCACGGCGCAGCGAGAGGGGAATATTTTCATCAAACTTGAGGCGAATAAAGTTTTCATCCGCGGTCACCTGTTCGGCGGGAATACAAATCGCACCAGATTGCAGGATCAGCTCAATCTCTTCGATATCATCCTGCAGATGGCGATCGTCCGGGACCGCGATGCGGCATCCGCCCATCGACAGGTCTGCGGTGTGGCTACGCGACACGATGCCGCTGGCGTAGTGAATCAACACCGGAATATTGACGTCGATACGGATCGTTTTCCGCACCTGGCGGGTTTCCCGCGCGACGGCAATCGCCGCCAGCAGGAAGATCAGGCTGTACAGCCCCCAGCCAACGTTCAGCGCGATAACGTTAGGATCCGAGCCGAAATAGTCATGGCCAATGGCCCTGACAATACCGACAATCACGCCAACCGCGAGCAAACACGCCACCACCAGATGCGGCCTGACGACGGTAAAGTCGAAGTAGCCCACATCCAGCAGCCCCCCTTTGTCGGTCACGTTGAATTTACCGCGTTTGGGGAAAATCATCGTCACCAGCGTCGGCAGCACCAGATGGAATGCCAGCACGATGTCATAGATTTCCCCCCAGAAGCTGTAGCGATAGCGGCCGTTCATCCGCGAGCCGACATAAATCGCAAGGAACAGATGCGGGAGCGCATACGAGACAATCAGGCTCGCTGAGGAGTAGATAATATTCAGGTTAAACAACAGATAAGCTAACGGTGCGGTGACAAACACGACCCGTGGCAGGGCGAACTGATAGTAGAGCATGGCGCTGAGGTAACACAGGCGCTGCTGGAAGGTCAGCCCGCGGCCCAGGAGCGGGTTATCGAGGCGGAAGATTTGCGTCATCCCACGCGCCCAGCGGGTCCGCTGAATGACGTGCACGACTAAACGTTCGGTGGCTAAACCCGCTGCCAGCGGAATATCGAGAAACGACGATTTCCAGCCCAGGCGCTGAAATTTAAGCGCGGTGTGCGCATCTTCGGTCACGGTTTCCACCGCAAAACCCCCGATATCATCCAGCGCTTTACGGCGAATCACGGCGCAGGAGCCGCAGAAGAAGGTCGCATTCCAGTTATCGTTGCCCTGCTGAATCGGGCCATAGAACAGCATCCCTTCATTGGGGATGTTGCGGCCGACGGAGAGGTTGCGTTCAAACGGGTCCGGCGAATAGAAATAGTGCGGGGTCTGCACCAGCGCCAGCATCGGGTCTTTGAGGAAGCCGCCAACCGTCGCCTGCAGGAACACGCGGGTCGCCACGTGGTCACAGTCGAAGACGCAAATCAGCTCTCCCTGGGTCAGGGTCATCGCGTGGTTCAGGTTACCCGCTTTGGCGTGTTTATTATCATTACGGGTGATATAGCCGACGCCGACATCGGCGGCGAACACAGCAAATTAGCTACGTTTCCCGTCGTCCAGCAGATAGATTTTCATTTTATCCGCCGGGTAATCGATACACTGCGCAGCCAACACGGTATCGCGCACGACTTCCAGCGGTTCGTTATAGCTGGGAATATAAATATCGACCGTCTGCCACGTGCTCATATCATCGGGCAGCGGGACGATTTCTCGCTTCAGCGGCCAGACCGTTTGCAGGTAGTTCAGCAGCAGCATTACCCAGATATAGACTTCCGCCAGAAACAGCCCCATCCCCAGCACCGTCTCAATGGTGGAGTTAAAATGCAGGGTCTGCGTCAGGCGAAAATACATATAGCGGGTAGACATCAGCAGCGAAGTCACGACCATAATGACCGAAATACTGCGCTTTTTGCTAAATCCCATTAAGAACAGAATACCGATACTTAACAGACCAAAAAGATACTGCTTTTGGCTGTCCATCGGCGTAATAATGACCAGAACGGCAATCGGCGACAGCACCAGTGCCAGCAACCAGAAAAGAGACTTTTTCATTCAGCAGCCCTGCAATAAGTTAAAGCCCTTACATACGAGGCTGGCTGTGCACCGTGCCGTCGCCAATTTTAATACCCAACAGCGCAGAGATTTTTTTTGCCATAATTTCAATATCAAAGGCGGCTGCAGAGGAAGAGCTAAAGTCGAGAATCGACTTCTGGGAAGCATTCGCTTCAACGACGCTCTCATCACGATGAATAATACCCAACAGACGATCGCCCAGTTTATCCTCCATCAGAGCGGTGACGTCACGGCTGACCTGACGGCGGTTATCACTCTGATTCAGCACGAAAAAGTGCCCAAGTTTGTGGTTTAGCTTACCGCCGGTTAAACGCTGCTTTTCGACGTGCGACAGGGTCGACATCGAGGCGGTGTCCGCCAGCAGCGGCACCAGGTGCAGATCGGCCAGCGGCGTTAAGGCCGTCAGCGCCGGTGAAGGGCCGGGTGGCAGGTCGGCGATGATAATTAATCCGGGATAATTCAATAATGCCGCCAGCCCGCGGGTGAGGAAATGGGCGTCCGTGGCAAGGTGTTCATCAAAAGCCTGATGCTGCGCCTCGCTGACGTCGCCATACGGCAGGACAAAAATATTGCTGCCCGCGCTCAGTACGCACTGGCTCCAGTCATGAAGCTCCAGCGCTTTCGCAACATAGCCGCGCTCATCGCTAAGAGGGACGCCAAAATGCAGACGCAGCGCATTTTGCACGTCAAAATCGATCGCCAGGACTTTGCTGCCTGCGCGAGCTAATGAATAGGCCAGATTTGCCGCGAGGGTCGTTTTTCCTACGCCGCCTTTGGGAGAACACACGCAGATCAACGGCATGTCGCAATCCTTTCTAAAAGTGATTTCAGCGGCTGATCTTTATTTTTCGCCACCGGTTCAACGGCTTTTGACGCAAATAAATGAGCATAGCCTTCCGCCGCCTGTGCAGACGGCACGGCCGGGCGAACCGCTACCGGTGGTGCAGGCGCAACGGCTGGTGCGGGCGCAACGGCTGGAGCAGGCGCAACGGCTGGAGCGGGCGCAGCGGCTGGAGCGGGCGCAGCGGCTGGAGCGGGCGCAGC
>OKEO01000117.1_pt1 | contig 11284 bp, 9 predicted proteins | sample 1611131 | NCBI WGS metagenome assembly OKEO01 (sample SAMN04436713, study PRJEB24849) | human gut metagenome | biome: human gut; feature: NICU; material: stool | host: Homo sapiens | place: USA: Saint Louis, MO | collected 2010-08-30
CGGTGACACGCGAAAATTCGATGGCCAGTTCTCGTTTCATAATCCACTCGTTGTGAAGATAAATTGCGCGAAGCGTCCTGGTCTGGCCCTGCGGGACAGAGTCGACGCTAGGCGTTGGAATAGCGTTCGGTTTCCGGCATCCAGCGTTCAATAAGCGCCTGGGCCTGCTGAGAATAACGTTCGTGAATATGGCGAGCAATGCGCTGAACGTCAGGGATCATGGCCTGATCGCGCAGCAGATCGGCGACTTTAAACTCGGCGGTGCCGGTTTGTCGGGTGCCGAGCAGCTCGCCGGGGCCGCGGATTTCCAGGTCTTTCTGGGCAATAACGAAACCGTCGTTGCTGTCGCGCAGAACCTGCAGGCGTTTCTGCGCCGTTTTTGACAGCGGTGATTTATAGAGTAGCACGCAGTGGGAGGCGACCGCGCCGCGCCCGACGCGTCCTCTGAGCTGATGCAGCTGCGCCAGCCCCAGACGTTCCGGGTTTTCGATAATCATCAGGCTGGCATTCGGTACGTCGACCCCAACCTCAATAACCGTGGTGGCGATCAGCAGGTGCAGTTCGCCCTGCTTGAAGGCCTGCATAACCGCCTGTTTATCTGCCGGTTTCATCCGGCCATGTACGAGGCCGATATTCAGCTCCGGCAGCGCGAGCTTAAGCTCTTCCCATGTCGCCTCTGCCGCCTGCGCTTCCAGCAGATCGGACTCTTCAATCAGGGTGCAGACCCAGTAGGCCTGACGCCCTTCCTGAGTACAGGCGTTGCGAACCCTATCAATAATATCGTGGCGACGAGTATCGGGGATGGCGACCGTGGTGACCGGCGTCCGGCCCGGCGGCAGTTCGTCGATAACCGAGGTATCAAGATCGGCATAAGCCGTCATCGCCAGGGTTCGTGGAATCGGGGTAGCGGTCATGATCAGCTGATGGGGATGGAAGCCCTGCTGCTGGCCTTTTTCCCACAGCGCCAGACGCTGGTGAACGCCGAAGCGGTGCTGCTCATCAATAATGACCAGCGCCAGACCGTTGAACTGCACCTGTTCCTGAAAAATGGCGTGAGTGCCGACGATCATCTGTACCTGGCCGCTGGCGATGGCCTCCTGCTGCGCCTGGCGGGCTTTCCCTTTCTGTTTGCCGGCCAGCCAGCCTACTTCGATGCCCAGCGGCGCGAACCACTGGCGGAAGTTATTGGCGTGTTGTTCCGCCAGCAGTTCGGTCGGCGCCATCAGCGCTACCTGCTTGCCGTGAGCGATCGCCCGCAGCGCTGCGAGGGCGGCAACCAGCGTTTTACCGGAGCCGACGTCGCCCTGTACCAGACGCATCATCGGCACATCAAGCGCCATATCGCGTTCAATTTCGGCGGTGACTCGCTGTTGTGCGCCGGTTGGCTTAAAGGGCAGGGAGGCCAGCAGCTGGTTTTTGAATGTGTCGTTCGCACCGAGTGCCAGGGCATGATAACGCTGGGCGCCGGCGCGTAGCGCCAGCATGCTCAGGTTATGCGCCAGCAGTTCTTCCAGAATTAAGCGCTGTTGCGCCGGATGCTTACCGCTTTCCAGGTCACTGAGCTGCAGCGACGGCGGCGGACGGTGTAATGTGCGTAGCGCCTCCGGCAGGCTCATCATTCCCTGCGCCAGTTCGGGCGGCAACAGCTCGGCGATGGCACAGGTATCCAGTAATTCCAGCGCCTGATCGGTGAGCTTGCGCAACGTCGCCTGCTTGATGCCTTCGGTGGTGGGATAAACCGGCGTCAGCGTTTCCTGGAGATCGGGGGTGCTCATGTCACCCTGCACGCGGTATTCCGGGTGAATCATCTCCGCCCCGTATTTCCCCCGTTTGGCTTCTCCATAGGCCAGCACGCGCCGGCCGGTCGCCAGGCTGTTTTTCATGGCGGCGTTGAAGTTGAAAAAGCGCATGGTGAGAATACCGGAACCGTCGCTGATCTGGCAGGTCATCATTCGGCGGCCGCCGAAGGTGATGTTGCTGCTGAGAACTTCACCTTCAACGGTGGCGTAAACGCCCGGTAGCAGCTCGCCTATCTGATAAAGATGGGTGCGGTCTTCATAGCGTAGCGGCAGGTGCAGAAGGAGATCCTGCACGGTATGCAGGCCGATTTTCGCCAGTTTGTTGCTTTGCGCCGCTCCAACGCCGGTGAGCGAATTGAGCGGGACGGCATCTAACAGGCGACCGGCCATTTACCCTTCATCCTTCAGACTGCATCTTGTCTGGCCTGCTTCGGCACGATTGTCGCGCCTGCTAGCGTGAGCGGTACCGGAAGCCTGCATGGTTGCCCACCACGCGTCATCGGCTTCGACTTCGCCCTGCGCATTCACGTAGGGGTAAGGCAGACCTTTTTGTTTTGCCACTCTGGCCAGTACCGGATACCCGCCTTCAAACAGCAGGCGCTGCTGTTCTTCTTCCGGCAGCATGCTGTTCTCACGCTTATACATCCCCGCATTTTGCCGCTGGCGCTGGGCTTCATACAGAATCAGAGCCGAGGCGACGGAGACATTCAGCGACTGCACCATGCCAGTCATCGGAATGATGATGTCCCGATCGGCCAGCGCCAGAGCTTGCCGGGTAATGCCGGTTTTTTCCTGCCCCATCAGGATGCAGGTAGGACGGGTATAGTCGATTTCACGGAAATCGACGGCTTTGTCAGAGAGGTGAGTGGCCAGGATCTGCATGCCCTGGCCCTTTAAATGGCTGACGGCATCGTCAATTGAGCGGTGGGTTTTAACCTGCACCCAGCTATTGCTGCCGGCGGCGGCTGAGGCCATCGTGCGCATGCGGCTGCTGGGCCAGATGGCGTGGACTTCATGTACGCCAACGGCGTCTGCGGTACGAATCACCGCAGAGACGTTATGAGGTTTATGGACCTGCTCCATGCAGACCGTCAGGTCAGGCTGGCGCCTGGCGAGCATCTCGCAGATACGCGCATAACGCTGTGGATTCATAAACACTTCATCCTTCAAATTGCCTCGGCGTCAGCCGTACTCATTACCCCCGGTTACGTACTCCTGTACGGGACGGGTAATTCATTCGCTCGCCGCGCGATCCGGCTGACCGCCCACCCCTTCGGGACCGGTACCCGTGCGGTGCAAAACGCGAATGATTTTGTGCGCAAGGCTAGTTTCGGTTACGGGTGACTTTTATTACATCCGGCATAACGCGAATTTTGCGCATAATATTCGCCAGATGTACGCGATCGCGCGCCGTCAGGCGGATAAACGCGCTGTACACGCGACCATCTTTTTCTTCGGTATTCAGACTCTGAATATTAGAAGAGGCGGTATTAATGGCCGCGGTGAGGTTCGCCAGTGCACCCTGGTGGTTAAACATATCCACCTTAATTTCGGTGATAAATTCCTGCGCGGTCTCTTTATCCCACTCGACGGCGATAAACTTCTCTGGCTCTTTCTGATAGCCACGAATGTTACGGCAGGACTCATGGTGAATGACCAGGCCTTTGCCAGGGCTGACATGGGCGATAATCGGGTCGCCGGGAATCGGAAGGCAGCACTTCGCAAAGGTAATCAGAACGCCGTCAGCGCCTTTAATCGGCAGATGACCATGGCCTGAAGAGGCGCCTTGCGCCGGTGCGGTGACGGTTTCGCCCTGTTGCAGGTTTTTGGCTACCACCACGCTCATTGCGTTGCCGAGGCCAATTTCCGCCAGCAGATCGTCAAGGCTGGCCAGCTTCATGCGTTCCAGCTCACGCTGAATGCTCTCCTGCGGGATTTCAGCCAGTTTACGGCTGCCGCCGAGGGCGTGGTTGAGCAGACGGCGACCCAGGCTGACGGAGTCATCGCGCTTAAGGTTTTTCAACAGCTGGCGAATTTTGGCGCGCGCTTTTGAGCTGACGACAAAGTTCAGCCACGCGGCATTCGGACGTGCGCCCGGTGCGGTGATGATTTCCACCGTCTGGCCGCTGGAAAGCGACTGGGACAATGGATACGGCTGGCGGTCGACGCGTGCGCCAACGCAGGCATGGCCGATATCGGTATGTACCGCGTAGGCGAAGTCCACCGGCGTGGCGCCAGCGGGGAGTTCGACAATGCGCCCTTCCGGGGTGAAAACGTAAATCTCATCCGGGAACAGATCGGATTTGACGCTCTCGATAAATTCAAACGAGCTGCCTGCGCTTTGCTGCAGCTCCAGCAGGCTCTGCATCCAGCGCTGGGCGCGGATTTGTGCGGTGGTGCTGCTTTCGCCGCCGTGCTCTTTATAGGCCCAGTGCGCCGCAACCCCCATTTCTGCCATCTGGTCCATGTCTTCGGTACGAATTTGTACTTCAACCGGGACGCCGTGAGGGCCGATCATCGAGGTGTGCAAAGATTGATAGCCGTTCGCCTTGGGAATGGCGATGTAATCTTTCATCCTGCCAGGACGAGGCTTGTAAAGGCTATGCATCTGGCCAAGCACGCGGTAGCAGGTGTCAGCATCATGCACAATCACGCGGAAGGCGTAGATATCCATAATCGAGTGAAAACGCTGCTCTTTCAGCACCATTTTGCAGTAGATGGAGTACAGATGCTTCTCGCGACCGCTGACGCGACAGGGGATTCCCGCTTCCTGTAAACGCCCTTCGATTTCAGAGAGGATCTTTTGAATCATCTCTTTACGGTTGCCGCGCGCTGCTTTGACGACTTCTTTGATGACGCGATAGCGGTTGGGATACAGCGCTTCAAAGCCCAGCTCTTCGAGCTCGGTTTTGATGTGGTGGATACCTAAACGGTGGGCCAGCGGGCTGTAGATCTCCAGCGTTTCGCGGGCAATGCGGCGGCGTTTATCCGGGCGGAGTGAGCCCAGGGTGCGCATGTTGTGCGTGCGGTCGGCAAGTTTGATCAGGATGACGCGGATATCCTGCACCATCGCCATAATCATTTTGCGAAAGTTTTCGGCCTGCGCCTCTTTCTTATCGCGGAACTTGAGTTTATCAAGTTTCGATACCCCCTCTACCAGCTCAGCAACGCTTTTGCCAAAGAGCTGCTCCATATCCTGGTAGGTGGCAGGGGTATCTTCAATCACGTCATGCAGTAGCGCAGCCATCAGCGTTTCATGGTCGAGTTTCATCTCGGCCAGAATGCAGGCTACCGCTACCGGGTGCGTGATATAAGGTTCACCGCTTGAACGTGTCTGGCCCTCGTGAGCGTCACGTGCAACGAGATACGCCTGCCGAAGGCGCTTAATTTGCTCTTCCGGCAGGTAATTTTGAATCAGCTGATTCAGGCTTTCAAACAGATACAAGGGCTACCCACTGCGTGATTAACGACGGCCTTCGGCAATAGCGGTAACGGCTTGTAATTCAGCGGCTTCCTGCTCTTGCTGCTCTTGACGATCGCGGACGTCGAGGATCTGATTGTTGATCAGACCTTCTTCGATTTCGCGCAGTGCAATAACGGTAGTTTTATCGTTTTCTTCCGGTACCAGCGGATCTTTTCCGCCAACCTGCATCTGACGAGCGCGACGCGCGGCGACCAGTACCAGGTCAAAACGGTTACCAATTTTCTCTACAGCGTCCTGAACAGTTACGCGTGCCATACTTAAAATGCTCCACAGATGAAGAAATGACTGGGCATGATACTGAATGTGGGTTCAGTCTGCCAACAGTTTGGTGATTAAAGCGCCATGTCGCTGCTTTTGGCGGCTCATGCGCAGACGTTCGGCGCGAATAATGTTTTTCAGATCGCTCAGGGCGGTATCAAAATCATCATTCACAATAAGGTAATCATATTCCGCGTAATGACTCATTTCTGCAACAGCCTGAGCCATACGTTTTGCGATCACCTCTTCGCTGTCCTGGCCGCGGCCACGCAGGCGACGGTCAAGCTCATCTTTTGACGGCGGCAGAATAAAGATGCTGCGCGCGCCAGCCATTTTTTGACGGATTTGCTGAGCGCCCTGCCAGTCGATATCCAGGAAGACGTCGACGCCGGTTGCCAGTACCTGCTCGATGGTTTCGCGCGAGGTGCCGTAATAGTTGCCAAAAACTTCCGCGTGCTCAAGAAATGCGTCTCTGCTAATCATCGCCCTGAAATCGTCGTGATTAACGAAGAAATAGTGTTCGCCGTGCACTTCACCCGGACGCGGCGCGCGCGTGGTATGTGAAACAGAGACCTGGGTGTCGTACAGCGGTTGGGTTTTCAATAAAGCCTGAATCAGGCTGGATTTACCCGCGCCACTTGGGGCGGAAACAATATAAAGCGTGCCTTGAGCCATGAGAGTCTTTTGTATGTGATTGTCGAAAGAGATACTACATACGAGCCTATTATACACGGCGCCGCACCGTGACGCAGTCCCTGTCACACTTTTTGCTTCTGTTTCTTTCATTTTGCCAGCCGTTTCCCTGATTTCGCCGTGTATTGCGCAGCAGGCAAACAAAGTCTGGATGTCCGATCGCAGCGTGATAAATCCCGCGTCGCCGAATAAAACCGCTCTCCTGCAGAATGTTTGCGGGTAAACAGGAGGTGGAGTCATGCATAAATGGATCTGGATGATTGGCGCGTGGGCGGTGGCTGGATACGGACAGGCTACCTGTCCTGAATGGCCGCAGGCACAGGCCCGGCAGGAGGTACATCGTCTCAATCAACAGGTGACGGCCTGGAACAATGCGTACTGGCGACAGGGGAGCAGTGGGGTCAGTGATGAAGTATACGACCAGCTTTCGGCGCGACTTATGCAGTGGCGGCGCTGTTTTTCGCTGCTATCGCCTGCGGATAACGATGATGTGCCGCCCGCTACCGGAGAGGTCAGGCATCCGGTTGCCCATACCGGCGTGCGTAAACTGGCCGATAAATCGGATATTGCGCGGTGGATGCGCGATAAAACGGATCTCTGGGTGCAGCCGAAAGTGGACGGTGTCGCCGTGACGCTGGTGTATCGCCACGGGCGGCTGGCACAGGCCATTAGCCGTGGCGATGGTCGAGCCGGGGAGGATTGGACCGCCAGGGTGAGGCTGATTCCGGCCGTGCCGAAGATGACGGAGGGCGAGCTGGCGAACAGCGTGCTGCAGGGAGAGATTTTTCTGCAGCGCGACGGGCATGTGCAGAAGCAAATGGGGGGAATGAATGCCCGGGCGAAAGTGGCCGGTACTCTGATGCGCCTCGATACCCCGGCGCAGCTTGCGGAACTGGGGATCTTTATCTGGGCATGGCCAGATGGCCCTCAGGACATGCGCCAGCGTCTGGCTCTGTTGCGCAAGAGTGGATTTCTCCACAGCACCTCTTTTACGCATCCCGTTACGGATGCGCGGCAGGTGGCACGGTGGCGAGAGCGCTGGTTAACCTCGCCTCTGCCTTTTACTACCGACGGCGTGGTCGTGCGCCGCGGCCACGAACCCGGCGGGCGATTGTGGTCGCCAGGACAGGGTGAGTGGGTCGTTGCGTGGAAATATCCGCCGGCATCGCGGTTAATGGAAGTGCGCGGCATTCGCTTTCGGGTCGGGCGCAGCGGCAAAATTTCCGTCGTCGCTCTGCTGGAGCCGCAGCGCCTTGACGACAAACGGGTTAAGCAAGTCAGTATTGGCTCGCTTTCTCGCTGGAAGCGCCTGGATATTGGCCTCGGCGATCAGCTGCAAATCAGTCTGGCGGGCCAGGGCATTCCGCGCCTCGACAGCGTAGTATGGCGATCGGCGCAGCGTACGAAACCGCAGCCTCCCCCGGAACGGTTTACCCCGTTGACCTGCTATTTCACCACGCCGGGGTGTGATGCGCAGTTTCTCTCAAGGCTTATCTGGTTATCGTCAAAACCGGTTCTGAATCTTGATGGCGTGGGTGAATCAGTATGGCGCACGGTGCAACATGCGCGCCCGCTGGCGCATCTGTTCTCGTGGCTGGCATTGACGCCAGCGCAGCTGCAGGGGATTCCGGGGATAACCTCCGGGCGCGGGCAGCGGCTTTGGCACCAGTTTAACCTGGCGCGCGAGCAGCCCTTTCTGCGCTGGGTCCAGGCGATTGGCGTACCGATTCCCCGGGCGGCGCTTGCCGGTCTGGCGAGGGAAAACTGGCAGCAGCTACGAGAACGTTCTGAAGAACAGTGGCAGCGTCTGCCGGGCATGGGGGCAGGGAGAGCGAGGCAGCTGGTTGCCTTTCTCCAGCACCCGGATGTTGCCGCGCTGGCGCAGTGGCTCAGCGGGCAACATATACCCGGGTTTTGAGAGGATCAGTGGGCGTTATGGTTGTAGTGGAAGACGGGCAGCCCCAGCTTCCAGCGCAGCGCCAGCATGCGAGCGGTGAAGCCAAACAGCAAGGTGGAGATCACCACCACGTCGTGGCTGCTGACGTAATGCTGCAGGGCAATATAGAGAATTGCGGCCGCAAACGAGATGCCGGCATACAGCTCCTTCTGGAAAACCAGCGGAATGCGCTTGCAGAACATGTCCCGCAGTACGCCGCCAAATACGCCGGTAATCACGGCGGCGATAGAGGCGATCACCGGTCCTTCTCCCATATCCAGCGCGATTTGCGCGCCGATAATTGAGAACACCACCAGCCCCAGGGCATCCAGAACCAGAAACAGACGGCGTAGATGGGGCATGACCGGCGCAGCAATAGTCGTTAACACTGCCGCGACGGCGACGATAATGACGTATTCCGGATGTTTTACCCACCCCAGCGGGTAGTGGCCCAGCAGAATATCCCGGACAGAGCCGCCGCCCAGCGCGGTGGCGGTAGCAATGATGATGACGCCAAAAGTGTCCATCCGGCGGCGACCGGCCGCCAGAGCGCCGGTCATCGCTTCCGCAGTAATACCGATTAAATACAGAATATGAAGCAGCATAAATCCCCCACAATGATGTCGGGCAGATTAGCGATTTGTGCGTAAGATCACGATTGAGATTTTCTAAGGTGAATCATTTTCCCCAGGAAAAACTAATGTGAGAGGTGTTTTATGAGCAGTAGTGCAGGGAGATGTTGATCGACGGATGATAAAAACAGATAAGTAAAAGTAATGCTGGCTCACAACAAGAGGAGCCAGCAAAAGAGATTACTCGATGTTCTGAATCTGCTCGCGCATTTGCTCGATCAGGACTTTCAGTTCGATGGCGGAATTGGTCACTTCGGCATTAATGGATTTCGATGCCAGCGTGTTCGACTCGCGGTTAAATTCCTGCATCATAAAGTCAAGACGGCGGCCAACGGCTTCTTTCTTCTTCAGGATGTTCCAGGTCTCTTTTACGTGCGCTTCCAGACGATCCAGCTCTTCGGCGACGTCGATACGCTGCGCCATCAGCACCAGCTCTTGTTCGAGACGGTTGTTTTCCAGCTGCACTTCCGCATCTTCCAGTCGGGAAACCAGGCGCTCGCGCTGCCACTGTAAGATTTCCGGCATATGGGCGCGCACTTTGGCGACTTCGGCGGTGACGCCTTCCAGACGCTGCTCAATAAGCGCTTTCAGCGCCTGACCTTCGGTCTCGCGGGCAACGATAAAATCATCCAGCGCACCGTTCAGAGCCGACAGAATATCGGCGGCAATCGCATCGAGATCCTGTTCCTGAGCAGCCATTACGCCAGGCCAGCGCAGAATATCAACCGGGTTGATTTCGCCTTCGTCGCTCTGCATCTTGACCCAGTTGGCGGCATTGACCAGCTGTTTTGCAAGGCTTTCGTTCAGAATCAGCTCGCCCTGGGCGCTGGGATCCTGATCAAAACGTAAGGTACATTCAACTTTGCCACGGGTCAGGCGAGAACGGATGCGCTCGCGCACGACAGGCTCCAGGCTACGGAACTGCTCCGGCAGACGGAAATAAGTTTCCAGATATCGTTGGTTTACCGAGCGCAGTTCCCATGCGGCGCTGCCCCATTCACCCTTGATTTCACGCCGGGCATAGGCGGTCATACTGCGGATCATAGACGTTCCTGTTTTTAAAGGAGAGTGAGGTGGATTATAGCTTTCAGGACCTTATCAGGATAGGAATAAGCGAGCATTATCCGTATATACACGTTATCCTTCTGGCAGCCCCTCTGTTGGCGGCATCGCTCAGCCCTGAGCGCCAGTTATCTACGCCGTCAGAGGCGCGTCACCTCATGCATCCCGCATGATTTTGTGTATAATGCGCGCCACATTCGTTTCAAGCCGGAGAGATCATTATGCGTCCAGCAGGTCGTAGCGCTAATCAGGTGCGTCCCGTCACCCTGACCCGTAACTATACAATACACGCAGAAGGCTCCGTGCTGGTCGAATTTGGTGACACTAAAGTGTTGTGCACCGCATCGATCGATGAAGGCGTGCCGCGCTTCCTGAAAGGCCAGGGCCAGGGTTGGATCACGGCAGAATATGGCATGCTGCCGCGTGCAACGCATACCCGTAACGCGCGTGAAGCCGCGAAAGGGAAACAGGGCGGCCGTACTATGGAAATCCAGCGTCTGATTGCCCGTGCGCTGCGTGCGGCGGTCGATCTGAAAGCGTTGGGCGAATTCACCATTACTCTCGATTGTGATGTTTTGCAGGCTGACGGTGGCACCCGTACCGCATCCATTACCGGGGCCTGCGTGGCGCTGGCCGATGCGCTGAATAAGCTGGTGGCGGCCGGCAAGCTGAAAAGCAATCCAATGAAAGGGATGGTCGCCGCGGTTTCCGTTGGTATCGTCAATGGCGAAGCGCTGTGCGATCTGGAATATGTCGAGGATTCAGCGGCGGAAACCGATATGAACGTGGTGATGACCGAAGATGGTCGCATCATTGAGGTACAGGGCACCGCGGAGGCAGAACCCTTCACACACGAGGAGCTGCTGGAGATGCTGGCCCTCGCCAAGGGCGGTATTGCCGACATTATTGCGCTGCAGAAGCAGTCACTTTCCTGATACCAGGACCTGTTGATGTTTCGGCACAAGTCGCGTTGCAGTGTCAAAGGATGCCAGGCTAGGCGCAGGATGCCGCCAATGGTTATTCCCTTGGCAAGTCCTGCAACAACGCATGGCATCCTTTGCCACGCAACCCGTAGGGACGGGTCTGTTTTTGTGCATAACGTCGTTATTCGATCCCTCGTTTGGATTACCAAACTTCGCATCTCATGCCTAGTTCTGCGCAAAAACCGACTCCGTCGCGGCTGTGACGAAGCGTCAACAGATCCTGCAAACGCGGCATTGACCGCGTTTTTTTATACCCCCACACCAGTAAACGACAAGCCAAGCAAGGAGCCAGAATGAAAGCCTACCAGCGTCAATTTATCGAGTTCGCCCTGGAGAAACAGGTCCTCAAATTCGGTGAATTTACCCTGAAATCCGGTCGTAAAAGCCCCTACTTCTTCAACGCCGGCCTGTTCAACAGCGGCCGCGATCTGGCCCGT
>OKEO01000137.1_pt1 | contig 10514 bp, 9 predicted proteins | sample 1611131 | NCBI WGS metagenome assembly OKEO01 (sample SAMN04436713, study PRJEB24849) | human gut metagenome | biome: human gut; feature: NICU; material: stool | host: Homo sapiens | place: USA: Saint Louis, MO | collected 2010-08-30
GTCATGATATTAAAACCAGCGCGATTCAGTCGCTGGTTTGCGCCTTCCCCGATAGGGCCTACTTTGGCGCGCCCGTGCTGTCGGTACTGATAGGTCCGGAGGGTGTTCTCGGCGTGCTTATCGGAAACCTGGTGACCAGCGTATTGATGATCCACCTGACTATTATACTGATTCGAATGGGAGACAAGCACCGGAGCGCGGATGAACCCCAGCTTCACGCCGGGCAGCTGATCCTGCAAAACCTACTGAAGGCCGTGAGAAACCCCATCGTCTGGATCCCAATTTCCGGCGTATTGCTCAGCCTGGCGGGAGTCCAGCTGCCACCTATGCTCAGTATGCCTATTGAAATGGTGGGTAAAATCGCCGGCGGTCTGTCACTGTTCGCCCTGGGACTGCTGTTTTACGGCGAACGCCCGACGGTCAAAATTCAAACCTGTACCAATATCAGTATCAAAAATCTGATCCAACCGGCAATGATGGCCCTGGCCGGACTGGCCTTTGGGCTCAGTCATACCTTAATGCAACAGGTTATTATCATCGGCGCGACGCCTTCCGCCATCGCGGCAGGGATGTTTGCGCTGCGCAGCGATACCTATATTGAGCCGGCCTCATCCTCTATTTTGCTGGGTACCGCCATCGGCGTCGTCACCGAAGGGATCATGATTTATTTAATTTCTTAATTACCGTCTCAGGGCAACATTTCTATCAAGTTACAACCTGTTTTTATTTAAACAATGTTCAGGAGTCATCAAATGTTAGTCAAAGAAACATTATATACCCCTTATAATGGCGCAGTCCTGCTGGAAAATCCGCTGTTAAATAAAGGGCTCGCATTTACCGAGGGGGAAAGAACGGCGTTTAATCTCCAGGGACTGCTCCCGCATAATGTTGAAACTATCGAAGAACAAACGGAGCGCGCGTGGAAGCAGTTCAGTGAATTTAAGCGCGATATTTCCCGGCATATCTATCTGCGGAATATTCAGGATACTAACGAGACACTATTTTATCATTTACTGCGTCGTCATATGAAAGAGATGCTGCCGGTGATTTATACGCCAACCGTCGGAGAAGCCTGCGAACATTTCTCTGAAATTTATCGTCGCGGCCGCGGCCTGTTTATTTCCTGGCCTAACCGCCATCACATTGACGAGATGCTGCAGGGCTTCTCGCGCAACGATATTCAGGTGATCGTCGTCACCGACGGCGAGCGTATTCTTGGTCTGGGCGATCAGGGCATCGGCGGGATGGGTATTCCGATCGGTAAACTCTCGTTGTATACCGCCTGCGGCGGCATTCATCCCGCCGCGACGCTGCCAGTGATGCTGGACGTCGGGACCAACAATGCGAAGCTCCTTGAAGACCCGCTGTATATGGGCTGGCGTCATCCGCGCATTAACGACGATCAGTATATGGAGTTTATGGATATGTTTGTCGATGCGGTAAAACGTCGCTGGCCGCATGTCCTGCTGCAATTCGAAGATTTTGCCCAGAAGAATGCCAGCCGCCTGCTTAATCGCTATCGCAACCAGCTGTGCTGTTTCAACGATGATATCCAGGGAACCGCTGCCGTCACGACAGGTACGCTGATTGCCGCCGCCGCGGTGGCAGGTACCCGTATGCGCGACCAGCGCGTTGTCTTCCTCGGCGGCGGTTCCGCCGGCTGCGGTATTGCTGAAAAAATTATTGCGCTGATGGTTGATGATGGTTTGTCGGAGGAAGAGGCCCGCAGCAAAGTCTTCATGGTCGATCGTTTTGGTTTACTGACCGATGAGATGCCCAATCTGCTCGATTTTCAGCAACGCCTCGTGACGCCGCGGGACACTACTGCCCACTGGGATGTCACGTCTGCCAACCTGTCGTTGATGGATGTCGTGCGCAATGTGCACCCGACCGTGCTCATTGGCGTATCCGGCCAGCCGGGTCTGTTCAGCGAAGAGATTATCAAAGAGATGCACCGCCACTGCCCGCGGCCAATCGTGATGCCGCTCTCTAACCCAACTTCCCGCGCCGAAGCGCAGCCGAAAGAGTTGCTTGAATGGACTCAGGGTAACGCGCTGATCGCCACCGGCAGCCCGTTTGAACCGGTGTTCTGTCAAGGTGCGACTTACGATATCGCTCAGTGCAACAACGCCTATATTTTCCCGGGACTGGGGCTAGGCATCCTGGCGACCAAAGCAGAACGCGTCACCGAAGCCATGCTGATTACCTGCAGTAAAACGCTGGCGGCGCACTCGCCGTTAGCCACAACCGGAAAAGGCGGATTATTACCCCCGGTAGAAGAGATTGAGATGATTTCCCGGGCCATTGCCCTTGATGTCGCTCTGGTGGCCCAGGCCGAAGGCGTCGCCGCAAAACTCAGCGAGGAAGAGCTGATCGCGAATATTGATAAAACCTTCTGGCACGCGCGTTACACCTCCTACAAGCGTTCATCGCTGTAGCGACACGTCTCTTCATTAATCCTGCGGGAAGCATCGAGGCGTCGACTCCCCTGCTTCCCGATAGTCAAAGGAACCACGCATGTTCAATGTGCTTATTGTGGATGATGATTCGATGGTTGCGGAGCTGAACCGGCTGTTTATCAGCAGGGTCGCCGACTTTCGCTGCTGCGGTATCGCCTCAACGCTGGCGGAAGCTGAGCAGATGTTGAACCATTTGCCACCGATCGATTTGGTTCTGCTGGATGTCTACATGCAGCGAGAGAACGGGCTGGATCTGCTGCCCACCCTGCGTACGAGCGCCCGCAGCATCGATGCGATCATGATTACTTCCGCCGCCGATGCGGCAACCGTCCAGACGGCAATGCGCTATGGCGTGGTTGATTATTTAATTAAACCGTTTCAGTTCCCGCGCTTTGAAGAGGCGCTGCTGACATGGCGTAAACGACGCGAGCTGCAGCGCGCCAAATCCCGCTACGAGCAGTCCGATGTTGACGATTTACTGCGCAGCGGTATTCAGCGCCCGGATAACGCCCGCCGCTTACCTAAGGGATTAACGCCGCAAACGCTGCGCCTGGTATGCCAATGGATCGATACCCATCAGGAGAGTGCCTTCTCGACAAATGAGATCGCCACCGCGCTGCAAATCTCCAGAGTTTCGTGTCGTAAATATTTAATCTGGCTAGAAAAAACGGGGATTCTCTTCACCAATAACCACTATGGTCTCACCGGCAGACCGGAATACCGCTATCGGTTGATTAGCGAACATATCGCTTTACTCAGACAATACAGCCAATGAACCCGACAGGTTCATTGGCTCTCTTTTGCTACGTCGGTGCAGGAACAGGCGGGCGCTATTTCTTTTTCGGGAAGAGCTCTTTGCGCTTATAAGGCTCGATTTCCCCCGGTTTACGCGTCTTCAGCAACTTGAGGATCCAGGTATATTGCTCGGTATGCGGCTTGACGAAAATCTCGACCTCTTCGTTCATCCGCCGCGCGATCGTGCGATCATCGGCGTCCAGCAGGTCATCCATCGGCGGACGCACCAGCACCGTCAGACGATGAGTTTTCCCATCATAGACCGGAAACAGCGGCACCACGCGCGCACGGCAGACTTTCATCAGCCGGCCAATCGCCGGCAGGGTGGCTTTATAGGTCGCGAAGAAATCGACGAATTCGCTGTGCTCGGCGCCGTGATCCTGGTCGGGCAAATAGTAGCCCCAGTAGCCCTGGCGGACCGACTGGATAAACGGTTTAATGCCATCGTTACGCGCGTGCATGCGCCCGCCAAAGCGACGTCTGACGGTATTCCACACGTAGTCGAAGACCGGATTCCCCTGGTTATGGAACATTGCCGCCATTTTCTGACCGCCCGAGGCCATCAACATGGCTGGAATATCCACCCCCCAGGCGTGCGGCACCAGGAAGATCACCTTTTCGTTATTGCGCTGCATCTCTTCGATGATCTCTTTGCCCTGCAAGTCGACGCGGGAAAGAATATGAGCAGGATCCCGCAGACCCAGCTCGGCCATCATGACCATCGCCTGCGGTGCCGACATATACATTTCATCGATAATTGCCTCGCGCTCCTGCTCGCTCTTTTCCGGGAAGCAGTACAGCAGGTTTATCTGCGCACGCCGGCGCGAGCTTTTCGCCAGCCGACCCACCGCCCGTCCCAGTTTACCGAGGATCGGATCGCGAAAAGAGGGAGGCGTCAGAGCGATACCGGCAAACGCAAAAACCCCCAGCCAGGCGCCCCAGTAGCGCGGGAGTAAAAAGGATTTTTCAAACTTTGGAATAAACTCAATATTATTTTTTTTCGTTTCCATGCCCAGTCCACAGCCGTACTGCATAAAAAAGATAATGGGGTAATCCCGTCAAACCGCAAGTTGCAGCCTCAGAAGCCGTAAGACGACTTATTGTGGGTATAGTTTAGCGATACGACGGGGAACCTACAAAAGAAAAAGCCGGCGCGCGACAGGCACCGGCTTGCATTGACATCCTGCTAGTCAAACCGCAGCTGCGGGATGACCTCTTTGACCTGCGCCAGATAATCGGTGCGATCGGAACCGTTCAACCCTTCGGTACGCGGCAGTTTCGCCGTTAATGGGTTCACGGCCTGTTGGTTAATCCACACTTCGTAGTGCAGATGCGGACCGGTAGAACGGCCGGTGTTACCCGACAGCGCAATACGATCGCCGCGCTTCACTTTCTGCCCCGGTTTCACCAGCAGTTTACGCAGGTGCATATAGCGAGTGGTATAGGTGCGACCATGGCGTACGGCCACATAGTATCCCGCCGCGCCGCTGCGCTTAGCGACCACGACTTCACCATCGCCGACCGCAAGAACCGGCGTCCCCTGCGGCATAGCAAAATCGACGCCGCGGTGCGGCGCCACGCGCCCGGTCACCGGATTCAGGCGACGCGGATTAAAGTTCGAAGAGACGCGGAACTGGCGCGCCGTCGGGAAGCGCATAAAGCCCTTCGCCAGACCGGTACCGTTACGATCGTAGAACTTACCGTCTTCCGCACGAATCGCGTAGTAATCCTTGCCTTCTGAACGCAAACGCACGCCCAGCAGCTGGCTCTGTTCCCGTTTACCGTCAAGCATTTCGCGCGACATCAGTACCGAGAACTCATCGCCTTTTTTCAGCTTGCGGAAGTCCATCTGCCACTGCATCGCTCGGATCACCGCGCTGACTTCCGTACTGGTTAACCCGGCTTCACGAGCGCTGGCAACAAAGCTGGCGCCCACGGTGCCTTTCAACACGTTGTTGACCCAATCCCCTTTCTGCAGCTCGCTGCTCATTTTAAAGCCGTTCGCAACCCGGGTATAGGTGCGGGTTTCACGGCGCGACATTTCCCATGTCAGACTTTGCAAATCCCCCTCTGCCGTTAAGGTCCACGAGAGCTGTTGACCAATTTTCAGGTTTCGCAACTCTTTGTCGGCTGAGGAGAGCTGGGCGATATCGCCCATATCGATGCCGTACTGGTTGAGGATGCTGCTCAGCGTATCGCCAGTGGAGACCACATATTCGTGGCCGCCTGACTCACTGTCGGCTTTATCATCCAGTTCATCCTGAGGAATGGCTTCTTCTTCCTGCGGCGCCTGGTCGATAGGTTCGGAGGCTTCCGGCAGCAGAGAGCGGATTTCGCTTTTTTCCAGCTCAATCGTCCTGACGATAGGGGCGGATTCTGGATGGTAGATATAGGGTCGCCAGACGGCGACCGCTAATGTCAGAACGCTCAACGACCCCAGCATGACGCGGTGAGGTCGTGGCAAATTGTTGAATGCCTGAGTGACAGCGCGGGCTATCTGTTGCACGTATTCACTTCCTCGTTAATCTCCTTTCAGGCAGCTCGAATACTGTTTCGCCAGTTGGTCGAGGAACTGCGGGTAACTTTCTTTACCCAGCTTAATCCCGGTACCGAGAGGGTCCAGAGTCCCCATGCGCACAGAGGTGCCCCTGGCAACAGCTTCTATAACGGCTGGCCTGAACTGTGGCTCAGCAAAAACGCACGTTGCTTTTTGCTCAACCAGCTGTGTTCTGCTTTAGTGTAAACGCTGCGCACCGGGCTGTATTTCAGGGTTTACGGTAAAATGCCCCAGAGAGGTCAGACCGTAGTGTTTTTCAAAGTAGCCATAGGCATCATGAAAAACGAAATACCCTTTTCCTTTCAGCGGTGCGAGCTCGTTACTCACCTGCTTATCGGTTGAGGCTAATTTTGCCTCAAATTCTTTCAGGTTAGCGTCAAGTTTGGCTCGACTCTGCGGCATAAGTTCCAATAATTTATCGTGGATTGCAACCGCTGAAAGCCGTGCTATCTCTGGGGATAACCACAGATGCATATTGTAAACACCATGATGGTGATCACCGTCACTATTTTCACCTGCGGCGTGTTCGTGGCCATCATCGTCATCGTCGTCATCCGCCCCTTTCATGAGCAGCGGTTTCACGCCGGCAAGCTCAGCGATGGTCACCTTTTTATTCGACGCAATGCTTTGCGTTGACTTGTCCATGAACGCTTCCATCTCTGGACCAATCCAGACCACTAAGTCTGCGTTCTGTAAGCGTTTTGCATCGGAAGGACGCAGTGAATAATCATGCTCTGAGGCACCGTCAGGCAGGAGCACCTGGGTCTCCGTGACCCCATCCGCGATAGCGGAAGCGATAAAGCCTAAGGGTTTCATTGAGGTAACCACGGCAGCATTCGCCGTAGAGGTCTGAGCGAACAAAAAAACGGCGCTAAGTCCAGCGCAAAGAAGCGTATTTTTATGTAACATAATGCGTCTAGTCATCGTAATGAATGAGAAAGATGTGATATTATAACATTCACTCGCTTGTGCAACCCCTAATTTGACATGACAAATCTTGTAACTCTCGAAAACGTCTCGGTCGCCTTCGGCCAACGACGCGTACTGTCTGACATTTCGCTGACGCTAAAGCCCGGCAAAATTTTGACCTTACTCGGCCCTAATGGCGCAGGCAAATCCACGCTCGTGCGGGTGGTTCTTGGACTGGTAGCACCGAGTGACGGTGTTATCAAGCGCGAGAACAATCTGCGGATTGGCTACGTCCCGCAAAAACTGCATCTGGATGCCACGATGCCGCTGACCGTCAGCCGGTTCATGCGCTTACGTCCAGGCACCCGCAAGCAGGACATCCTGCCGGCGCTGAAACGTGTCCAGGCCGGGCACCTGATTGAAGCGCCGATGCAAAAACTCTCCGGTGGCGAAACCCAGCGCGTGCTGCTGGCCCGGGCCCTGCTAAACCAGCCGCAGCTGCTGGTGCTGGATGAACCCACGCAGGGCGTCGACGTTAACGGGCAGGTTGCCCTGTACGATCTGATAAACCAGCTCCGCCAGGAGCTTGATTGCTCGGTGCTGATGGTCTCCCACGACCTGCATCTGGTGATGGCAAAAACCGATGAGGTGCTGTGCCTGAATCAACATATTTGCTGTTCCGGCACCCCGGAAGTGGTCTCCACGCATCCGCAGTTTATCTCGATGTTTGGCCAGCGTGGGGCGGAACAGCTGGGAATCTATCGTCACCATCATAATCACCGCCATGACCTGCAGGGGCGGATTGTACTGCGTAGGGGAAATGAGCGCTGATGATTGAACTTCTGTTACCCGGCTGGCTGGCCGGGATAATGCTTGCCTGTGCGGCAGGCCCGCTCGGGTCGTTTGTGGTCTGGCGCCGGATGTCCTATTTCGGCGATACCTTAGCGCATGCCTCTTTGCTTGGCGTGGCCTTCGGGCTGTTGCTTAACGTCAATCCGTTTTATGCGGTGATCGCCGTGACCTTAATGCTGGCAGGCGGTCTGGTGTGGCTGGAAAAACGTCCGCATCTGGCGCTCGATACCTTATTGGGGATTATGGCGCACAGCGCGCTGTCGCTTGGTCTGGTGGTGGTTAGCCTGATGTCGAATATTCGCGTCGACCTGATGGCCTATCTGTTTGGCGATTTACTGGCGGTAACGCCGGAAGATTTGATCTCTATCGCCATTGGCGTGGTGATTGTGCTGGCTATCCTGCTCTGGCAGTGGCGCAACCTGCTGTCGATGACCATCAGCCCCGATCTGGCGTTTGTCGATGGCGTGAAGCTGCAGCGGGTGAAACTGCTGTTAATGCTGGTCACCGCGCTGACCATTGGCGTCGCCATGAAGTTCGTCGGCGCGTTGATTATTACCTCGCTGCTGATCATTCCTGCCGCCACGGCGCGCCGCTTTGCCCGTACGCCGGAGCAGATGGCCGCCGCTGCCGTTGGGGTGGGGATTATCGCGGTGACCGGTGGACTGACCTTCTCGGCGTTTTACGACACCCCCGCCGGCCCGTCCGTGGTGCTGTGCGCCGCGTTGCTGTTTATCTTCAGCATGATGAAAAAATCGGCCGCCTGAGCCGCGCCCTCTTCCCCGGTCGCGGCGAGTTGACCGGGGTCCTCATGCCTGCCCTGCCGGAACAAGCTCACCGCTCAGCTGCCGGCAGCCAGGTTACGGCATTGCCGGCGGCGTAATACCGAAGTGATTCCAGGCGCGTACCGTCGCCATACGCCCACGCGGCGTACGCTGCAAAAAGCCTTGCTGGATCAGATACGGTTCCAGAACATCTTCGATAGTTTCCCGCTCTTCGCCAATCGCCGCCGCCAGGTTATCCAGGCCGACGGGGCCGCCGAAGAATTTATCGATGACCGCCAGCAGAAGTTTGCGGTCCATATAGTCGAACCCTTCCGCATCAACATTCAGCATGTCCAGCGCCTGAGCGGCAATCTCCAGCGAAATGGTGCCATCATGGCGCACTTCGGCAAAGTCACGTACCCGGCGCAGCAGGCGGTTGGCGATACGCGGCGTGCCGCGCGCGCGGCGGGCCACCTCCAGCGCACCTTCGTCGCTCATTTCCAGCCCCATAAAGCGCGCGCTGCGGCTGACGATATGCTGCAGGTCAGGAACCTGGTAAAACTCGAGGCGCTGTACAATCCCGAAACGGTCACGCAGCGGCGAAGTTAATGACCCCGCGCGCGTCGTGGCGCCAATCAGGGTAAACGGCGGCAGATCGATTTTGATCGACCGCGCCGCAGGCCCTTCGCCGATCATAATATCCAGCTGATAGTCTTCCATTGCCGGATACAGCACCTCTTCCACTACCGGCGAGAGGCGGTGTATTTCATCAATAAACAGCACATCGTGGGGTTCGAGGTTGGTGAGCATGGCGGCCAGGTCACCCGCCTTCTCAAGCACCGGACCGGAGGTGGTTCGCAGGTTGACGCCCATCTCATTGGCGACGATGTTTGCCAGCGTCGTCTTTCCCAGCCCCGGTGGACCAAAGATCAGCAGGTGATCGAGTGCGTCCCCGCGCAGCTTTGCCGCCTGGATAAAAATCTCCATTTGCGAACGCACCTGCGGTTGACCGACATACTCTGCCAGCAATTTCGGGCGGATTGCGCGGTCGGCCGTCTCTTCAAACCCGGCGCTGTCTGCCGATACCAGCCTGTCTGCTTCAATCATCCCTTACCTCACAACGCGGCGCGGAGCGCTTCGCGAATTAGCATTTCACTGTTGGCATCCGGGCGAGCGATTTTACTCACCATCCGGCTGGCCTCCTGAGGTTTATAGCCCAGCGCCACCAGCGCAGCAACCGCTTCCTGCTCCGCATCGTCATCAGACGGACCCGCCGGTGAAGTCAGCACCAGATCCGTCGCCGGCGTAAACAGATCGCCGTGCAGACCTTTGAACCGGTCTTTCATTTCAACAATCAGACGCTCAGCGGTTTTCTTACCGATACCCGGCAGTTTCACCAGGGCAGCCAGCTCCTCGCGCTCTACGGCGTTAACAAACTGCTGCGCCGACATACCGGAGAGGATCGCCAGCGCCAGCTTTGGCCCGACGCCGTTGGTTTTAATCAGCTCTTTAAACAGCGTACGTTCCTGTTTGTTGTTAAAACCATACAGCAGCTGGGCATCTTCACGCACCACAAAGTGGGTAAAGACTATCGCCTCCTGACCGGCCTCCGGCAGCTCATAGAAGCAGGTCATTGGCATATGCACTTCATAGCCGACGCCCGCCGTTTCCAGCAACACCAGCGGGGGTTGTTTTTCGAGAATGATGCCTCTGAGTCTGCCTATCACGTGGGGCTCCTGCGTTATGGTCTAAGTATCTGGCGGTATCATAAAAAAAGGCTGGATAGATATCCAGCCTGATTTGCGATTATCGTAAGCGCCCTCGCGCCAGATTGAGCCGGGTCTCGCTGACCTGAGCAACATTCTGGCTGATATGGCAATGGGTGATGGCAATCGCCAGCGCATCCGCCGCATCCGCTTGCGGATTGGCAGGCAGTTTGAGCAAGGTGCGCACCATGTGCTGAACCTGGCTCTTTTCGGCGCTGCCGATCCCGACAACGGTCTGCTTGACCTGACGGGCGGCGTATTCAAACACCGGCAGCGACTGATTGGTCGCTGCAACGATCGCCACTCCCCGCGCCTGCCCGAGCTTTAACGCCGAATCGGCGTTCTTCGCCATAAAGACCTGCTCAATGGCGAAATAGTCGGGCTGAAACTGGGTGATGATTTCCGTCCCCCCGGC
>OKEO01000138.1_pt1 | contig 10465 bp, 10 predicted proteins | sample 1611131 | NCBI WGS metagenome assembly OKEO01 (sample SAMN04436713, study PRJEB24849) | human gut metagenome | biome: human gut; feature: NICU; material: stool | host: Homo sapiens | place: USA: Saint Louis, MO | collected 2010-08-30
CGGGCGAGCTGCCGAGCCAGTTTATGGAAAACTGGTGCTGGGAGCCGGAAGCGCTGGCATTTATCTCCGGCCACTATGAAACCGGTGAACCGCTGCCGCAGGCGCTGCTGGAAAAAATGCTGGCGGCGAAAAACTATCAGGCCGCGCTGTTCATTCTGCGTCAGCTGGAGTTCGGCCTGTTCGACTTCCGTCTGCATGCGGAGTACCAGCCGGAGCAAGGGGCGAAAATCCTCGAAACGCTGGCGGAAATCAAAAAGCAGGTCGCCGTGGTGCCAGGGCCGTCCTGGGGTCGTTTCCCACATGCCTTCAGCCATATTTTTGCCGGGGGCTATGCGGCAGGCTATTACAGCTATCTGTGGGCCGATGTCCTGGCGGCGGATGCTTTCTCGCGCTTTGAAGAAGAGGGGATTTTCAACCGTGAAACCGGCCAGTCGTTCCTCGATAACATCCTGAGCCGCGGCGGTTCCGAAGAGCCGATGGTGCTGTTCAAACGCTTCCGTGGACGCGAACCGCAGCTCGACGCGATGCTGGAGCATTACGGGATTAAGGGCTAATTTCCCCGTCATTCCTCAGGCTGCCTCTTTGGCAACGGCACTCACTCGCCCTGGCCGCATACTCTGTGCGTGGCCAGGGATTCGTTCTTTTGTTGTCTTGATGCAACGCGCATTCTTTAGGGTAAAGTGGACGTGAAAATCTGCTTAATTGATGAAACGGGCGCCGGAGACGGCGCCTTATCTGTTCTTGCCGCTCGCTGGGGCCTGACGCAGGATGATGACAACCTGATGGCGCTGGTTATGACCCGCGAACATCTGGAGCTGCGTAAACGCGATGAGCCAAAGCTCGGCGGGATCTTCGTTGATTTCGTCGGCGGGGCGATGGCCCACCGACGTAAATTTGGCGGCGGTCGCGGCGAGGCGGTAGCGAAAGCGGTGGGCGTTAAAGGCGACTATTTGCCGGATGTGGTGGATGCGACGGCAGGACTGGGTCGCGATGCCTTCGTGCTGGCCTCGGTGGGCTGCCGGGTGCGCATGCTGGAACGTAACCCGGTAGTGGCGGCCCTGCTTGATGACGGGCTGGCTCGTGGCTACGCTGACCCGGAAATCGGCCCGTGGCTTCGGGAGCGTTTACAGCTGATTCACGCCTCCAGCCTGACGGCGCTGACGGACATTACGCCACGCCCGCAGGTGGTCTATCTTGACCCGATGTTCCCGCATAAGCAGAAAAGCGCGCTGGTGAAGAAAGAGATGCGCGTATTTCAGTCGCTGGTGGGGCCGGATCTGGATGCTGACGGACTGCTGGAGCCAGCGCGTCAGCTGGCGACCAAACGGGGGGTGGTGAAACGTCCGGATTACGCCCCGCCGCTGGCGGATGTCGCCACGCCGAACGCGGTGGTCACCAAAGGCCACCGCTTTGATATTTACGCCGGGACGCCCGAGTAACGCTTCAGCCGCCATCGTTCCCCCGGATGGCGGCATACCTGCCTTATATCCGGGCGACCGTTCATCGCTCCGGTAAGCGCAGCGCAACCGGGGCGTTTCCTGGGTTCAGACAAACGGCGCCAGCGGGTCAGCAATCTCAAAGGCTACCGCTTTCTCAGCCTTCGGCGGATAGATAAGCTCGCTGACGATCGACACCTTCAGCTTTTTCGCTTCCTCCCGGGTCAGCTTCACCTGCTGATCCCACCCTTCGGTATAGACTGCACCCCAGGCGCCGAGATCGAGGCAGGTGACGTAGTTTTCCTGGCGATACGGCAACGGCGCGACATCCAGCAGGCTTGCCGCTGCGTTGTTACCGGCAAATTTACCCAGCAAAATAGCGTGCTGACAGGTCATTAACGCATGGTTTCCCTTGTCATCGGTCGCCGCGTAGGCCACGTCGCCGGTGGCATAGATATCGTCATAGCCGACCACCTGAAGCGCCGTGTTCACATGCAGACGACCCAGGCGATCGCGAGGCGCTTCAATTTGTGCCGTCAGGCCGTTTGCCTGCACGCCAACCGTCCAGATAACGGTGCGGGATGCGATCTTCTGCCCGTCTTTAAGCATGACGCCATCGGCATCAATCCGCTCAACTTCAGTATTGACCCGCCATTCAACACCGAGCTCTGCGGAGGCCTGGACGATAACGTCGCGTAGCGCTTCGCTGTAACGCGATCCCGGCAGCGGACCGCGTTCAACTACGACTACTCTGGTCTTAGCATTCTCACCCAGAATCTCGCGCAGCCTGCCGGGTAACTCCATGGCCATCTCAATGCCGGTGAAGCCACCGCCGCAGACAACAACGGTATTGCGTGGCTCGCTATCGGCTTCGTGAGCCAGTGATTGCAGGTGCTGTTCCAGAACGCTGGCGCTCTCCAGCTGGTCGAGATCGAAGGCATAAGCATCGGCGCCGGCCACTAACGAACGGTTCACATGGCTGCCGCTGGCCAGGATTAACCGGTCGTAGCGCTTCTGCTGTGTTTCACCGTTGGTATCCGTCCAGACGACGGCTTTGCTGGCCGGAAGGAGCTGTGAAACGGTGCCGCGCAGGAAGTGCACGCCGGTAGCATCAAACAAAGGTTGCAGCGGCGCAACCAGCGTTGGTACCGCTTTCTCATAGAAGCGTGGACGCACGCGCAGCTCTGGCTGCGGCGCAATGACGGTGATATCCACGGCCTGATGTTGATATTGATCGGCCAGGCGGGCGGCGCTAAGCGCAGCCCACATTCCCGAAAAGCCGGCACCGACAACCAGAATTTGTTTACGCATGATGGTTTCACTCATTGTTAACGACGATGTCTTGACTCGGATTTTATTTGTCGTAGTATGAGTTTGCAATGTGATTTGTGCTGCGGTCTGTGTTTCATCCCTTTATTTGCATTCATCGTATTGATAAAAAACAAGTTTAAATTTTTCATCTTAACTTGTTATTTTATCCTTCTGGCACGGTTGGGGCGAAAAAGCTACAATAACTCAGATTCTTTTTGGCTGAGATTAGAGCATGGCATTTTACAGTTCCGGAGTTGAATACGGCATCCATAGCCTGATGTGTATGGTGGATAGCAAAGGTGATGCCCGCGAGATGAGCGTGCGGGAAATTGCCGATCTGCAAAGCGTGCCCTACGACTATCTGGCCAAAATCTTCACCCGCCTGTCTAAAGCCGGTCTGGTACGCAGCATTGAGGGTAAGGGCGGCGGATTTCAGCTGGCAAAACCCGCCGAACAGATAACGGTCCTGGATGTGGTCAACGCCATCGATGGTGATAAGCGTATCTTTGAATGTCGTGAAATTCGCCAGAGGCTGGCGGTGTTTGACGCACAGCCGCCGGAATGGGCCTGCGAAGGGATCTGCGGCGTGCGCTCGGTGATGGATATGGCGCAGCAGCGGATGGAAGAGGCGCTAGGGCAACATACTATTCTGGACCTGGCGCGTAAGATGTATCGCAAAGCGCCGGACGAGTTTGTCATAGAAGTGCGGGACTGGATTGCCGCGCGGAAAGGGTAACCTCAGCGACACCCGCCGCTGAGGTTAAGCAGGTTATTATTTGTCGCTCGACGGCGTATTAATCATCCGGTTGAGCCACGGTACCAGCATCGCCATCACCAGGGTCACACCCAGCGTCACCAGACCAATCTTGCTAAACACGCCGGTATAAACCGGCAGGGTTTGCAGCGGGTCGGTGATATTGTCCGGCACGGCGGTGAAGGTGGCGACGTATCCCCCCATCAGGAAGGCGGCTGCCTGAGTCAGAAACCACATGCCCAGAATAAAGCCCATCAGATGCTGCGGCACCAGCGCGGCGACCATTGCCAGCCCCAGCGCGCTGATCAGCAGCTCTCCCAGACTCTGGAACAGATAAACCAGCACGATAAACCACGGCGACGTCAGCCCCTGAGCATCGGCAAACCAGATTCCCGCGGCGGCGGCGGTCAGGAAGCCCAGCGAACATAAAAACATGCCGAGGGTAAATTTCATCGGCATGGTGAGGTCTTTGCCTTTGTTGCCAAGGCGGGTATAAATCGCCGCCAGCACCGGACTGGCCACCACCACCCAGAACGGGTTCAGGGCCTGGAAGCTGACCGGGTTAATGGTCATGCCGAGGATTTCGTGGTGAACGTTATTGATGGCGAAGAAGTTTAGCGATGTCGGCATCTGCGCGTACAGAATGTAGAACAGCACCGCTTCCAGCATCAGGATAAAGGCGACAAACATTTTGTTGCGCCCGGTTTTATCCAGTCTGAAGGCTTCGCGGAAGAAGAAAATAATCACGATGACAGAGAGGACAATCAGCACCAGGTTAGCGATTTTGACGTTATGCATCAGCCAGGCGCAAAGGAACACCATTGCCACCGTGCCGACCAGCACGTACAGCAGGTTGCGCACAACAAGCGGCCGATGATCCGGCTCTGAACCGATATCTTTCACCATTCCACGGCAGGCGAAATAGACCAGCAGGGCGATAATCAGCCCCACGCCGCACAGGTTATAGGTTACGGCATAGCCAAATTTTTCCGCGATCACCGGCGCCAGAGAGAGCGACAGCAGCGAGCCGATATTAATCGACATATAAAACAGGGTGAATGCGCCGTCGAGACGGGCATCTTTGGGGGGATAGCACTTTGACAGCAGGCTGGCGGGATTGGCTTTAAATAGCCCGTTACCGACGGCAATCGTCCCGAGGGCGATAAAAATCAGGTCGGGTTTAAGTAGCGACAGCCCGGTCATGAAGTAGCCCAGCGCCAGCACCACGGCCCCAAGAACCAGCGTGCGTTTGGTGCCGAGCAGGTGGTCGCCAACATAGCCGCCGATGGAGATCAGCCCATAAACCAGCGCGGCAAAGGCGCCAAAGGTAATAAACGCTTGTTCCTGAGAAAATCCAAGTTGTTTAACAAAAAAGACCGCCAGGATCCCCTGGACGCCGTAATAACCAAATCGCTCCCATAATTCCACAAAAAAAATCATGAAGAACGGACGAGGTTGCTGCAACAGCCCCGTAGGTGCAGTAGTTTTCATATTCCTTCGCCTTGTAGTGCAATCCCAAAAAAGTATGAACGCGTATGCCAGAACGCGCTGAAAAAGTATGATGAAGCGCAATGATGCGGCTATTGGCTTTGGGAGTAGATTATTATATAGATTATTTTTCTAATAATTGGTTGATCACACTAATCGTTAATAAATATTCGGTTTGATATCCTGGCGGTAAAGGCGGGTTAGTTATATTTGCATCGGCCAATGGACGCAGGCAATGGGCGCTGGCAAATAGGCCCTTCGTAAAAAACAACAACGCCCGCAAAGGCGGGCGCTGGCATTCTGATGGTTAACCGCGCGAACGGTTATTCGTCTTCTTCATCGCGCAGCGGCACAATCAGCATATCGACGTGAACGGTGTTGATGAGCTGACGTGCGGAAGACATCAGCTTGCTCCAGAAATCCTGATGGTGACCGCAGACCACCAGGTCCATATCGTATTTTTTAATTGCATCAACCAGCACCTGGCCGAGATCGCCGCTGCCGCTCAGGGTTTCGGTAATCGGATAGCCCGCATTGGTAGACAGCTCGCTCAGCGCGTGGTGCGTCTCTTCGGAAATCCGTTTCTGCATGTCGCCCAGGTTGACATCGATCAGACCGGTGTACAGGTCAGAGTAATTAACATCCACGTGAATCAGAGAGACTTTGGCATTATAAGGACGCGCCATAGAAACGGCTTTCTCTACCAGAACCTTGCTTTCCGGGGAGAGGTCTACTGCAATAAGAATATGTTTGTAAGCCATAGTGTTACTCCTTCCATAAGTTGTCGATGACCATTGGACCAGACAGCTGGTGCTGCCGCTTCGCCCGCGTCCTGCGTGCTAATCCGCGGGGGTTCAGCCCTTTAAGGACTTAATTGTAGAAGATATTTCTACCTTATAGCGCCCCTCGCGCTCCGTCAATGCACCTGGTTCACCAAAAGTTAAACAAATATATTCATCTTACGTATTGATAACGATTAACCTTGTGGTAAAAAAATTGACTGATCTCCTACACTATTTAATGAGCCGATCGGATATATAAACGTGATCGGAATCGCACTCTCATATTGTATGTTGGGTTGGGTATTGGGAAGCGCTAGCTCCGGAGATGTCTCCGAGGGCGGGTCGCCGGGGAGGACGTATGATCAGCACTATTGCGCTGTTTTGGGCCCTGTGTATCGTTTGTGTGGTGAATATGGCACGCTACTTCTCATCATTGCGTGCATTATTGGTTGTGCTACGTGGTTGCGATCCCTTGCTTTATCAATATGTTGATGGCGGAGGCTTTTTTACTTCGCATGGGCAGCCGGGCAAACAGGTGCGCCTGGTCTGGTACATTTATGCCCAACGTTATCGCGATCATCACGATGATGAGTTTATTCGTCGCTGCGAGCGGGTACGGCGGCAGTTTATTCTGACCAGCGCCCTGTGTGGTCTGGTGGTGGTGAGTCTGATCGCATTGATGATTTGGCACTGAGCATAAGAAAGGCGAGGCTAGTCTCGCCTTCTTTGCATCGGGGTCAGGGCTTAACTGAGAATCTGAGGTCTGAGATATTGTCCTGGAGTGAGATAACCTTCCCGCTGTAAGAGAGGTTCACTTCCCCGTTTTTATCTATGCCGGCACTCGTAAGACTCCCTGTCCCCTCAATCACCGGGCTCTTCTGCGTAAGCTGCTGGATAATTTCTGTATTGTCCCCCTGCTATCTCATGCGACAGATAGTAACGATAGATTGTAGGCACCGTTGCGCCACCTCGGTTGTGAACGGTCATGTAGAGCCAAACGCCGTCAGACAATTTATAAACACGCTGGAGCTCATCGCTCTTTCGCGGATCGGGATGGTGGTTGAGCCACACAAATCCGACGATCAGGGCCAGAAGTGCCAGCGTAACAAGCCGATGGATCCATCTAATAGCCGTTCTGAATGGCATAATCTATCCCTTCTCTGATATTGCGCTGATCCGTAGGGGCATCTCCATAGGGAGGTTTTTCATACCATTTCCCCCATTCGGGTTTTGAGGTTCCCGCACGATCCTGCGCCCAACCTGCGCCCATAAGAAGGATGTTTGCAGGAATACCTGCGGCGGTGCCGGTAGCCCCAAAATTGAAATTACCGAACGCGGCGAAATACGGGGCGAATTTTTTATCATCCCACGGGCCGCCATTTCTGACTTTTTGATAAAACCAGTAGTACGTTGATGGGGTAGCCATATTACGTGACATTCCTTGACGGCGTGCTTCACGCATATTGCCCGCTATAACGATTGAACCAGGTCCTGGGATGGGGACAGAAGCCATACATTCTCCGCTGTGAGGTATTTTATCCTGGCCGGGATGATATTTTTTTTCCTCCATGTTTTTGAACAAAAAATGTTCAGATTTTCCTCATGCCAGAAAAAGATTAAGTAAAACAACGGACATAAAAAAAGCGGGTCAGTTTCCTGACCCGCTTTTTTGTCGCTTTCAGCTTCTTAGATAATCTTCAGCGCTATCCAGTACAGCCCGCCGGACAGCAGAATCGCCGCCGGGAGAGTAAGCACCCACGCCATCAGAATACTGGTGACGGTCTTTCTCTGCAGGCCGCCGCCATCGACGAGCATCGTCCCCGCTACGGAGGAGGAGAGCACGTGGGTGGTGGAAACCGGCATACCGGTGTAACTCGCCAGACCAATCGAAACCGCCGCGGTCATCTGGGCAGACATACCTTGTGCGTAGGTCATACCTTTCTTACCGATCTTTTCACCGATAGTGGTCGCCACGCGACGCCAGCCGATCATCGTGCCGATACCCAGCGCCAGCGCCACGGCCATAATGATCCAGATTGGCGCGTACTCGATGGTGCTCAGCATATCGGTTTTCAGTTTCTTCAGCAGGCGCTGATCGTCAGCATTCACTTCCGGTAACTTCGCGACTTTATCGGTGGTGTCGGAAATGCACAGCATGATGCGACGCAGCTGACTACGCTGATCAATGGAGAGCGAGTCGTAGCTTTCAATACCGGTCAGCGCCGTCTTCACGCGATTCAGCGCGTTGATGGTATTCGCCGGATGGCAATGGAACTCACCGCCGCTGGCGGCCGTCCCGGCCTCCGGAGACGGAATCAGCTGGTCAACGCCGGTGGCCTTTTTCAACAGCTCAGGGCGCTGTTCGAAGAAGGTTTCCACGTTGTTCACCGCATCGCGGGTCCGGGTTATCTCATAGCCGGAGGCATTCATGTTAACCACGAAACCAGCCGGCGCCACGCCGATCAGCACCAGCATGACCAGACCAATGCCTTTCTGGCCGTCGTTAGCACCGTGCGAGAACGATACGCCAATGGCGGACAGAATCAGGGCAATACGGGTCCAGAACGGCGGCTTTTTCTTACCGTCTTTCTTTTCACGTTCTGCAGGCGTCAGGTGAATACGGGCGCGTTTTTTGGTACCGCTCCAGTAACGACGCAAAATGAAAATCAGGCCGCCAGCGACCACCAGACCAACAATCGGTGAGATGATAAGTGAGCCAAAAATACCGATGACTTTCGGGATATTCAACGCGTCGACCACGGACGTGCCGGTCATCAGCGCATTGGTTAAACCAATACCGATGATAGCGCCGATCAGCGTGTGCGAGCTGGAGGCCGGAAGGCCAAAATACCAGGTACCGAGGTTCCAGATAATCGCTGCCAGCAGCATAGAGAACACCATGGCGAGGCCATGTGCGGAACCCATGTTAAGCAGCAGGTCGGTCGGCAGCATATGCACGATGGCATAAGCGACGCTGAGACCACCCAACAGAACGCCGAAGAAGTTGAAGAGGGCCGCCATCGCAACCGCAAGTTGTGACCGCATTGCGCGTGTGTAAATCACAGTAGCAACAGCGTTTGCGGTATCATGAAAACCGTTAATCGCTTCGTAAAACAGCACGAAAGCTAAAGCAAGCAATAGTAATAGCCCGGTATGTAAATCCAGACCGGCAAATAAATGTAGCATAGGACGTTACGCCATTTTGAGGACATGAACGCGGCGCATTATCAGTGACTTTAGCGGCGCGGGCAAAGTGAAATATAGACTTTTTTTGATTTTCTTCCTGTCTGGATTTTACCTGCTTGAGAGTAATCCTATATCTTTCAATGATGTACATGAATACATCGATTTTCGTGCTGGTGCGACCAGCGTGAAAAATTTACAATTCCCGACAATCGGGATATGAGGAAAGTTGTGTGGAAAGGTTTGATGCCATTGTAATTGGCGCCGGAGCGGCGGGAATGTTTTGTGCAGCGCAGGCGGGCCAGGCGGGGCTGCGCGTGCTGTTGCTGGATAATGGCAAAAAGCCAGGCCGTAAAATCCTGATGTCCGGCGGCGGTCGCTGCAACTTTACCAATATGTATATTGAGCCGGCCGCTTATCTCAGCCTGAACCCGCATTTTTGCAAATCTGCGCTGGCGCGTTATACCCAGTGGGATTTTATCGAACTGGTGGGCAAACACGGTATTGCCTGGCATGAGAAGACCCTCGGCCAGCTGTTTTGTGATGATTCGGCGGAGCAGATCGTCAATCTGCTGCTCGCGGAATGCGAAAAGGGCGACGTGCAGATCCGCCTGCGCAGCGAAATCCTCAGCGTCGAGCGAGATGAACAAGGCTACCGGCTACAGGTGAACGGCGAAACGCTGATGACCAAAAAGCTGGTGATTGCCTCCGGCGGTCTGTCGATGCCGGGGCTCGGCGCCTCGCCGTTTGGCTACAATGTGGCCGAGCAGTTCGGCCTGAAGGTACTGCCGACCCGCGCCGGGCTGGTGCCGTTTACCCTGCATAAGCCGCTGCTCGAGCAGCTTCAGGTGCTCTCCGGCGTTTCGGTGCCTTCTACCATTACCGCCGAGAACGGCACCCTGTTCCGCGAAAATCTGCTGTTTACCCATCGTGGCCTTTCCGGGCCGGCGGTGCTGCAGATATCCAGCTACTGGCAGCCCGGCGAGTTCGTCACTGTTAACTTGTTGCCGGACTGCAATCTTGAGGACTTCCTTAACGAGCAGCGCAGCGCGCATCCCAACCAGAGCCTGAAAAATACCCTGGCGATGCAGCTGCCGAAGCGGCTGGTGGAGTGTCTGCAGCAGCTGGGACAGATACCTGATGTAACACTGAAGCAACTGAACGTTCGCGATCAGCAGACGCTGGTGGAGACACTGACCGCCTGGCGCGTGCAGCCGAACGGCACCGAAGGCTACCGGACGGCGGAGGTGACCCTCGGCGGCGTGGATACTAACGAACTTTCGTCACGTACCATGGAGGCGCGTAAGGCGTCGGGTCTCTACTTTATCGGCGAAGTGATGGACGTCACCGGCTGGCTCGGCGGCTATAACTTCCAGTGGGCGTGGTCAAGCGCCTGGGCCTGCGCGCAGGCGCTGGTGGAAGGGTAATCCAAGGGCCCGGGTACTGTGGCACCCGGGCTTACTTGATCAGTTCAAACCAAGAAAATACTGGGCGATTTTGAAATAGATAAT
>OKEO01000141.1_pt1 | contig 10235 bp, 5 predicted proteins | sample 1611131 | NCBI WGS metagenome assembly OKEO01 (sample SAMN04436713, study PRJEB24849) | human gut metagenome | biome: human gut; feature: NICU; material: stool | host: Homo sapiens | place: USA: Saint Louis, MO | collected 2010-08-30
ATGTTCTTTGCCACGTTTATTCTCTTTATTTATATACAAAAATGAACCCCGACGCCGCGCGTCTGCGGGTTCAATCATACACGGGAAGTGATACACCGCCCCGGATTATTTCTCTTCAACCTGCTGAACATTGATGCGACGCGCTTCATCAAGCATCGAGGCTTTCGCACGGATCCGTGCTTCCAGCTGATCGATCATATCGTCGTTGTCCAGCCTGTCTTTACGCACGCCATCTTCATAGAGGCCGCTTTTTTTATTGCCGCCGGTCACGCCAAGCGTTGAAACCAGCGCTTCGCCCGGACCGTTCACCACGCAACCGATAATCGAAATATCCATCGGCGTAATAATGTCTTCCAGACGTTGCTCCAGCGCGTTAACGGTGCCGATAACGTCGAACTCCTGACGCGAACAGGTCGGGCAAGCGATGAAGTTGATCCCGCGGGCGCGGATGCGCAGGGATTTCAGAATGTCGAAACCGACCTTGATCTCTTCAACCGGATCCGCCGCCAGGGAAACGCGCAGGGTATCGCCGATCCCTTCAGACAGCAGCAGCCCCAGGCCGATCGCCGACTTCACCGCGCCGCTGCGGGCGCCGCCGGCTTCAGTGATCCCAAGGTGCAGCGGCTGATCGATCTGCTTCGCCAGCAGACGATAAGATTCCACCGCCAGGAAGACATCGGAAGCCTTCACGCTGACCTTAAAGCGATCGAAGTTGAGACGATCGAGATGATCGACATGACGCATGGCTGATTCCAGCAGCGCCTGCGGCGTTGGTTCGCCGTACTTTTCCTGCAGATCTTTTTCCAGCGAACCGGCGTTGACGCCGATACGGATAGGAATATTTTTATCGCGGGCGCAATCAACCACCATGCGGATACGTTCTTCGTTTCCGATGTTGCCCGGGTTGATACGCAGGCAGTCCACACCGTACTCCGCCACTTTCAGGGCAATACGGTAGTCAAAGTGGATATCGGCGACCAGCGGGACGTTGACCTGCTGCTTGATGAGCCTGAACGCTTCCGCTGCATCCATCGTCGGAACGGAGACGCGGACGATATCCGCGCCAACGCGCTCTAAGGCTTTGATTTGGTTTACCGTCGCAGCCACATCGGTGGTGCGAGTATTGGTCATCGACTGTACGGCGATGGGAGCACCATCGCCAATCGGCACATTCCCAACGTAAATACGTTTTGATTTTCTACGTTGAATCGGAGCCTGGTTATGCATGAAAAATCTCCCGCGTTACCCGTCTGTTACTGCGCCGGTGATGTTTCGGCATTAAGGGTCAGACGCGCAACCTGGTTAGTTCTGATAAAACGACTCAAATCGACGGGTTTACCCAGATACTGAATCTGTACCGCTGCCGGCGCGCCAATTTTCAGTTTATAAGGAGCCTGACCGCTCAGGTTCAGATTACCGCCCTTACGTTGCAAACCGCTGAACAGTTTTTTACCGGTTGCATCACTCACTTCCAGCCAGCAGTCGGCAGAGAAGTTCAGGACCAAATCCTGGGCCGCAGCGGCGGTAGCGGCGGCATTAGCCGGGGCGGTTGGCAGTGGAGAGGTCGGCGCCGCGGCAGCCGGTGCGCTATCCACATTGGCCTGAGACGGCGCCACAACGGCGTTATTATCAACCGGCGCCTGGGAAGAGGCCGTCGGCGCAGGGGTGGTATCAACCGGCGCGCTGTTGGCAGTGCTGTCCGCTGCCGTGCTGCCGGCACCGGTATCCAGCGGAATACTCTGGCTGCTGTCGCCCGCATTCAGTTCAGCGGTTGACTGGTCGGCCATTGAGGTAATTTCTTCCTGCTGGGCCTTATGGTCTTGCCACCACCAGGCGCCGCTGAGGCCAATGACCACAAACAGCACCAGCCAGGTGAAGCTCATCAGCCAGCCGTCACGCTTTTTACGGCGTTTTCCCAGGGAGAAGCTCTGCATCGGCGCAACTTTCGCGGCACGAATCGGGGCCTGTTTTGCCATCATTGGCAGCAGTTCATCTTCCGGAATGTGCACAAGGCGCGCATAGGAGCGGATGTAGCCGCGCAGGAACGTAGAGGCCAGGTCGGCCGGCGCCTTGTCGTCTTCAATATCACGAACCGTGGAAACTTTCAGGCATAAGCGCTACGCCACCGCTTGCTGGCTGAGTCCGAGTTGTTCACGGGCATGACGTAGATGCTTGCGCGTCGTATTTGCTTCTTGATGGTCTTGAGTGGCTTCAGTGTTCATTCGACAACTACTGGTACGTGAATTTAAAGTTCAGCGCCGGTTAACCCCGCGCCGCGAAACATCTGCTAAACGTCACACGAAGAGTATAAGTCCGTATGACCCACTATCACAGATACTTATCAATATTGAATGCTAAGCGGTTGTAGTGCCGCTACATACTGCCTCAAAGTCGACAAAAACGCACCGTAATTATTGCCCGAATCAGCGTATTTCGCCTGGCGATTAGGCATAAATCCGCAGCGCATGCTTCATGCCGTGCGCTGCGTCATTTATCAGACCGTCTTCACATCGATAGCTTCGCCCTGCATGCGTTTACGCAGCGTACGCTTGGTCCGGTCGATAACATCGCCGGCCAGCTGTCCACAGGCGGCATCAATGTCATCGCCGCGCGTTTTACGCACGATAGTGGTAAAGCCATATTCCATCAGCACCTTGGAGAAACGGTCGATACGGCTGTTTGAACTACGGCCGTACGGCGCCCCCGGGAACGGGTTCCAGGGAATCAGGTTGATCTTGCACGGCGTATCTTTCAACAGCGCCGCCAGTTCATGGGCATGCTCGGTACCATCGTTGACGTGATCCAGCATGACGTACTCAATGGTGACGCGACCCTGGTTAGCGTTGGATTTCGAAATATAGCCGCGAACCGAGTTCAGGAAGGTCTCAATATTATATTTCTTGTTGATCGGCACGATCTCATCACGAATCGTATCGTTGGGGGCGTGCAGGGAGATCGCCAGCGCCACGTCGATCATATCGCCGAGCTTATCCAGCGCCGGGACCACGCCAGAAGTAGAAAGCGTCACGCGACGTTTCGACAGGCCAAAACCGAAATCGTCCAGCATGATTTCCATCGCCGGAACGACGTTAGTCAGGTTCAGCAGCGGCTCGCCCATCCCCATCATCACCACGTTGGTGATCGGGCGTTGGCCGGTAATTTTGGCCGCACCGACGATTTTCGCCGCGCGCCATACCTGGCCGATAATTTCTGAAACCCGCAGATTGCGGTTAAAACCCTGCTGCGCGGTCGAGCAGAATTTACACTCTAAAGCGCACCCAACCTGCGACGAAACGCACAGCGTCGCACGATCGTCTTCCGGAATATAGACCGTTTCCACGCGCTGATCGCCGACGGCAATCGCCCATTTAATGGTACCGTCGCTGGAGCGCTGCTCCTCAACGACTTCCGGCGCGCGAATCTCCGCGACTTCCTTCAGCTTGTTGCGCAGCACCTTGTTGATATCGGTCATATCATCAAAGTTGTCGCTGCAGTAGTGATACATCCATTTCATCACCTGATCGGCGCGGAAGGGTTTTTCACCCATGTTTTTGAAAAACTCGCGCATCTGCTGACGGTTCAGGTCCAGCAGGTTGATTTTGGCATCTTTGTTCGGCACCGTCAGAGCGGCGGTATCAGGTGTGACAATATGTTCAGACATAATCTATTCGGGCCGCGTTGTTACACGTTATGGCCCCAGGAGGGTTGAAAAAAGAAACGCCCCTATGAACGAGTGCTCGTCCAGGGGCGCTGCATTGTACAAATTCTGCTGCATCAATACCACGTTTGCACGCGGCAATGATGAAAAAATCTGTTGCTGCGTACTTCATCCTCTATGGCTTTTCGATTGGCGAAAAGACGAGGACCAGGATCGCCAAAGTATTTCAGCTCACGGCGAGACGGCACGTTCGCAAATCCCCGGGAACAGAGATAACTATGTGACCCGGGTGCGCGAATGAAGCCAACAAAGCAGTGGCCTGAAAGACACAGGAGATTAGCGAGTGCGCGGGCAAACCTCGCCTTCGGCGAAGAAGAACGCAATTTCGCGAGCGGCAGATTCAACGGAGTCGGAACCGTGGGTGCCGTTCTCGGTGAAGCTGTCGGCGTAGTCTGCGCGCAGGGTGCCTGCCAGCGCGTTGTCCGGGTTGGTTGCGCCCAGCAGGTCACGGTGACGCTGAACGGCGTTTTCACCTTCCAGAACGGAGACCACGATCGGGCCGGAAGTCATGAACTCAACCAGACCGTCAAAGAACGGGCGACCTTCGTGCTCAGCGTAGAAACCGCGAGCCTGTTCAACGGTCAGGTGCAGCATTTTGGTGCCGACGATTTTGAACCCTGCAGCTTCAAAGCGAGAAAAGATGCTGCCAATAACGTTTTTTGCCACCGCGTTTGGTTTGATGATGGAAAAAGTACGTTCAATAGCCATGATTACCTCTAATAAAATGTTCTGTTGTTGCGCATACGATCGTATGGCCTGGCGCGCATTATAATGAGCAACACCGGCGCTGCCTATGGATGAAGGTAACATTTTGTTAAAATAAGACGAGTTTTAGCAACACATAAAACAGGGGAATTGGGCATCTGCCGCTATTGCAGGGTAAAATTCGCCGTCGCCACCTGGCCACTCTCGTCCATGACGACCAGTTGATAACGGTCGGGTCGCTCCAGCGGCAGCGTGACGCTGGCGCCAGCGGCAGTCTGGGATTCGCCATTAAGAAACCACCAGCGCCGCCCTTCGCCACCGGTTGTCTGCAACGCCAGCATGACCCGCGCCGTTCCCGGTAAACGTTTAATCACCGCCCCCTCGCGCACGCCTGACAGCACCAGCGGCGCCACATCCGTCGCCTGCGGCGGCGGGCAGTCCGGTGAAACCGCGCCCAGGCGGGCTGCCCGCCGCTCCGCAGGGGGCAGCCAGGACTCCAGCGGCAGCGGCCAGACATCGACGACTTTCCGCACCGCGCCGGGGCAATCCGCCGCCACCCGCCGTCCCTGCTCATCTAACCAGATGGGGAAGCGAATACCGCGCCCCTCTTCCTGGCCCGGCAACAGCAGCGTCGGCGGCTGGCTGTCTTCCAGCAGCCATGTCGCCAGTCGACGTCGACAGTTGCTATCGCCTGATGCCAGGCTCTGCCCGCCGGGCCAGCAGATCGTTGCCGCGCTGACCGTCTGCGGACGCGGATCGGTGGGCAGACCGCCGCGTCCCATGGCCGGTCGCGCCAGCAGCATATTATTGACCTGGTTCAGCAGAGGCACCGCGCTGGCAAAACCAAACTGCCCCACCACCGGGGTGCCGTCCGGCCGTCCGGTCCAGATACCGATCAGGTAGCGGGCATTGACGCCAATGGCCCAGGCATCGCGGTAGCCGTAGCTGGTCCCGGTTTTCCACGCCAGCGGAACCACCTGCACCAACGAAGCGTCCGGCACCGGCTGGGCCTCGCCAGCCAAAATTCGCCGGACTATCCAGGCCGCCCCCGGCGACAACAGCGGTCTTTCCACCAGCGGGTCATCCGGCGTCATCCGCAATCGCGCGACCTTGCCATGGCGGGCGAAGGCGCTATATCCGGCCACAATATCTTCCAGTTTTGCTCCCGTCCCGCCGAGGATCAGCGACAGGTTGGGTTCCGCGCCGGCCGGTAATATCAGCGGCAAACCGGCATTGCGTAAGTTGGCGGCGAAGCGCTTCGGCCCATAGGCTTCAAGCACCTGAACCGCCGGAAGATTCAGCGAGCGCACCAGCGCTTCGCTGGCGCTGACCGGCCCATGGAAACCGCTATCAAAATTTCCGGGCCGGTAATCACTAAAGCGGCGCGGCACATCCTGTAATAAAGATGCCGGATGAATAAGCCCGTCATCCAACGCCATACCGTAGACAAACGGTTTTAAGACTGAACCCGGCGAACGAATCGCCGAGACCATATCGATATGCCCGAAGCGACTATCGTCGGAAATATCTGCCGACCCGACCCAGCCCCGCACTTTCATACTGGTATGGTCGACCACCACCATCGCCAGCGAGCTACGCGGCGGCAGGCGCGATTTCCAGTTGAGCGCCAGATCTTCCAGCTGACGCTGGAGCCCGGCATCCAGCGTCGTCACCACTTTCTCCCGGCGGCCGCTCGCCAGTGCCCGCCGGGAAAAAAGCGGCGCCAGCTGCGGCATCTGTCGTGGAAACAGCCATACCGGTTCTTCAATCGCCTCCTGTACCGCCTTATCGGGCCAGACCCCATGACTGCGCATCCGCGTCAGTACTTTATCCCGCGCGGCCTGAGCCCGCTGCGGCCAGCGGTCCGGACGTAGGCGGCTCGGCGCCTGCGGCAGCACGGCCAGCAGGGCCGCTTCACCATAGCTGAGCTGCGCGGGGGGTTTACCGAGATAGGCCCAGCTGGCAGCGCCAATTCCCTGCAGCGTCCCGCCAAAGGGGGCGCGGTTAAGATACAGCGTCAGGATCTCGCTTTTTGATAAATGCCACTCCAGCTGCAGCGCGCGCCAGAGCTGGCGCAGCTTGCCGCCGAAGGTTCGGGGATGGGGATCGAGCAGCCTCGCGACCTGCATAGTCAACGTGCTGCCACCGGAGACGACTCGCCCGGCGGTCAGGTCTTGCCAGGCCGCGCGAATAACCGCAAACGGGTTCACCCCCGGATGCCGCCAGAACCAGCGATCTTCATACTGGATCAGCGCCTGCAGATAGCGCGGCGACACATCATCGAGAGCGACCGGATAGCGCCAGACTCCCTGCTTATCCGCAAAGCGCCACAGCGGCGTGCCATCTTCCGCTACCACCACCCGAGCCGGCGCCACCTCATGCAGCGGCAACGGCCACAGACGATCGGCCGCCAGCACCGCCAGCCATAGCATAATGATCAACGCCGCCAGCCAGCGCCAGCGGCGTTTTATCTGTCGCAGCCGCCGCATTTACGGGGTAACAGTCAGCGGGCCGCTGGCCGCGCCGGTCGCCCGCCACTGCGGAATATACATCGACTCTACCTGCGGCTGCGGAACCTGATATGTTCCCGGCGTGACCGCGCGCGCCAGATACACCAGCGTCACCGGCTGCCCTTCGTTAATTGCCACGGCGGCGACAAAGCGATCGTCACGAAACTCGATGTGCTGAATATCCGCCTGCTGCATCTGGTTAAGCAGGTTCTGCACCGCGTCGCCGTTCTCCTGCAGGCTGGCGCTGCTGTTCGCCAGGTTCTGGTTTTCCAGCTCCAGTCCCGCCGGCAGCAGGTCCACCACCAGCGCATCCGGAACATTGCGTTTGGCGGTTACCTCCAGCTTCACCAGCACCAGCTCGCCGCTACGCAGCGAGGTCAGCGACTTCTGCTGACCGCGGGTATCAAAGATTTGACGCTCAATGCCCAGTACGTTCCCCGTGGCCTGCGGCGCAGCGAGCGGGTATCCGCTGCTATCAAGGCGCAACCAGAGCGGACGATCGCCGGTGTTGCTGACCTGCAGGGTCGCCAGCTGTTCAGCGCTCAGGTTGCGGGTCTGCGCTTTATCCGCCGCCAGCGGCTGCGCCTGCAATGAGGTTTGCGCCTGCCAGCTGCCGGGTAAGCCCTGTAATGTCCGGCCGGCCAGGAACAGCGCATTGGTCTCCTGGGTTGAAAGCCAGCGCTGACCGTAGGCCTCTTCCGCAAGGGTGCTCAGTAAGGTGTTCTGCGCATCCGGCAGCAGTTGATTCTCCTCCAGCAGGGCCAGCTTCAGCGCATCATCGCGCAGGGCGCTGCCATAATCGCCCAGCCAGCGGTCCGTATCCTGACGCGGCGTACTCATCGCCAGCGTCAACGCCTGCTCAGCACGCGGCGCATCGCCCATCGCTTTAAGGGCGATCCCCAGCTGCAGCAGAGGCAGGCCAGAACGCGCCTGCTCATGACGACTCCAGATTTCGCGGAGGGCACCAAGGGGGGCTTTTTGCTGACGGGCCAGCACCAGGGCGGCATAGGCCTGAGCGGCGAAACGGCTGGCCGCCGCGTCATCGCTGTAGCGAACGGTTATCAGTCCCGGCTCCTGCAGATAGCGCAGCAGACGCTGGTTACCGTTATTCATCGCCTGAGTCGGTACGCTATAGCCCTGCTCGCCTGCTCTCACAAGGAAATCCATGGCATAGGCGGTCAGCCAGTACTCTTCCGGCCCCTCTTTGTCCCACAGCGCAAATCCGCCATCGTCACGCTGCATATGCAGCAGTCGGGAAATACCGATCTCTACCGCCGCACGGCGCTTTTCATCACTGTCGCCGGCGATGCCCAATGCTTTGAGCTGCGCGGCGTTGGTGTAAAGCGACGGGAACAGACCGCTGGCGGTCTGTTCCAGGCAGCCATAGGGATAGGCTTTCAGGTCGCGAATATAGCGGGCGAGATTCAACGGCGGCTTACCGCTGAACACCAGCTGTCCCTGCAGCGTCGCCGGTGAGAACCCCTGGGTTTGCCCGACTGGCGCCTGCCAGCGTTCCCCCGGTTGCAGCACCACGCCACTATTCACGGTTTGCGCCGGGAAGGCCGGACGTACGCCAATTTTCCACTGTTTCTGCATCGGAGGGAAGGTCTCACCCGGCAGAGCCACGCCGGTAATCGTGGCATTCACCTGACCATCGCCAAAACCATCGCGGGCGCTCACCGGGACAAACAGCGTACTGCGCGCGCCGGGCGCCAGCTGTAGCGGAGGAATGGCCGCGCCATCGAGCTGCAGCAAACCGCTGGCGCTCAGCGCGACGTTCAGCGTTTGCGGCCTGTCGGTGAGGTTACGCAGATCCAGCGCCAGCCGGGTTGCGTCGCCGTTGGCGAGGAAGCGCGGCGTATTCAGCTCGGCAATCAGCGGCGCGGCCACCACCACTTTCTCGTCGCTGCTGCCAAAATCATCGGCGGTCCACGCCTGCGCCATCACCCGCAGCTCGCCGTTGAAATCGCCAATCGGCAGCGTCACCGCGCCTTCGCCACGCTCGTCCAGGATCACCGGCTGCGCCTGCTGGGCAATAATCGTGACGTGGTTAACCGGCGGTTTACCGCCGCGTTTGAGTTCATCGCCGTCACCGCCGAAGCGCAGGCTGGCGAGACGCCCCTGCCCTTCAATCACCTGACCGTAGATATCATAAATATCCGCGCCGTAACGCTTCTGACCAAAGAAAGCCTTCCACGGATCCGGAGTGGCGTAATCGGTGATATTCAGCACGCCGCTGTCCACGGCGGAGAGCAGCACATTGACCTGTTTTGGCACCTCCCCGTGCGCCACGCTGGCTTTGATTTTCACCGTCAGCGGCTGATTCGGGCGTATTTTTTCTGGTGCATCCAGCGCAAGCGTCAGGCGGCGGTTTTCATCGCCCAGCGGCAGGTGCAGCAGACCCACCGCCCGTTTTGGCGTCGCCGAGCGGGATTTATCCCCGGGGCGAATCACCAGGGTGCTGAGGTAGAGATCGTGACGGTTCCAGGTTTTATCGACCGGAATCGACAGCGCCATACCCTCCGCCGGGACGTCAATTTCCTGCCACCACAGCGGCCCTTCGCTGGATTCAACCATCGCATAACCTTTTCCCGCCGCAGGCGCGGCGATATGCAGTTTGATAGTATCCCCCGGTTTATAGGCCGCTTTGTCCAGCTTCATGGTGACCCGATCCGGACGCGCGGCTCCTGTGCCATCGCTGTTATCCTGCCAGCTGTAGCCCGCCCAGAAGCGCACGCTGCTGATCACGTCATCAGGCCCCTTCACTTCCAGGCGGTAGGATCCCCACTCCACCGGGAAACTCACTTTCGCCGTTTGCCCGGCCTGCAGATCCAGAGACTGTTCGCCTTCCTGCAGATCTTTTTGATCGAACTGCGACTGCCAGCCTTCGCCGTCAGACCAGTTCCAGTAGTAGTCGCGGCGCTCGCGAATCAGCCGTACCTGTAGCCCGGAGACCGCTTTTTTCTCGCCTTTGGCATCGGCGTAGACAATCTCAAACGCCGCGGTGCTGTTTTCTTCTACCACCGGCTGTTTCACCGTACTGTCGGTGCGATAGTCGTAGACCTCTTTGAGGGCAAATTCAGGGCGGATCCCCGGCAGCGTATCGGCCGGCCAGATCGGCTGCTGTACGGTACGGGTAACCGGTCGGCCGCCTGACTCCAGCAGGCTGGCCTGTAAAACCACCTGCAGCGGCGAATGGCTATCCTGCCACTGGCTGGCGGTAGTCACGTCGGCATGGCCTTTTTCATCCAGCGTCGTCTTGACTTCATCCAGGCTGCGGGAGAGGTTTTCTTCGGCAATAT
>OKEO01000150.1_pt1 | contig 10067 bp, 7 predicted proteins | sample 1611131 | NCBI WGS metagenome assembly OKEO01 (sample SAMN04436713, study PRJEB24849) | human gut metagenome | biome: human gut; feature: NICU; material: stool | host: Homo sapiens | place: USA: Saint Louis, MO | collected 2010-08-30
CTGGAAGCCCATTTTGCAGCCAACAAGGAGATGCGTCTCAAGGATCTGTTCGCACAGGATCCCCAGCGTTTTGACAAGTTCTCCCTCACCTTCGGTGGCGACATCCTGGTCGACTACTCCAAGAACCTGATCACCGAAGAGACCCTCAAGCTGCTGGTGAACCTGGCTGGCGAGACCGATCTGCGCAGCGCCATCGACGCCATGTTCAACGGCGACAAGATCAACATGACCGAAGGACGCGCCGTACTGCACACCGCCCTGCGCAACCGCTCCGACCGTCCCATCGAGGTTGACGGCAAGGACGTGATGCCGGAAGTGAACGCCGTACTGGCCAAGATGAAGGGCTTCTGCGAGAAGGTCATCGGTGGCGAGTGGAAGGGCTATACCGGCAAGGCCATCCAGCACGTGGTCAACATCGGCATTGGTGGCTCCGATCTGGGCCCCGTCATGATCACCGAGGCCCTGCGCCCCTACAAGAATCACCTGGAGATGCACTTCGTCTCCAACGTCGACGGCACTCACATCGCCGAGACGCTCACGAATATCGATCCGGAAACCACCCTGTTCCTGGTTGCGTCGAAAACCTTCACCACCCAGGAAACCATGACCAACGCCCACAGCGCGCGCGACTGGTTCCTGGCGACCGCGGGCGATGAGAAGCACGTGGCGAAACACTTCGCCGCACTCTCCACCAATGGCAAAGCGGTGGGCGAGTTCGGGATTGATACTGCCAATATGTTTGAGTTCTGGGACTGGGTTGGCGGCCGTTACTCCCTGTGGTCAGCCATCGGCCTGTCCATTATCCTGTCCGTGGGCTTCGACAACTTTGTTGAGCTGCTCTCCGGCGCGCATGCGATGGACAAACACTTCTCCACCGCCGCGCCAGAAAAAAACCTGCCGGTGCTGCTGGCGCTGATCGGTATCTGGTACAACAACTTCTTCGGTGCTGAAACCGAAGCCATTCTGCCGTACGACCAGTACATGCACCGCTTCCCGGCGTATTTCCAGCAGGGCAACATGGAATCTAACGGCAAATACGTTGACCGTAACGGCAACGCCGTAGATTACCAGACCGGCCCGATCATCTGGGGTGAGCCGGGCACCAACGGTCAGCACGCGTTCTATCAGCTGATTCACCAGGGGACCAAAATGGTACCGTGCGATTTTATCGCCCCGGCCATTACCCATAACCCGCTCTCCGATCACCATCCGAAGCTGCTGTCTAACTTCTTTGCGCAGACCGAAGCGCTGGCGTTCGGTAAATCCCGTGAAGTGGTTGAGCAGGAGTATCGTGACCAGGGTAAAGATCCGGCAACCCTGGATCACGTGGTGCCGTTCAAAGTGTTCGAAGGCAACCGCCCGACCAACTCCATCCTGCTGCGTGAAATCACCCCGTTCAGCCTCGGCGCGCTGATTGCCCTGTATGAACATAAGATCTTCACCCAGGGCGCGATCCTCAACATCTTCACCTTCGACCAGTGGGGCGTTGAGTTAGGTAAACAGCTGGCAAACCGCATTCTGCCAGAGCTGAAAGATGGCGAAGAAATCAGCAGCCACGACAGCTCGACGAACGGCCTGATTAACCGTTACAAAGCCTGGCGCGCATAAGGCGCCGGTGCCTGAATACCGGTCAGGGCGATCGGTATTCAGGCTATGTGCTTTCTGCATTCACCCGGCGGCGCGTTGTTTGCGCGGGCCGACGACTGTGTTTTGTAGGCCGTGCAAGGCGTCAGCCGCCGTCCGGCAGACGTCCAGCGAACCGATCTCAATGCCGACCTTCCGGGGCGGCATTTTTGTTTATAGCCGCCGCAGCAGTTTCGCCGGGTTACCCGCCCAGATGCCTTTTTCTGTTATCGATTTCGTGACCACGCTCCCGGCGCCAATCACCGCGCCATCGCAGATGCTGACCGCCAGAATGGCCGCGCCGCTGCCGATAGAAACATCGTTGCCAAGCGTAATTCGCCCCCAGTTTTCCCGGTTGGCATCGGGACGGCCCTCGCGAAACATATCGTTGGCAAACATCACGCCGTGGCCGATAAAGCAACGCTCGCCGATCGTGACATACTCGCAGATAAAGGTATGGGACTGGATTTTACTGTCGGCACCGATGCGCGTATTGCCCTGAATTTCGACGAATGGCCCGACAAAGACGTTATCGCCAAGCGTGCAGTCATAGAGATTGGCAGGTTGATAAATCACCACGTTCTCGCCGCTGGTAACGTTGCGGATGCCGGTTTCACGAAGAGTGTGCATAGCGCCTCTCAGATAGGTTTGGCCAGAATATGTAGCGTGCTCGTCTGGGTTGCGGAGCGGAATACGCTGTCTTTCACATATTGCATACCTGAACGCTCATAAAAACGCCTGGCGCCGGGGTTGCTGGCGAGGACTTCCAGCCACAGCCAGTCGTCACCCGCCGCCTTTGCCCGCGCTTCAACGGCGCTAAAAATCTGCTCACCGTAGCCATGCCCTGTTTCAGTCGGCAGTAAATAGAGCTTATGCAGCAACGTGCCGCGCGGACCGTCGGACGCTATCGGCTGATGGCAGCTGTATTTCGCGAAGCCGACAGGATGCCGGGCTTCGGCAATCAGCCAGCAGCTGCGCTCATCGGCGAGGCTGCGGTGAAGGGCGGGCAGGGAGTACTCCTGCTGGAGGAAGTGCGCCAGCTCGCTGGCGCTGTGCCAGAGGTGTGCGAAGTGGTGGCGATAGCTAGCGTTCCCCATTTCACTCAGCAGGGGAGCGTCTTCCCGGTGCGCCGTACGTATTGTCAGCATTGCTGTATCCTTTTTAACCCGCCAGTCTGGCAAGTGATTGTTACATTTGACGCAACAGACGCAAAAAGTTAACGAATAATATCGATCTGGATCACGTTTTTGCGTTATACAGATCGGCAGGAATAACGAATATAAGAGGTACGCATATGCCGTCGGTCTATCGTCCGTTGGTCAATTTTGTGGCGACCGCCATGCAGGCAGTTTTGAATCTGGCGCTGCTGTGTCTGGGGGTCATCCTGGTGGTTTTTCTGGGGAAAGAGACGTTCCATCTGGCGCATGTCCTGTTTACTCCGGAGCCGGTGAGTAAGTACAAGCTGGTCGAAGGGCTGGTGGTTTATTTTCTCTATTTCGAGTTTATCGCGCTGATTGTGAAGTACTTTGAGTCGGGCTTTCACTTTCCGCTGCGCTATTTTGTCTATATCGGCATTACGGCGATTGTGCGTCTGATTATTGTCGATCACGAATCGCCGATGGCGGTGCTTATCTATTCGGCAGCGATCCTGATTCTGGTGATTACGCTGTGGCTGTGTAACTCCAACCGCCTGAAACGCGAATAAAAAAAAGCGGCCTCCAGAGGCCGCTGACCAACAGTCACAAAACTTAATTTATGTAGGGTCCAGTTGAGGATAGCAGTGGCATTTGCCTTACTTTTTCAGCTGAGGGCGGTAGTTGCCGTACCCGGTTGGGGTTCGTGTACAGCAACTAAGTCACCGTCCCTCCTCTGAAATTTGGGGCGGGTATAACGATGAAACTTAACCTTTCACCCCGCCTGCCGTCAGGCCGTTAACCAGCCAGCGCTGGGCCAGCAGGAAGACAACCGTAATCGGAATGGCGGAGAGCACCGCCGCAGCGGCAAAGTCACCCCACAGGTAGTTCTGCGGGTTGAGATACTGTTGCATACCTACGGCCAGGGTATAGCTGTTCACATCGCGCAGCAGCAGCGAGGCTACCGGGACTTCGGTAATCGCAGCAATGAACGACAGAATAAATACGACGGCCAGAATCGGTACCGACAGCGGCAACAGGACCAGACGGAAGGCCTGCCACGGCGTCGCGCCATCCAGCGCCGCCGCTTCTTCCAGCGAGCCGTCGATGGTTTCGAAGTAGCCCTTAATCGTCCAGACGTGCAGCGCGATGCCGCCCATATAGGCGAAGATGACGCCGCCGTGGGTGTTCAGGCCGACGAACGGTAAATACTGGCCGAGGCGGTCAAACAAGGCGTATAGCGCCACCAGCGACAGCACCGCCGGGAACATCTGGAAAATCAGCATCCCTTTCAGCAGGGTCGCTTTGCCCGGGAAGCGCATACGGGCAAAGGCGTAGGCGCAGGTCGTGGACAGCGCCACGATACCGATGGCGGTGATCCCGGCCACTTTCACCGAGTTCCACAACCATAGCAGAACCGGGAAAGGTGGCGGGGTGACGCGGCCGTCAGCGTGTTCGACGCTGAAGCCCAGCGCCAGCCGCCAGTGCTCCCAGGAGATTTGGTCCGGGATCAGGCTGCCGGTGGCGAAGTTACCCTCGCGCAGAGAGATAGCAATAACCATCCGCCGCGGGAACATACTCGCCGCGATGAAAACCAGCAGCAGGAGGTGCGTGGTGAGCAGACGCAGCTTCTGAGATTTGGGTTGTACCATAGCCATAATATTTTTATTCCCCTTGATACCGCTCCAGGCTATCTCACTTGCCATTTTGAACCCGGGCAGTGCTCATCATCCTCACGTACTACGTGTACGCTCCGGTTCTTGCGCGCTGGCCGGGCCCAAACTGGCTGCGTCAATGACGCCTGGTTATTCCAGTTAGTCGAATTTCATTCGTGTGGCTTTCAGGTTAACAATCGCCAGTACGCCCACCAGCAGGAAGATCAGGGTGGCAATCGCTGCCGCCAGACCGAAGTCCTGACCGCCGCCGCCTTCGAAGGCGATACGGTAGGTGTAGCTGACCAGCAGGTCGGTATAACCGGCCGGCGTGGTGGTGCCGAGACGGTCCGGACCACCGTTGGTTAACAGCTGAATCAACACGAAGTTGTTAAAGTTAAAGGCGAAGCTGGCGATCATCAGCGGCGTCAGCGGCTTAATCAGCAGCGGCAGCGTAATCTTAAAGAAGTTCTGGAACGGACCGGCGCCGTCCATTGCCGATGCTTCGTACAGGTCGTCAGGAATCGCTTTCAGCAGGCCCATGCACAGAATCATCATGTACGGGTAGCCCAGCCAGGTGTTGACGATGACGATCATCGAACGCGCGGTGGTCGGGTCGCTGAACCAGGCCGGTTTGATGCCGAACAGCGCGCTGAGCATCATGTTGATTTCACCAAAGCTCTGGTTGAACAGCCCTTTGAAAATCAGAATCGAGATAAACGACGGTACGGCGTAAGGCAGAATCAGCAGAACACGGTAAATCGCTTTACCTTTCAAGGATTCCCACTGTACGAGGCAGGCGAGGATCATGCCCACGGCCACGGTCAGAATCACGGTCAGGACTGAGAAGACCACCGTCCAGACGAAGATAGCGAAGAACGGTTTCTGAATCCCTTCGTCGGTAAAGACGCGGGTGAAGTTATCCCAGCCGATCCCGACGGTGTAGCCCGGGCTCAGCTTCTCAGCGCCCCAGCTACCGTCGGCGTTGATGGACTGGTAGAAACCGACGTCATTGTTCGGACGATATTTTACGCCGCTCTGGTTGTTGGCCAGCGTGCCATCTTTGGCCAGCGTATACAGCGGCTGGGTACCGGAGAACTGGCGCAGTGAGCTCATGATCACTTTGCTGTCGTCAGGCAGGATGGCGGTCAGCTGGTTCAGCGCGGTGCGGTTTTGGGTGATGATCCGCAGGTTTGCGCGTTCACCTTCCGGCAGCGCTTCAGCTTCTTTTAAGGCCAGTTTCTGCTCGCCGCCGAGTTTAAAGGCATCGGAGACGTAATTTTTGCCGCTGTCGCCATCGGTCAGCGCCAGTTTCCACTCATCTCCCGCCGGGAACAGCGAGAAGTTGTAGGATTTACCGGCCTGGAACGAGCGATCCATCAGCACTTCCTGAGCGCGCTCAAAGGTTAGCTGGTTGGTGCTGCTGTAGTTGGTGAAGGCGATGGCGATGGTACAGACCAGCGGGAACAGGACGAACAGCCCCATCCCGGCGAGCCCCGGGTAGACATAGCGCCAGGCATAGGCCTTGCGGTTGGTAAAGATATACAGGCCAGCTGAGCTTAAAATCAGCGTCAGGATGGCAAACAGGTACTCCCCCTGGGCGTACATCAAAACGACAAGGTAACCCACCAGCAGGCACAGCAAGCCAATCACAGACCATGTCAGCTGCGGGCTTTGCCACCAGTGTTTCTTTTTAACGACATCCATGGGGATCATCCTCTTTACACTTTATCCTTCGCGCTACCTCTTTGTTGGCTGCGGATGCGCACCCCAGTCACTTACTGATGTAAGCTCCTGGGGATTTGCATCCTTGCCGCCTCGATGTAGCGCGAATGATTTCGCGTAACAACGTATTCAACAAACCTTATTCCCTAAGAAATAAGGGAAACCGTATTACTTGGTGATACGAGACTGTGCGTCTTTCAGCGCGGCATCGACGGTCTGACGACCGCTAGCTGCGTTGAGAACCGCGGTACGTACGGCATACCAGAAGGCGGACATCTGCGGGATGTTCGGCATAATTTCGCCTTTCTGGGCGTTTGCCATGGTTGCAGCGATACGCGGATCTTTCTCCAGTTTTTCCTGGAAGGATTTCAGCGCAACGGCGCCCAGCGGTTTGTCCTTGTTCACTTCGTCCAGACCCTGGTCGGTCAGCAGATAGTTTTCGAGGAACTCTTTCGCCAGTTCTTTGTTCGGGCTGGCGGCGTTGATACCGGCGCTCAGTACGCCGACAAACGGTTTAGACGCTTTGCCTTTGAAGGTTGGCAGCAGCGCGACGCCGTAGTTGACCTTGCTCTTATCGATATTCGACCATGCCCACGGACCGTTGATGGTCATCGCGGTTTCGCCTTTGTTGAAGGCGGCTTCAGCGATGGAGTAATCGGTATCGGCATTCATGTGTTTATTCTTGATGAGGTCAACCAGGAAGGTCAGACCGGCTTTCGCGCCAGCGCTGTCCACGCCTACGTTTTTGACGTCATACTTGCCGTTTTCAAATTTGAACGCATATCCGCCGTCAGCGGCAATCAGCGGCCAGGTGAAGTACGGTTCTTGCAGGTTGAACATCAGCGCGCTCTTACCTTTCGCTTTCAGTTCTTTATCCAGCGCCGGGATCTCTTCCCAGGTTTTCGGCGGATTCGGGACCAGGTCTTTGTTGTAAATCAGCGACAGCGCTTCAACCGCGATAGGGTAGGCGATCAGTTTGCCGTTATAGCGTACGGCGTCCCAGGTAAACGGATAGAGTTTGTCCTGGAAAGCTTTGTCCGGGGAGATTTCAGCCAGCAGGCCAGATTGCGCATAGCCACCGAAACGGTCATGAGCCCAGAAGATGATGTCCGGGCCATCGCCAGTCGCCGCGACCTGCGGGAATTTCTCTTCCAGCTTATCCGGGTGTTCGATGGAAACTTTAATGCCGGTATCTTTTTCAAACTTCTTACCCACTTCGGCGAGACCGTTATAGCCTTTGTCGCCGTTAATCCAGATAACCAGCTTACCTTCTTCAATTTTGGCGAGGGCAGAGGCGGAAAACATCATCGTGGTCAATGCAGACAACGCGAGGATGCGAGCGCCGGTTTTGATTTTCATATACCAGTCCTTTTTGGTGATGTGCTCGTGGATACACTTAGGTGGCTTAACGGTGATGAGTTTCCTTTTTTAACAACCCCTTTCCATCCTCCCTATGTCTACGCCCCACCCGTGGTTTGTGTGATCTGCATTGCAGAAATGCCCGTATTGGGGTCTGGAGCACATAAAAACGGGGCCATTTTTGCTACTTGCATCACGAAAATGGCTTTGCCACGCCATCCCCCGCAGCGAGGGGCAATCTCTCATCCTCCCGTCTCCTCCCCCATAAAAAAGGCGGGGGTGGAGGATTCACCAGGTGAATGAATGCCGCATAGTCAGCCCATCTTGAATGTGTCTTTTAGTGACAGGTTGTAACGAAGGGAGATGGGGATGGCGAGCGTACAGCTGCGAAATATAACGAAAGCCTGGGGTGACGTGGTGGTGTCGAAAGATATCAATCTCGACATCCAGGAAGGGGAGTTCGTGGTGTTTGTCGGGCCATCGGGCTGCGGCAAATCAACCCTGCTGCGTATGATTGCCGGGCTGGAAACCATAACCAGTGGTGATTTATTTATTGGTGATGCGCGAATGAACGATATCCCTCCTGCCGAACGCGGTATCGGGATGGTGTTCCAGTCGTATGCGCTTTACCCTCATCTTTCCGTTGCGGAAAACATGTCCTTCGGCCTCAAGCTGGCCGGTGCTAAAAAAGAGTTAATTAACCAGCGCGTCACCCAGGTGGCGGAAGTGCTGCAGCTGGCGCATTTGCTGGAGCGTAAGCCGAAGGCATTATCCGGTGGACAGCGTCAGCGTGTGGCGATTGGCCGTACCCTGGTTGCTGAACCCCGCGTGTTCCTGCTCGACGAACCACTTTCTAACCTCGACGCCGCGCTGCGTGTGCAGATGCGTATCGAAATCTCCCGTCTGCATAAGCGCCTTGGGCGCACGATGATCTACGTTACCCACGATCAGGTCGAAGCGATGACGCTGGCCGACAAAATTGTGGTGCTGGACGCCGGCCGCGTGGCGCAGGTCGGGAAACCGCTGGAACTGTATCACTACCCGGCCGATCGCTTTGTTGCGGGCTTTATTGGTTCGCCAAAGATGAACTTCCTGCCGGTAAAAGTCACCGCAACCGCCATTGAGCAGGTTCAGGTCGAACTGCCGAACCGCCAGCACGTCTGGCTGCCGGTGGACAGCGCCCGCGTTCAGGTTGGCGCCAACATGTCCTTAGGTATCCGTCCGGAACACCTGCTGCCCAGCGATATCGCCGACGTCACCCTTGAAGGGGTCGTTCAGGTGGTTGAGCAGCTTGGCCACGAAACACAAATTCATATCCAGATCCCCGCCATCCGTCAAAACCTGGTTTACCGCCAGAACGACGTGGTGTTGGTAGAAGAGGGAGCCACATTCGCTATCGGTTTGCCACCAGAGCGCTGCCATTTATTCCGTGAGGATGGTACGGCGTGTCGTCGGTTGCATAAAGAGCCGGGCGTGTAAGGCTTCCCATTAAAAAAAAACACGAACCCCATAGGGCGCTGCAACCAGGCATAACGACGGGCGAAGTGTTCAAAGAAAAGCAATGATCTCAGGAGATAGAATGATGATTACTCTGCGCAAACTTCCACTGGCGGTCGCCGTCGCGGCAGGCGTTATGTCTGCTCAGGCGCTGGCCGTTGATTTCCACGGTTATGCTCGTTCCGGTATCGGCTGGACCGGTAGCGGCGGTGAACAACAGTGCTTCCAGGCAACCGGTGCTCAAAGTAAATACCGTCTTGGTAACGAATGTGAAACCTATGCGGAATTAAAACTGGGCCAGGAAGTATGGAAAGAAGGTGATAAGAGCTTCTACTTCGATACTAACGTTGCCTACTCCGTATCGCAGCAAAATGACTGGGAATCCACCAGCCCGGCATTCCGTGAAGCCAACGTGCAGGGTAAAAACCTGATCGACTGGCTGCCGGGCTCCACGCTGTGGGCGGGGAAACGCTTCTATCAGAGTCATGACGTTCACATGATCGACTTCTACTACTGGGATATCTCCGGCCCGGGTGCAGGTCTGGAAAACGTTGACCTTGGCTTCGGTAAGCTCTCTCTGGCCGCTACCCGTAACTCAGAAAGCGGCGGTTCTTATACCTTCTCAAGCGATGACACCAAAAAATATGCAGCGAAAACGGCCAACGACGTCTTTGACATCCGTCTGGCGGGCCTGGAAACCAACCCGGGCGGCGTGCTGGAGTTAGGCGTCGATTACGGCCGTGCGAACCCGCAGGATGACTACCGCCTGGAAGACGGCGCGTCGAAAGACGGCTGGATGTGGACCGGTGAACATACTCAGTCCATCTGGGGCGGCTTCCACAAGTTTGTCGTTCAGTACGCGACCGACGCAATGACCTCCTGGAACAGCGGCCACTCTCAAGGGACCAGCATCGATAACAACGGCAGCATGATCCGCGTTCTGGATCACGGTGCGATGGACTTCAACGATGACTGGGGCCTGATGTACGTGGCGATGTACCAGGACGTGGACCTGGACAGCAAAAACGGTTCGACCTGGTACACCGTGGGTGTCCGTCCGATGTACAAATGGACGCCG
>OKEO01000172.1_pt1 | contig 9497 bp, 7 predicted proteins | sample 1611131 | NCBI WGS metagenome assembly OKEO01 (sample SAMN04436713, study PRJEB24849) | human gut metagenome | biome: human gut; feature: NICU; material: stool | host: Homo sapiens | place: USA: Saint Louis, MO | collected 2010-08-30
GATGTATTTACTCTAAATAATTCGAGTTGCAGGCAGGCGGCGACGCAGTTCACCCCCGGGAGCTTATCTAAGTAAGTGACCGGGGTGGTCGAGGACAAATTCGTCAGGAACGAATTTGAACGCTGTTCACTGCGCCCGTTAGGGCGAGGCCCAAGGATGGGCCGAGTTATTGCCAACGCACATGCGGCTCGAAGTATGACGAGTTATAAGGTTAACGGCGCCGATAGTAACAATTAAAGAAGGGATGGAAATAACAAATAACCAAATGGACTAACCTGTTTTAGTTATAGTTATTAACAACAAAAACGATTAGCCAACGCTATGAAATTAAAAAGAATATTAATGTACTCGTGGGTAAATACGTCGATATTTCGCTCAGGACCGTTTTAGTTAATGATAAAAAAACCGCTTTCCGGTACCCTACGGCGGTTTTTTTGTCTTATTGAGAGTAAAAGATGTCCACCACCCTGTTTAAAGATTTCACCTTCGAAGCCGCCCATCACCTGCCTCACGTACCGGAAGGTCATAAGTGCGGTCGCCTGCACGGCCACTCTTTTATGGTGCGTCTGGAGATTACCGGTGAAGTCGATCCCCACACGGGCTGGATCATGGATTTTGCCGAGCTCAAGGCGGCGTTTAAACCGACCTACGATCGCCTGGATCACTACTACCTGAACGACATTCCCGGTCTGGAAAACCCAACCAGCGAAGTGCTGGCGAAGTGGATTTGGCAGCAGATGAAACCGCTGGTGCCGCTGCTGAGCGCCGTGATGATCAAAGAAACCTGTACCGCAGGCTGCATCTATCGCGGCGAGTGATGCGCTGGCCGGAAACCGACGTTTCCTGGCGCGCAGAACAGAAAGGCCCGGTACGCATCCTGCGACCGGGCCTTTTTATCAGGCAATATTCAGATATTTATGCGTCTGCATTGAGAGCCGCCAGTTGCGGGCGATGCAGGTCTCAATACACAGACGCGTCGCATCCTCTTTCTGGCTGATGGGCTGCAGAGCAATAATCCGCGGCTTGTCGTCGCTCAGCGTTTCCAGCAGTTCGTCCAGCGCTTCGATATCGCGCACGCGGCCAACCGGATGCTTAATTTCATCCGCGCGCAGCAGCGCCTGCGACAGCACATCGTAGCCACCGCGCATATTGACCTTCGGTGAAACCGTCACCCAGGTGCGCGGGCTGCAGCGCACTTCATGGGTACCGCTGGTTTCAATCTGGCAACTGAATCCGTTCTGCTCCAGCAGCATGGTCAGCGGGGTTAAGTCGTGGATGCAGGGCTCGCCGCCGGTGATCACCACGTGACGTGCGGTCCAGTCCTGACGGCCGATAATCGCCAGCAGGTCTTCGCCGCTGGCCGGGCCCCATTTATCACTCTCTTTGGTTTTCGCCAGAATACTAAACAGCGACACTTCCCGATCCGCAAGCTTATCCCAGGTATGTTTGGTATCGCACCAGGCGCAACCAACCGGGCATCCCTGCAGACGAATAAAAATGGCAGGCACGCCGGTGAAGTAACCCTCGCCTTGCAAGGTCTGGAACATCTCGTTAATCGGGTACTGCATAATCATCTCTGTTTAGGTTCGAAACGAGCATTATCGCAGATTTAGCGGCCGAGGTCTTGTCCTCAGCTGCGATTGCCGGCGCTTAGCTGTGGCTGAAGTCAGACTAAGATTATAGCCTGCTGAGCAATTCTAAACGGTCCCTTCAGCTTTATTTCTCGCAGCCTTTAAAGACCTTCAACGACGGAAGAAATAAATCGCCTCGACTTATTTCTGCATGTATTACGTTTTTTATACAGCGACTTTTGATGTAACTAAATATGTTTTAAATTACATTTAAACACCTATAACAACACCATTGATAATACAACAATAATCATAAAAATCATATATGTACAAATTGAAACATGAAAAACAGAATCTTCTTCACTTCGCGGATGTCCAATGCTATCCACGCCTGTTCGTAACCTTAATTCGGTCTTAAGAAAGCCTTCCGACTCGCCATTTTCCATTGACTCACCGTTTAGTTTCAGCCGCCTAGAATCCAGCCGACCAACCATGATGAGACGGCGTTCATGAATACACTATTAATTACAGGCGTTACCGGTTTTCTGGGGGGAGCGGTTTTAGAGAATATCCTGAAGCAAAATAACGGGATTAATCTGCTGCTTTTAGTTCGAGCCGATAATGATGACGCGGCGCTTGCCCGGGTCAAAGAAAACATGCGCAAGTTCAATGTCTCTGAGGAGAAACTGGCGACGCTGGGTACGCAACATATTCTCGCGGGCGATTTAGCTAACCCCGCAGAATTTCTCTGCGACCCACGTCTGGAACAAGTGACTCACGTGCTCAACTGTGCGGCTGTCGCCTCCTTTGGCAATAACCCGCTCATCTGGAAGGTGAACGTGGAAGGCACCCTGCAGTTTGCCCAACGTATGTCCCGGGTTGCCGGGCTACAGCGCTTCCTGCATGTGGGTACGGCTATGTCATGTTCTCCCGAGCCCGATTCTCTGGTCGCGGAAAGCGCCGAGTTTCGCGAACGTGCCGAACACCTTGTCGAATACACCCACTCTAAATCCACGATCGAGCAGCTGATGCAGCAGACCTGCCCGACGCTTCCGTTGACGATTGCCCGCCCCTCGATTGTCGTGGGCCATACTCATCACGGCTGCCAGCCCTCCAGCAGTATCTTCTGGGTATTCAGCATGGGCTTAATGCTGCAAAAATTCCTCTGCTCAATGGAAGACCGGATCGATGTGATTCCCGTCGACTATTGCGCCGATGCGCTGATGCTGCTGCTTGATAACCAGCTTGCGCAGGGGGAAGTCGTGCATATTTCGGCAGGTGAAGAAAATAGCGTCAAATTTGCTGAGATCGATCGCGCCATGGCCTCGGCGCTGGAGCAGGTTCCCGTCGGCGATAAGTATGCGCAGGTCAGCTATGAGACGCTGGTCAAGATGCGTCGCGAACTGAAGGATATCTTCGGTCCCTGCAATGAACGTCTGATGCTCAAAGCAATGCGCCTTTATGGCGCCTTCGCAACCCTCAACGTACGCTTCAGCAACGATAAGCTGCTCAGCATGGGAATGCCGAAGCCGCCGCGCTTTACCGATTATATCGATCGCTGCGTGCAGACCACCCGCGGGCTTTCGATTCCGCAGCAGATGGCCGTTGATTTCAAATAAGCCTGTAAAACCCGCCGAGGCGGGTTTTTTATTCAGTATAAAAACCTCAGGCTTTGATGGCCGCCGCAAAGCGTGCCGTAATTTGCTGAGGACGAGTAATCGCGCCGCCAACCACCACGGTATGCGCGCCCAGTTCAAGGCACCGGGCCGCCAGCGCCGGGGTTTCAACGTTCCCTTCCGCCACCACCGGAATATTTACAGCAGCCAGTACATCGCGTAAAAAACCGCAGTCGTTTTCCGGCAGTGCGTGCCCCTCCGTTTCTGCCGTATAGCCGTAAAGCGTGGTGCCCACGCAATCAAACCCGAGAGACTGCGCCGTGAGCGCTTCTTCCGCCGTCGAGATATCCGCCATCAGCAGCACCGACGGGTACTTCGCACGAATTTCCGCGACCAGCGCATCCAGCCGCTGCCCACCGGGGCGCGGGCGAGCCGTGGCATCAAGCGCGATGAGTTCCGGCCCGACGCTCATCAGTTCATCCACCTCTTTCATGGTCGCCGTAATAAACACTTCGCTGTCCGGATAATCACGCTTAATGATGCCAATCACCGGCAGTGAAACCAGCTGTTTAATGGCAGCAATGTCCGCCACGCTGTTGGCGCGAATCCCCTCCGCGCCGCCCTCTTCTGCCGCTACCGCCATCCGCGACATGATAAACGGGCTGTGCAACGGCTCATTATCCAGCGCCTGGCAGGAGACGATGAGTTTCCCTTTCAGGTTATCCAGTACAGTTTTCATAACGCTAAGCTCTCTTCCACTTCATTTTTAATAATCGTGACGTGTGGGCCATAGATGACCTGCACGCCGTTGCCTCGCAGGATCACGCCGCGCTCGCCCGTGTCCTTCAATGCTTCCTGATCTACTTTCCCGCCGTCTTTTACCGTGACGCGCAATCGCGTGGCGCAGCAATCCACCTCTTCCAGATTATCTCGCCCGCCCAGCCCGGCAATCACTGCCGCCGCACGTTCGCTTTGTGGGATGGTATTTTCGACTGCCGCTTCTTTCTCCCGGCCAGGCGTCATAAAACCAAAACGGTTAATCAGGAAGCGGAACGTGAAGTAGTAGAGGCAGAACCACGGCACGCCGACCAGCGGCACATACATCCAGTGAGTTTTGGCTTCGCCCTGCAATACGCCAAAGAGGATGAAGTCGATAAAGCCGCCGGAGAAAGTCTGGCCGATGGTGATGTGCAGAATGTGGGCGATCATAAACGCCAGCCCGTCGAAGAAAGCGTGGATGACGTAGAGAACGGGCGCCACGAACAGGAAGGAGAACTCAATTGGCTCGGTGATCCCCGTCAGGAAAGAGGTCAACGCCGCTGAAAGCAGCAGCCCCGCCACGCGCTTCTTATTCTCCGGCTTCGCCGTGTGGTACATCGCCAGACATGCGCCAATCAGGCCAAACATCATGGTGATGAAACGCCCGGACATGAAACGGGACGTGCCGATAAAGAACTGCTGCGTATTCGGATCGGACAACTGAGCGAAGAAGATGCGCTGGGTGCCTTCCACCAGCTGTCCGTTAACGATTTCGCTGCCGCCTAGTGCCGTCGTCCAGAACGGTAAATAGAAGATGTGATGCAGGCCAAATGGGCCCAGCATGCGCAGGATAAAGCCATACAGCAGCGTGCCCAGATAACCCGTCGCATCGACCAGCCCGCCCAGGCCGAAAATCAGCTTCTGGAAATGGGGCCACACTACGGTCATAAGGGCCCCGACCAGAATCGCGGCCAGCGAGCTGATAATCGGGACAAAGCGCGAGCCGCCAAAGAATCCCAGGAACTGAGGCAGCGCAATTTTATTAAAGCGATGATGCAGGGCGCAGGTCACCAGGCCAATCACCACGCCGCCAAAAACGCCCGTTTCCAGCGTCTGAATGCCCAGCGTCATCCCCTGTCCCACCGCGCCCGGATTCTCATGCGCCAGCGTGCCGTTGAGGATAAGCAATGCGTTAATTGTGGCGTTCATCACCAGAAACGCCAGCAGCGCCGCGAGCCCGGCGGTCCCTTTGTCGGTTTTCGCCAAACCAACGGCAACCCCGACGGCAAACAGCACCGAGAGATTGGCAAACACAATAGAGCCTGCGCTGCTCATGATCGTGAAGATTGCCTGTAGCCAGGCAACATCCAGGAACGGATACGCCGTTAAGGTGTTCGGGTTAGAGAGCGCGCCGCCAATTCCCAACAGTAAGCCTGCGGCAGGCAGCACAGCGATCGGCAGCATGAACGATTTCCCGAAGCGCTGTGCCTTTTCAAACCATGCTCCGGAGGAGGCACCGCTGAACATTTGATTCATTTTTTCATTCCCCTGTTATAGTGATGAAAATTTTTACCACAATTTAATTTATATGTGAAAATTATCATCACAAACCAGGAGGACGATCATACTTTTTTAAAATGACTGGCATCGATCCCCTGCTTTCCGCCACACTAGCCACAGAGAAACGCATTAAGGATCCTGCATGTCTGAAAATGAAAATCTGCTGTTAAGGCTGCGTCAGGGCGTGTCCGGCTACAGCCCGACACAGCAAAAGCTGGGGGAGTTTGTGCTGGGCGATCCGGCAAAGGTGCTTTACCTGACGATCACCGAACTGGCGCGAGAGAGTGAGACCAGCGAAGCCAGCGTGACCCGCCTGTGCCGCACGCTGGGCTGCAAGGGCTACAACGAATTTAAGATGGCGCTGGCGCTGGATATTCAGCAGGGTCAACCAACTCAGCGCAGCGGCGATGAAATTGATAACGTGGTCAATGAATCCGTTCAGGCCTTACAGGACACCGCAAAGCTGCTCGACAGGGCATTGCTCGAACAGGCGGCTCAGGCGCTGCATCAGGCAGATGCGGTGCAAATATACGGCGTGGCGGCCAGCGCCATTCTTGGCGAGTATCTGCATTACAAGCTGCTGCGCCTCGGCAAGCCCGCGCAGCTTTTCAGCGACATGCATCGCGCGGCAATGAATGCCACCACGCTTTCAAAAAACACGCTGGTGGTGGCGATTTCCAGCTCCGGCTCCACACGGGATCTGCTGCACGTGGTGAAGCTTGCCCGCAAGCGCGGCGTGCAGGTGCTGTCGCTCAGTAACACCCCGCGTAGCCCGCTGGCTTCGCTGAGCGATATTCAGCTGGTGGCGGCAAAGCCCGAAGGGCCGCTGAGCGCAGGCGCACTCAATGCTAAAGTCGGCGTAATGCTGCTGGTGGAACTGCTGACGACCTCGCTGATTGCACTTGATGAGCACTACAGCGACGTCAACCAGCAAACGGCCAGCGCAACGCTGCCGCTGCTGCTGTAAATCGGTTGGCTTCAGATATAAAAAAACCCGCCAGGGCGGGTTTTTTTAGATTAAGAGCGAAAGTCAGTCTTACTGACCTTTGATCTCTTTACGACCGTTGTACGGTGCTTTTTCGCCCAGCGCTTCTTCGATACGAATCAGCTGGTTGTATTTAGCAACGCGGTCAGAACGGCTCATAGAACCAGTTTTGATCTGGCCTGCAGCGGTACCCACAGCCAGGTCAGCAATGGTAGCGTCTTCAGTTTCGCCAGAACGGTGAGAGATAACGGCAGTGTAGCCAGCGTCTTTCGCCATTTTGATCGCAGCCAGAGTTTCGGTCAGAGAACCGATCTGGTTGAATTTGATCAGGATGGAGTTAACGATGCCTTTCTCGATACCTTCTTTCAGGATCTTGGTGTTGGTTACGAACAGGTCGTCACCAACCAGCTGGATTTTGTCGCCCAGGACTTTAGTCTGGTATGCGAAGCCATCCCAGTCAGATTCGTCCAGACCGTCTTCGATAGAGACGATCGGGTACTGTTTGGTCAGCTCTTCCAGGAAGTGAGTGAACTCTTCAGAGGTGAACGCTTTGTTGCCTTCGCCGGCCAGAACGTATTTACCGTCTTTGTAGAATTCAGACGCTGCGCAGTCCATCGCCAGAGTGATGTCTTTGCCCAGCTCGTAACCTGCAGCTTTAACCGCTTCAGCGATAACAGCCAGCGCTTCTGCGTTGGAGCCCAGGTTCGGCGCGTAGCCACCTTCGTCACCAACTGCAGTGTTCATACCTTTAGCTTTCAGAACTTTAGCCAGGTTGTGGAACACTTCAGAACCCATGCGTACGGCTTCTTTCAGGGTCGGCGCGCCAACCGGCTGAATCATGAATTCCTGGATGTCGACGTTGTTATCAGCGTGCTCACCACCGTTGATGATGTTCATCATCGGAACCGGCATGGAGTATTTGCCCGGAGTGCCGTTCAGCTCAGCGATGTGTTCGTACAGCGGCTGGCCTTTAGAGGCAGCGGCTGCTTTGGCGTTAGCCAGAGACACAGCCAGAATTGCGTTCGCACCGAAGTTAGATTTGTTTTCAGTACCGTCCAGGTCGATCATGATTTTATCGATGCCAGCCTGATCTTTGGCGTCTTTGCCAAGGAGAGCCTGAGCGATCGGGCCGTTGACAGCGCCAACAGCTTTCAGTACGCCTTTACCCATGAAACGGGATTTGTCGCCATCGCGCAGTTCCAGCGCTTCGCGGGAACCAGTAGAAGCACCTGACGGAGCTGCTGCCATACCAACGAAACCACCTTCCAGGTGTACTTCGGCTTCAACAGTCGGGTTACCACGGGAGTCGATGATTTCACGACCGATGACTTTAACGATTTTGGACATTAGGTTTTCCTCAGTACAAGTTAAACTAAAACTCCAGACAAACAATGCACCCGAATGGGTGCATTGCCGTTCTAACTCTTTTACTTCGCCTGACGCTTTTGATACTCGCTTGCCGCTTTCACAAAACCTGCAAACAGCGGATGGCCATCACGCGGCGTCGAAGTAAACTCCGGATGGAACTGACAAGCAACGAACCACGGGTGATTCGGCACTTCGATGATCTCGACCAACTGATCATCCCCGGAACGGCCCGCAACACGCAGGCCCGCATTTTCAATCGGTTTCAACAACATGTTGTTGACTTCATAGCGGTGACGATGTCGTTCAGTGATGGTCGGCTCGCCGTACAGCTGGCGAACCAGGCTCGCGTCGTCCAGCTGGCACTGCTGCGCGCCCAGGCGCATGGTGCCGCCGAGGTCGCTCTTCTCAGAACGCACTTCAACGTTGCCTTCTTCATCACGCCATTCAGTAATGAGTGCCACTACCGGGTACTTACAGTCTGGCACAAATTCTGTGGAGTTGGCGTTTTCCATCCCCGCTACGTTGCGCGCGAACTCAATCAGCGCAACCTGCATACCCAGACAAATACCCAGATATGGAATGTTATTTTCACGCGCATAGCGCGCAGTGGCGATCTTCCCTTCAACACCGCGGTAGCCGAAGCCGCCAGGGATCAGGATAGCGTCCAGATTCTTCAGAATTTCGACGCCGCGCGTTTCCACATCCTGCGAATCAATCAGCTTGATGTTCACGGTCACGCGGTTTTTCAGACCACCGTGTTTCAGCGCTTCAATCACGGACTTGTACGCGTCCGGCAGTTCAATGTACTTGCCGACCATACCGATCGTGACTTCACCTGCCGGGTTAGCTTCTTCGTAAATCACCTGCTCCCATTCGGCCAGGTTCGCTTCCGGACAGTTTAAGCTGAATCGTTTACAAATATAATCGTCCAGCCCCTGAGATTTCAACAGGCCTGGAATTTTATAAATGGAATCGACATCTTTCAGAGAAATAACAGCCTTTTCCGGAACGTTGCAGAACAATGCAATTTTTGCACGTTCGTTGGCCGGTACCGCGCGATCGGAGCGGCAGATCAGGATATCTGGCTGAATACCGATGGAAAGCAGCTCTTTTACGGAGTGCTGGGTCGGTTTGGTTTTGACTTCGCCGGCTGCCGCCATATACGGCACCAGGGTCAAATGCATAAACAGAGCATGCTCGCGACCGATTTCTACCGCCATCTGACGGATAGCTTCGAGGAACGGCAGGGATTCGATATCACCGACGGTACCGCCGATTTCAACCAGCACCACATCGTGACCTTCACCACCGGCAAGCACGCGCTCTTTAATCGCGTTAGTGATGTGCGGGATAACCTGTACGGTTGCGCCCAGATAGTCACCGCGGCGCTCTTTACGCAGAACGTCGGAGTAAATACGACCCGTGGTGAAGTTGTTGCGGCGGCTCATTTTGGTACGGATGAAGCGCTCGTAGTGACCCAGGTCCAGATCGGTTTCAGCGCCGTCTTCAGTAACGAACACTTCCCCGTGTTGGATTGGGCTCATGGTGCCCGGATCGACGTTGATGTACGGATAAAGTTTCATCATGGTTACGTTAAGCCCACGTGCTTCGAGAATAGCGGCCAGGGCTGCTGCTGCA
>OKEO01000179.1_pt1 | contig 9341 bp, 8 predicted proteins | sample 1611131 | NCBI WGS metagenome assembly OKEO01 (sample SAMN04436713, study PRJEB24849) | human gut metagenome | biome: human gut; feature: NICU; material: stool | host: Homo sapiens | place: USA: Saint Louis, MO | collected 2010-08-30
GTGGCGGCTTCTGTAGTTTTTTTAACACGAAAATGAGATGAAAGTCGTAGATGGATCACGAAAGAGGACGCTGTCGGCGCGAACAAGAGACAGACGTGCGGACGCCACCCGGTAGCAGGTAGCGAGGTGAGTGATGGCAGGAGCACGCGCGCCCGCAAGGCGCGACGCAGGATCGGCGGTACGAAAGCGCGCTAGCTAAGCTGCGCCAGCTGCTGTTGGATCTCATCGAGGAACAGCGGTAGCGCGCTGGGTTGATAGTCGCGCGATAAATAGATGCCGTAGACGCTGAGTGCTTTCGGCGTCCAGCCCGGCAACACCGGCTTCAGCGCCCCGCTGTTGAGCGCGCGCTGCGCTTCCAGTTCCGGCAGCATCGCGATACCGCATCCGGCTACCGCCGCTTCGAGTAGTAATGAGGAGATCCCGGCGCTGAGGTTTCCGGAAACCGTCACCGAGACCTCCTCGCCCTGCGAGTCGGTAAGCTGCCAGCTCGGCGCGACAAAATGGCTGTAGTGCAGAAAGTTATGTTCGCTACGCTCCGCCGGCGTCTGCGGCTGGCCATGTAACTGCAGCCAGCGCGGCGATGCGCACAGGACCGAACGACAGACCCCCAGCCGACGGGCAATCGCTCCTGGCTCCGGGTTATCGGTGATGCGAATCGCCACGTCGATGCGCTCGCCGATCAGACTCACCGGATGATTATTGATATCCAGTTCGAGACGCAGCTGGGGATAACGGGCGAGAAAATCGGGTAACAGCGGTGAAATCAGCTGCATAGCCGTAAAGTGAGCGCAGGCGACGCGAAGCGTGCCGCTGGGCACCGCCCGCTCGGTCTGCCCGGCAATTTCATCCGACAGTTGCGTCAGGCTGCGGGTTTTTTGCAGCACCTTCTCCCCGGCCGCGGTTAAGGTTAATTTGCGCGTCGAACGGTGGATCAGGCGGGTACCCGCCCAGTGTTCCATCTGCTCCAGATAGCGACTGACCATCGGGCGTGACATCCCCAGCGCACGGGCCGCGGCGCTCAGGCTCCCCAGTTCGCAGATCCGCATGTAGACCTGCGCGGCAATAATTCTGTCCATCTTTCACTTCCATCTGCACGTTTTATGAAACTCAGCATCTCTTTTTTCAGGAATTTTCGCAAATCAGGAAATCCGTAAAATAGCGTTATTCAACAGACACAGAGAAAACCAACATGAAATTATCTGCCCTTGCCGTTGCCACCGCGCTGTTCAGCTCCGCTGCGTTTGCCGCACCTTTAACATTGCAGACCTATAACCCGCAGGATAAAGGTATCTTCGCCGTGAACTCGACGCTGGCTTCCGGCCCGCATGAAGCGGTGCTGTTTGATGCGCAATTTAGCGTGAAAGATGGCGAAAAGCTGGTCGATATGATCCGCAAAAGCGGTAAGAAACTGAGCCGCATTGTCATTACCTCCGGCGATCCGGATTTCTATTTCGGCCTCGAGCCGCTGGTGAAGGCTTTCCCGGACGCAAAAGTTGTCGCCACGGCCGAGGTGGTCAAGCACATCGAAGCAACCCAGGCCGCGAAGCTGGCATTCTGGGGCCCGCAGATGAAAGATGGCGCACCGAAGCAGCTTTATACGCCGCAGGTGATTGCAGCCAACACCTTTACCATTGACGGCGAAAAAGTTGAAATTCGTCAGCCGCAACACTACGCGGCGTTCGTCTGGATCCCGGCGAACAAAGCCATCCTCGGCGGTACCGGTGTCGCCTGGGGTATGCACGTATGGACGGCCGATACCCAGAGCGCCGAAAGCCGCTTGCAGTGGCGCAAAACGCTCGACGATATGGCTGCACTCCATCCGCAGCAGGTCATTCCGGGCCACTATCTTGGCACACCGCCGGCCGGGGATCGCGCGATCGCCTTTACCCGCGACTATCTGCAGCAGTTTGAGCAGGCGCTGAAAACGCACAAAGATTCCGCCGGGGTGATCGCCGAGATGAAACAGCGCTGGCCGGAGCTGGCGGAAGTCAGTTCGCTGGAGCTGAGTGCGAAAGTGAACACCGGCGAGATGAAGTGGTAAACGCAGACTATTCCTGATTCCGGGTGATAAAGTTGCCAGGGGCGGAAAAATAGACCACGATAGATAGACGGTCGCGCTAGCGCGCCGTTCTTAGGGTTACATTTCGTCCGGCCACGCCGGGCTTGTCCTTGAAACAGAACTGGATTAAGGAGTAAGAATGAAATCGAACCACCAGGCACGTCATCTTCTCGGTCTGAACTATAAACTGTCCCAGCAGAAAAAAGTGGTGCTGGACGGCGATGTGGAAACGACAATTAACCACGCTCATGCCACCGGCCGTAAGCGCCGCGCGGGTTAATTTCTCAGCTGAATGATGATAAAAACACCGTCCTTTCGTCAGGATGGTGTTTTTTTAATACAATTTCCCCTCTTTGATAACATCTGCTCTATACTGCTCCCGCTGCATTCCCTGCCAGCCCGCACGCTTATCGCCGCGCACGGTCTGAAGTGAACATCAAGGAGTTAGTGCGATGCAATTCACCCATAAGAAAAACCGTTCCCTGTATATCCCCTACGCTGGCCCCGTTCTGCTCGAATTTCCCCTTCTCAACAAAGGTAGCGCCTTCAGCATGGAAGAGCGCAGCAGCTTTAACCTGCTCGGCCTGCTGCCAGAAGTTGTTGAAACAATTGAGGAACAAGCTGAACGCGCATGGATCCAGTACCAGTGATTTAAAACTGAGATCGACAAGCATATTTACCTGCGCAACATTCAGGACACCAACGAAACCCTCTTTTATCGCCTGATTGGCAACCATCTCGATGAGATGATGCCGGTCATCTATACGCCGACCGTCGGCGCCGCCTGCGAGCGCTTCTCTGAGATTTACCGTCGTTCGCGCGGTGTTTTTATCTCCTATCAGAACCGGCACAACCTCGACGATATCCTGCAAAACGTCCCGAACCACAACGTCAAAGTGATCGTCGTCACCGACGGGGAACGCATTCTGGGTCTCGGCGACCAGGGCATCGGCGGTATGGGGATCCCGATCGGCAAACTCTCGCTGTACACCACCTGCGGCGGTATCAGCCCGGCCTACACGCTGCCGATTGTGCTGGACGTGGGGACGAACAATCAGCAGCTGCTCGACGATCCGCTGTATATGGGCTGGCGCCATCCGCGTATTACCGACGATGAGTATTATCAGTTTGTCGATGACGTTATCCAGGCCATTAAGCACCGCTGGCCGGACGTTCTGCTGCAGTTTGAAGACTTCGCGCAGAAAAACGCTATGCCGCTGCTCAACCGCTATCGCAATGAGATTTGCTCATTCAATGATGATATCCAGGGCACCGCCTCGGTGACCGTCGGCACGCTGATTGCAGCCAGCCGCGGTGCGGGCAGCCAGCTGAGCGAACAGAAAATCGTCTTCCTCGGCGCCGGCTCTGCCGGTTGCGGGATTGCCGAACAGATTATCGCCCAGATCCAACGCGAAGGATTAAGCGAAGAAGAAGCGCGTCAGCGCGTGTTCATGGTTGACCGTTTCGGCCTGCTGACTGACGCCATGCCGAACCTGCTGCCGTTCCAGAACAAACTGGTGCAGAAGCGTGAAAATCTGCAGCAGTGGGATACCACCAACGAAGTGCTCTCCCTGCTTGACGTTGTGCGCAATGTGAAACCGAATATCCTGATCGGTGTCTCCGGCCAGCCGGGTCTGTTCACCGAAGAGATTATTCGCGAGATGCATAAGCACTCCCCCCGTCCAATCGAAATGCCGCTGTCGAACCCGACATCTCGCGTGGAAGCCACGCCGCAGAACATCCTCAGCTGGACCGACGGCGAAGCGCTGGTTGCCACCGGCAGCCCGTTCGCGCCGGTCACGCTGAAAGGTAAGCAGTACGTTATTGCCCAGTGCAACAACTCCTATATCTTCCCCGGTATCGGTCTTGGCGTCATCGCCTCAGGGGCATCGCGAGTCACCGATGAGATGCTGATGGCGGCCAGTGAGACGCTGGCGAAGCACTCGCCGCTGGTCAACAACGGCGAAGGCCCGGTGCTGCCGGAACTGAAAGATATCCAGACCGTCTCACGCGCGATCGCTTTCGCGGTCGGCAAAGTCGCTCAGGAACAGGGCGTGGCGGTGAAAACCTCCGCCGAGGCGCTGTTGCAGGCGATCAGCGATAACTTCTGGTTGCCGGAGTATCGCAACTACCGCCGGACCTCGATCTGATTAACCTGCATCGCAAACGGGCCTGACAACGGGCCCGTTTTTTTGCCGCCGCCCCACTATCTTTAGTTGCTAGCCAAATCGCCGCCCACCACCTACACTCCCTTCACCTGTCAACTCACTGAATGAAAAAGGAGGACCCCATGCTGTTATGTGAAATATCTATGTTTTCACTGACATTTGGTAATCGTCACTGCTCAAGCGTTATCGGTATCGTGCTGCGATAACTTCAGCTTGAGCGAAGACACCCCAGACTAATTCCCTTCCCTCGGGCTTACCGGGTTATCGTCAGCGATGTTTGACGAGGCGTTTTTACGCCTGTAACTCTTGAGTAAGTTCACTATGAGTACATTATTTAGCGCGCAATCTCTGCATGTTGAAACGGCATTCGGGCCGCTTTTCACCGACCTCTCCTTTACCCTGAAAAAAGGCGACCGCATCGGTCTGATCGGCCATAACGGCTGCGGCAAAAGTACCCTGCTGCAGGTGCTGGACGGCACGCTGACGCCCGCTGCCGGCAGCGTGGCGCTGGCGCACCATTGCCTGATGGCGCGGGTTGAACAGCACCTGCCGGATGCCCTGCTGCAACAATCGCTCATTGAGGTGGTTCTGGCGCGGCTTCCCGCCAGCGGGCGTGAACAACAGCGCTGGCAGGCAGAACGTCTGCTGGCAGAAATGGGCTTTACGACGGTGGCGTTCACCCAGCGAGCGGCAACGCTAAGCGGCGGGCAACATACCCGACTGCTGTTGGCCAGAGCGTTAATTCAGCAGCCGGATCTCCTGCTGCTGGACGAACCCGGCAACCATCTCGATCTGCCGACCCTGCTGTGGCTGGAAAGCTTCTTGCAAACCTGGCAGGGGAGCTTCGTGCTGGTGTCCCATGACCCCCTCTTACTGGATGCTGTAACTAATGCCAGTTGGATCCTGCGCGACAGAACCCTGCACGCCTTCTCTCTTCCCTGTAGCGCGGCGCGTCAGGCGCTGGCGGAACGGGACGAAAGCGATGCCCTGCGTCATAAAGCCGAGCAGCGAGAAATCGACCGCGTCACCACCAGCGCCAAACGGCTGGCAACCTGGGGACAGGTGTACGACAACGAAGATCTCTCGCGCAAAGCCAAACAGATGGAGAAACAGGTCGCGCGCCTGAAGGAGAGTCAAACCGAGCTGACCGCCGGCACGCCGTGGCGGCTGGCGCTGAACGGTGACGCCCTGCGGGCCGATCGTTTACTCGAAATTGAACAGCTGCCGGTGCCCCCGGCTCCGGGATTACCAGCCCTGTTCACCGCCGGGCTGGCGCGTCTGCGCAGCGGCGACCGGGTGGCGATTATGGGGCGCAACGGCGGCGGGAAATCGTCGTTGCTGCGCCTGCTGTGGCGGCAGATGCAGCAGGCGGCGCCGGATGTCGGCCTGCGTCTGCATCCACGATTACATCCGGGCTACTACGACCAGTCGCTGCATCAGCTGGCGGATAATGCCACGCTGCTGGAGGCGCTGGAGCGCTTCGAACCCGCCGGTGAACGCCGTAAGCGGGCGCTGATTTCCGCCGGTTTCGGCTGGAGCCGCCACGGGCAAAAGGTCAGCACCCTCAGCGGGGGCGAACGTTCCCGCTTGCTGTTTGTCGGGCTGTCGCTGGCGAGCTATAGCCTGCTTCTGCTGGATGAGCCCACCAACCATCTGGATATGGAAGGCAAAGAGGCGCTGGCTGCCTCGCTGCGCGAGTATTCCGGCGGTCTGCTGCTGGTCAGTCATGACCGTCAGTTGATAAGCCAGAGTTGTAACCGCTTCTGGCTGATTGATGATAACGGGCTGAGCGAGTGGCATAGCGCCGACGACGTTTACACCCGCCTGCGCGGCGGGGCGCCCCTGCCCGGGAGGCCCGCCGACGCGGATGCGACGACCACCGTCTCCGAAGACCATGACGCCCTGCTGGAACGGCTGATCGATCTGGAACAACGGCTGGCGGATGATGTATCGCGTAAACCTAAGCACCAGAAACCCCACCTGCAGGCGCAGTGGCGCGAGGAGATCGCGGCCATTACCGCCAGACTGAGTTAAAGGAGACTGAATCCCCGGCTAAGGTGGAGACAGCTTAGCCGGGTGTACGCGGTCAAGGACGGTGGCTACGCCGACGCTGCATCCGCCGGGTATCGGCTGAACTGCTGTTCGGTCATCATCATCCCCCACTGATCGCCCTGCCACTCTTTATGTAGCGTAAAGCCGAATGATTCATACAGCGCGCGCGCGGCGTCAAGCCCGCTGAAGGTCCACAGCTGAACGGCAGAAAACGCGCGACGGTCGCAAAAAGCCATCGCCTCGGCCAACAGACGTCGGCCAACGCCGCTGCCCCGACAGCTGTCGTCGAGAATAAACCAACGTAGATGCGCTTCGTTATTGCCCAGATCTTCACCATCGATGGCCACGGAGCCGACGATTTTGCCCTCCAGCACGGCCAGCCAGATCTGATTGCACTCTGCGTCAAGTCGGGCAGAAAACTCTGCCAGCCCGCTGGCGACCTTACCTTCGAAAAAGTGGCCGAACCCGTGGTGCCGGGCATAATATTCGCCGTGCATCTGCGCAATGCGGCCAATCATACCCGGCCGGTATCCGCGCACAATCGTCACGTTGTTTGCCGCAGCGGGCCTTGGTACGTCGCGGCATTTCGCCAGCGCCTGCGCGTACGCGGTCAGCCCCAGCGCCACGTTTTGCTGTTGTCCGGCATCGAGATGCGTAAGCGCATCAATGACCCGCATCGCCCCGTAATCGTTAATCCGTCCGACCGTCCCGCGTCCCTGTTCCGTCAGTTCGAGTTGCTTGAAGCGGGCATCTTCGCCGTCGGGTTTTTCCTGCAGCTCGCCGGCGGCCAGCAGACGGGACAACATCCGACTGACGCTTGATTTCTCAAGACCGAGGATCTGAACCAGCTGCGCGGCGGTCATCGCCCCGTGTGCGGAAATTTCCAGCAGCGTATGCACGGCGGAGGGTGAATAGTCGGTGGCTGCCAGCGTTGAATTCATGAAGCCGAGTTCACGAACCATCAGGCGGGAAGAGCGGCGAATTTCAGTGATGAGCGATTGGTTAATAAGCGATGGATGCGTCATGGCGATGAGTGCAGGTGAGTTAATAGTTGCACAATACAACCATTATTGCGTTCTCCCTGTCAATCCACGCCGCCATTCGGCCCGCGCACACCAACGGTATTTCCTTCCGGCTCATCGGCTCTTTGTCAGGATTAAACACGGTCGCAACGGGTCATTTCCCGGTTAAAAAAGTACAGGCACCGTGCGGTGCCTGTTTTTATCTTATTGTGGATTTTTGGCTTTCCACGCATCCCATGCCTGCTTAATCTCTTGTTTTGCCGCAGCGGTATCGTTAAAGCCGTTCAGCTCCCCGTTTTTACGCCCGTCAGGCAGCTGCTTATAGACGCGGAAAAAGGCCTGCAGCCGCTCCTGCTCAATGGCAGGCAGGTCGCTGATATTCTTGATGTCATCATAGGTCGGATCGATTTTGCTCGCCGGCACGGCAATAATCTTATCGTCCTTTTCCCCACCATCGATCATCTTCAGGACGCCGATTGCCCGCAGCTTAATCAGCGTCCCCGGCGCCATCGGTGCACGCGTGTAGAACACCACGTCCAGCGGATCGCCGTCTCCCGCCAGCGACTGGGTCAGTGAACCGTAGTTAGCCGGATAGGCGACCGGCATCGACTGGAAACGATCGGCTATAATAAATCCCGTCTTCGCGTCGGTCTCATATTTGATGATACCGCCCGTCGGAATTTCCGTGACCGCGTAAAACTCTTCCGGGTTGTTCTCCGGCTGCGGAAAGTCCAGTACGTTGTGGGCCTGAGCGGCGGCAGACAGGAACAGCGATGCGGCGAGGATAGTTTTTACCAGATGCATTGTAGTATCACTCTGTTGTTATAAGAAATTTGCCTGTAACAGCCTGCCGCTTAGCCATGAACAGAATATGACGACCTCATTGCATAATTATTAACAGCCAAAATTCACACATATGCTCGAATTTTGCGCTATTAGTGCTGCTCTAGACCACATATTTCACTAGCTCCCTTGCATTCCTGACTATAAGGGTTAATCCTTACTGAGTATTATTTAAGAGTAAACACCCATTTTTTCTTCAAAATTCAAGAAGTAAACATGAAGGCAGCCGTTGTTACCCACGATCATCAGGTTGATGTGACGGAAAAAACACTGCGTCCCCTGCAACATGGAGAGGCGTTGTTGAAAATGGAGTGCTGTGGCGTATGCCATACCGACCTGCACGTGAAAAACGGCGATTTTGGCGATAAAACCGGCGTGATTCTGGGCCATGAAGGCGTGGGCGTTGTACAGCAGGTTGGTCCGGGCGTCACCTCCCTGAAACCGGGCGACCGCGCCAGCGTGGCGTGGTTCTTCGAAGGCTGTGGGCACTGCGATTACTGTAACAGCGGCAACGAAACGCTCTGCCGTTCGGTAAAAAATGCCGGTTACAGCGTAGACGGCGGCATGGCTGAAGAGTGCATCGTCACCGCTAACTATGCGGTCAAAGTGCCGGACGGCCTCGACTCTGCTGCCGCCAGCAGCATCACCTGCGCGGGTGTTACCACCTATAAAGCGGTGAAAGTTTCCCATATTAAACCGGGCCAATGGATTGCCATCTACGGTCTTGGTGGCCTCGGCAACCTGGCGCTGCAATATGCGAAAAACGTGTTCAATGCCAAAGTCATCGCCATCGACGTTAACGATGCGCAGCTGGCGCTGGCGGCCGAGATGGGCGCAGATCTGACCATTAACTCCCGCAATGAAGATGCGGCGAAGGTCATTCAGGAAAAAACCGGCGGCGCTCACGCGGCCGTCGTCACCGCTGTCGCCAAAGCGGCGTTTAACTCCGCCGTTGACGCCGTTCGCGCCGGAGGCCGCGTGGTGGCCGTTGGCCTGCCTCCGGAAGCCATGAGCCTCGATATTCCCCGTCTGGTACTGGATGGTATCGAAGTGGTGGGCTCGCTGGTCGGCACCCGTCAGGATCTGACCGAAGCCTTCCAGTTCGCGGCCGAAGGGAAAGTCGTTCCTAAAGTGACGCTGCGTCCGCTGGGCGACATCAACGCCATCTTTAAAGAGATGGAACAAGGGCAAATTCGC
>OKEO01000180.1_pt1 | contig 9317 bp, 10 predicted proteins | sample 1611131 | NCBI WGS metagenome assembly OKEO01 (sample SAMN04436713, study PRJEB24849) | human gut metagenome | biome: human gut; feature: NICU; material: stool | host: Homo sapiens | place: USA: Saint Louis, MO | collected 2010-08-30
GTGTTGAGATAAAAACAGGTTGTGATTGTAAGCACTTCGATTAACTGACTACACTCTTGCTGATTACAACGAGAGTTAACGCAGGCTAATCAATGATTCTGATAATTTATGCCCATCCCTATCCGCATCACTCGCATGCGAATAAGCGGATGCTTGAGCAGGCAAGGACGCTGGATGGCGTAGAAATACGCTCCCTCTATCAACTTTACCCCGATTTTAATATCGACGTCGCCGCCGAACAGTAGGCGCTGGCACGCGCCGAGCTGATTATCTGGCAGCATCCGATGCAGTGGTACAGTGTGCCGCCGCTAATGAAACTGTGGATGGATAAAGTGTTATCGCACGGCTGGGCTTACGGACATAACGGCATCGCCCTGCGCGGTAAATCGCTGATGTGGGCGGTGACCACCGGCGGCGGCGAGAGCCACTTTGATATCGGTGCATTTCCCGGGTTTGATGTGCTTTCCCAACCGCTCCAGGCGACCGGTCTCTACTGTGGAATGAAGTGGCTGCCGCCTTTCGCCATGCACTGCACATTTATCTGCGACGATGAAACCCTTCAGGCGCAGGCACGCCGCTACCGACAACGCCTTATCGAATGGCAGGAGACGCATCATGGATAGCCATACGCTGATACAGGCGCTGATTTATCTGGGATCCGCCGCGCTGATTGTGCCGATCGCCGTACGCCTTGGGTTGGGGTCGGTACTCGGCTATCTGATTGCCGGCTGTATTATCGGGCCGTGGGGGCTGAGGCTGGTGACCGACGCCGAGGCGATTTTGCACTTTGCTGAAATCGGCGTGGTGCTGATGCTGTTTGTGATTGGTCTGGAACTCGACCCGCAGCGTCTGTGGAAGCTACGCGCGTCGGTGTTTGGCGGCGGCGCCTTGCAGATGGTGGTGTGCGGCGTACTGATTGGCCTGTTTTGCATGTTGCTGGGGATGCGCTGGCAGGTGGCGGAGCTGATCGGCATGACGCTGGCGCTGTCGTCGACGGCGATCGCGATGCAGGCGATGAACGAACGTAATCTGACGGTCTCACAGATGGGGCGGAGCGCATTTGCCGTCCTGCTGTTTCAGGATATCGCGGCGATCCCGCTGGTGGCGATGATCCCGCTGCTGGCCGCCAGCGGTGGCTCTACGACTCTGGCGGCATTTGCCCTATCCGCGCTCAAGGTGGCTGGCGCGCTGGTCCTGGTGGTGGCGCTGGGGCGCTATGTGACCCGTCCGGTATTACGCTTCGTGGCCCGTTCCGGTCTGCGCGAAGTGTTCAGCGCCGTAGCCCTGTTCCTGGTCTTCGGCTTTGGCCTGCTGCTGGAGGAGGTCGGACTGTCGATGGCGATGGGGGCCTTCCTCGCCGGCGTGTTGCTGGCGAGTTCGGAATATCGCCACGCGCTGGAAAGCGACATTGAGCCGTTTAAGGGGCTGCTGCTGGGGCTGTTCTTCATTGGCGTCGGGATGTCGATTGATTTCGGTACCCTGATGAGCCATCCGCTGCGCATTCTGGTTTTGCTGGTTGGTTTCCTGATCATTAAAGGCGCGATGCTGTGGCTGATTGCGAAGCCGCTCGGGGTGCCGCGCGCCCAGCGCCGCTGGTTTGCGGTTCTGCTGGGGCAGGGGAGTGAGTTTGCCTTTGTGGTATTCGGCGCGGCGCAGATGGCCGACGTACTGGATAGCGACTGGGCGAAAGCGTTGACGCTGGCGGTGGCGCTGTCAATGGCGTCAACGCCGATCCTGCTGGTACTGTTGACCCGCCTGGAGAAATCATCCCACGGCGAGGAACGCGAAGCGGATGAGATTGATGAAGAGCAGCCGCGGGTGATTGTTGCCGGCTTTGGCCGCTTCGGGCAGATCGCCGGTCGTGTATTGCTCTCCGGCGGGGTGAAGATGGTGATCCTCGATCACGATCCTGACCACGTTGATACGCTGCGTAAATTTGATATGAAAGTGTTTTATGGCGATGCCACGCGCGTCGATATGCTGGAGTCAGCGGGGGCGGCAAAAGCCGAGGTGCTGATCAATGCGATTGACGATCCGCAGGTCAGCCTGCAGCTGGTTGAGCTGGCAAAAGAGCATTTCCCGCATCTGCAGATTATCTCCCGCGCCCGCGATGTGGATCACTATATCCAGCTGCGTCAGGCTGGCGTGGAGGCCCCGGAGCGTGAAACCTTCGAGGCGGCGCTGAAATCCGGGCGAACGGCGCTGGAGGCCCTGGGCCTGGGCGCTTATGAAGCGCGCGAGCGCGCCGACCTGTTCCGTCGCTTCAACCAGAAAATGGTCGAGGAGATGGTGGCGATGGCGGAAAACGATGCGGCTTCCCGCGTGTCTGTCTTGAAACGCACCAGCGACATGCTGACCACCATAATTAACGAGGATCGTAACCATCTGTCGTTGGTTCAGCGGCATGGCTGGCAGGGAACGGAAGAGGGTCGACACACCGGAGATATTGCCGATGAACCGGAGAGTAAACCTTCTGCCTGAGTCGTGCGGCGGCCGTTACGTTTTGTTTACAGTTAACATTTTGTTTTCAGTTTAGTTCCTCAGCAGGCGGCTCACGTAGCTTACGTGGGCCCGCCTGCAAATCCGAAAATTTTCTTATTCTTTACTCTCCGCGCAGTCGACGAAGTATTACGCTTTACGTATAGTGGCGGCAATTTTTTGCATTCGGGAAATTTTCAATGATCAGTCTGATTGCGGCGTTAGCGGTAGATCGCGTCATTGGTATGGAAAACGCCATGCCATGGGACCTGCCTGCCGATCTCGCCTGGTTTAAACGCAATACCTTAAACAAGCCGGTGGTGATGGGGCGTCTGACCTGGGAGTCTATTGGTCGCCCGCTGCCGGGGCGTAAGAATATCGTTATCAGCAGCCAGCCGGGCACCGACGATCGCGTGCAGTGGGTGAAGTCGGTTGATGAAGCGATCGCCGCCTGCGGCGACGTTGAAGAGATAATGGTGATCGGCGGCGGTCGTGTCTATGAGCAGTTCCTGCCGAAGGCCCGGAAGCTTTATCTGACGCACATTGACGCCGAAGTGGAAGGGGATACCCATTTCCCGGACTACGATCCGGATCAGTGGGAGTCGGTCTTCAGCGAATTTCACGATGCCGATGCGCAGAACTCGCATAGCTACTGCTTCGAGATTCTCGAACGTCGCTGAGGGTATGCCGGGCAGCGCGTAGCGTTGGCCGAGGCAAGATGATGATATCCCGGATACCGCTTACCGCTATCCGGGATTTTTTTCAGGAGGCTACCGCCTCGCCTTCGTCCGGCTCTTTCTGCCGGTTTGAGGGCTGAGTAAAGTACTGCTTGTCTTCCCAGCGCAGGCAGGTGAGATCCCCGCCCCAGCAGCAGCCGGTATCGAGGGCGTATATCCCCTCCGGCGTACCGCGACCTTCCAGCGAAGCCCAGTGACCAAACGCAATGCTGTACTCGTTGCTCACCGGACCGGGAATGGCAAACCACGGTTTTAACGGCGCAGGGGCGTTTTCCGGCGCTTCTTTGGCATACATATCCAGCTGCCCGTTCGGGAAACAGTAGCGCATACGGGTAAAGGCATTGGAGATAAAGCGCAGGCGGGCGAGACCGCTCAGCTCAGGGCTCCAGTTATTCGGCATATCACCATACATCGCGTCGAGGAAGAACGGATAGGAGTCGCTGGCGAGCACGGCTTCAACATCGCGCGCGCACTGTTTTGCCGTTTCCAGATCCCACTGCGGCGTAATGCCCGCATGGGCCATCACCAGCTTTTTCTCTTCATCAATCTGCATCAGCGGCTGACGGCGCAGCCAGTTGAGCAGCTCGTCGGCATCCGGGGCTTCGAGCAGCGATTTCAGGCGATCTTTGGGTTTGTTGCGGCTGATGCCGGCGAAGACGGCCAGCAGGTGCAGATCGTGATTGCCGAGAACAAGGCGCACATTATCGCCAAGGGATTTAACGTAGCGTAAAACCTCCAGCGAACCCGGGCCGCGTGCGACTAAATCGCCCGTGAGCCACAGCGTATCGCTCCCTGGGGTAAACGCCACCTGCTTTAATAACGCGAGCAGTTCATCGTAGCAACCGTGAACGTCGCCAATAAGGTATGTAGACATTGTTTTAGTGAATGAGCGTTGGTACTGCGAGACGGAAAACAGGGATATCGATCGAGAACGGCGCGCCGTTCACGTCGATCATTTCATAATGTCCCTGCATGGTGCCCAGCGGCGTTTCAATGACGGCTCCGCTGGTATACTGGAATTCACCGCCTGCGGGAATATGCGGCTGTTCGCCGACAACCCCTTCACCCTGCACTTCAGTCTCACGACCGTGGCCGTTGGTGATAAGCCAGTAGCGGCCAAGAAGCTGAACCTGAGTCCGCCCCAGATTGCGAATCGTGACGGTATAAGCGAAAACGTAGCGCTCTTCTTCCGGGGAAGACTGCGATTCGATATAGACGCTTTGCACCTGCACGCAAACTCGAGGCGAATTAATCATGGTTAGCTCTCCTTGGTGGGCGAGTTGTCAGATAGCCAGTTAGCCAGCTGACAGTATTGCGCCACGGAAATATTCTCTGCACGTTTTGCCGGGTCGATGCCCAGCTCGGTCAGTACCTCAACGCTGAACAGGTTGCCGAGGCTGTTACGAATCGTTTTACGACGCTGGTTGAAGGCCTCGGTAGTGATTCGGCTCAGCACGCGAACCTCTTTCACCGGATGCGGCAGCGTGCGGTAAGGCACCAGGCGCACAACGGCGGAATCCACTTTAGGCGGCGGCGTAAAGGCACCCGGCGGCACTTCGAGTACCGGGATAATCTGGCAGTAATACTGCGCCATAACGCTCAGTCGACCATACGCCTTGCTGTTCGGTCCGGCAACCAGACGATTGACGACCTCTTTTTGCAGCATAAAGTGCATGTCGGCGATGGCATCAGTATAGCTGAACAGATGGAACATCAGCGGCGTTGAGATGTTGTACGGCAGGTTGCCGAACACGCGCAGCGGCTGGCCCATGGTCTGCGACAGTTCGCCGAAGTTCATGGTCATGGCATCTTGCTGATAAATGGTCAGCTTCGGCCCGAGGAACGGATGCGTCTGCAGACGAGCGGCCAGATCGCGATCCAGCTCGATAACGGTAAGTGCGTCCAGGCGTTCACCGACCGGTTCGGTCAGCGCCGCCAGGCCCGGACCGATCTCGACAATTGCCTGCCCTTTCTGGGGGTTAATGGCCGAGACAATGCTGTCGATCACGAACTGATCGTTGAGGAAGTTTTGCCCGAAGCGTTTACGGGCTAAGTGGCCCTGATGGACTCGATTATTCATTGCGTATTAACAATCATTTTGATGGCGAGATTAAGCGCCGTGATAAAACTGCCGACATCCGCTTTTCCCTGGCCCGCCAGTTCAAGCGCGGTACCGTGGTCAACAGAGGTGCGAATAAAAGGTAAACCGAGCGTAATGTTCACGCCACGGCCAAAGCCCTGGTATTTTAGCACGGGAAGGCCCTGATCGTGGTACATCGCGAGTACCGCATCGGCATTGTCGAGATATTTGGGCTGGAAAAGGGTATCTGCCGGCAGCGGGCCGCTCAGATTCATCCCCCGGGCGCGCATCTCTTCCAGCACGGGAATAATCGTATCAATCTCTTCCGTCCCCATATGCCCACCTTCGCCGGCGTGCGGGTTCAGACCGCAGACCAGCACGTGCGGCCGGGCGATGCCAAATTTATGGCGCAGATCGTGGTCCAGAATCGTTATCACTTCACGGAGCAAATCCGGCGTAATCGCGTCGCTGATCGCTTTCAGCGGCAGGTGCGTGGTTGCCAGGGCGACGCGCAGTTCTTCCGTCGCCAGCATCATGACCACTTTGCTGGCGTGGGCGCGCTCTTCAAAGAACTCGGTATGGCCGGTAAAGGCGATACCCGCGTCGTTGATATTGCCCTTATGGACCGGCCCGGTAATCAATGCCGCAAATTAGCCCCTCAGACAGCCGTCACAGGCGCGAGCCAACGTCTCAACCACATAGCTTCCGTTGCGCACGTTCAGCACGCCGGGTTCGACGGGGGCGTTCAGCGCGACCGGGAGGAGCGTCAGAGTGCCAGCGCGCTGGGCCGCTGCGGGAAGAGAAGGATCGTAGGGCAGGAGAGATAAAGGAAGACCGAGCCGCTGGGCTCGGTCAGTTAACAGGGCGCCGTCGGCGCAAATCACCAGCTCTACCGGCCAGTCGCGCTGCGCAAGCTGTACAACAAGGTCGGGGCCGATTCCGGCAGGTTCACCGGGAGTGATAACAACTCGATTCATACACTTCATCCTTCAGGACGTCTTTCTGTTGGCAACGCCGTCGGGTCCGCTCACATCGTGAGTTATCCGGGCTCGACGGCTTGCCGCCTCAATACACCCCGAGTGCTGTTGTGTATGAGGCCGTGATATTAGTTGCTCAGAATTTTGACGTAAGCGCTGGCGCGTTGTTCCTGCATCCAGGTTGCCGCTTCTTCAGAGAACTTACGGTTCATCAGCATCCGGTACGCGCGGTCTTTCTGCGCGGCGTCGGTTCTGTCTACCTGACGGCTGTCCATCAGTTCAATCAGGTGCCAGCCGAAGGAGGAGTGCACCGGTGCGCTGGTCTGGCCTTTGTTCAGACGCATCAGCGCATCGCGGAACGCCGGATCGAAGATATCAGGCGTTGCCCAGCCTAAATCGCCGCCCTGGTTTGCGGAACCCGGATCTTCGGAGAACTCTTTTGCTGCTTTGGCGAAAGTGGTTTTTCCGCTCTTAATATCCGCGGCGATCTGCTCCAGCTTAGCCCGCGCCTGATCGTCATTCATGATCGGCGACGGCTTCAGCAGAATGTGACGCGCGTGAACTTCGGTGACGGAGATGTTCTTGCTGCCGCCGCGCATATCGTTCACTTTCAGGATATGGAAGCCGACGCCAGAGCGAATCGGGCCGACAATATCACCTTTCTTCGCGGTGCTCAGCGCCTGGGCGAAGATCCCCGGCAGTTCCTGAATACGACCCCAGCCCATCTGGCCGCCTTTCAGCGCCTGCTGGTCGGCAGAGTAGGTGATAGCCAGTTTGCCGAAGTCAGCGCCGCTGCGCGCCTGCTCAACGATCGCGTTAGCCTGTTCCTGCGCTTTCGCTACGTCGTCAGAGGTCGGGTTTTCTGTCAGCGGAATCAGGATGTGGCTGAGGTTCAGCTCGGTGCTGGCATCGTTCTGATCGCCAATCTGTTTCGCCAGCGATTCGACTTCCTGCGGCAGCACGGTGATGCGACGACGGACTTCGTTGTTACGCACTTCCGCAATCAGCATCTCTTTACGAATCTGATTACGGTAGGTGTTGTAGTTAAGACCGTCATAGGCCAGACGGCTGCGCATCTGATCCATGGTCATGTTGTTCTGTTTCGCGATGTTGGCAATCGCCTGATCGACCTGATCGTCAGTGATTTTCATGCCCATCTTCTGGCCCATCTGCAGAACGATCTGGTCCATGATCAGTCTTTCGAGGATCTGATGACGTAAGGTCGCGTCATCCGGCAGCTGTTGACCGGCCTGGCCAGCATTGAGCTTAACCGATTGCAATAAGCCATCGACGTCGCTTTCAAGAACAACGCCATTATTGACGACAGCCGCTACTTTATCGACAACCTGTGGGGCAGCGAAACTGGTATTCGCGATCATGGCGATACCGAGAAGCAGCGTTTTCCAGTTCTTCATACTTTTTCCATTTCAATTAACCGCAAATGCGGATTACGTTTTAAACCAGCCACATCACAGGGAGTTCTGGTACGGTAAAATGTTCGAACGCAGCATCTGCTGAGTGCCGAGACCGTAGTTGGAGCTCAGGCCACGTAGCTCAATGTTGATGCCAAAGGTATTATCGTATTTGCTCTCGCCGTTGCCGTTACTATCCCAGCCGTTGATCTTACGTTCATAGCCGAGGCGAATCGCGTAGCAGCAGGAGTTATACTGGACCCCTAACATCTGGTCGGCGCTCTTTCTGGTATTGGTATCAAAGTAGTATGCGCCCACCACCGACCAGCGATCGACAACCGGCCAGCTGGCGGTCATGCCCACCTGAGAAATACCATTTTTGTACTGCTCAGCGGTGGAGTACGACGGCAGCGTGGCCTGAATGTATTCCGGGCTGGCATAACGATAGTTAAGCTGTATTAAACGGTTTTCATCGCGACGGTATTCCACGGTGCCGTTACCGGTAGCGACGTTATCCAGACGCGTATCGTACTGAATTCCCCCGCGTAAACCCCAGTTATCAGCGATGCGCCAGTAAGTATCGCCGGCCCATACCAGTGAACCCGTTGTGTCGTTGTTCTCCCAGTTGATGTTGTCATCACCGGTCCGGGACTCGGTGAAATAATAGATTTGACCAACGGAAATATTAAAACGTTCCACGGCGGCGGCATCATACACGCGAGAGGTGATGCCGGTAGTGACCTGGTTGGCTGACGCGATGCGGTCCAGACCGCTATAGGTACGGTCGCGGAACAGGCCGCTGTAGTCTGACTGCAGCAGCGTGGAGTCATAGGAACCGATTTGGCTCTGATCGCGATACGGGATATACAGATACTGCATGCGCGGCTCGAGGGTTTGGGTGAACCCCTCCTGCAGATCGCGCTCGAAGACCATTTTACCGTCGACTTTAAACTGCGGCATGACGCGGTTAACAGACTCTTTTAAGTCCGCATTATTGGTCGAATTGTAATTGTCGAGGTTGCTTTGCTGGTAGTGGGTCGCCAGCAGTTTGGCTTCGGTATTAATACTGCCCCAGCCGTTAGACAGCGGCAGGTTGATCGTCGGCTCGAAGTGAACACGCGTGGCTTCCGGCATGTTGCCGTTGGTGTTAACGAAGTGCACCGCCTGACCATAGAGATGGGTATCGAACGGACCGACATCGTTCTGGTAATAGTTCACGTCCAGCTGCGGTTGAGCGGCGTAGGAGTTGCTCGACTCACGGTTGAAGACCTGGAACTGTTTGGTTGACACGGTGGCGTCGAAGTTCTGGTTAACGTAGCCCGCGCTGAATTTCTGCGTGGCGTAGCCGTCGGTACTCGAGCCGTATTTCGAGCTGAAATCGTTAAAGTAGTCCGGATCGCTGACTTTGGTGTAGTCGGCGTTAAGACGCCATACCTGGTCAATGACACCCGAATGATTCCAGTAGAACAACCAGCGGCGGCTGTTGCTGTCGCTGGAGTGATCGTCCTGGTAGACTTTATCGGACGGCAGGTAGTCAAACTCGAACAGCCCCGCCCCCGCTTGCGTCAGATAGCGGAATTCGTTTTCCCACATCACGCCGCCACGCGGGCGCAGGGAGGGCGGCGTCAGGGGG
>OKEO01000187.1_pt1 | contig 9055 bp, 8 predicted proteins | sample 1611131 | NCBI WGS metagenome assembly OKEO01 (sample SAMN04436713, study PRJEB24849) | human gut metagenome | biome: human gut; feature: NICU; material: stool | host: Homo sapiens | place: USA: Saint Louis, MO | collected 2010-08-30
TAATGGCTCCATAAATAACTATGGAACAGCACGGGCGATATAAAGCCTTTTATTTTTCTCAGGTGATGAATATGAAATTGAAAATGTTAGCAGCAGCTCTTGTGACGACTTTCTGTGTGGGCGCTGTTCAGGCAGCAGACGTTACGGCTCAGGCCGTCGCAACCTGGTCGGCAACGGCAAAAAAAGACACCACCAGCAAACTGGTTGTGACACCTCTGGGTAGCCTGGCTTTCCAGTATGCAGAAGGAATTAAAGGCTTTAACACCCAGAAAGGTCTGTTCGATGTTGCGATTGAAGGGGATGCGACTGCGACAGCATTTAAACTGACCTCCCGTCTGATTACCAACACCCTGACTCAGCTGGATACCTCCGGTTCGACGCTGAATGTCGGTGTGGATTATAACGGCGTTGCCGTCGAAAAAGCGGCTGATACCGTCATGATCGATACGGCGAATGGCGTTCTGGGCGGCAACCTTAGCGCGCTGTCTAACGGTTACAACCAGGCTGGCCGCGCTACTGCACAGGATGGTTTCAACTTCTCAATCATCAGCGGCACCGCCGATGGTACGAATGCAGTCAACGATTACAGCACGCTGCCGGAAGGGATCTGGAGCGGTGACGTCAGCGTCCAGTTCGACGCGACCTGGACCAGCTGATTTCTCTGTAGCACGAGCAGGGGGGATTCCCCCTGCTTTCTTCCACGGACCGAATTCATATGAAAAACCGCATTCTGGCTATCAGCCTGTATTTTTGCGCCATCATGCCGGCCCTGGCACTGGATGTTGGCGATATTTCTTCATTTATGAACAGCGACGCCAGCGTGCTCAGTAAAGAGATTAAAAATACCACCGAGAGTGGACGTTTAATCAATATCCATGTTGAACGTCTTTCCTCACCGCTTGAAGGCGGCAGCGTGATTCCGATGGACACTCAGGATGAAGTGCTGCTGACACCCGCCAGCCTGCTACTGCCCGCGAAGAGTCGTGATGTCATTCGCTTTTTCTACAAAGGCCCGGCGGATAGTAAAGAGCGCTACTACCGCATCGTCTGGTTCGATCAGGCGTTGAGCGATGCGCAGCGCGATAGTGCCAGGCGCAGTGCGGTTGCTACCGCATCGGCCCGTATCGGCACCATCCTGGTCGTTGCCCCACGCAAGGCGGATTACCGCTATCAGTATGCCAACGGAACGCTGGTGAATACCGGCAATGCCACGCTACGTATCCTGGCTTACGGCCCCTGCCTGAAGCCCGCAGATGGCAAAGAATGCAAAGAAAACTATTACCTCATGCCCGGCAAAGAGCGCCGTTTCACCCGCGTGAATGTTGCCGATAAAAAAGGGCGGGTCGCACTCTGGCAAGGCGAGCAGTTTGTTCCCGTAAAATAACAATTGTGCTGACGGAATCAGGTTATGCCTTTACGACGGATTTCACCTGAGCTGAAAACGCTCATTGCCTGTGGTATGGCCATTTTTACTCTTCCGCTTAGTGTGAATGCTGCTCCGCAGCAGGTGCAGCAAATTGGCGGCGTGGTGATTCCCCAGGCATTCAGCCAGGCGCTACAGGATGGAATGAGTATTCCACTGTTTCTTCACCTGGAAGGCAGTGCGGGGACGCAGGACGACCAGCGGCTTGGCAGTGCGTTTATCTGGCTGGATGCCGGCACGCTTCGCGTCCGTCATATTCAGCTGGAAGAGCGCGGTGACAACGCCAGCGTGAGCGAACAAACCCGAAAAACGCTGACTGAACTGGCGAATGAACCCTTCAACAGCGATTTACACATCGCGCTCACCCGCGATGCGCAGCTGCAGCTCAGCCTGCGGCAACTGCTGCTGCAACTGGTCGTGAAACGAGAAGCGCTGGGAACCGTCCTGCGCTCGCGCAGTGAAGATATCGGCCAGTCCAGCGTTAACAGCATCAGCAGCAGTCTGAACTATAACCTCGGCGTCTATAACAACCAGATGCGTAACGCGGGCAACAGTACGTCCAGCTATCTGTCGTTAAACAGCGTCAGCTCCCTGCGCGAGCACCATATTGTGTTGGACGGGTCGCTCTACGGCACCGGAACCAGCAATCAGGATAGCGAAATTTATAAGGCCATGTATGAGCGTGATTTCGCCGGGCATCGCTTTGCCGGCGGGATGCTGGATACGTGGAATTTACAGTCGCTTGGACCGATGACCGCCATTTCTGCCGGGAAAATCTACGGCGCATCCTGGGGAAACCAGGCCAGCTCAACGGTGTTTGATAATTCACAATCGGTCACGCCGATCGTGGCTTTCTTGCCTGCCGCGGGTGAAGTGCATTTGTCGCGCGACGGGCGTCTGCTGAGCGTACAGAACTTCGTGATGGGTAACCACGAAGTGGACACCCGGGGCCTGCCATACGGCATTTATGATGTGGACGTTGAGGTGATCGTCAATGGCCGGGTGGTCAGCAAGCGTACTCAGCGGGTGAATAAACTCTTCAGTCGCGGGCGCGGAGCGGGCGCACCGCTGGCCTGGCAGGTGTGGGGCGGCAGCTTCCATATGGATCGCTGGTCAGAGAGCGGCAAGAAGAGCAAACCGGCAAAAGAGAGCTGGCTGGCAGGGGCGTCGACATCCGGCTCCGTGGGCACGCTCAGCTGGGCGGCAACCGGCTACGGTTATGATAGCAATGCCGTCGCCGAGACGCGTCTGACCGTACCACTGACGGAATCTGTCAACGTTAACCTGCAAAATATGCTGGCCAGCGATAGCTCCTGGAGCAGCATTGGCAGCATCAGCGCCGCGTTGCCCGGCGGTTTTAGCACCGTCTGGGTTAACCAGGAAAAAACCATTATTGGCGACAGGTTGCGGCGCAGCGATGCCGACAACCGGGCGATTGGCGGAACCCTTAACCTGAACCCGCTGTGGTCAAAACTGGGGACCTTTAGCATTAGCTACAACGATGACCGTCGCTACAACAGCCATTACTACACGGCGGATTATTATCAGACTCTCTTTAGCGGGGCCTTCGGTTCGCTGGGCCTGCGTGCCGGTATTCAGCGCTTCAATAATGGCGGCGGCGGTAGCAGTAGCAGTACCGGGAAATATATCGCGCTCGACTTCTCACTCCCCCTGGGGAACTGGTTCAGCGCCGGTATGACCCACCAGAACGGCTATACGATGGCAAACCTTTCCGCCCGTAAACAGTTTGATGAGGGCGTGGTACGTACCCTTGGGGCCAATATTTCGCGGGCGATCTCCGGTGATACCGGCGATGACAAAACGCTGAGCGGAGGCGGCTATGCCCAGTTCGATACCCGCTATGCCAATGGCACCCTCAATATTAACAGCGGCGCTGACGGCTATGTGAATACCAACCTGACCGCCAGCGGTAGCGTCGGCTGGCAGGGGCGAAATATTGCCGCCAGCGGACGCACCGATGGCAACGCCGGCGTGATTTTTAACACCGATCTCGATGATGACGGCAAGCTGAGCGCCAGGGTCAACGGACGGGTCATCCAGCTGACCGGCAAACGCAATTATCTGCTGCTTTCGCCGTACAGCCGTTACGAAGTCGAGCTGCAAAACAGTAAGAACTCAATCGACAGCTACGACATTGTCAGCAACCGCAAGAGCAGTCTGACGCTCTACCCGGGCAACGTGGCGGTGATCGAGCCGGAAGTGAAACAGATGGTGACCGTTTCCGGGCGCATCCGCGCCGAAGATGGAACGCTGCTGGCCAATGCACACATCAATAACCATATTGGCCGGACCCGTACCGATAACACCGGAGGATTCGTTATGGACGTGGATAAAAAATACCCCACCATCGATTTCACCTATGGCAATAACCAAAGCTGTGAAGTCGGGCTTGAGATAAGTCAGGCGCGCGGGGCGGTGTGGGTCGGCGATGTCGTCTGCACGGGTCTGAAAACTTACGCCAGCGCGCAGCAGGCAGGAGAAGGTCATGAAAGCTAAGTGGTTCCCGTTGGTAAGCCTGTTTATCGTCGCGCTGTGCGCGGTGCGGGCAGAGGCGGCGGTAACGAAAACAACCTGGGCAGACGCGGCAGCGGTGCAGTTTGTTTTTGTGGAAAACAACTCCGATGATAACTTTTTCGCCACGCCGGGCGGCGTGCTGGATCCGCGCATGACCGGCGCCAGTCGTTGGACCGTGCTGAAATATACCGGTAGCGGCACTATCTACCAGCAGAGTCTGGGCTATATCGATAACGGCTATAACACCGGGCTGAATGCCAACTGGAAGTTTGACATGTGGCTGGAAAACTCGCCGGTGTCGAATCCCCTGAGCGGGCTGCGCTGCATCAACTGGTACGCCGGTTGCGATATGGCGACCAGTCTGATTTTGCCTCAGGTCACCGATGCGAACGGCTTTTACGGTGTGACGGTGACCTCCGGTGGACAAAAATGGATGCACGGCATGATGTCGGACGCTTTCTACCAGTATCTGCAGCAGATGCCGGTAGGCGGCAGCATGTCGATGACGATCAACGCCTGCCAGACTTCCGTCTCCTACGATGCAAGCAGCGGAGCGCGCTGCAAAGATCAGGCCTCCGGCGCCTGGTACGTGCGTAAAGTGACCCATACTAAAGCGGCAAACTTAAAGCTAATTAACACCCATTCTCTGACCGAAGTCTTTATCAATAGCGATGGGATCCCGACGCTGGGCGAGGGCAGCTCGAACTGTCGCGCGCAGACGATTGGTACCCGTAGCGGTCTGAGCTGCAAGATGGTCAACTATGCGTTACAGCATAATGGGCTGAGCAACACTTCGATTCATATTTTCCCGGCGATTAACAACACGTCGCTGACCTCGGCGGTGAATATCTATGATATGCAGTTCAGCCTCGATGGTAACAGCTGGAAACCGGTCAGCAGCAATGCCTACTACTATACGTTTAACGAGATGAAATCCTAGGATTCTGTCTACATCTTCTTTTCCAGCAACTTCTTTAAGCAGATGGTGGCGCTGGGTATCAGTGATATTAATACCAAGGATCTGTTTAATTTCCGCTTCCAGAACACCACTTCGCCGGAGTCCGGCTGGTATGAGTTTTCTACCTCCAACTCGCTGATTATCAAACCGCGTGATTTCAGCATCAGCATTATTTCCGATGAGTACAGCAGTTCGCCGTCGCGCGAAGGGTATGTCGGGGCGGGGCAGCCGTCACTGGATTTTGGTTATATCGTCACCACCAGCGGAAAAACCGCCGCCGATGAAGTCCTGATCAAAGTGACCGGCCCGTCGCAGTCGATCGCCGGGCGTTCATATTGCCTGTTCAGTTCTGCGGACGGGGTGACAAAGGTGCCTTTCCCCGGGCTGCTGACGTTTACCACCCAGACCGGAACGACCAAAAATTATGATGCCGGCTGTGATGACAGCTGGCGCGATATGACGGATGCGCTGTGGCTGACGACGCCGTGGACAGATGCTTCCGGCGATATTGGCGTGATGAACAAGACGACGGTGAAATTTTCCATCCCGATGAACGACAGTATTTCGTTGAGAACGGTAGATGACGATGGCTGGTTTGGTGAAGTGAGTGCTTCAGGAGAGATTCATGTTCAGGCGACATGGCGCAATATTAATTAACCTGCTCCAGACCGTCGCGTGGTTGCTGCTCCTGGGCCTACCAACGGCGGGCCTGGCGATTTCCGTCGGTAATTTAACCTTTTCGCTGGGCGCAGAGGAGAGCTTTGTCGCCAAACGGGTACTGAATAACAACCCGAGCGCGCGGCTCTATCAGATTTCCGTCGTCGGGATAGACCGGCCGGGAGGTAATGAGGTTCGCTCTCGTCCGGCAGATGGCGAACTGCTCTTTGCCCCGCGTCAGCTCACCTTGCAGGCCGGGCAAGGGGAATATTTTAAATTTTATTATCATGGCCCGCAGGATAATCGTGAACGTTATTACCGGGTTTCGTTTCGCGAAATTCCCACCCGAAACCGCATTGGCCGTACTGCGGCCGGTGGATCGGTAGGTATTGATCCGGTGGTGGTGATGGAAACTATTATGGTGGTACGCCCGCGGCAGGTGCAGTTCAAATGGGCCTTCGATCGGCAGGCGGGAAGCGTCAGCAACAGCGGCAATACCTGGTTTAAACTGCTGATCAAGCCGGGATGCGATGCAACGGAAGAAGAGGGTGAGGCCTGGTACTTACGGCCAGGAGATGTGGTTCGCCAGGCGGCGCTGCGCCAGCCTGGGAATAAATACATTATCTATAATGATAAATTTATTAAAATATCAAAGGATTGCGAGTAGGCTTTGCCGATAAATAAAAAAGCCTCCCGCAGGAAGCTTTCTTATTATCTGGTCATGACCATCGGCCATTGGGGGGGCGTCTGACTCATGACTTCGATCATGACGTCTTTGATATTGCCCCAGATTTTCGCGATATCCAGCAGCGTGATCCCCAACAAGCCGGTGGCGAACCAGCAGGCCGCCACCAGGCCGATGCAGCTACAAATAACGGCTAAACCGGCATAGTCACTTTTGCGTAGCTGAATGTTCATCGAGCTGGCCAAAAACATCAGAACCGCGCTCACCAGCGGCCAGCGCAAAAGTATGACACTGGTAGTTATGGAAGCCATCAACCTCATCCTCAAAGAAAATCGGCTGCCTTTGACAACCTGGCGAGACTGACGATGACGTGGCGCTCTGGCTATCTACGGGCAATCAGGAGAATAATGAAACATTGTTCTTGTTTCATCAAGTTGTGTGAACTATATCACATTTGCTGTTTTATTCACCAGCCCAAAATGCGCGTTTTTGGTGGTTTTTAAAGCCGTTCTTTTATTGTGGATAATGAGGGTGGGGGCATTTTACCGCGACCTCAAACAGGCAACCTGGTTTTCGCGGCGTCCGGTTTCTTTTTTTGTGCTCGTTATCTACGGCTTTTATTACATATTCTTGCCGATCGGACGGATAAACCGAATCAGCGAACGACACTGTTTTTATAATGCCGAGAGTGTTTCTCGATTCTCTGCGAAATTAGTATTATTCATCATTATTGAGGGTGGGGTTTTTACATCAAACGACTGGTTGCTGAAAATAGTCTCTGTTTTATAACAACGAGTGTGATCTTTTACCGTGATAAGGCATATCGTATGGATAAAAAACGGAAATGAATCGTCGCACATTGCACAACGTGTTGAGAATATTGGGAGTGACGCTGGTGGTTCTGCTCCCCGTCGTGCTGGCGCTGTGGTTTGCGCAAATCAGAGCCAAAGCCGAAACCTCCGACCGGCTTCATGCATTTTCACAACTGGCGCTACAGAAAACGGAAATGGTTGTTTATGAAGCCGATCGCGCGCGTGAAAAAGCCTTGCAGTTTAAGGGGACAATATGCTCTTTCGCACATCAGCAATATATGTTGTCGGTTGTTCGCAGCCTGCTTTATGTCGATGATTTAATTTATGCCGACGGTACGCGTTTGTTTTGCTCGACTGCTGTCCGCCCCGATACCGCATGGCGTATTCCGCCGGCGAATTATACAAAAAAGCCGGATATCGCTATCTACTACTATCGCGATACGCCTTTCTATCCCGGTTTTGCGATGAACTATATGCAGCGAGGGCACTACATTGCGGTTATTAATCCGCTCTCCTACAGTTCGTTAATATCGAGTGATAAAGATTTATCCTACGGTTTGTACGATACAAAAACGAATCAGTTTTTTTCCACCAGTAAAAATGCCGACCCCGCGGTACTGCATGGTCTGATTCGTCAGGAAGATGCCTTTTTTCGGCACGGTAACCGGGTGTACACCGTGGCTCATTCCGCCATCCGCCCGATCGCCGTGATTATGTCTACCTCATACGCCAGTTATTACCAGAGCTTTTATGATCAGGTGACGCTCACCCTGCCGCTGGGGGGGATTTGCAGTATTTTGATCTTACTGGTGTGGTGGCGCACCCGGCAGCAATACCATTCGCCGCGTAATATGCTGCAACGCGCGCTCAATCGGCGTCAGCTGTGCCTGCATTATCAGCCGATAATCGATATCGAAAACAACCGCTGCGTCGGAGCCGAAGCGCTGCTGCGCTGGCCGGGATTTGACGGGCCGGTGATGACGCCGGCGGAGTTTATCCCTCTGGCGGAAAACGAAGGGATGATTGCGCAGGTTACCGATTACGTGGTGGATGAGTTATTTTCCGAACTCGGGGAGTTTTTGGCCGGGCATCCGCATCTGTATATTGCGATTAACCTGTCGGCCACCGATTTCCACTCTTCGCGGCTCATTGCCCAAATCGGTGAAAAGGCGCGGAGCTATGCGGTGAATATCGATCAAATTAAAATTGAAGTCACCGAGCGCGGATTTATTGACGTGAAGAAAACGATGCCGGTCATCCAGGCATTCCGCGAAGCCGGGTATGAAATTGCCATTGATGACTTCGGCACCGGCTATTCCAATCTGTATAATCTCCACTCGCTTAACGTGGATATCCTGAAGATCGATAAATCGTTTATCGATACGCTCACTACCAATAGCACCAGCTACACGATCGCCGAGCATATTATTGAAATGGCCCGCAGCCTGCATTTAAAGACCGTTGCCGAAGGCGTCGAAACGGCGGACCAGGTTAACTGGCTGCGAAAACGCGGGGTCCGGTATTGTCAGGGCTGGCACTTTGCGAAAGCGATGCCGCCACAGGAGTTCAGGCAGTGGCTGGCCAACGCTCCCGGGCTGCTCAGCCCTTGCATGTGAACGCTCAGGCGGAAATTTGATGACGATAATCGCTGGGGGTACGATCGAACTCCCGGCGAAATACCCGTGAGAACGTCTGCTGCGACACGTAGCCCAGATCCATCGCAATATCAAAGATCGGTCGCTGGGTTGTCCGAAGCGCCTCTGCGGCCAGCAACAGCCGGCGCTGGCGGATGTAATCGCCCAGCGTTTGATGCATCACGGCGCGGAACATCCGCTGGAGGTACCATTTTGAATACCCGGATTTTCTGGCGACTACATCAATGTTAAGTGGTTGATCGATATGTTCATCAATCCATTCAATAAGCGTTTGGATAATATCCTGATGGGACATAAAGCGGCCTCTCTCAATTCTCGATTCGTCGTTTT
>OKEO01000198.1_pt1 | contig 8647 bp, 9 predicted proteins | sample 1611131 | NCBI WGS metagenome assembly OKEO01 (sample SAMN04436713, study PRJEB24849) | human gut metagenome | biome: human gut; feature: NICU; material: stool | host: Homo sapiens | place: USA: Saint Louis, MO | collected 2010-08-30
GAGGGGACCCCGTTTTATACCTCGCCGCCGCCTCTTTTTCCCCCACCAGCCCGCAGAATAAGCGGGAGAAATAATATTTTTCCGGCGGGATTATTTCTGTTCTACACTCATTAAGTGGATAAAATTCAACAAGAACGAGCTTCATTTTCAAATAACTTTCAGCTTTTTTAAAACGATTCCATCTCGGTCCTGGTCCGGTTTTATTACCCGACCGGTACGGTTGTGCGCGCATTCTCAGCGAGAACAAACCATCATGGAAAATAATAATCTGCTTGTTGTTGAAAAAAGACTGGTTGCCCGTTTTCTGGATATGTTCATTCGCTTTGGACTTATCCTGGCATTAGCCTCTTTCTGCTATACCGTGTTTTCTCCGTTTCTTAATATGATGCTGTGGGCCGTTATCCTGGCCGTCACCCTCTACCATCTCCATCAGTATTTTGCGACCAGGCTGGGAGGAAAACAGGGCTGGTCCTCAACCCTGATAGTCCTGCTCGGCATTGTGCTGATCGTGGTCCCCACGGTGCTGATGATTAGCTCTCTCGGCGAAAGCGTCAGCGTGATGATTGATAAGCTCAGCGGTCGTGCTTTCGTCATTCCGCCGCCATCAGCACATATCGCCACCATTCCCATCGTCGGAGAAAAAATTAGCGTCCTGTGGTTAAAAGCGTCCAACGATTTGCCGGGGCTGATTAGCAACTATCGCACTCAGATAGGAGACATCGCGAAAGCTACCCTCGGCATTCTTGCCAGTATGGGCGGTGGATTGCTTGGTTTTATCCTCTCCTTCATCGTGGCGGGGATTATCATGACCTGGGGCGCCGCCGGGGCAGACAGCGCCCGGCGCATTGCCATCCGCCTGACGGATGAGAACAAAGGACAATCTTTGGTGAAACTGTGCACCAGCACGATCCGTGCGGTGGCGCAGGGCGTTATCGGCGTCGCGCTTATTCAGGCGCTGCTGGTGGGCGTCATTATGATCGTGGCAGGTATTCCGGCCGTGGGGATCTTCTTTATTCTGGCGCTGATCCTCGGGATCGCGCAGATTCCGGTGATTCTGGTGACCGCACCGGCGATTGCGTTGATGTGGAGCCTCGGCGATCACGGAACGGCTATGAATATCGTCTATACGATCTTGCTGATTGTGGCCGGTATGGCTGACAACGTGCTCAAACCGCTAATGCTCGGGCGCGGTGTCGATGCGCCTATGCCTGTGGTACTGCTTGGTGCATTAGGCGGCATGGCGGCCAGCGGTATTCTCGGTATGTTTATCGGCGCGACCCTACTCTCTATCGGCTATCGTATCTTCATGTCGTGGGTCAACGATGGGCAGGTCGGCGATAGCCAGACTCCCGTCGTTCCGGACGACAAAGATGCTCAATGAGCGCCGTGCCTGGCGTCTCCTGTTCACCGCTGGCGCCGGCCTTGTTCTCACCGCATGCACGACGCTGGGGCCAGACTATCATCCGCCGAAAACGCCGGAGCTAAGCCACTGGCAACCGGCTACGCAGCGGATGGCTTCCCGGTCGACGCCTGCCGATTACGCGCGGTGGTGGACGCAGCTCAACGATCCGACCTTAACGGCGCTGATTAACGAAGCGCTGCGAAAAAATCCGGATGTCAAAATCGCCGGTTTGCGTCTGCTGGAATCCCGGGCGCAGCTGGGGATCGCCGAGAGTTTACTGGGACCGCAGGCGACGATCGGCAGCGGCGATCTGCTGCGCACCGGCCAGCAACGTTCGGGAAACTATAGCTCAGGGACCCGCTACAGCGCCGGGGTCAATCTGGGATGGGAGATCGATTTCTGGGGTAAGTTTCAGCGCGGCGTCGAATCCGCCGATGCCAGCTATTTCGCCACGCTAGCGCAGTACGATGATATTCAGGTGCTGATGGCAGCCGAGGTGGCGCAGTGGTACGTCAATATCCGCATGCTGGAAGCCCGCCTGCAAATTACCCGCGGCAATGCGAAGATTCAGCAACGTAGCCTGCAGATCACCGAGCGGTTATTCCTCAGCGGCAACAGCGCAGAGCTGGACGTTCAGCAGGCAAAAACCCAGTACCTCTCCACGCTTTCGACGATCCCCCAACTGGAAACCAGCCTCGCACAGAGCCAGAATGCCCTGAGCGCGCTGCTGGCACGCAAACCCGGCCCCCTGCCGGAAATGGCGAGCCAGACCGGCGATATCCCGTCAGGCGAACTCTCATTAGTGTCTGAACTTCCGGCCAACCTTCTGCGCCGGCGGCCCGACGTCAGGGCTGCTGAACGACAGATGGCCGCACAGTCGGCGCTTATCGGCGTGGCGGAGAGCGAGCTCTACCCGTCCATCTCACTGATCGGCAGCGTCGGAATAAGCGGCAGGAGCGAGAGTAATGGCACGCTCAGCTGGGCGGCGGGCCCGACGTTTAGCTGGAATCTGGTGGATCAGGGGCGGCTCGGGAATCAGGTTCTGGTTCAGGATGCCCGTTTTCTCCAGCTTCACGAACACTATCGCGATACCGTCTTTCAGGCCGCGCGTGAAGTCGACGATGCGGCCATCGCCTACGCCAATGATAAAGATGAAATTGTGTTGCTGACCCAAACGGGTAAGGCCGCCAGCCGCTCCCTCGAAATAGCCAACACACAGTATCGTGAGGGAATGGCTGACTTTCAGCGCGTCCTTGACTCACAGCGGGCGCTGTTCAACCAACAAGAACGGTTGGTCAGCAGCCGCGGTGCGGCGATGCGCGATCTGATCGCGCTTTATAAAGCGCTGGGCGGCGGCTGGGAAAGTGGCCGAACACGCCCGCTGGTCGATGCTGCGACGGAATCGCACCTACGCCAGCGTGATAACTGGCTGCCGCTGCTGAATACCCCGCTTCCTTCCGCCACATCCCCTTCAGAAGGACCTTCGCCATGAATGCCTCCTCCCCTTCACCAGGACAAGCCAGCCGTCGTACGGCCATCGGCCTGGTGGTGCTGATTGTACTGCTGATCTGCTTGTATTTAGTCACGGACAGAGTGACGCCCTATACCTCGCAGGCCAGGGTACAGGCCTTCGTCATTCCGGTCGCAGCGGAAGTAACCGGGCAAATAAAGAAGGTATATGTTCGTGACAATCAGCGTGTCGCTATGGGCGAACCGCTGTTTGAGCTGGATCCGGAACCTTATGATATCGCCCTGGCGCGCGCACGTTCGGATTATGCCACGGTGCTCAGCGCCGTGAAGGCCAACGGTGAAAGCGTGGTGGCGGCAAAGGCTGGCCTGCAGGCCGCCGCCACCGCTTACCAGAATGCCGCGAAAGATGCCGAGCGCCAGGAGCGGCTCTATCGTGAAGATCCCGGTACTATTTCCGTCCGGCGTCTGGAGATTGCCCAGGCCACCCGGGAAACCGCCCGTAGTCAGATGGCCGCCGCCGCCGCCGACGTGCGTCGTGCCATCGAAGCCGCCGGTGCAGCCGGCGACAATAATTCTCAGCTGTTAAGCGCCCGGGCCGCGGTGCGCAAAGCCGAACTGGACCGCAGTAAAAGCACCGTGATTGCCGGCAGCCGCGGGCTGATTACCGATTTACGCACCGAAGTTGGCCAGTTTGTTGGCGCGGGCGCCCCGGTGATGACATTGATTGCCCTGAACGATGTCTGGATCAACGCAGACATGACCGAAAATAACCTCGGTCGTATCCGGCCGGGTAATAAGGTGGCAATTGTTCTCGACAGCATGCCGGGACACATTTTTAGCGGCCAGGTACTCAGCATCGGCTATGGTATCAACGCATCGCAACCCCCGCCGGCCGGCGGCCTCCCTACCGTGGATAACAATCGTGACTGGCTCCGTCAGGCCCAGCGCTTCCCGGTTAAAATCGCCTTTGCAAGAGATGATGCCCCGCCGCCCACCAGCCTGCGGGTTGGCGGGCAGGCGGATGTGCTGGTTTATACCAGCGGCAGTAGCCTGCTGAACGTTGCGGGCTACCTGTATATCCGAGTCATGAGCCTGTTCTCCTGGCTCTATTAGGAGACCTGCGCGATGCATAACGTGGACCGCGCCGTACTGAGAATAAGCTGTGGTAGCGGACTGGCTGCGCTGGTCTGCTACGCCAGCGCGCTGCCGATGCCGCACCTCGGATGCATCATGGCCTGGATTGTGCTGTGCCAGGGGAAACCTTTAGCGCTGAAAAAAGGTCTCGTGATGGGTTCTCTCCTGATAGTCACCATGACGGCTGGCATTCTGATGGTGCCATTACTGACCTATTACGCCCTACCAGGCGTGCTGCTCACGGCGCTGTTGCTGTATCAGCTGATGTTAATGGGCCTTTACGGGAAGACCACGCTGTCGATGCTGCTGGTGGTGGCGATAGCGGTGATTCCCATTGCCGGGCTGATTGAGCAGGCGCTAGCGATGGGACTGGCGCAAATGCTGGGGATCGGTTTTATTACCGGTACGCTGGTCAACGGGCTGGCGGTGGCGTTATTCCCGCCCTCGCCGGGCCAGGCGCCCCCGCCCAGGGAGTCGCCGGCGGTCAGCTCTCCCCATCTCAGAGCGCTACGGGCGGTGATCATTGTGCTCCCCGTCTGGCTTCTGGCGCTGAGCCACCCGACGTTCTACATCCCGGCGGTGATGAAAACCGTCACGCTGGCGCAGCAGGCGACGACGCTCACCACGAAAACGTCGGGGAAAGAACTGGTGCTATCGACGCTACTGGGCGCGCTGTTGGCGCTGGGGCTGTGGTTCGGTCTTAGCCTCTGGCCGTCGCTGCTAATGCTGGTTCTCTGGCTGAGTCTGGCCAGTCTGTGGGTGGCCCGGCGACTGGTTCGCCTGGTGGCGGGACGGTTTCCGCCCTCTTTCTGGAGCAATGTCTGGATAACCGCCCTCATTCTGTTCGGGCCGGCGATTCAGGACAGCGATTCCGCAAAAGATGTCTGGACAGCCGCCGCGATGCGCTGCACGTTATATCTCATCATCGCGCTCTATGGCTGGGCCTGCATCGCCCTTCTCGAGCGCTGGCGCCCCCTTGACTCATCCTCAACAGAACTTCACTCAGGAGATTAACATGTTGCTTCCGCTGATTACGGGCATGCCCGTTATCCTGTGTAATATGCTGCTGCAATCTCTGGTGTCCATCTGGTGCATTCGCTTTTATCTCAAGCGTTTCCACAGCAAAGAGGGGCTACTTGCCGGCGTACTGGCGCTGTTTGGCACCATCATCATCATTTTAATGGGTAATTTGCTGCAGATTTTGCTCTGGGGAGTGCTGTTTGTCTGGCTGGGCGAGTTTCCGACGCTGCTGGATGCGGTGTATCACTCCGGGGTTAACTTCGCGACATTGGGGTATGGCGATGTTGTGATGAGCGCCAGATGGAAGCTGCTCGGCCCGCTGGAGGCGGTCAACGGGGCGCTGATGATCGGTCTGTCCGGTGCCTGCATGCTGGCCGTTATGCAACATCATATTCGCAAGCAATTGAAATATATGAAATGAACTCGGTGAGTTTGTTTTTACGAGCGCCGAAACGACGAAAGCCTGAATCATTGCTGATTCAGGCTTTCTGAATAGTGGCGGAACGGACGGGACTCGAACCCGCGACCCCCTGCGTGACAGGCAGGTATTCTAACCGACTGAACTACCGCTCCACTTACTGTTCCCTTGGGAACGAGGCGAATATTACGGATTCCCCGTAACGCCGTCAACGCTTTTTCTTCAGTTTTGAATCGTTTGCTGTAAAAATCACCCGTCAGATGATTTTTACAGCATATCTCAGTGGCTCAGGCGCGCCACAGGCAGCTTCCGCCTTTCTTTTGCACCAGATCGAGTCGGGATTCATGGCTCACGATCTCGTCATCAGTCGCATAAACCACGCGTAACTTGCTGGCGGCGCGAACAACCCGCTGTATTCCCATTTCTCCGGCCTGCTGCTGCCCCTCACCTTCCATTGAAAATGCCATCGTCGTCTGACCACCGGTCATCATCAGATAGACATCGGCCAGAATCTGGGCATCGAGTAATGCCCCGTGCAGCGTACGCTTACTGTTGTCTATTTCATAACGTGAGCACAGCGCATCCAGGCTATTACGCTTACCGGGGAACATTTTCCGCGCCAGCGCGAGGCTATCGGTGACTTTGCAGAAAGTATTCGTTTTCGCAATGCCGCGATTCAGCTTGCTGAATTCATAATCCATAAAGCCGATATCAAACGAGGCATTATGGATGACCAGCTCCGCGCCGCGGATATAGTCTATAAACTCGTCGGCCACATCCGCAAACACCGGTTTATCCATCAGGAATTCATCGGCGATCCCGTGAACGCCAAACGCTTCCGGGTCCACCAGCCGGTCCGGTTTCAGATAAACATGGAAGTTGTTCCCGGTGAGGCGGCGGTTGATCACCTCTACCGCACCGATCTCAATGATCTTATGTCCTTCGTAGTGCGCACCGATCTGATTCATACCGGTGGTTTCAGTATCGAGAACAATCTGTCGTGTAATTGCAGTGCTCATATCAGTCATTTATGTCAGACTTGCCGTTTATCTATCGATTTCAATTACAGGAAGTCTACCAGAGATGCTTAAACAGGTAGAAATTTTCACCGATGGTTCATGCCTGGGAAATCCTGGGCCCGGTGGTTATGGGGCAATTTTACGCTATCGCGGAAAAGAAAAAATCTTTAGTCAGGGCTATCACCTCACCACCAACAACCGGATGGAGATGATGGCGGCAATCGTCGCTCTCGAAGCGCTGAAAGAGCAGTGCGAAGTGATCCTCAGCACCGACAGCCAGTACGTGCGTCAGGGGATCACCCAGTGGATCCATAACTGGAAAAAACGCGGCTGGAAAACCGCTGACAAAAAACCGGTTAAAAATGTCGATCTCTGGCAGCGCCTGGATGCCGCGCTCGGTCAGCATCAAATCAAATGGGAATGGGTCAAAGGCCACGCCGGTCACCCGGAAAATGAACGCTGTGATGAGCTGGCACGCGCTGCCGCCTCCAGCCCGACGCAGAGCGACACCGGCTACCAGCCAGAAAGCTAACTCTGCCCGTTGCGCCACTGCCGCGTGGCGCCAACCGTCTGACGCAGCTGCGTTTTTGCTTTTCCTGATTTCATCGGGTTTAGCGTCAGCGGAACCGTCCGTTTTCGGGCAACAATCAGCTGCAGGCAGCCCAGAGCCGGCAGGTGCGCGCTGAGGAGTTTGCCGCCATGCCTGGACCAGGGCAGTACCTGATAGCGGCCATAATGCAGCACCTCAAAATTCAATAACGCCAGCCAGTCCAGCTGGCGCGTCAACGTAAACATCCGGCTGTTGTAGGGGGTCGTCTTACGTAATACCGGCACCAGCTTACGCAGCCCCATCAGACTGACGGGGTTAAAGCCGGTCAAAATCATCCAGCCGTCATCAATCAATACCCGGTCGGCCTCACGCAGCAAACGATGCGGATCGCTGCACCACGGCAAAGTATGCGCCAGCAGGCAGGCATCAACCGATTTTTCCGCAAAAGGAAGATGCAGCGGATCGGCTTTCACCTGAATCGGGTTGCCCTGCAAAGATACATTCACCTGATGAGAGATAGCACAGTCTTCCGTATTGATTTCCGCGCTCAGATTGCCAATCTTAAGCAAATGAAAGCCATATAATTTAGCCAGCCACGCTTTCATCTGCCGTTCCAGCGATTCGCGATAGTATTCGCCCCAGGGCATACTGGACCAGTGCTCGGGCGCTGTGATTGTCTGAGGTATCCTTGCCGGCTTCATCGCAACCTTCCGCTACGCTTTGAGAGGTAATTAATGAATCTTATCAGCATTCCCGCATTTCAGGACAACTACATCTGGGTTCTTAGTGAGGAGAACGGCCGCTGTCTTATCGTCGATCCCGGCGAAGCGGCGCCGGTACTGGCCGCCATCGAGACCAATCACTGGCAACCCGAAGCCATTTTGCTGACCCACCACCACCACGATCATGTTGGCGGCGTAAAACAACTGCGTGAAAAGTTCCCGGATCTTGTGGTTTACGGACCGGCAGAAACCCAGGATAAAGGCACCACTCACCTGGTGGCCGATGGCGATCGGGTGATGATTTTGGGTCACGAATTTTCTATTTTTTCCACGCCCGGTCACACTTTAGGACACATCTGTTTCTACAGCGAACCTTATCTTTTCTGTGGCGATACAATGTTTTCCGGCGGCTGCGGAAGACTTTTCGAAGGAACGGCGGATCAGATGTATCAATCATTTAGGAAAATAAACGCGCTTCCTGAGGATACTCTGATTTGTTGTGCACATGAGTATACTTTAGCAAATATGAAGTTTGCATTGAGTATCCTGCCTCATGACAGGGATATAAATGATTACTACCATAAAGTTAATGAGTTACGTGCAAAAAAACAAAAAACACTCCCCGTAACTCTGAAAAATGAGCGACGTATAAATATTTTTTTACGCACGGATGACAATGATTTAATTAAAGAAATATCCAAAGAAACAAATTTGCAACACTCTGCGCAGAGATTTGCCTGGTTAAGGTCAAAGAAAGATGACTTCTGATATTTAATTCTTGTCATTCGCCGCCTTCACCGTTATTCTTGCTCGTCTTTTAAGCAACTATTGACACACACATGAAGGCACGAGCGATTTTACTCGCCTCTGTCCTGCTGGTGGGGTGCCAGTCGTCGAAAAACGATGGCAACG
>OKEO01000201.1_pt1 | contig 8590 bp, 6 predicted proteins | sample 1611131 | NCBI WGS metagenome assembly OKEO01 (sample SAMN04436713, study PRJEB24849) | human gut metagenome | biome: human gut; feature: NICU; material: stool | host: Homo sapiens | place: USA: Saint Louis, MO | collected 2010-08-30
GGCCGGTGAGCATATCGGACCACGGCAAAATTTTTGACGGCCACAGCGCGGTGCCATCCGGCTTGACCTGGAAGAAGACGGTATTGATGCCGAGGCTTTGCAGTTTATCCAGTTTATCGGTCAACGCTTTCTGCTGCTGAGGGATCCGAACCGCAGGGTCGCCAGTCGTCACCGAGTCGACAGGCGGCCAGTCAAGGCGAGATACCGTTGTCAGCCAGACGCCGCGTACCGGTTCATGGGTTTTGGGTAAATGGGGCTGTTTCAGCGCCGGAGGAAGCGGAGTCACCAGAGAGGCGGGCGGTTTACCGGAACAGCTCACCAACAACAGCGCGGCGGCCACGGCCGCGGCGGACAGGGTGACTTTAGCGAAAACAGGGACGCTACGAGAGCAGAAAATCATATTCGTCATCGTTATAGGCCGTTGCGTGAAGATGCATTCTCCTACGATTCGGATTCAAGTCAATCAGTGTGTGTATTCTCCCCGCGTCTGACCTGTTGTTATGTGGGCTGGGCGGGCGCGGCGGCGAACGACGCCGCAACAGCGTCGGGTCGTTATCGCCGCCTTTTGCCGTCAGATGAGGTCAGCCGGCACGATGGAAATCATAAGAGTGGGCTATGCGTCCATAGCGCGGAATCCCTGTTAACGCGCCGCTTCTCGCGCGTCTTGTTATATTGTTCACAATACCGCAACAAAATTATTCACTCTCATGATCATTTTCGCACTTTTGCACCAGGGCAGTGCGCAACGAGTGAAAAGAGCAACTATGTTTAGCTCGCTGGTCGATATGGACGCCGCAGTTCCCGACTCGCCACGTGATGGCAACAGACCTCCTGACTCGTACTGAAATGCACGTCAGCCGGAGGCGGTAACGTTGTTATCACGCGTTATTGCCATCCATCACTAAGCGATCTGACGCGCCATTTCTCCCTGGCGGGATTTTTGCTTCTTCCACCCCGGCCGTGACGGCACATTGTCAGCCTTCGGCAAACCAAACAGTAATTGATATTTTCCGCGCCGTAACAGGGCGCAAGGCTATAAATCGCTGAGGAATATCGAATGTCTCTGAAACTTAAAAAGTTGACTCTTCATTTTGCGATTGCGGGTTGTATGAGCGTGGCATTTTACGCACAGGCGGATGTGAAGATTGGTGTTGCCGGACCGTTTACCGGGCCGAATGCGACTTATGGCGCCCAGTACTGGAAAGGGGCCTCGCAGGCGGCGGCGGATATTAATGCGGCGGGAGGAATCAAAGGCGAAAAAATTGTGCTGGTTCAGGGGGACGATGCCTGCGAACCCAAACAGGCGGTCGCGGTGGCGAACCGTCTGGTCGATGAGTCCGGTGTCTCTGCCGTGGTGGGGCATTTCTGTTCGTCATCCACCATGCCGGCCTCCGAAGTCTATGATGAGGCTGGTATTCTGACGATCACCCCGGGCTCGACGAACCCGCAAATCACCGAACGCGGTATGAAAGATATGTTCCGCATGTGCGGTCGTGACGACCAGCAGGGGGCTATTGCGGCGAACTATATGCTGGATGTGCTGAAGGCGAAAAAAATCGCCGTGATCCACGATAAAGATACCTATGGCCAGGGGCTGGCGGATGCCACCCGCGCCGCGCTGGCGAAACGCGGGACGAAAGAGGTGCTGTACGAGGGGCTGTCCCGGGGCGAGAAGGACTTCAACGCGCTGGTGACCAAAATTGGTGCGCTGAAGCCTGATGTGGTCTATTTCGGCGGCTGCCATCCGGAAGCCGGCCCGCTGGTTCGTCAGATGAGAGAACTGGGGGTACAGGCGAAATTCTTCTCCGGCGATTGTATTGTGACGGAAGAGCTGGTGACCGCTGCCGGCGGCCCGCAGTTCACTGACGGCGTGCTGATGACCTTCGGTCAGGATCCGCGCACCATTGCGGAAGGGAAAGCCGTGATTGAAAAATTCCGCGCCAGCGGTTTCGAACCGGAAGGCTATACCCTGTATGCCTACGCGTCGATCCAGGCGATCGCCGCAGCCTATAATGCCGTTGGAGCCGATAACACCAAAGCCAGCGAATGGCTGAAAAACCACAGCGTCGATACCGTGATGGGCAAAAAAGCCTGGGATGGCAAGGGCGATCTGAAGGTATCCGATTACGTGGTTTATAAGTGGGATGATAAAGGCAAATATCACCAGCTTTAACCGCCAGAACTTTCCGCCCCTTCGCAAGGGGCTATTCGCGAAAAGGCAGCGGCGGTGCGCCAGGCTGTTCGCTGCCCGTTTACCGGCAGGATGGTGTCTATGGAAGCGTTCTTTCTACAACAATTGATCAATGGGCTGACGCTGGGCGCCGTATATGGATTAATCGCCATCGGCTATACCATGGTGTACGGCATCATCGGCATGATTAACTTCGCGCACGGCGAGGTGTACATGATTTCGGCCTATCTGTGCGCTATCGGGCTGGCGCTGCTCTCCGGTTTTGGGATTCACTCTTTTCCTTTGCTGATCTTCGGCACGCTGGTCTTCACCATTGTGGTGACCGGCGTCTACGGCTGGACTATCGAACGTATCGCCTACCGGCCGTTGCGCAACTCCACCCGCCTGGCGCCGCTGATTTCGGCTATCGGTATGTCGCTTATCCTGCAGAACTACGTACAAATCAGCCAGGGCCCCAATCAACAGGGGATCCCGACGCTGCTCTCCGGCGTCCTGCGTTTTGAGGTTGGCGACGGCATCGTGCAAATCACCTGGACCAAAATATTTATCCTTGTCGCCGCGCTGGTGGGCATGATCGTCCTGACCTGGATCATTCAGCATACCCGGCTCGGGCGCATCTGCCGGGCGACGCAGCAGGATCGGCGAATGGCCGCAATCCTTGGAATTAATACCGATCGGGTGATCTCGCTGGTTTTCGTCATTGGCGCGGCGATGGCCGGTCTGGCTGGCGTGCTGGTGACCATGAACTACGGCACCTTTGATTTCTATATCGGTTTTATCATCGGCATCAAAGCTTTTACTGCCGCCGTGCTGGGGGGGATCGGCTCGCTACCCGGCGCGATGCTCGGCGGTTTACTGCTGGGGGTGGCCGAAGCGCAGTTCGCCGGGCTGGTGAACTCGGATTACAAAGATGTTTTTTCCTTCGCGCTGCTGGTGGCGATCCTTATTTTCCGCCCGCAAGGGCTGTTGGGTCGCCCGATGGTTGCTAAGGTTTAAGGGGTCAAACATGGCTGAAGTGTCCCGTAAGCCAGGGCTGGATATCAGGCGCTGCCTGATCGACAGCATCCTGGCCGGATTGTGCGCGCTGATTGTATTTGGCCCGATCGTGGGCATTGTGCTTAAAGGTTACAGTTACAATCTGTCAACCCAGCGGGTGTTGATACTGGTTGGCATCGTGATGATTGGGCGACTGCTGCTCAGTCTGCTGCTGCAAAGTCGCAGCGGTCGCCAGTTTCTCGCCCGTTTTGAAGGAACGAATGATGGCGTATACGTGAGACCCGCCGGTTATCGTTCGCGGCTGCGCTGGGTGATTCCGCTGCTGGCGCTCCTCGCAATCCTGTTCCCGATCGTCGCCACGAAATATCTGCTGACGGTCGCCATTCTCGGGCTGATTTATGTCCTGCTGGGACTGGGGCTGAATATTGTGGGCGGTCTGGCGGGCCTGCTCGATCTGGGCTATGTGGCCTTTTATGCTATTGGTGCCTACGGGCTGGCGTTGGGTTATCAGTATCTGGGGCTGGGATTCTGGGCAATGCTGCCGGCAGGAGCCATTATGGCGGCGTTGGCCGGTGCGCTGCTGGGATTTCCGGTGCTGCGAATGCATGGCGATTATCTGGCGATTGTCACCCTCGGGTTTGGCGAAATTATCCGCCTGGTGCTGAATAACTGGGTCAGTTTTACCGGCGGACCGAATGGGGTTTCCGTCCCGGCGCCGACGCTGTTCGGCCTCGAGTTTGGCCGGCGGGCCAAAGACGGCGGGGTGCCCATCCACGAGTTTCTGCACATCAGCTATAACCCCAACCTCAAATTTATCTTTATCTACGCCGTGCTTTGTCTGGTGGTCCTGCTGGTGCTGTTTATTAAGCACCGGCTGACGCGAATGCCTATCGGGCGCGCGTGGGAGGCGCTGCGTGAAGATGAGATAGCCTGCAGGGCTATGGGGCTCAACCATGTGCTGGTGAAGCTCTCGGCGTTTATGCTGGGAGCCTCCACGGCAGGAATTGCCGGGGTCTTTTTTGCCACCTATCAAGGGTTTGTTAACCCGACCTCGTTTACCTTTTTTGAGTCGGCGTTGATTCTGGCCATCGTGGTGTTGGGCGGAATGGGCTCGACGCTGGGCGTGGTGCTGGCCGCGTTTGTCCTGACGGTGGCCCCGGAACTGCTCAGGGGGTTCGACGAATATCGGGTGCTGCTGTTTGGCGTATTAATGGTGCTGATGATGATCTGGCGGCCGCGTGGGCTGGTGCGTACCAGTCGTACGGGGGTAGCGGTACGGAAGGGAGTGGCGCCATGAATGACACTATTTTGCAGGTTGAGCATCTGATGATGCATTTTGGCGGCATTAAAGCGCTCAATGATGTCAATCTTGAGGTCAAAAGAGGGTCAATTACCGCGCTGATTGGCCCTAATGGTGCGGGGAAAACCACGGTATTTAACTGTCTGACCGGGTTTTATCGTGCAACCGGCGGGGCGATCAGGCTAGATGCCCGTTCGCGGATCACCGACGTGATTCAGGTTCTGGGGCAGAAGCTTCATCCGACGGATTTTCTTCATCCAGCCGCGCTGGGATCGCGGCTGTATTACAAAATGTTCGGTGGGACGCATCTGGTTAACCGGGCGGGACTGGCACGAACCTTTCAGAATATCCGGCTGTTTCGCGAGATGTCGGTAATTGAAAATCTGCTGGTGGCACAGCACATGCAGGTAAACCGTAATTTACTCGCCGGGATCTTAAATACCCGCGGGTATCGAAATGCCGAAAACCGGGCGCTGGATCGGGCCTTTTACTGGCTGGAGGTGGTCGGGATGGCGGATTGCGCTAACCTGCTGGCGGGAACGCTCTCCTACGGGCAGCAGCGGCGGCTGGAGATTGCCCGCGCGATGTGTACCGGGCCAGAGATGATCTGTCTGGATGAGCCGGCGGCGGGGCTGAATCCCGTGGAGACTCAGGCGCTGAGCAAGATTATCCGCTTCCTGCGCCAGTATCACGGCGTGACGGTACTCTTGATTGAACACGATATGGGAATGGTGATGGAGATTTCCGATCAGGTGATCGTGCTCGATCATGGCGACGTGATCGCCCGCGGCGAACCGAAGGAGATTCAGTCGAATACCAGCGTGATCGCGGCCTATCTCGGAACGGATGAAGAGGAGCTTGCCGAATGAGCCAACCGTTGCTTGAATTTCGTCAGGTTGATGTGTTCTATGGTCAAATCCAGGCGTTGAAACAGGTCTCCTTAACGGTTAATGAAGGGGAGACGGTGGCGCTAATCGGCGCCAACGGCGCCGGGAAGTCCACGCTGTTAATGTCCATTTTTGGCCAGCCACGCATCGCTGCAGGAGAAATTCGCTATTGCGGCGAGGATATCAGCCGACGATCTACCCATTTTATTGCCAGTAACGGTATTGCCCAGGCGCCGGAAGGGCGGCGAATTTTTGCCGATATGACGGTGGAGGAAAACCTGCTGATGGGGACAATTCCCGTAGGCAGCCGCTATCAGAATGAGGACAAAGCGCGAATGTATCAGCTTTTTCCGCGTCTTGAAGAGCGACGGGCGCAACGCGCCATGACGTTATCGGGGGGCGAACAGCAGATGCTGGCCATTGCCCGGGCATTGATGAGCCGGCCAAAACTGTTACTGCTGGATGAGCCCAGCCTTGGACTGGCGCCGCTGGTGGTCAAACAGATATTCCAGATCCTGCGGGAGCTGACGCAGCAGGGCATGACGCTGTTTCTGGTGGAGCAAAATGCGCATCATGCGCTGAAGTTGTCCGATCGCGCCTACGTCATGGTGAATGGTCAGATTCAATTAACCGGAACGGGCAGGGAATTGTTGAATAACCCGGAGGTGAGAAATGCCTATCTCGGCGTCACCTGATAAGTGACAGTGTCACCATTTAAACATAAAAAAGCAGCGATATCCTGTCCGCCGGCGATTTCCCGCCGGCGTTTGTTTTTCTCGCCAGGCCAAGCCACTGATTTCTGCAGGATAAAGACGATAAACGTGCTGGCCTTTGTTCCGCGGATACGGGCATACTGAATGAACTTTACCCGGTTAGCACGCTACCGACGTCACCTGAACGGACGGATCGCTGCCCGGGACGCTATGCAGGTGCGAAATTAACGCAGGAGAAATGGAATGAACTTACCGGTTGTTGCCGTTATTGGGCTCGGTGCCATGGGGCATGCTTTTGCCAGCAATTTGTTAAAAAAAGGCTTTACCGTTCATGGCTGGAACCGTTCCCCTGAGCGGGGTGAAGATTTGATGGCCAGCGGATTAATCCGTCACGCGACCCCGCAACAGGCCGCGGCGTCGGCGGAGGTGATTCTGTCGGTACTGACCGATGGTGAGGCGACTCTGAATGCGATCCGCGAAATGGCTCCGGTTTGCCAGCCAGATACTGTTTTCTGCAAGATGGGGACGATTGGCGTGGAAGAAACACAGGAGGCCGTTGACCTGCTGGCGTCGCTTCGTCCATCGAGGGTCTATCTTGATGCTCCGGTGTCGGGAACCAAAAAACCGGCGGAAAATGCGCAAATTCTGGTGCTTGCCAGCGGGGATCGTCAGCGAGGCGCAAAGGCCGAGAGCGTCTTTGCCGCGATTGCGCGCGGCACACAATGGTTTGGTGATGCCGGCAACAGCCAGAAAATGAAGCTGGTACTGAACGCCTGGCTGATCACCATGATGGAGGGCGTGGCAGAAAGTACGCTACTGGCGGCAAAATTAGGTTTTACGCCAGAAGCGTTCTGGGGCGCGCTTGACGGTGGCCCGCTGGCGGCACCGTATGTGAAAGCCAAGCTGGAGATGATCGCGGCGAATGATTTTACTCCGCAGATGCAGCTCAGCCATGCGCTGAAAGATGCCCGGCTGGCGCTCGAAGCGGCGGAAGATACGCAGCTGCCGATTCTGGCCACCATCGCCGACTGTTGGGATGACGCCGCCGATGAGGGATATGCCGATCGAGACCTGGCATCGGTGTATGCCTGGCTGGCGGGACGGCCGACAACCGAGTAATAATGCCAAAAGAGCAGGGAGCCTACGTGAATTCTTGTGCATAATCGTACTGCGAAACATACAGAATTCACGTAGCGCACGAATTTTCCATTAAATCTTTATAAATCATAAGGTAATGCGCGGAATATTTCAGTTTTTGGGAATCGCTACGCCGACATCAGCGATATTTTCGCTGTAATTGTACCTGGGCGTGGAATATTACGTTTGTGTTCTGAGCACCATTGCTGCGCTGTACCTGCAGGGTTTTGTGTTATTAAGCCAGACGAGGCTGACTGTTTGACAATGCTTAATACCTTACTTTTTAAAGCGATCGTGATTTTAATTCTCGTTATGTCGTGTTGGGACTTTTTAAGAAAAAGAGTGAATACAAAAGTCGCAGAACCTGAAGACAAAATTGCCGCAGCCAACGCCAGAGAGCGCCATCAATGGCGCTATGCCAGGTGGGGATGGAATTTAATACAGCTCGCGTGCTGCCTGTATTTCATTTTTTCCGCTATTCGTTTCATTTTGAGTTAGCGACAAGCTGCCGGACCAGTGATTTGACTGGGTCACTGGCGTTCGGGACACCGGGAATTGCCTGCACTGACGAGAAAACTGGAATGCGCCGGAGCCGGATTAACGCAGTGTCCGACAACGTGATGACTCAGTCAGGCCGTATTCAGCCAGACAGGACTGAGATAGTGCCCAATTCATCAGCTGGCAACTGAGGGTGAGCCGAATGGGTATTTATCCACATCCACAGACATTTGTGATTATGGTAGCAATCTGCGGTGGTGATGCTGAGTTGATGAAGCAGCAACAAGCAGCACGCGGTATGAAGATAATGTATCCCGAGCTGATGTATGAAAAAGGGCAGGAACTCAAGGCGGGCATCTAAAGTTTACTTATTGATATCTGGCATAGCATCAGGGCCGTATAACGTCAGGGTTCCTTAAATGCAATTTAACATAATATACATTGTGCGCACTAATGATGTGGTAGCAAAGCTATAATATCCTAAGCCGTAGATTCTCACCATCGAGGGATTCCGATGCATTGTTCATGCAGCGGAGTTTTTCACTTTGGATGAAGTTAACCGACTCAAAATCATTCACGATGTTGTCGCCGGCGACTGACCATACAGATAGCCGCGCAGCGCCTTGGGTATCTTCGAGCGTCAGTGTCGCGACGTCTTCTTTCACGTTTCCGCGAACACAGCTAACCGTCGTCGGGGAAAAACCAGCAATAACCAGCTCCCGGCCGGTCTTGCCCGGTATGCACTCAACATAATCCGCGAACGCTATATCGACTTTGGGCCGACGCTGGCATGTGAAAAACTCGCGGAACTTGATGACCATCAGTCCACAGAAACTGTCCGGTCGCTTAGGGTTAAAGCTGGTCTCTG
>OKEO01000219.1_pt1 | contig 8233 bp, 8 predicted proteins | sample 1611131 | NCBI WGS metagenome assembly OKEO01 (sample SAMN04436713, study PRJEB24849) | human gut metagenome | biome: human gut; feature: NICU; material: stool | host: Homo sapiens | place: USA: Saint Louis, MO | collected 2010-08-30
ACCGAAGAGGGGCAGGAAGGGCGTAACGCGTTCCACCAGAAACGTCAGCCGGACTTCCGCAAATTTAAACGGAATCCCTAATGCGTCAGGCGCAGGTTTACCGCTGGCAGGTACCGATGGACGCGGGCGTGGTACTGCGTGAACGGCGGTTAAAAACTCGCGATGGGCTGTTCATCCACCTACAGGACGGTGAACGTCAGGGATGGGGTGAAATTGCGCCTCTGCCGGGCTTTAGCGTGGAAACGCTGGAGGAGGCGCAGTCCGCGCTGGTGGCGTGGTCGCTTGCCTGGCGGCAGGGCGAGAACCCGCCCGAGCCGTCTCTGCCTTCCGTGGCCTTCGGCGTCAGCTGTGCGCTGGCGGAGCTGAACGATGAACTGCCGCTGGAGGCGGAGTATCGCGCGGTGCCGCTGTGCACCGGCGACCCGGACGAACTGTTTGCCAGGCTGGCGGCACTGCCCGGTGAAAAGGTCGCGAAGGTCAAAATCGGGCTGTATGAAGCGGTGCGTGACGGCATGGTGGTTAACCTGCTGCTGGAAGCGATTCCCGACCTGCAGCTACGTCTGGACGCCAACCGCGCCTGGACGCCGCTCAAAGCGCAGCAGTTTGCGAAATATGTCCACCCGCAGTACCGCGACCGTATCGCCTTCCTTGAAGAACCGTGTAAAACCCGCGAAGACTCACGGGCTTTTGCCCGGGAAACCGGCATCGCGATTGCCTGGGATGAAAGCCTGCGTGAGGCGGATTTTCGTTTTCAGGCAGAGCCGGGTTTGCGTGCGCTGGTGATCAAGCCGACGCTCACCGGTAACCTGCGTAAAGTGCGGGAGCAGGTTGCCACGGCTCATGCGCTGGGGCTGACGGCGGTGATCAGCTCATCGATCGAATCAAGCCTTGGACTCACGCAGCTGGCGCGGATTGCCGCCTGGCTGACGCCGCAGACCCTTCCCGGCCTGGATACGCTGGCATTGATGCGCACGCAGCTGATTCGCCCCTGGCCTGACAGCCCGTTACCCTGCCTGAGTCGTGATGAGCTGGAGCCGCTGCTGTGACCTTTAGCGACTGGCCATGGCGCCACTGGTGCCGGCTGCGTGGCGATGCGCCGGCGGTACGTCTGAACGACGTTGTCCTGAGCTGGCGGCAGCTGTGCGCTGAGGTTAACGCGCTGGCCGCGGGATTCCGCGCTCAAGGGGTCAACGAAGGGGAGGGCGTGCTGCTGCGGGCCTATAACCAGCCGTCGGCATTGCTGGCATGGCTGGCGCTGCTTCAGTGCGGCGCCCGGGTGCTTCCTCTGAATCCTCAGCTACCGCATTAGCTGCTGGCGGCATTGTTACACTCCCTCGATCTGCGTTATGCGCTGGTGCTGAACGGCGATCCACTCGCCCTCGACTTTACGCCGCTGACGCTGCAACGGGCGGCGGGGGATTCGACGTTGCCCTGGCGCGAAGAACGTCTGGCGTCGATGACGCTCACCTCCGGTTCTACGGGGCTGCCGAAGGCCGCCGTGCACAGCTGTCGGGCGCATCTTGCCAGCGCTGAAGGCGTGCTGGCGATGATTCCGCTGGCGTCGGATGATGACTGGCTGCTGTCGCTGCCGCTGTTTCATGTTTCCGGCCAGGGCATTCTCTGGCGCTGGCTGCTGGCGGGGGCTCGCCTGACGGTAGGAGAAAGACAACCGCTGGAACAGGCGCTGCGAGGCTGTACGCATGCCTCGCTGGTGCCCACTCAGCTCTGGCGATTGCTCAATAGCGAGGCTGATGTGTCGTTGAAGGCGGTGCTGCTGGGCGGCGCGGCGATTCCCGTCGCGCTGACCGAACAGGCGCGCGCCCGGGGCATTCGCTGCTGGTGTGGCTATGGCCTGACGGAGTTCGCCTCGACGGTTTGTGGTAAAGAGGCGGATGGCGCGCCGGACGTCGGCCAGCCGCTGCCGGGGCGCGCGCTGAAAATTGTTGCCGGCGAAGTCTGGCTGCGGGCCGACAGCATGGCCGCTGGCTACTGGCGCGATGGCGGGGTGCAGCCGCTGGTCAACGAACAGGGCTGGTTTGCCACGCGCGATCGCGGCGAGATCAGGGAGGGCAAACTGACTCTGCTTGGGCGGATGGATAACCTCTTTTTCAGCGGAGGGGAAGGGATTCAGCCTGAAGAGGTGGAAAGAGTACTCCTGGCTCATCCGCAGATTCAGCAGGCGTTTATCGTGCCGTTAGACGATGCGGAGTTTGGCCAGCGTCCGGTGGCGGTGGTGGAGTGCGATGCGCAGTGCGATGTCGCCGCGCTGGCGGCCTGGGCACAGGATAAGCTGGCACGTTTTCAGCAGCCGGTACGCTGGTTGACGTTACCTGAGTCGCTGAAAACCGGCGGGATTAAAATCTCCCGCCGGGCATTACGTGACTGGGTTAATGCGTTGCCAGGCTGCCAGACCAGTTAACCGGGGTTGGCCTCGGCACGGTGCCGGGGCGCTCAGAGCAGGCCTTTCAGGGTTAATGTTTTGCGGGTCGCCACATTCAGATCGTAGCGGGGCAAATCTTCCGGTTTCACCCAGGCATACGCCTGAAACTCGTCGTTGAGGGTGATTTCGCGGTTGGCGCTAAGGCAATCAAAAATCAGGTAAATCATATAAATCTCTTCCTGACGGCCGTCAGCATAGGTTTTGACCCGAATATCATCGCTGAAGGTCCACGGCGTAATCTGCGTCAGCTGCAGCGCCTCGCCAAGCTCCTCAGCAACTTCCCGGCGTAGCGCCTCTTCAATGCGTTCGCCCGGTTCAACGCCGCCACCGGAAAGCGCCCACTGTCCGGGAAAAACGCCGCGATCGTCAGCCATTTTGCAGAGCAAATAGTGTCCCTCATTCTGAATCAGCGGGCAGACGATGGTCCTTTGGCGCATGGTGATCTCCTTGACTAAACGGTAGGGAAAAGATGTTGGAGCACCAGTTTGCGAGCCGTCTCGCTAAACCGCAAGCTGCATTGTCCGTATTTAGCCGACATTATCCGTAGCAACTGGTTACAATCACGAGAGTAAAGGTCGTTTTAGTGCATTGATTCCTCAGCGTTCGGCAGTACAATTCTGCGGTTTTTGGGACTTTTTTGATTCTTGTTTTCTGGATAGAGTAAAAATGAAAAAGAGCATTTTATTAGGTCTTGCCGGCATGATGTTCGTCTCTACGGCGGCCCATGCAATCAGCGTAACCGGGCAGGCTGGCGAGCACTACACCAACCTTGGCGTCGGTTTCGGGACTGAGTCATCTGGTCTGGCAGTGACCGGCAACTGGATGCACAGCGACAATGACGGCGACGCGGCGGGGTTAGGCCTTGGTCTGAATATTCCGCTGGGGCCGTTCCTCGCGACGGTTGGCGGCAAGGGTGTTTATACCAACCCGAAGAGCGGCGATGAAGGGTATGCGGCGGCCGTCGGCGGCGGCCTGCAGTGGAAAATTGGCGACAGCTTCCGTCTGTTCGGCGAATACTATTATTCCCCGGATTCTCTCTCCAGCGGCATTCAGAGCTATCAGGAAGCTAACGCCGGTGCGAGCTGGACGATTATGCGTCCTCTGAGCATCGAGGCCGGTTATCGCTATCTGAACCTCGAAGGGAAGGACGGCAACAAAGACAGCACGATTGCAGACGGTCCGTATCTCGGCGTCAGCGCCAGCTTCTAATCCCCCCAACGGCGCGAACGTTTCCCGCGCCGTATTCCTGTCTACTCCGCCTGCGCCTTGCGCTATAGTATTGCCACCTGGCAGGCAAGGAGTGAAGTGAATAATGATAAATGTGGAAATGCTGTCCACCGGCGATGAAGTGTTGCACGGGCAAATCGTCGATACCAATGCCGCGTGGCTGGCCGATTTCTTTTTCAATCAGGGATTACCGCTAACGCGCCGCAACACCGTGGGCGATGACCTTGACTCTCTGGTCACGGTGCTACGTGAGCGCAGTGAACAGGCGGATGTGCTGATCGTCAACGGTGGCCTGGGGCCAACCAGTGACGATCTGAGCGCGCTGGCCGCGGCGACCGCCAAGGGCGAAGGGCTGATTCTGCACGAAGAGTGGCTGGAAACGATGACCCGTTTCTTTGCCGAGCGCGGTCGCCCGATGGCGGCAAGTAACCGTAAGCAGGCGGAGATCCCCGCCAGCGCGGAGATGATCAACAATCCGGTGGGGACGGACTGCGGTTTTGCCGTTCAGCTCAACCGCTGTCTGATGTTTTTCACCCCCGGCGTTCCGTCGGAATTCAAAATCATGGTCGAGCAGGAAATTTTACCCCGCCTGCGTGAGCGTTTCCCGCTCTCTGCCCCGCCGCTGTGTCTGCGTCTGACGACGTTTGGCCGTTCGGAAAGCGATCTGGCGCAAAGCCTCGATCCGCTGGCGCTGCCGCCGGGCGTCGTCATGGGCTACCGCTCTTCAATGCCGATTATTGAGCTGAAGCTCACCGGGCCGGCGGAGCAGCGCGAAGCGATGCTGGCGATATGGCCGGAAGTGAAAAAAGTGGCGGGAGAGAGCATGATTTTCGAGGGCACCGAAGGGCTGCCCGCGCAGATCGCGCGTTGTTTACAGGAGCGCCAGCTGAGTCTGACGCTGAGTGAACAGTTTACCGGCGGTTTGCTGGCGCTTCAGCTTTCGCGGGCAAATGCGCCGCTGCTGGCAAGTGAAATTGTCCCTTGCCAGGAGGAGTCGCTGGCGCAGTCCGCCCGCTGGGCCGCAGAACGGCGGGTTAATCATTTCGCCGGTCTGGCGCTGGCAGTGAGCGGCCAGGAAGCCGATCACCTGAATTTCGTCCTCTCGACGCCGGAAGGCACCCATGCGCTGCGGGTTAAATTCAGCGCCACGCGCTACAGCCTGGCAGTGCGTCAGGAAGTCTGTGCCATGATGGCGCTGAATATGCTGCGCCGTTGGTTGCACGGTCAGCCGGTCGCCGGTGAACACGGCTGGATTAACGTCGTCGAATCGCTCTCGGTTTAAACCAACCTCTGCGTCGGGAACCTCTCCCGACGCGCAATGAGTCCAACCTGTTGTACTTGCTTTTAAATATTCTGTGCGCCATCTCGCATTTTCCTCCCTCCGAATGTCCACCCGGCTGGAATAGCGTCGTCATTTGAAGTCGCTCACAATTTACCGCCCGGACAACCGCAACACTGATTCCAGTATTCAGGATTGGAGTCCAGCATGTTGGAATCAAGCAAAGTCCCGGCGCTGACCCGCGCCATCGACATTCTCAATTTAATCGCCCGTATCGGCCCCTGCAGCGCGGCGACCATTATTGACGAACTGGGTATTCCGAAAAGCACCGCCTATCTGCTGCTGGGAGAGCTGAGAAAACAGCACTTCCTTAGCATGGATAATCAGGATAACTACTGCCTGTGGACCAAGCTGGTTGAGCTGGCCGGGCAGGCGCTGAGCAAAATGGACCTGCGCGAACTGGCGCGGCCGCGCCTGACGCAACTGATGGATCAGTGCGGTCTACTCTGCCACCTGGGCATTATCGACAGCGGCAACGCCTACTACATTCTGAAGATTGAATCCCCGGCGACCATCAGCGTGCGTTCGCACGAGGGTAAGAGCCTGTCGCTGTATCGTTCCGGTATTGGTAAATGCCTGCTGGCCTGGCAGCCCGAGCGGGTTCAGGAGTCGATTATCAGCGAGCTGCAGTGGGAGCGGGCGACGCCAACCACCATCACCAGCGCCCAGCAGCTTCGCGATGAGCTGGGGCGTATCCGCGTCCGCGGCTGGAGCTTTGATAACGGTGAAGATTATCCCGACGTTCGCTGCGTGGCCGCGCCGGTTTTTAACGCCAACAACGAGCTGACCGCCGCCATTTCCGTGGTGGGTACCCGTCTGCAAATCAATGAAGACAATCGCGATTACCTCGCCGGTAGGGCGATTGCCTCCGCTAAAGATATTTCCCGTCTGCTGGGGTGGAAGAGCCCCTTCGAACAACAGGCCTCATAATAAGGAGAAGATCATGACACTACCGAAAATTAAACACGTCCGCGCCTGGTTTATCGGCGGAGCTACCGCAGAGAAAGGCGCTGGCGGCGGCGATTATCATGACCAGGGGGCAAACCACTGGATTGACGATCATATCGCCACGCCGATGAGCAAATATCCACAGTATGAACAGTCCCGTCAGTCGTTTGGCATCAACGTTCTCGGCACGCTGATTGTGGAAGTCGAAGCCGAAAACGGACAGACCGGCTTTGCGGTGTCGACCGCCGGTGAGATGGGCTGCTTTATCGTCGAAAAGCACCTGAGCCGCTTTATCGAAGGCAAGTGCGTCAGCGATATCAAACTGATCCATGACCAGATGCTCAACGCCACCCTGTACTACTCCGGCTCCGGCGGCCTGGTGATGAATACCCTCTCCTGTATCGACCTGGCGCTGTGGGATCTGTTTGGCAAAGTGGTTGGACTGCCGGTTTACAAACTGCTGGGTGGCGCGGTGCGCGATGAAATTCAGTTCTACGCCACCGGGGCACGTCCGGATCTGGCGAAAGAGATGGGCTTTATTGGCGGCAAAATGCCGACCCACTGGGGGCCGCACGATGGCGATGCGGGGATCCGCAAAGATGCCGCCATGGTGGCCGATATGCGTGAAAAATGCGGCCCGGACTTCTGGCTGATGCTGGATTGCTGGATGAGCCAGGACGTTAACTACGCCACTAAACTGGCCCACGCCTGCGCGCCCTATAACCTCAAGTGGATCGAAGAGTGCCTGCCGCCGCAGCAGTATGAAGGCTATCGCGAGCTTAAACGCAATGCGCCAGCCGGAATGATGGTCACCAGCGGCGAGCACCACGGCACGCTGCAATCCTTCCGCACGTTGTCGGAAACCGGCATCGATATTATGCAGCCTGACGTGGGCTGGTGCGGCGGCCTGACCACCCTGGTGGAGATTGCGGCGATCGCCAAATCGCGCGGCCAGCTGGTGGTTCCGCACGGCTCATCGGTCTATTCGCACCATGCGGTCATTACCTTTACCAACACGCCGTTCAGCGAGTTCCTGATGACCAGCCCGGACTGCTCAACGATGCGTCCGCAGTTTGATCCGATTCTGGTTGACGAGCCGGTACCTGTGAAAGGTCGCATTCATAAAACCGTGCTGGATAAACCGGGCTTCGGCGTCGAGCTGAACCGCGACTGCAACCTGAAACGCCCTTACAGCCACTGATCCCGTCGTGCCGCACCGCGCTGATGTGCGGCCCCATGTTGAGGATATTACGATGAGCAACACCTTGCTTGAGAGCGTGGTGAAGAAAAACCGCGCCCGTTTGATCCCCTTTATGCTGGCGCTGTATGTGCTGGCGTTTCTTGACCGCTCGAATATCGGCTTTGCCAAGGAGACCTACCAGCTGGATACCGGTCTCAGCAACGAAGCCTATGCGCTGGGGGCAGGGATTTTCTTTGTGGTGTATGCCTTTCTCGGGGTGCCGGCCAACCTGCTGATGCGCAAATTCGGCGCCAGAAAATGGATTGGCTGCACCACCCTGCTGTGGGGCATTCTTTCCGCGGCGATGGCATGGGCGGATACGGAAGCGAAATTTCTGCTGGTGCGCACTCTGCTTGGCGCCGCCGAAGCGGGCTTCTTCCCGGGGATGATCTACCTGACCTCTCAGTGGTTTCCCCAGCAGAACCGCGCCAGCATTATGGGGCTGTTTTATATGGGCGCGCCGCTGGCGCTGACCCTCGGTTCACCGCTATCCGGCGCCCTGCTGGAAATGCACGGTTTTATGGGACATCCCGGCTGGTTCTGGATGTTTGTCATTGAAGGCCGGCTCGCCGTCGCCGCGGGAGCGTTCACCTTCTTCTGGCTGGACGATTCGCCGCAGCATGCCCGCTTCCTGAGCATGGAGGAGAAACAGGCGCTGATAAGCGTGCTGGCGCGCTAGGAGGAGAAAAAGATTGCCTCGCGCCTGTCCGATGCATTACGTAACGGGCGGGTCTGGCAGCTGGCGCTGATTTATCTGACCATTCAGGTGGCGGTCTATGGTCTGATTTTCTTCCTGCCCACCCAGGTTGCTGCGCTGCTGGGCACCAAAGTCGGCTTCGTTGCCTCGGTGGTGACGGCTATCCCGTGGGTGGCAGCGCTGTTTGGCACCTGGCTTATCCCTCGCTACTCCGATCGCACCGGCGAGCGGCGCAATATTGCCGCCCTGACGCTGCTGGCGGCGGCGGTCGGGATTGCGGTGTCCGGACTGGTGGCGCCGGTGCTGGCTATCATCGCGCTGTGCGTGGCGGCGGTTGGGGTG
>OKEO01000221.1_pt1 | contig 8178 bp, 9 predicted proteins | sample 1611131 | NCBI WGS metagenome assembly OKEO01 (sample SAMN04436713, study PRJEB24849) | human gut metagenome | biome: human gut; feature: NICU; material: stool | host: Homo sapiens | place: USA: Saint Louis, MO | collected 2010-08-30
GGAGCCAACTCCGGCGGAGCAAAAAGAATCTCTAGAACAATTACGTGCTCTATAAAACGGTTATACAATTCGTGTTATTCTAACAAATAAACGATTTATCGGTGTTGATACACCTGAAGACTTAGCTCGTGTTAATGCAATTTACGAGCAAGAGGAGAAATAAATGAAAATAGTTCAAATTAAAGATATTACTGTGGGTGGCGGCAAGGGTTTATTTGTCCTTGCAGGTCCATGTGTTATTGAGGACTATGACCGCACATTAGCTATCGGTAAACGAGCAAAAGAGATATGCGAACGTTTAGGTGTTCCTTATATCTTTAAAGCTTCCTTTGATAAAGCTAATCGCTCTAGCTTTAACTCCTTCCGTGGACCAGGTCTTGAGGAAGGGTTAAAAATGCTTGCTTCTATTAAGAAGGAACTCAATGTACCTGTTGTCAGTGACATTCACTCTATCGAGCAAATTGAACCTGCAGCTGAAGTATTAGATATTCTACAAATTCCAGCTTTTTTATGCCGTCAAACTGATCTTGTTTACGGCGCTGCTAAAACTGGTAAATGCGTAAATGTTAAAAAAGGTCAATTCATGGCTCCTAAGGACATGGAAAATGTTCTTAATAAAATGAAAGAAACAGGTAATGAAAATCTTATGCTTACCGAACGTGGTTTTAGTTTTGGTTATAACAACCTCGTAGTTGACATGAGATCGTTCCCAATTATGCGTTCTTTCGACTATCCAGTAATCTTTGATGCTACTCATAGCGTTCAATTACCAGGTGGTGCAGGGACTAAATCTAGTGGTAACCGTGAATTTGTACCAAATTTGGCACGTGCGGCTGTGGCTAGTGGTGTAGATGGACTATTCTTTGAAGTGCATGATAATCCTGAGGAAGCATTGTCTGATGGTCCTAATATGTTGTATTTAGACCAATTCGAAGATGTGCTTCGTGATTTAGTAGCTATTGATAAAATCGTAAAAGGTTAGGGGCGGTATTTGTGACTATTTTAGAACAAGCGGCACAGGTGCTTCATGAGGAAGCTCGTGCTATTGAAGAATTAAGTTCTCGTTTGGATCACAATTTTGTAAATGCTGTAAATATGATTTTGGCTTGTAAGGGCCGTGTAGTATGTACAGGAATGGGAAAATCTGGTCATATTGGTCGTAAAATTGCGGCTACCTTGGCTAGTACAGGGACACCGGCACTTTTTATGCATCCTGGTGAAGGCGTGCATGGTGATCTTGGTATGATTACTGAAGATGATGTAGTGTTAGCCTTTTCTAATAGTGGTGAAACAGGAGAAATTATAAGTATTTTGCCGTCTCTGCGCCGCATAGGGGCTAAATTAATCTGTGTTGTAGGGAAACCAGAGTCTACATTAGCAAAAAATTCTGATATTGTATTGTTGGCAGAGGTAGAACGAGAAGCTTGCCCATTAGGTTTAGCACCTACTACAAGTACTACTGTTGCCCTAGCACTAGGTGATGCGTTAGCAGTATGTTTATTGGAACGCCATCATTTTACTCCAGAAAACTTTGCTGTATTCCATCCAGGTGGTTCCTTAGGTCGCAAATTATTGTTGACTGTAGAAAATATCATGCATGGTGGCGAGGATAATCCAACAGTATTTAAAGGGGCTACCGTTCGTGATGCACTCTTTGTAATGACAGAAAAAGGGTTAGGTGCTACAAATGTAATTGATGAAGAAGGACATTTGTTAGGTCTAGTGACTGATGGTGATGTTCGACGTGGACTTGATTCTGGTAGCAATTTTTTAGAATGGCCCGTAGAGGATATGATGACGTCTATGCCGCGTACGATTACCAAGGATAAATTGGCCGCAGAAGCGCTTCATTTAATGGAGAAAAATCAACCTCGCCCTATCACCGTATTACCAGTGGTTGATACTAATAATGTATGTCTTGGCATTGTTCACATTACCGATTTATTGCGTAGAGGCATTGTATAATGAATATTCAATGGATTGTTCTCGATGTTGATGGAGTTTTATCAGATGGCACTCTAATTTATACATCGACTGGAGAAGAGCTCAAAGCCTTTTCTGTAAAAGATGGTTTAGGCTTGACTGCGGCTCGTAAATCAGGGATAAAGTTAGCAATTATTACGGCTCGCGTATCTCCGATGGTAGAGCGTCGTGCAAAGGAATTGCACTTTGATGAACTTCTTATGGGGCATGCTAATAAAACTGAAGCATTAAGAGCTCTTTGTAAAAAACATCAAATCGACTTAGCTTCGGTTGCTTACATGGGGGATGATCTTAATGATTTAGGAGCTCTTCAACTCGTAGGTTTGCCGATGGCACCAAACAATGCGGTATTAGAGGTTAAATCATTAGCTAAATTTATTTCTAACGCAAATGGTGGTCATGGTGCCGTTAGAGAGGCTGTAGAATATATCTTGAAGAATCAAGGTTTATGGGATTCTGTTGTTGCAGATTATGCGCGAGAGGCCCATGCTCATGGACAATAAAGGAGGTGGGCAGAATGAATAACGAATGGCAATACCATTTAGTTAAAGGCATTAGTTGGCTTGTTTGTCGACTACCATACAAGCTCATTTTGCTCATAGGCGCTTGTTTAGGTCCTGTATATGGGCTAATAGCGAAGAAGCAAAAGCTTAGAGGCATAAATAATATTAAAATTGGCATGAACATGAATGATCAAGAGGCGGAACAATTAATTAATAAGTTGTTCAAGAATCTCGGTCGCAGTGTTATGGAAGTATTGTACATGCCAAACCTGACGAAATCCTTTATCAATAAACATATAGAGATGCGTGGTGTTGAACATTTAGAAAAGGCCATTGCTGAAGATAAGGGGGTTATCGTTCTTACTGGTCATGTAGGCAACTGGGAATGGATGGGAGCTGCTATGGCGGCTCATGGATACCCTTCCACTACAATTGTTAAGAAACAACCTAATGCTCAATTCACACGCCTTATGAATGAATATCGTGAGATGGTGGGGCTTGACGTATTTGCTAGTGGTGGTAACGAAATCGTTTCTGCTGCTAAGGCTTTAAAAAAGAAAAAACTTCTTGGATTCTTAGCTGACCAAGATGGATATATAAATGGTTTACCAGTTCCGTTTTTGGGACAAGATTCATCAGCTGTTATGGGACCAGCCACATTTGCAAAGAAATTTGGCTCCCCTGTAGTACCTATTTTTGCATCTCGTAAGCCTGAAGGAGGACATATCGTTCATATCTTGCCGGCATTACATTATGAGGAAACTGGCGATGAAGATGTTGATATGTATCGTCTAACTGAAGCCTGTGTACGTGTTACAGAAGACTTTATTCGTGAACATCCAGATGAGTGGCTTTGGTTCCAGCATCGTTGGATGACTAAGATGGATCAAATTATTGATTACGATAAGAAGATAGCTATACGGGAGAGAGCACATGAAAAACAATAAAAAGTTAATTGCCATTGTGGTCGCTATAGTATTAGCTCTAATCGGTCTTATTGTATTTATTATGAAAGACTCTAATGAGGCTACTTCCACTCAAAATCAAAGTGGACAACTCGTTAATTTCCAAGGTGCGGACTTGCAAGAGGAAAAGGATGGCAAGCTAGTATGGGCATTATCGGCTGAGAAGATTGAATATGACCCGCGTACAAAAGCTATCGTTCTGACCAATTTGAAAGGTCTGTTCTATCAAGATGATGTGACTACTACGATTACAGCTCCTCATGCTGTACTGACGGGGGATCGAAACTCTCTTGATATTGATCAAGGCGTTACTGCTACTAATACGGAGGGTGCAGAATTTAAAACTGAGGCCCTTCATTTTGATAACAAAACGAAAACATTGACATCTAAAACGGCTTTCACTTATAACAGCAAGGATGTAACCCTTACAGGTGACAAACTTGAGGGCAATATGTCCTTAAAAATTATTAAAGCCATTGGACATGCGAAATTAACAAAGAAGTAATTGAGAGGAAATATGATGAATAAGAAAAAACAGATTGGTATGGCTATATTAGCTGTACTCATGACCGCATCTGTTACAGTTTGGGCTGCAAATGATCCGTTGACTATCAGCGCTGATACATTGTCTTATGATGGCAATTCAGGTCGTGCAGATGCAACAGGTAATGTTGTTATTACCCAAGCGGATAAAACTATGACTGGTGCCAAGGGTTGGTACAATACAAAAACTCAAGAAGCAAATCTTGATGGTGGTGTATCTATGATTGGTTCTGATATGGCCATGTCTGCTCAAACGGTTCACAGTTACAATAATAATAAATTCACTGCTAATGGTAGCGTTCATTTACAACGTGCTGATCGCCAAATCTTTGGCGACAGTGTTGAGTATAGTACTGACTCTGAATACGGTCTTGTTACAGGCAATGCCCGTTTGATTGCTGAAGGGACAACCTTAACCGGTGATAAGGTAGAAGGATGGATGAAGGAAGTTCGTGCTGTAGCGCAAGGTAATGTTACCTTCTCTAATCCTGAACGAAACGTGTCTGGTTCTGCTGACCGAGCTACATATACACAAACGCCAAACCAAAATGATGGAGTGGTACTCTTATCGGGTTCTGCGCATGCCGTTCAAAATGGTAATGTACTGAATGCACCGGAACTGAAAATTCGTTTAGCTGATGATTCTGCTGAAACATTAGGTGGACGTAGTACACTCGTCATTGTTCCGAATAAATAAGGATAATATATGTATATAGAAACCAAAAACTTAGTTAAAACCTTTAGCGGACGCAATGTGGTAGATGGTGTAAGTCTACGCGTTGATAAAGGCCAAGTTGTAGGTCTATTAGGGCCTAATGGGGCCGGTAAAACTACGTCATTTTATATGATTGTAGGCATTGAAAGACCTAGTTCTGGTATCATTACCGTTGATGGCAAGGATATAACAAATATTCCTATGTATAAGCGGGCGGCTGAAGGGATTGGATACTTACCGCAAGAGGCATCAATCTTTCGTTCCATGTCTGTAGAGGACAATATTCGTGCCATGCTACAGATTACGGCAAAAAAATCTGATGAGATTGAAGCTATCGTGGAATCATTGATTGAAGAATTTCATATTGGACATGTCCGTGACCGTATGGGGCTGCAATTATCTGGTGGTGAACGACGCCGTGTAGAAATTGCGCGTTGCCTCGCCTTAGAACCTAATTTCATCCTTCTTGATGAACCTTTTGCAGGTGTCGATCCAATTGCGGTTGCTGATATTCAGCAAATTATCTTACACGTTAAGAACCGAGGTATTGGTATCTTGATTACAGACCATAATGTTCGCGAAACATTGGGGATTGTAGATAAGGCCTATATTTTGAGTAATGGTAAAATCCTCCTAGAGTGTACCCCTGATGAAATTGCGAATGATCCAATCGCTCGTGAACATTATTTAGGGGATAACTTTAAATTATAGGAGGGGCTATGCGATTATTAGATAAATATATTTTAAAAGCTTTTGTAGGCCCATTCCTATTTGGGGTTTTTGCTTTTACTAGTATTTTTATTGGTACAGGCACATTGTTTAGGATTGCTCAATATATTACTGAATATGGAGCACCATTGTTGCTTGTTATGCAAGCATTTGTCTTGGCTTTACCAAGTATTGTTATTTTAACATTCCCAATGTCAGTACTATTGGCTTCTCTTATGACTTTTAGTCGTTTGAGTAGCACTAGTGAAATCGTTGTTATGCGTGCTGGAGGTCTAAGCTTTTTACGCTTGGCCATGCCTGTATATATTATTGCCCTCATCATTTCCATTGGGGCAGTAGCATTTAATGAATTTGTTGTACCTCGTACAAATCATATGTATCAAACGATTGTGCGCGAACAAATTATGAAAAATGCATCACCTCAAACACAAAATCATATTGTGTTAAAAACGATGAATGGTGATGAGCTAGGCACATTGATGTATGCTAAGAGCTATGATGCTGAAACCAAACAGTTGTCCATGATTACGGTTCAACAATTTGGGGAGGGCGGCAAGTTACAACAAGTTGAAAATGCTGATACAGCTATCTGGAATGGTCAATATTGGGTGATGCAGAATGGTATCATCTATGATTTATCAGCTGGTAATGGTGTTGAACGTACCATGAAATTTAAGGAGCAATCATTGCCGATTAAGTCTGCCCCAAAAGATATTCAACAAGATCAACGTAAGCCTGAGGAATTGACGATTAAGGAGTTACGTCACCAAATCAGAGCTTATAAGGCTGCTTATACTAATGCTAATAAACTTGAAATGGAAATGTACCAACGCTTTACAATTCCGTTGGCAAGTTTTGTATTTGCTCTCGTAGGTGCACCTTTAGGCCTTCAAAAGCAACGCTCTAGCTCATCTATCGGCTTTGGTATTAGTATTCTCATCATCTTTATTTATTATGGGGTGATGACCTTTGCTGGTGCTTTAGGGAAAGGTGGAGCATTGCCAACCTTATTGGCTGCATTAATACCGGATACATTAGGTATTATTGCAGGGCTGTATTTGAATTGGCGTGTATCGAAATAACAGATTGTATTCTTAGGAGAAAGGAGGGACATGATGTTAGTAGGTGTTAAAATCTTAATAATTATCGCTCTTATGGGTGGTCTCATTGCTTACATGGGGGATAAGCTAGGCACTAAAATTGGTAAACGTCGTATGTCCCTCTTTGGATTACGACCTAAGCACACATCTATTATAGTTACTATTGTGACAGGCCTTTTAGTTGCAGCAGCTACGGTTGGGGTATTAACCTTTACGTCTCAAAGTGTGCGAACCGCATTGTTCGGTATGGATCAGTTGCGAGCTGATATGAAGCAGCTGAATAATGAGGTTGCTGCAAAGACGCAAGAACTGATTCGTGGGCAGGCTTTGTTAGAACAAAATAAACAAGAGCTTGAAGAACGGATGGCTGAGATTGAACAAATTCGCCGTGAAGTAGAGGCTACAAAAGCTGAATTGGCGAGTGCACAAGCTGCTAAAGACGCAACAGAAGCCGAATTGGCATCTTTACAAGCCTCTTATGCAGAGGTGTCTCAAAAGGTAGCTGAGCTTGAAGCAACACGTGCTAAGATGGAAGCGCATATTAAGAATCTACAAAATACACAAGAACAATTGCAGAATGGCATCATTCATTTACGGGAAGGAACCATTCTCTTCCAAGTAGATCAGCTATTAGCACAAGCTGTTGTACGACCTGGTTTAAGTGAAGAAGATAGTAATAATGCTATTAAACATATTATCGATGATACAAATAAACTTGTTTTACGTCGCTTAGGTATAGAAGATAATGGTCAATCCGTTGTGTATGTAGATCGACAAAATGTTGAGGTAGCTACTCAAAAGTTAATCAATTCCAAGACTCCTATGGTGGTTCAAGTTGTGGCAGCCGGAAATATTATTTCAGGTGAACCTGCAGTTGCAGTTATTCAAGTATATCCACAACAATTTATCTATAAAAATGGAGAGGTAATTCACTCTACGGTAATTGATGGGGGTACTAATGCTCAATCGTCTATGCTTCAATTCTTGAAACAAGTAAATGAGCGTGCTAAGGCAAAGGGGATTATTCCTGATTCCTTATCAGGTGATATTGGAACGATACCTGGTGATGATTTGTTTACAGCTATTAAAAGAATAAGTACTATGCGTGGCAAGGTTCATGTGGAAGCTTATACTGATGGAGATACATATTCATCTGGTCCTGTTCACCTCAAGTTGCGTATTACTCAAATGCCAGATTTTAATGATAAGGCAAAAATGCAAACTAATTAATATAATGAAGGTATGCTGTTTTCATACATTATAAAAGAAGGTCTTATGTAATTTTCAACATAAGACCTTCTTTTTATGTTAAAATATAACTACTGTACTTACAAAGGGGATAATCAAATGACTGAAAATACATATATTTTAGCAGTGGATCCAGGAAATGAGAAAACTGGCGTAGCTATACTCTCACCTTCCGGTGAGATGATATGCCGTAAAATTATTTCTTCAAATACTTTCAATAAAGATATTGAGCGTATTTTAACTGAATATTATGGTATTGTTCATATTGTTTGTGGAAATGGTACAAATCATAAACACTTGTATCCTTCTCTTCAACAAATTGGACGTAATCATAAAATTACAACTAGTTTAATCGACGAATCTCATAGTACAGACGAGGCTAGTAAATTATA
>OKEO01000228.1_pt1 | contig 8121 bp, 6 predicted proteins | sample 1611131 | NCBI WGS metagenome assembly OKEO01 (sample SAMN04436713, study PRJEB24849) | human gut metagenome | biome: human gut; feature: NICU; material: stool | host: Homo sapiens | place: USA: Saint Louis, MO | collected 2010-08-30
GATTCGCCCACCAGGCCGAAAATGGGCCCCTGGCGGATGCGAAAGCTGACGCCGTCCACCGCCCGTAGCTGCCCGGTTTGCTGGCCAAACAGCCCCTCGCGCAGCGGAAAGTGCTTTTTTAATCCTTCGACTTCAATGACATATTCATGGCTTTCAGTGTTCATGCAACCGGCCCCGCGGATAGGGTGTGAAAGCAGGCGGCCTGCCGCGTTGTTCCCAATAACGGAGGGAGACTCTGGCGGCAGACTGCGCTGGCCCGCTGGCAGCGGTCGGCAAAGGCGCAGCCGGCCGGCAGGGCGGCCAGATCCGGCACCTGGCCGGGAATTGAGTACAGGCGACGGCGTCGTTCGCCGGGCACCGGACGCGAGGCGATCAGCCCCTGAGTATATGGATGCTGCGGGTGGCGTAAGATCTCGGCCGTCGGGCCAGACTCGACCACCCGGCCGGCGTACATCACCACCACCTGTTCCGCCATTTGCGCAATCACGCCCAAATCGTGGGTGATCAGCAGCATCGCCATCCGCCTGGACTGCGCCCGATCGCGCAGCAGGCGCAGGATTTGCGCCTGAACGGTGACATCCAGCGCGGTGGTGGGTTCATCGGCGATCAGCAGCTTCGGTTGGCAGCTCAGCGCCATGGCAATCATCACGCGCTGTAGCATCCCGCCGGAGAGCTGGTGCGGGTAGCTGTTCATCAGGCTATCCGCGCGCGCCAGCCCCACTTCGCTTATCAAACGGGTGGCGTGGAGCCAGGCGGCTTTGGGCGTTTCGCCACGGTGGCGAATGAGCGGCTCGCACAGCTGCTCGCCGATGGTCAGCACCGGGTTCAGCGCGGTCATCGGTTCCTGAAAGATCATCGCCAGCTGGTTGCCGCGCAGGTCGGCCATAGGGTTGGCTTTCAGACGCAGCAGGTCCTGCCCGTCAAAGAGGATTTCGCCGCTATCAATACGCGCGGCCTGGGGCGGCAGTAGGCCCATTAAGGCCATGGCGGTGACGCGTTTTCCACAGCCGGATTCGCCGACGATCCCAACGGTCTGGCCGGCATGAATAGCGAACGACACCTCCTGTACCGCCCGCACACGCTGTTTTTCAGCGGCGAAGGAGACCGAGAGTTGTCGGAAAGTGATTAACGGGGCGCTCATTTCAGCCTCTGTTTCATTTTCGGATCCATCGCATCGCGCAGGCCGTCGCCCAGCACGTTAATGGCAATCACGGTGATAAAAATGGCGATACCCGGCGGCATCCATAGCCACGGACGACGCTGGAAATCGATCAGGCTGTTGGCGGCGTCCATCATATTGCCCCAGGAGGGCGTGGGGGGAACCACCCCCAGTCCAAGGTAGCTGAGCGCCGATTCGCTCAGAATGGCATTTGCCACCGCCATGGTGGCCATAACCACCAGAATCGGAATGGTATTGGGCAGCAGATGGCCAAACAGGCGACGGCGCGCGGAGAGGCCCAGCACCCGGGTTGCCAGCATGAAATCACGTTCGCGCAGCGACAGGCATTGACCCCGCACCAGCCGCGCCAGCTTTGGCCACTCCAGCAGGCTGAGCATCACCACGACCATATAGATCCGGGCATCCGGGGAAAAATCGAGTTCGGATAACATCGCGCCAGCGACGATCAGCAGCGGCAGGCCGGGAATCGTCATGACCAGGTCCGCCAGACGCATGATCAGCTTATCGGTCAGGCCGCCGGCATAGCCGGAGACGGCGCCGAGCAGGTAGCCCAGCGCCACCGCCAGCAGCATGGTGAGCAGGCCAATAATCAACGAAATACGTACGGCCATCAGCAGGCGGGTGTAGACATCGCGGCCGAGAAAGTCGGTGCCCAGCCAGTGCTCAGCGCCGGGCGGCTTGTTAATCATCAGGACATCGGTGGCATCATCTTTCCACGGCGACCACAGCGGCCCCAGCACGCACCAGGCGGCCATCACCGCCAGCAGCAGCAGGCAAAACATGGCCAGCCGGTTGCGTTTAAGCGACCGCCAGGCCTGGCGCCACGGTGACGGGGTGATCATAGCGAGCGCCGGAATCTCCGCCTTGCGCAGGCGACGTGGCGTTGAAAACAGAGTGCTAAACATGATTATGACCTCAGCCGAATTCGCGGGTCGGCCCACGCGTAGAGAACATCGGCTATCAGGTTGCCCAGAATGGTGAGCACCGCCAGAAACAGGGTAAATCCCATCAGTACCGGATAATCGCGGGCGGCCAGCGAGTCGATATGAATATGCCCGGCCCCGGGCCAGTTAAAGACCTTTTCCGTGATGATGGCGCCGGAAAAGAGTCCCGGTAACTCGAAGCCGAGCAGCGTGATAATGGGCAGCAGCGCATTGCGCAGCGCGTGTTTGAAGATCACCGTCCGTTCATGCAGCCCTTTGGCGCGGGCGGTACGAATAAAATCCATTCTGACCACGTCAAGCATACTGGCGCGGAAGTAGCGCGTCAGGCTGCCGGCCTGCAGCATCACCAGCGCCAGAACCGGCAGCACCAGGTGCGCGGCCACCTGCAGGATATAGCCCCAGCCGCGGTCATCGCTGCCGGTGTTGGTCATTCCGCCAACCGGCAGCCAGTGCAGATCCACGGCGAACCACTTAATCAGCAGCAGACAGAGGAAAAAGGTTGGAAAGGACATCGCGGCAAAGACCGCCACGCTCACCAGGTGGTCAAACAGCGAGTTTGGCTTCATGGCGGAGACGATACCCACCGTCAGGCCGATGCCCCAGTAAAAAACCAGCGCAATGCTTGCCAGCAGGAACGAGTTCCAGATGTACTGGTTTAGCAGCTGGCTGACCGGAATCTGGTACTGCAGCGAGAAACCGAGATCGCCTCGCAGCAGCTGGCCGAGCCAGTGCAGATAGCGGGTCAACAGCGGTTGGTCGAGGCCATAGATGGCTTTGAGTTCGGCGGCGCGAGCGGCAGTGAGGGTAATATTACCGTCGATAAAGTCGCCGGGCGGTTTGGCAAACAGCATAAAAATAATCAATGAGGCCAGTAGCAGCATCGGCAGCGTTTGCAGCAGCCGTCTCAGGATAAAATATCTCATAACATTCTCACATCAGCCGCCGGGTTATTCCGGCGGCTGTGATGGTTACCTGGCGATTTTCACATCCGGCAGGCTGCCGGTCAGGCCGTTATAAATATCCGGTTTAAAACCGGATACCCTGGCGCTGCTGGCCGAGAGAATCTGGCGGTAGCCGAGAAGAATGACCGGCGGGTCTTCCGCCAGCACCTGATACAGCTGGTGGTAAATCGGCTTACGTTTTTCGACGTCGAGCACGGCGTTGCCCGCGTTAATCAGCTTATCGACCTGTGGATTGTTATAGCCTGACTCTTTGGCTTCAGTGCTGTAGAAATCCCATACGCCATCGTGCGGATCGTTGAGCGTGCTGGTGCTAAAGGAGGCCAGGTCATAGTTGCCCGCTTTACGCTGGGCCATCAGGGCGTTGAAGTCGACCACCTGCGGCTTGAGCACGACACCGATCTGCTGCCAGTTCTCTTTGGCAATCGGGATCAGCGCATCGTTGAGCACCTTCTTACTGACCAGCAGCGTCAGCTCCAGACGCTGGCCGTCTTTCACGCGGATGCCGTCCGGACCCGGTTTCCAGCCCGCTTCATCGAGCAGTTTTTTCGCCTGCGCCGGATCGTAGTGATACGGGTTGACCCCCTGCGGATTGTAGGCCCAGGAGATAGGGGCGATCGGTTCAACGGCCCCCTTGCCATAGCACTGGTACACCACATCGATCAGCTTCTGGCGGTCGAGGCCGTAAATCAGCGCCTGACGAACTTTGACCTCCTTCAGCGCCGGACGACGGACGTTAAACTCCACCTGGCTGTAATCGCTGGAGCCGTAGAGGTTGATATTGGCGAAGCCGAGCATTCTCAGCTGTTCGATATCGTCCGGGCGCGAGGTAAAGGCGTCGTAGTCGGTTTCGCCGGTCTGGAACAGCTGGAAGTTGGTCGACGGATTGGTCACGCGGTAGATAAAGCGCGGCGTCGGCGGTGTGCCGCGGTAGAAGTGGCTGTTAGCGTGGAAACGAATCTCCTGGCCCGGAATATATTTGTCATAGACGTAAGGACCGTTGCCCAGCGGTTTTCCGTGCAGGGTGCGGAGATAGTCGAGGTTGCCGCGCTGATACTCTTTGCCGTACCAGGCTTTCGACAGCACCGGCCCTCCGATCCGCGAAAGGGTGGTGGCCCCGGGCTGCGTCGTCGTGACCTGCAGGGTCAGCGGGTCGATGACCTTCAGGCCGCTGACGCTGTCGGCTTTCCCGGCTTTATACTCGGCGCCGCCGGCAATGTTGGCGAGGGTAATATCGGTATCGCCGTCATACTTCGGATCCAGCAGCACGGTCAGAGTAAAGGCGACATCTTCCGCGGTGAGCGGCGAGCCGTCGCTGAAGGTCAGATTCGGCCGCAGCTTGATGGTATACACTTTGTTGTCGGCGCTCACTTGCCAGCTTTCGGCCAGGCCAGGGACCAGGTTGCCGTGGCTGTCCCAGTCAATCAGGCGTGAAAAGATGACGTTGGTGACGTTTTCGTCCCAGCCATTAACGAAGAAGTAGGGGTTAAAGATCCCCTGCGGCTCGGAAATCCCGGCGACGACGGTGTCTTTACGCAGTTTGGCTGCCGCCGGGATCTGGCTGGCATCGGTGGCCGGCGTGATGCCTTCCTGCAAAATATCGTCCGCGCTGGCCACAGAAGAAAATGCCAGCGTGCCGCCGATTAACGCGATTCCAAGAGCGTGTGAAAATCGCGTCCGTTTAGTTTTTAATCCGTGCAGTAATCTGGACAAAAGTGCTCCCTCATCAAATGATTGCGCTGAAATTTACAATTCATGACGAAAGATAAGAGGCGCACCACGGCCTGTCTAACAACGAAAAAATATGATTTATAGCGAATCAGCATTAGCAATAATCTGGCAATAAAATGCCAGATTTTGATTAAGACGTAGAATTTTCCACCGACAGGTCCGTAGCGAGAGTCAGACGGTCCGCGACCCAGCCGTGCTGACCCAGCGCGCGCTCATCTAGCGGCCGGGGCAGCCGGATGCGCAGTTGCCCGATGACCCGCCCCTGAATCTGCTCGCAGTTGCCGTACAGCAGGCGTGCCCCGTCGCCGAGCAAAGCAGCGATATGGTGTAAATCCGGTTCACCGCCGCTGCTGCCGTCGAAGTGCAGGGTGACCAGCTGCGAGCCGTCCACCGACGACAGGTTCTCGCCGGGACGACCGTGATGCAGCGTACTGGTCATGCTGCGCGTCACCTCGTGCTGCGGGTTGCCAAACACTCGCCACACCTCGCCCTGTTCGATAATGTGCCCGCGCTCCAGCACCGCCACCCGATCGCAGAGCGTGCGGATAACCTCCATTTCATGGGTAATGAGGATAATCGTCAGACCCAGGCGCTGGTTAATCTCTTTCAACAGCTTAAGCACAGAGAGGGTGTTTTCCGGATCGAGCGCCGAGGTTGCCTCGTCGCAAAGCAGAATTTCCGGCTGGGTCACCAGCGCACGAGCGATCCCGGTGCGCTGCTTTTGCCCGCCGGAGAGCTTTGCCGGCCAGCTATCGCGCAGGGCGCCGAGGCCGACCAGTTCCAGCATCTCATCGACCCGACGCTGTCTTTCGGCCCGCGGGACGCCGGCCATCTTGAGCGGCAGCTCGACGTTTTGCGCCACCGTTTTGGTCGACATCAGGTTGAAGTGTTGAAAGATCATCGCCACCCGGCGGCGCAGGTCGCGCATCTGACTGCGTGAATAGCGCAATGTCTGTTCACCGTGAATGGTGATTTCGCCGCTGTCGGCGTTTTCCAGGCGATTAAACAGGCGCAGCAGCGTCGATTTCCCGGCGCCGCTGCGGCCGATAATGCCAAAAATCTCGCCCTGATAGAGCGTCAGGTCAATATTCTGCAGCGCCTGAACACCGTTAGGGTAGGCTTTGCTTATTCCGCTTAACTGGATATGCGGTACGGCATGAGGATCGTGAGTCACGGTAGTTTGCTCCATCAACCTTGAAAAACCGGCAGCATCAGCGCTGCCGGATACGCTCCGGCGATCAGAAGCCCGGGACGATTTTGCCTTTGTAGCGGGTCAGGATAAAATTGCGCACCGCGTCGGAGTGCAGCGCTTTCGCCAGCTTCTGGATCCCCGGATCGTTGAGGTTATCGGGACGGGCCACCAGATACTCGACGTACAGATCGCTGCCTTTTTCCACAAGCAGGGCTTTATCGGTATCGATCCCTGCTTCCAGCGCATAGTTGGCGAAAATAAACGCCAGATCGACCTGATTCACCGCCCGTGCCAGCATGGCGCCTTCCAGCTCGCGAATTTTAAAATGGTGCGGGTTGGCGACAATATCCCGGGTCGCCGATTGCGGATCCTTCGGATTTTTCAGGGTCAGCAGGCCGGCATCGCTTAACATGACCAGCGCCCGCCCGGTGTTGACCGGATCATTCGGCACCGCGATGGTTGCGCCATCCGGGAGCGCTTTGATGTCGTGGTATTTGCTGGAGTAGGCGCCAAACGGTTCAATATGGACGCCTACCACCGGCACCAGATGGGTATGTCGCGTCTGGTTGTAGTTCTCGAGGAACGGACGGTACTGATAGTAGTTGGCGTCGAGGTTTTTCTCCGCCAGCTGTTGGTTGGGCTGAATAAAGTCGTTAAAGACTTTGATTTTCAAATCAACGCCCTGTTTGGCCAGCTCCGGCTTTACAAACTCAAGGATTTCCGCGTGCGGTACCGGCGTGGCGCCGACGGTCAGCGTCTCGTTGGCGGCGACAGAGGCGGAGAAGAGGGTCAGCAGCCCGGCAGCGATAAGGGTTTTTTTCACGATGTTGTTCATGGTTTTTTCCTGGAAAAGTAGCGTGTCTTTGTTATTTACGGCTCATGTACCGCACGAGGCGGTCGCCGCTCATCTGTAAAATCTGCACCAGGGCAATCAGCAGCAGGACGGTGACCACCATCACGTCGGTCTGAAAGCGCTGGTAGCCAAAACGAATCGCCAGATCGCCGAGCCCGCCGCCGCCGATAACCCCGGCCATAGAGGTGTAATCCACCAGCAAAATCGCGGTAACGGTGACGGCGGCAAGCAGTCCGCCGCGTGATTCGGGCAGCAGGGTGTGCCAGATCAGCTGCGCGGTATTGCCGCCCATTGACCAGCTGGCCTCCACCAGACCGTGATCCACCTCGCGCAAAGCGCTTTCCACCAGCCGGGCGAAGAAAGGCGCGCAGCCCGCCACCAGCGGCGGAATGGTGCCCTGTACGCCCAGGGAGGTGCCGGTAATTAAGGTGGTGACCGGGATCATGACGATCAGCAAAATAATGAACGGCAGCGAACGCAGGACGTTGACGCAAAGCGACAGCAGGCGATACAGCCGCGGGGCGTGCAGCAGCTGCGGCTGGCCGGTGAGGTAGAGGACAATCCCCAACGGCAGGCCGAACAGTACGGTAAAGCCCAGCGACCAGCCCAGCATGATTAACGTGTCGATGCCCGCCTGGGTCACATCGCTCCAGTCGATATCGGCAAAAAACTCCAGCACGGGGGCCACCTTAGTTCCAGTCGTGACGCTGTGGGCGAATGCCGTTTAATACACAGTTGCCGAGCAGCTGATATTTCCAGCGTACCGGGTCGTGCAGGGTGTGAACGCGCGCATTGCGCCAGTGGCGATCGAAGTTATGGCGGTTGCCGGTCGCCCGGGTGCCGCTGAGTTCAAACAGGCGGCTGGCGGCGTCAAGGGCGACCTCGGTGGTGAACACTTTGGCGCGGGCAACGGCGATGGAAGCCTGCGCCACATGCTCTTCGCTGAGATCATGTTTAAACCGGTCGAGAACCTTGCCTGCCTGCTCCAGCAGCGCCTCAGCGGCGGCCAGTCGGCTATCAATCTGTCCGATATGGTAGATGGTGAGCGGATCGTCGCTGGCCCGTTCGACGCCGGCATCAATCCACGGTCGGGCGAACTGGCGAACAAAGGTGACCGTGTCGTTGAGGGCCGCGCGGGCGATCCCGGCATCAATCGCGGCGGTGGTGAGCTGCGCGAAGGGGCCGGCGAGCGTCGGCGTGGCATAAGATTTCCACGTCGGGAAAAGATGGAACGGCGCGACCGCCAGATTCTCCGCCAGGAC
>OKEO01000233.1_pt1 | contig 8044 bp, 6 predicted proteins | sample 1611131 | NCBI WGS metagenome assembly OKEO01 (sample SAMN04436713, study PRJEB24849) | human gut metagenome | biome: human gut; feature: NICU; material: stool | host: Homo sapiens | place: USA: Saint Louis, MO | collected 2010-08-30
CACAGAGCAATGACGGTAAACCGGCCGCTAACACCCAGCATCAGCCACGGCAGTTCGGGCTGATTCAGCGCTTTACCCGCATCGACCAACCATCCGCCGCCGGCGTAGCCAAACGCGCCGCCGAAGGCCAGCCCCAGCCGGCTGAAGCCCATATAGCTGCCGCGCGCCCGGGCATCGGCTAAAGAGGCTCCCAGGGTTTCCCGCGCCGGTTCCGCAACGATCGATCCAATATAGAAGATACAAATCAGGGTAAACAGCTGCTGTAAATTGCTGGTCAAGCCAATAGGCAACATGGCGAGGGTCATCACCAGTAACCCGGCCATCAGCCGATGCTCCAGGCGAAATCGCTGTTCGCTCCAGCGGGCAATGGGATAGAGCAGGGTTAACGATATAGCGGCTTCAATGGCATACATCCATTTTACCGCGGTCGGTGAACCGGCGATGTCGTTAACCATAATGGGCAGCATGAGCATCACCTGGACGGCCAGCATATAGTAGCCGGTGAGCGTCAGAACGTAGGTGACAAAGCGCTTGTCGCGCAGCACCCGGCCCAGGCCTTCCCGCACCGGTGTTTTCACGGTGGAAAGCTTCCACGCCGGGAGATACCAGGCGTTGAACGCGGCGCAGGCGACAAACAACGCCGCGCCCACGCTGCAGACCAGGCGGAAGTCGTATTGCAGCAGCCAGCTGCCGAGCAGGGCGCCAATCACCGCCCCGGCGCTGTCCTGCATCATCAGAATCGAAAAGAATCGCCCGCGCTGATGCGGACGCACCAGCTTGACCACCAGCGCGGCGCGCGGTGGATCGAACAGGGTGCCGCCGAGCCCGGAGAGAATGCAGGAGAGCCACAGAACCCACGGTTCATGGGCCACGGCCATCGCCGCGAAACCGCCCGCGCGCATGAGCATGCCGGTGACGATCATCGGCTTGGCGCCAAAGCGATCGGCGACCGCGCCGCCAAAAATGCCTAATCCTTGCTGTACCAGCTGGCGCAGGCCGAGCGCAATCCCGACCATCAGCGCCGCCCAGCCCATCTGGTCAACAAAGCGAATAGAAATTAGCGGGAAGACGACAAAAAAGCCCAGAACCACCAGCATGTTGTCGACCAACAGGAAATATTTACCCAGGCTCCTTGCCTGCGATACGCGGGACATTTCCCCTCCAGGGAAAATAAAGAGTTACCCGGATAGTGTGCGGGGAAGATGCTGACTTTCCCAGCATCATTGCGACAATATTTTTTTATCAAAAAGCAAGATCGATAGAGTCTATTCATCGAAAAAGGGAGATGGTGCAGAAAATGGTATGTTGCTGTTTTCACACAACCGTTCAGGACAGGTATAGTGAAAGGAGCAGGGTAATCAGTCAGGGGAACAGGAGAAGGGAATGTTTGGCTATCGCAGTAACGTACCTAAGGTGCGTTTGACGACGGACAGGCTGGTGGTGCGGCTGGTATACGATCGTGACGCCTGGCGTCTGGCCGATTATTACGCGGAGAATAAAGGGTTCTTAAAACCCTGGGAGCCAGTGCGCGATGACAGCCACTGCTACCCCTCTGGCTGGCAGGCGCGTTTATCGATGATTTCCGAGTTTCATAAACAGGGCTCGGCATTCTATTTTGCGCTGCTCGATCCGGAAGAGAAAGAGATTATCGGCGTGGCAAATTTTTCCAATGTGGTTCGCGGGTCGTTTCATGCCTGCTACCTCGGCTATTCCATTGGCGAGAAGTGGCAAGGCCAGGGGCTGATGTTTGAGGCCCTGACCGCGGCGATTCGCTATATGCAGCGCACGCAGCATATCCATCGCATCATGGCCAACTACATGCCGCATAATCAACGTAGCGGCGATTTACTGGCTCGTCTTGGCTTTGAAAAAGAGGGGTACGCCAAAAATTATCTGCTGATTGACGGGCAGTGGCGTGACCATGTACTGACGGCGTTGACGACACCGGACTGGACTCCGGGTCGCTGAGGAGAGAGCATGAAATATCAGTTAACCGCACACGAAGCGCGCGTCATCGGGTGTCTGCTGGAAAAACAGGTAACCACGCCTGAGCAGTATCCGCTGTCGGTCAATGCGGTGGTGACCGCCTGCAATCAGAAAACCAATCGTGAGCCGGTGATGTCGCTGAGCGAAAGTGATATTCAGGATCTGCTGGATGCCCTGGTCAAACGCCATTACCTGCGTACGGTCAGCGGTTTCGGCAATCGGGTGACCAAATATGAACAGCGCTTTTGTAATTCCGAGTTTGGCGATCTGAAACTGTCTCCGGCGGAAGTGGCGATCGTGACGACGCTGCTGCTGCGCGGCGCGCAGACGCCGGGCGAGTTGCGCAGCCGAGCGCAGCGAATGTATGACTTTAGCGATATGGCGGAAGTGGAGAGCGTGCTGGAAACGCTGGCAACCCGGGATGACGGACCTTTCGTCGCTCGTCTGCCGCGCGCGCCAGGGAAACGAGAATCCCGCTATATGCATCTGTTCTGCGATGATATGGACTCGCTTATTACCGCCGTCGAGGCCGTCTCGCCGCCGGCCGATGATCTTCTCGCGCGGGTTGAGGCGCTGGAAGGCGAAGTCGCGGAACTGAAAGAGCGGCTGGCCTCGCTGCTGGCTCACCTGGGAGATTAATCGTGACCGCGAAATTACGCATTGGCGTGGTGGGGTTAGGGGGCATCGCGCAGAAGGCCTGGCTGCCGGTGCTGGGCGCCGCAGATGGTTGGACGCTGCAGGCGGCCTGGTCGCCGGGTAAAGAGAAAGCGCTACGCATCTGCGACGCCTGGCGCATTCCTTATGCCGACTCGCTGGAGCAGCTGGCGGCGCAGTGTGACGCGGTCTTTGTGCATACTTCAACGGCTTCGCATTTTGAGGTGGTGAGCCGCCTGTTGCATGCCGGGGTGCATGTGTGCGTGGATAAACCGCTGGCCGATAAGCTGAATGAGGCAGAGTCGCTGGTCGAACTGGCGGCGCGCCGCAAGCTCACGCTGATGGTCGGTTTTAACCGTCGCTTTGCGCCGCTGTATCGTGAACTCAAAACGCAGATGGGCGGCGCCGCATCGCTGCGTATGGATAAACATCGCAGCGACAGCGTCGGCCACGATCTGCGTTTTACGTTGCTGGATGATTATCTGCATGTGGTGGATACCGCGTTGTGGCTGGCGGGCGGTACCGCGCGCCTGAGCGGCGGCTCGCTGCACACCACGGCCCAGGGCGAAATGCTCTACGCTGAACACCACTTCAGCACGCCTCAACTGGAGGTCACCACCAGCATGCACCGGCGTGCCGGCAGTCAGCGGGAGTGGGTGCAGGCGGTGACTGACGGCGGACTGTACGCCGTCTGTGATATGCGTGAATGGCAGGAAGAGCGCGGTCTGGGGGTGATTATGCGCCCGGTTCCGGGCTGGCAAACCACGCTCGAGCAACGGGGTTTTGCCGGCTGCGCTCGCCACTTCATCGAATGCGTGCAAAATCAGACGGTTCCGGAAACTGCGGGTGAACAGGCGCTGCTGGCGCAACGGGTGGTCGAAAAACTCTGGCGCGAGGCAATGAGTGAATAATTGGTTGTAACATCTGGGAGTAGTAATTCATGACGAACCCGGTAGACTATCGCCACTTTCCAGCGCCCGCAATCGCGGGCGTTTTACTTCAGGGTTGTGGAATAACACGTTAATGAACCTTTTAAAATCACTGGCAGCAGTCAGTTCGATGACCATGTTTTCACGCGTTCTGGGGTTTGCGCGTGATGCTATCGTCGCCCGGATTTTTGGCGCAGGGATGGCGACGGATGCCTTTTTCGTCGCGTTTAAATTACCGAATTTGCTGCGCCGTATCTTCGCTGAAGGGGCGTTCTCTCAGGCATTTGTTCCCATTCTTGCCGAATATAAAAGCAAGCAGGGCGAAGATGCGACCCGCGTGTTTGTGGCCTATGTCTCTGGCCTGCTGACGCTGGTTCTGGCGGTCGTTACCGTTCTTGGAATGCTGGCGGCACCCTGGGTGATTACCGTGACCGCGCCCGGTTTTGCCGACAGCCCGGATAAATTTACCCTGACCCCCCAGCTGCTGCGCATCACCTTTCCTTATATTCTGCTGATTTCACTGGCGTCGCTAGCCGGGGCGATTCTCAACACCTGGAACCGTTTTTCCGTTCCCGCTTTCGCTCCGACGTTCCTCAACGTCAGTATGATTGGTTTTGCTCTGTTTGCCGCACCCTATTTCCATCCGCCCATGCTGGCGATGGCGTGGGCGGTCACCGTCGGCGGCGTGCTGCAGTTGGCCTATCAACTGCCGCATCTGAAAAAGATTGGCATGCTGGTTTTGCCGCGCATTAACCTGAAAGATGCCGGCGCAATGCGGGTGGTCAAACAGATGGGGCCGGCGATCCTTGGCGTCTCCGTCAGCCAGATTTCATTGATTATCAACACCATCTTTGCCTCGTTCCTGGTATCCGGTTCGGTGTCGTGGATGTATTACGCGGATCGCCTGATGGAGTTTCCGTCCGGGGTCCTTGGCGTGGCGCTGGGGACTATCCTGCTGCCATCGCTGTCAAAAAGCTTTGCCAGCGGTAATCATGATGAGTACTGCCGCCTGATGGACTGGGGGCTGCGCCTGTGCTTTCTGCTGGCGTTGCCAAGCGCCGTGGCGCTGGGGATCCTGGCGAAGCCGCTCACCGTGGCGCTGTTCCAGTACGGGAAATTCAGCGCGTTTGATGCGGCGATGACCCAACGCGCGCTGGTGGCTTACTCCGTCGGACTGATGGGACTGATTGTCGTTAAGGTACTGGCGCCGGGCTTTTATTCACGGCAGGACATTAAAACCCCGGTAAAAATCGCGATCGTTACGCTGATTATGACCCAGGTGATGAACCTGATCTTTATTGGCCCGCTGAAGCATGCCGGGCTGTCGCTCTCTATCGGCCTGGCGGCCTGTCTTAACGCCGGTCTGTTGTACTGGCAGCTGCGTAAGCAAAAGATCTTTACTCCGCAGCCGGGATGGTTCTCCTTCCTGCTGCGTCTGGTGGTTGCGGTGCTGGTGATGTCGGCGGCGCTGCTGGGTATGATGTATATCATGCCGGAGTGGTCGCAGGGCTCCATGCCGTTCCGTCTGCTGCGCCTGATGGCGGTTGTGGCGGTGGGCGTAGTGGCGTATTTTACCACCTTAATGGCGCTGGGCTTCCGGGTAAAAGAGTTTGCCCGACGTACGGCCTGAGGTCATTCGCCGGATTGAAAAAGACCCGTTCCGCATGGCGGAGCGGGTCTTTTTTTATCGGACTGCGCGCGCTACGGATGCCAGACGGGCGCTTTCCCGCAGACGAATCGCGAGCGCAATCGCGCCGGTGACCACGGCCAGAACAACAACACCGTTCCAGCCGGCGACCACGTATAGCCGACTGCCGAGTACTGAACCGAGCGCCATCCCAATAAACACGCCGGTGAACAGCAGGGCGTTCAGGCGACCGCGAGCCTGCGGCTCGAGGCTATAAACCAGATTCTGGTGCGCGACCAGGCTGGACTGTAGACCGAGATCGAAGCCGATGGCCGAAAGACCGATTAGCAGCAGCTGACCATGTGGCGGCAGGACCGGCATCAGGAACATCAGGGCAAAAGAGAGGGTCACCAGGCCTGCACCCAGTTGAGTGACTCTTCCCGCGCCATATTTATCGGCCAGGCCACCCGCCAGCGGGGCGGCAAGGGCTCCGGCCGCTCCGGCGATGCCGAATCCCCCGGCCACGGCGCTGCCCATCTGATAATGTGCGAGCAGCATCACCGCCAGCGTTGACCAGAAGGCGCTGAAGGCTATGGATAAAAAGCCCTGAGCCAGTGCCGCGCGTCGCAGCGCAGGATAGCGTTGCCACAGATGCGCCATGGATTTCATCAGCTGCGGATAGCTTAGCGTGGAGTGAATCGCAAAGCGGGGAAGAATACGCCACATCAGCAGACCGATGAGAGCGATACTCACGGCTGCCGCCTGATACATCACCCGCCAACCGAACAGCGCCCCGACCAGGCCGCTGACGGTCCGCGAGAGCAGAATCCCCAGCAGCAGGCCGGTCATCACCGTCCCGACCATTTTTCCCTGCTTACCGGCCGGGGCCAGAATCGCTGCTGCCGGAACAATATCCTGCGCCATCGTCGCGGCCATCCCGATCAGTAAGCTGACCACCAGCAGTGAAGTGAGCTGGTCCGTCAGGCTACACAGCAGTAGCAGGACCGCCAGCGCCGCGCTTTTCAGCAGAATCAGCGTCCGCCGGTCGTGGCGATCGCCGAGCGGCAGCAGAAACAGAATGCCCAGCGCGTAGCCCGCCTGGGTCAGGGTCGGGACGAGACCCATCCCTTCAACGCTCAGGCGCAGGTTGGCACCCATCAGCGGGAGCAGGGGCTGGGCGTAATAAATAGAGGCAACGCTAAAACCAGCGCCAAGAGCGAGTATAAAAATGATCCAGCCTGCCTCGCGGGAGGATAGTGGAGTCGGGGTCATGATGAAGTCCTCGTAGATGAGATGGCGCTATTCTTCCCCGAATGCCGCTGGCGCGGTAGATAGCGTGGTGGTAAAACGGTTATACGTTTCACGTATAGAGAAAATGATAATGAAGAGGCAGGAGCGTATAGATCGCATCGAACTGATGCGGACCTTTATTCGAATCGTCGAGGCCGGTTCACTCTCTTCGGCGGCGCGGCAGCTGGAGACTACCCAGGCGACGGTCAGCCGCCGTCTGCAGTCGCTGGAGAGTATGCTCGGTAGCCGGCTGATCCTGCGCACAACCCATGCGATGAAGCTCACCGATGATGGCGAACGCTGTTACCAGCATGCGCGTCAGGTGGTAGATGCCTGGCTGGCGCTGGAGGACGAGATGAGTATCGCCGACGAGCGGCCGGTAGGGGTACTGCGCGTGCGTGCGCCTCATGCCTTTGGTCAGCAGCAGCTGCTGGGGCCGCTGGTCAGTTTTCTGCAGCGCTATCCGCAGCTGGCGGTGGAGTGGATGCTGAATGACAAAACCGTCGATTTTCTCAGTGACAATATCGATTGTGCGATTCGGGTGGGGGCTGAAGTTGACCCGGCCACGGTGTCGGTGCTGCTGGCCGAAGTTCCGCGTAGTCTGGTGGTCGCCCCGGAGCTGTTGTCGCGCTATCCGGCATTAGCGATACCTCAGGATCTGTCGCGGCTGCCGTGGGTGGCCATCAGTACCTTTTATCAACATGAAGTGGAGTTGCAGCATCAGGAGGATAGCCGGGAGCTTTCGTTTGGTATTGTGCCGTGCCTGAGCACCGATAGCGTGTATGTGGCCCGTAATACGGCGCTGGCGGGGCTGGGGGCTGCTATCGTGTCGAGTTGGGCTGTGACGGAGGATATCGCCGCCGGTCGGCTGATTGAGCCATTTCCGCAGTGGCGGGCCTCTCCGCTGGCGGTCCACCTGGTCTATCCGTGGGCGCGTTATTATCGGACCCGCCTGCGGAAGTTTCTCGATCTGATGCGCGAAGTGATGCCGCAGGTTGCCGGGATGCAGCGCCCTGAGGGGGAATAAAGAAACGGCCAGAGGCTAATATCGATTGTTTAAGGGGCGGCTGACCGATCCGGCAGAGGTGTAAGAATCCGTCATCTCACGGAGATTACCGTTTTTTATGCGGCGTGGTCAGGTTTTCAACATCTCTGCAGGAGTTTCTGTCCCGTCGTTCGCTGTTAAGCCAGGGATGTCATTTTTACGCTGGTTTATGCGAAAAGGGTCTTCGTACTCTGGCGCATGTGTTGTGTGGAATATTCCGTTCACGTGAGATTCCGCACGCTGCTGTTTCCTGCGCGACAGGTGAACGGCACAAGGCCGGTTTCGCCTGGCCCTGGGAACCCGGCATTGCGGCAGGAAAATCGTCGCGACGCGATACCTTTGTCTCCGCCGTCTGGCTGTTGGGGGACGGCAAGAGGTCACCTCCCTGTAAGGCTTGCCTCCGCCAGATGAAGACGGAGTGGAGCATACCGCGCAGCGGCCGTTTTCAGCGCAATGCCGTTCACCCGCAGCGGGGGGGAGAAAAGTCGCGGATTTCTCGTGAACGGAACATGC
>OKEO01000236.1_pt1 | contig 8012 bp, 7 predicted proteins | sample 1611131 | NCBI WGS metagenome assembly OKEO01 (sample SAMN04436713, study PRJEB24849) | human gut metagenome | biome: human gut; feature: NICU; material: stool | host: Homo sapiens | place: USA: Saint Louis, MO | collected 2010-08-30
CAAAGAAGCGCTGCAAAAACTGGGTGCCTGGGAGACGCTGGCGCCCAAACTGGCACCGGCTGAAGACGTGCGCGGAGCGCTGGCGCTGGTTGAGCGTAACGAAGCCCCGCTGGGTATCGTCTACGGTTCCGATGCGGTGGCGAGCAAAGGTGTGAAAGTGGTCGGGACGTTCCCGGAAGATTCGCACAAGAAAGTTGAATACCCGCTGGCTATCGTCGACGGGCATAAAAATGCCACCGTCACCGGATTTTACGACTACCTGAAAGGACCGCAGGCGGCCGCCATCTTCAAACAATACGGATTTACCACCCGCTAATGATTTTAAGCGATCCCGAATGGCAGGCGGTACTGCTGAGCCTGAAAGTCTCATCCCTGGCGGTGGTGTTAAGCTTACCTTTTGGGATTTTTATCTCATGGCTGCTGGTGCGGCGCAATTTCCCCGGAAAGGCGCTGCTAGACAGTATTATCCACCTGCCGCTGGTGCTGCCGCCGGTGGTGGTGGGGTACCTGCTGTTGATTGCCATGGGTCGGCGCGGTTTTATCGGCAGCTGGCTATATGACTGGTTCGGTTTGACCTTTGCCTTCAGCTGGCGCGGGGCGGTGCTGGCGGCGGCGGTCATGTCCTTTCCGCTGATGGTGCGGGCCATTCGTCTGGCGCTGGAAGGGGTGGACGTGAAGCTGGAACAGGCGGCGCGAACTCTGGGGGCGGGCCGTTGGCGGGTGTTTTTTACGATAACGCTGCCGCTGACGCTGCCGGGCATTATCGTCGGTACCGTTCTGGCCTTCGCCCGTTCGCTAGGGGAGTTTGGCGCCACTATTACCTTTGTCTCCAATATCCCGGGGGAAACGCGCACTATTCCTTCGGCGATGTATACCCTGATTCAAACCCCCGGCGGCGAAGGGGCCGCCGCGCGCTTATGTTTGATTTCCATCGTGCTGGCGCTGGTTTCGCTGCTGGTTTCTGAATGGCTGGCGCGGCTCAGCCGCGTGCGGACGGGGAAATAACCATGCTTGAACTCCATTTTACCCAGACGCTGGGCAGCCACTGCCTGAGTATCGATGAAACGCTGCCTGCCAGCGGCATCACCGCCGTTTTTGGCGTCTCCGGCGCAGGCAAAACCTCCCTGATTAATGCCATCAGCGGCCTGACCCGGCCGCAGAAAGGGCGAATTGTGCTCAACGGCAGGGTTTTAAATGACACGGAAAAACGCATCTGCCTGGCCCCGGAAAAGCGGCGTGTTGGCTATGTGTTTCAGGATGCACGCCTGTTTCCGCACTATAAGGTGCGCGGCAATCTGAAGTACGGCATGGCGAAAAGTATGGCCGGTCAGTTTGATAAACTGGTGGCGCTGCTCGGTATCGAACCGCTGCTTGATCGCCTGCCGGGGGGGCTGTCCGGCGGAGAAAAGCAGCGTGTGGCGATTGGCAGAGCGCTTCTCACCGCACCTGAGCTGTTGCTGCTTGATGAGCCGCTGGCTTCGCTGGATATCCCTCGTAAACGTGAGCTTCTGCCGTACCTGCAGCGGCTGGCGCGGGAAATACATATCCCGATGCTCTACGTCAGCCACTCGCTTGATGAGATTCAACATCTGGCGGATAAGGTGCTGGTGCTGGAGGAGGGGAGCGTCAAAGCCTTTGGCGATCTGGAGGAGGTATGGAGCAGCAGCGTGATGCATCCGTGGCTGCCGCCGGATCAGCAGAGCACAATACTGAACGTGTCCGTTGCCGCACAGCATCCCCGTTATGCCATGACCGCGCTGGCGCTGGGCGAGCAGCAGATCTGGGTGAACTATCTCGATCGGCCAATCGGCGAGGCGACGCGAATTCGCATTCAGGCCTCCGACGTCTCGCTGGTGCTCGAACAGCCGCAGCAGACCAGCATTCGCAATATTTTGCCGGCGCGGGTCGTGCAGTGTCTTGAAACACACGGACAGATCGAAGTGCAGCTGAACGTCAGCGGCCGTCCGCTGTGGGCGCGCATCAGCCCGTGGGCCAGAGATGACCTGGGGGTCACGCCAGGTCAATGGCTGTATGCGCAGATTAAAAGCGTATCGATTGCCGCCTGATTACAGCAGGTTGCGGTTGATGAAGTCGGCAATACTGTTGCTTTCGTTTTCGCCAATGACCACGTTGGCGTGCGCTTTGACTTCCTCAACCGCATTGCCCATCGCTACGCCGGTTCCGGCGGCTTCCAGCATGCTGAGGTCATTATAGTTATCGCCAAAGGCCACCACGTCCTGCATGGACAGGCCCTGTGCTTCCACCCTCTGCGTCCGGCGCTTGCCGTTGCTGTGGCCCGCGAGGGCGATATCGACCTGATCGTGCCACGACCATTCGCACTCCAGACCCAGCGTCTGACCCACATCAAGGGCGAACTGCTGCAGCTTAGGTATATCTTCATCGGTGAGGGCAAACTTCCACACCGACTCGACGTCGCGGGCGGCCTGCGCCAGCGAAGCGACCTGGGTGAACACCGGACGCTGCTCGACGGGCAGCGACTGTGCCCAGCGGCTAGTACGGATAACGTGCCCGGTCGGACGTTCATAGAGCATTGCGTCGTCGACATACATCAGGCCGTGAATATCGTGCGCGGCGAGCATATCGGTCAGGCTCAACGCTTTATCAACCGGCATCGGATCGGACTGCAGAACCTTTTTTGCCTGATAATCATACAAATAAGTGCCATTACAACAAATTGCAGGTGTATCCAGAGCCAGTGCCTGATAAAAAGGATGGATAGCGACGTGATGTCGGCCAGTGACGACGATCACCTGGAACCCTGCCGCTCTGGCGCGGGCCAGGGCTTCCAGCGAGGCGGGCAGGATAGTTTTGTTGGAGGTGAGCAGGGTGCCGTCTAAATCCAGTGCAATCACGGGTGATGTCATGTGTTGTTTCCGGTTAATGATGAAAAAATTGCCTGGCATGATGGTACACCGCTATGCCTGCGGGGCAAATTTTTCAGCATCTACCGTTAAAAGAGTCTATACATTGCATCAGCTCAGCAGCTTGATGAATGAAATGTATACGTTTTCCCTGTGCAGTGAGGAAAGGAGCAGTCATGAAACAAACCGTTTATACCGCCAGCCCGGAAATCCAGCAGATTCATGTCTGTAGTCTCGATCTTGAGGGTAACCTGAAGCTTGTTCAGGTTGTGGATGCCCCGGGTCAGGTTCAGCCGATGGTGGTGAGCCCGAATAAAGAGTATCTCTACGTTGGCGTACGTCCGGAGTTTCGCGTCCTGGCTTACCGCATTGCGCCCGATAACGGCGCGCTGACTTTCGCCGGCGAAGCGGCGCTGCCGGGCAGCCCGACGCATATTTCGACCGATCATCAGGGCCGTTTTGTCTTCAGCGCGTCCTATAACGCCGGCTGCGTGAGCGTTACTCCGCTGATCGATGGTCTGCCGGGTGAAACGGTGGCCGTTGTGGAAGGGCTGGAAGGGTGTCACTCGGCCAATATTTCGCCCGACAACCGCACCCTGTGGGTCCCGGCGCTGAAACAGGATCGTATTTGCCTGTTTACCCTCAGCGATGATGGCTTCCTCGCGGCGCAAGAACCGGCGGAAGTGACCACCGTTGAAGGGGCTGGCCCGCGTCACATGGTGTTCCATCCGAATCAGCAATACGGCTACTGCGTGAATGAACTGAACAGCTCCGTTGACGTCTGGGAGCTGAAAGATCCGCATGGCGAAATTGAGTGCGTCCAGACGCTGGATATGATGCCCGCCGGTTTTACCGACGTACGCTGGGCGGCGGATATTCATCTGACGCCGGATGGCCGTCATCTGTACGCCTGTGACCGCACCGCCAGCATCATCACCATTTTCAGCGTATCCGAAGATGGCAGCGTGCTGTCCATTGAAGGGTATCAGCCGACGGAGGCGCAGCCGCGCGGTTTCAATCTCGATCACAGCGGTAAATATCTGATCGCTGCGGGGCAGAAATCACACCATATTGCGGTCTATGAGATCGTCGGTGAGCAGGGGCTGCTGACAGAGAAAGGGCGCTATGCCGTCGGTCAGGGGCCAATGTGGGTGGTCGTTAACGCTTACTAAGTTGCTGAGATAAAAAACCTCGCCGCGGCGAGGTTTTTTATCGGTTAGCGTAGTCTGAAGCGCCGGCAAACAAAGTGCCATCAACCGGATGGATGACCAGCCCCGATAGCGCAGCGATGAGCGGTAGAGAACGCCCGCTAATCCAGCGCCACCCAGCGCCTGCCAACCAACACCGTCAGCGCCACGATTGTGACTATCGCCGCCAGATGCATGACAAAATCCATCGGGTGCAGATGCACCGGATGGCAAAACGCCAGCAGGCTGACCGCCATGCTGGCAATGCCCAGTCCCGCCATTGCCAGGCTGCGCACCGGATGCAGCGTTCGGGTGCGGCGCAGACTGGCAATCATCAGCGCCATCATTGGCGTGCTGACCACCAGCAAAAAGGTAAAGCAGGGCGTGCTGTCGCTCTCCGCCACCCGCAGCGCCGGATAGGGAATGCTGCTGATACTCAACCCCAGCCACATCAGCCCAATCGGCAGCAGGGCTTTCCAGCTGAGCGAACGCCGGCCGGCAATGCTCATCGTGAAGGCGCTGCGAATCGCCAGCGCGCCGAGCACAAAAGCCAGCAGCAGCTGCACCACCGCCAGAGGGGCGCCGGGCTGTGACCAGTCGGTCGGACTGCGTTGCACAAGGAAACTGGCGGCAACCGCGCACGGCAGCGCCGCTGCCAGCCAGGTCAGAACCCGCCTGCCGGTCGACGGCAGGCGTTTCACCGGCCGCATGTCGCGCCCCAGTTTGTCAATTAACAGGTCATGATTAGTCATGATGAGCTCCAAAACGGCGCAGGTTTTTCAGCGCCCGATGCAGCAGCGATTTCACTGCGGCGACACTCAGAGTATTATGTGCAGCGGCTTCCGTCAGGCTCATTTAGCGCAGATGGACATGCTCCACAATGGCTCGTTGGCGGGAGGGGAGCTGGCGCAAATAGCCCGCCAGCTCCTCCCGACTATCCCGCTTTTGCGGATCTGCTGACGTTGCCGGTTCCGGCAGCGTCTCTTCGGGGATCTCCCACTGCTGATAGCGGCCGCGACGGCGCAGCGCATCAACGGCCCGCGCCGAAATAATCGCCATCAGCCAGGGCAAAAAAGGGTAGCTCGGATCGTAGGTATGGCGTACCCGATGCACCGTCAGCAGCACATCCTGAATCACATCTTCGACTAACGCGTCGTCGGCGATTCGCTTACGTATCTGCGAACGAATGACCGGAACCAGCGCTTTTAACAGCCGGGTGTAGGCGAGCTGATCGCCCGCCTGCGCCTGCTCCATTAGCGCGGGCCAGCTTTCACGCGCGCTGTCGTTTATTTCCATAATCCGCCTTGTTGCGTTTATGCTTTTTTGCCGGTTGCCTGGTTCAGGGCGTTCACGACGATGCCCGGAGTCAGGAGCTGCGGCAGTACTTTCGGCGGCCCGCCATCGGCAGGATAGACCACGTACAGCGGCAGACCGCCCTGACCAAATTGATTCAGCGCATCATCGACGTCCGGATTAAATTTAGTCGAGTCTGCCACCATATACAGCGTCCCGGTTTTTGCCAGCGCCTCTTTTACGGCCTGGGTTGAAAGCGATGTCTTTTCGTTAACCTGGCAGGTGATACACCAGGAGGCGGTGAAGTTAACAAAGATCGCTTTGCCGTGGCCGCGCTGCGCCTCGACAGCCTGCGGCGTCCATTTTTCCGCAGCGGTTTCGGCGGTCGCGACAGTCTGTGCGCCGGGCGACACGGAATCAGCCTGAATCAGACCGACCTGCGGGGCAATAACCGCGACGGCGAGCAGGCCGGTGACGGCGAACAGGCGCTTATGCCCTTTGCCCTGAAAGCGGCGCTGCTGGGCGATACCATAGAGCCAGGCAGCAAAGCTCAGCACCACGGAGGCCGCCAGTAGCGTCGCCAGCGCGCTGTTACCGGCCTGCTGCGCCAGCACCCACACCAGCCAGGCGTAAGCGCCGAACATCGGAAAGGCCAGCGCACGTTTAAGAATATCCATCCACCCGCCAGGACGGGGGAGGAGAGAAGCCAGCGCCGGAAACAGTGAGACGAGGGTGAACGGAGCGGAAAAACCGAGCGCGAGGGCAAAAAACACGACCAGCGCGGTGGCCGGCGGCTGCACCAGCGCATAGCCAATCGCACTGGCCATAAACGGCGCCGCGCACGGGGTTGCAACGACGATTGCCAGCGCGCCGGTCATCGCCGAGCGTAAAAAGGCGCCGCGGCCAATATCCAGAGCGCCGACACGCTGCGCCGATAGCCCGACCTCGAACACCCCCAGCAGGTTCAGCGCTGCGGCGAGGATCACCAGCGAAAGCAGGGCAATCACCAGCGACGATTGCAGCTGGAACCCCCAGCCGACAGCGACGCCGCCGGCGCGTGCAGCCAGCAGAACACCGGCCAACAGCATCATGGTGACCATCACACCAAGTAAAAAAGCCAGCCCTTCGCGACGAGCGCCCACGGCGTTATCCGCATGGCGCAGAAGCCCGAGCGCTTTCAGGGAGATGACCGGAAAAACGCAGGGCATAAAGTTGAGTATGATGCCGCCAATAAAGGCGGCCAGCATGGCGGTGAGCATCGCTGGCCTCTTCGCTTAGTGGGTTTGCGGGTGGGCGGCGTCGTACTGCTTGACGGCGGCCAGGGTCTTCTCAATATGGGCATCCGGATTTCGATCGGTGTAGCTGAGCAGAATCGTGTTGTCCGGCGCAATGACAAATGAAGTCCGGTCAGAAACGGTCTTACCTTTCATCTCCATCAGCGTTTGATACTGCGCGGCGACTTTTGCCCCCGGATCCGCGGCGACGGCGAACTTATCGCGGCACTCCAGTTTAGAGAAATCGCTGACCTGATCGGTGTTACCGGCGGTGACGCCGATGACGGTAGCGCCCATTTTGTTAAATTCATCGGTGGCTTCGGCGAAAGCGTGGGCCTCAATGGTGCAGCCGGCGGTAAATGCCGCCGGGAAGAAATAGAGCACCACCGGCCCCTTTTGCAAAGCCTGCTGCAGGGAGAAGGCGATCGGTTTACCGGCTAAGGCGCCCTGCAGTTCGAAAGCAGGGGCTTTTGCGCCGACGGGCAGCGCCGCGCCGGCGTTAAACGCGGTGGCGGACAGGCCAAGCGCGACGGTCAGGGTCAAAGAACGAGCAAGGTTTTTCATCAGTTTCATTATTAGCTCCAGCGATGTCAGGGCGTTCTGGTCAGGTGACTCTGCTATACAGTTCGCCGGAGTGAGAAAGAAAGTTTCGCCGGGTGAAAAATATTTAGCGGCCGGATGCGATGGCCGACGGCAGTTCTCAGCGATGTTGAGCGAATCATCGCCCGCTATCGCCGGTCATCGCCCCGAAGGGCGACGTTGCCTATGACAGTAAGTCCTGCAGTTTGCGGGCGTTATCGTGCAATTGTGCGCGAGGATTGCGGCCAATCAGCACGAACTGATATCCGTTAGCGCGCCACCAGGCGAGGTTCATGTCGTGCCGCCGTTCCGCGACTATCCTGGTCTCGTTTTGCGGGCTGGCCGCAGAGATGCACAGCGCCATCGGCCCATACGCCGCGTGAATCCAGGCGATCTGCGCAATGGTGGTGCGCTCGTAACGCAGAATGCGCACCATTTTTAGCTCGGCGCCCGGCAGCGCAAGCTGCTGCGGGTTGAGCGCTAAACCGATATCTTCGGCGGTGCGCGTCAGGCCGCGCTGTAATATCGCCGGTGAACTGTCCATATCGAGCAGGGTTTCCGCGCTATACAGCGACATGTAACGGGCCTCGAGATCGCGAATGTTTTCGCTCTCATCAGGTTCGCCGGGAGCGGGACGAGCCAGATAGCCTAAGCCGCTGCCGATCAGTAAAAACGCGAGCGAGGCGGCAATCATGGCGCGGCGGCTAAAGACCGGGGGAGGTGCAGCGCTGTCCGGCGCGGGCATTGCCGCCAGATGGGCATCAAGTCGGTTCGGCCTGCGCGCGCCGGGGGCCTGT
>OKEO01000238.1_pt1 | contig 7951 bp, 8 predicted proteins | sample 1611131 | NCBI WGS metagenome assembly OKEO01 (sample SAMN04436713, study PRJEB24849) | human gut metagenome | biome: human gut; feature: NICU; material: stool | host: Homo sapiens | place: USA: Saint Louis, MO | collected 2010-08-30
TGCGTTCCCGTACTCATCTGACTGAAGAGATCTTCGCCGCTGCGGAAAAACTGGTGGCGGTCGGCTGTTTCTGTATCGGCACCAACCAGGTTGATTTAGACGCCGCAGCGAAACGCGGGATTCCCGTTTTCAACGCGCCATTCTCAAATACCCGTTCCGTTGCCGAGCTGGTCATTGGCGAACTGCTGCTGATGCTGCGCGTCGTACCGGAAGCCAACGCGAAAGCGCACCGCGGCGTGTGGAACAAGCTGGCGGTCGGCAGTTTTGAAGCGCGTGGTAAAAAACTGGGGATTATCGGCTACGGGCACATCGGCACGCAGCTGGGTATTCTGGCTGAATCTCTGGGGATGCACGTCTATTTCTATGATATCGAAAGCAAACTGCCGCTGGGCAATGCTACTCAGGTCCAGCACCTCTCTGACCTGCTGAATATGAGCGATGTGGTCAGTCTGGATGTGCCGTAAAACGCCTCCACCAAAAATATGATGGGCGTAGAAGAGCTGGCGCTGATGAAGCCAGGCGCGCTGCTGATCAACGCCTCGCGCGGTACGGTCGTGGATATTCCGGCGCTGTGCGATGCGCTGGCGCGTAAGCACCTGGCGGGGGCCGCGATTGACGTCTTCCCGACCGAACCAGCGACCAACAGCGATCCGTTCAGCTCGCCGCTGTGTGAGTTTGACAACGTGATCCTGACGCCGCACATCGGCGGTTCCACTCAGGAAGCGCAGGAGAATATCGGTCTGGAAGTGGCCGGTAAGCTGGCGAAGTATTCCGATAACGGTTCGACCCTCTCTGCGGTGAACTTCCCGGAAGTGTCGCTGCCGCTGCACGGCGGTCGTCGTTTGCTGCACATCCACGAAAACCGCCCGGGCGTGCTGACCGCTATCAACCAGATCTTTGCCGCACAGAGCATCAACATTGCTGCACAGTATCTGCAAACCACGCCGCAGATGGGCTACGTGGTTATTGATATTGAGGCCGAAGAAGATGTGGCCCAGCAGGCGCTGCAGGCCATGAAGGCGATCCCGGGCACCATCCGCGCTCGTCTGCTGTTCTGATTGACGAAAGGATCCCTGCGGGGATCCCTTTAAATGATGAGCACATCGCTACAGAATACCGGTGTCTTCCTGCTGCTGCTGATCCTGGCATGGACGGGGTTGGGCACCCACGATAGCCTCACCTGGCTGATGGAAGTGACGCCGGTCATTATCATCGTTCCGCTGCTGCTTGTGACGCGTTCACGCTACCCGCTCACGCCGCTTCTCTACACGCTTATCTTCTTCCACGCCATTATTTTGATGGTCGGGGGGATGTATACGTATGCGAAAGTACCGATTGGATTTGATGTGCAGGCGTGGCTGAATTTAAGTCGTAACCCGTACGATAAGCTTGGCCACTTTTTCCAGGGGTTGGTTCCGGCGCTGGCGGCGCGGGAAATTCTACTGCGCGGCGGCTATGTGCGCGGGCGCAAGATGCTTTCGTTTCTGGTGTGCTGCATTGCGCTGGCGATCAGCGCCACCTACGAGCTTATCGAATGGTGGGCGGCACTGGCGATGGGGCAAGGGGCGGATGATTTTCTCGGCACCCAGGGCGATCCGTGGGACACGCAGTCGGATATGTTCTGCGCGCTGCTGGGGGCGCTGACGACGATCTTGTTACTGAGCGGATGGCATAACCGGCAACTGAAGAAGCTCGGGACGCCTTAGCTTACGGCCACTGCCACAGCGCCGAGGGAGTAATCACCGCGGGCAGCGGAATATCCCAGTGCTCGGTTGGCAGCGCGTCGACCTGCTGGCAATCGTGGGCATAGCCAACAGGCTGCAGGGAATAATCCTGCCAGTTCTGCAATGTTCTGTCGTAGAAGCCGCCTCCCATTCCCAGCCGCTGTCCGGCGACATCAAAGGCAACCAGCGGGACTATCAGTACATCGAGCTGGCATAGCGGCAGGACGTCGCGTACATCGAGCTTCGGCTCGTCGATTTTAAGCCGGTTGGTCACCAGTTCACTGCGCGGGTGATAGTGCAAAAACAGCAGATTTCCCGGGCTGAACGGGTGGAGTACGGGCAGATAAACCTGCTTGCCGGCCTGCCACAGCCGATCGATCAGCGGTCGGGTATCGAGTTCGCCATCAAATGACAGAAACAGAGCGACGGTTTGCGCCTGTGCGACGGGCGGGTATGCCATCACGCGATCGGCACCCTGTCGGGCGAACTGCGCCTGCTGTTCTGCCGTCAGCGCACGGCGTTGCTGGCGAATCTGTTGACGAATCCGCTGTCGGGTAGTTTGCGTGTCAGAAAGTTGAGTCATGACGGGTCGCCTGATTTAGCATGAGCACGGTAATACGTGGGTCAGTTGCATGTTGGCGTAGTGTAATACACAAGGTGATAAAAACCGAAAAGGAAGCCACGAGGGATGGAACTGAAAAGAAGGGAATCTCCGAGATGCCGCCGCAGGCTGTAACCCTTGAACCCTTGGTTCAAGGTGAATGCGTCGTCACAGTTTTAAGGCTTCTCGGACGGACCGAGCATGCTCACCAACCATGGAGCGCCACATTCTTGTGGTATGAAATATCGGCTCAGGGGACTGGCCCGCTTGCAAACATCTCAGAGAAATTTTGTTCTTGCGCTTACTCTAACACAGTAAATTGCAAAGTGTTATTCAAACTTCGGCCCGGTTCTTTCGCTTATGCGACCTTGCTCAAGCAACGCTTGTTCGATGGTCTGCTGAAGCATCCGAATACGCTGTTCCATGCTGGAGGCGTAATCGCGGGTTTTCGCTTTTTCCTGAGTCAACTCATAGCTGATGTTCAACGCGGCGATGAAGACCAGCTGCTCAGTATTTGTGACTCTAGTGCGTTCTTTTAAATCTTGCAACCGCTGATTCAGGTCATCAGCTGCCTGATTCAAGGCATCCCTTTGTTCAGGCGGGCAATTCACGCGGAGTGAACGGCCAAAAATTTGGAGATCGACGGGTTGTGCAGACATGCCACCTTCCTGCTGATTGACTGCGCGGCCTTCACGCCCGAATCCGGGACTGCAAAGGGGCGACACTATAGCTACCCTGGTGCGAAGGTACAAGCCCTATTCTGGTTCACCAGGGTCCAAAGTGGTAGCATATCATGAATATTCCTCCCAACGATGACGAATGCGCATGTCTATACAGAACGAAATGCCTGGTTACAACGCCGTAGACCAGTTACTGAACCAACAGGGCGTGGGCTTAACCCCGGCCGAAATGCACGGTTTGATCAGTGGGATCCTGTGCGGCGGCAATAAAGACAGCAGCTGGCAACCGCTGGTGCACGACCTGACTAACGAAGGCCTCGCATTTGGTCACGAGCTGGCCGAGTCTCTGCGCACCATACATTCCGTGACCAGCGACTCGCTGGAAGACGACGGTTTCTTGTTTCAGCTCTATTTACCGGAAGGTGACGCGGTAAGCGTGTTTGAACGCGCCGACGCGCTGGCCGGTTGGGTTAACCATTTCCTGCTCGGTCTGGGCGTCACGCAGCCTAAACTGGATAAAATCAAAGACGAAACCGGCGAAGCTATCGACGACCTGCGTAACATTGCGCAACTGGGGTACGACGAAGACGAAGATCAGGAAGAGCTGGAGATGTCGTTGGAAGAGATTATCGAGTACGTGCGCGTCGCTGCGCTGCTGTGCCACGAAACCTTTTCTCGCCAGCAGCCAACCGCACCGGAAGTTCGCAAGCCAACATTACACTAATGATAATTTGTTGAGGGGGCGTCATGACACAGCAGGAATTTCTTTCTCGTCGCCAGGCATTGCTGGCGCAGATGCAGCCAGGCAGCGCCGCGCTGATTTTCGCCGCACCGGAAGCGGTCCGCAGCGCAGATTCAGAATACCCCTACCGGCAGAACAGCGATTTTTGGTACTTCACGGGATTTAATGAGCCGGAAGCCCTGCTGGTGTTGATTAAAAGCGACGATACCCACAACCATAGCGTGCTGTTTAACCGCGTCCGCGATCTGACCGCAGAGATCTGGTTCGGCCGTCGTCTGGGGCAGGAGGCCGCGCCATCGAAGCTGGGCGTCGACCGCGCTCTGGCGTTCAGCGAAATTAACCAGCAGCTGTTCCAGCTGCTTAACGGCCTCGATGCGATCTATTTTGCCCAGGGCGAATATGCCTACGCTGACAAAATCGTCTTCAACGCGCTGGAAAAACTGCGTAAAGGCGTGCGCCAGAATCTGCAGGCGCCCGGCTCTGTGATTGACTGGCGGCCGATGGTGCATGAGATGCGCCTGTTTAAATCGCCGGAAGAGCTGGAGGTGATGCGCCGCGCTGGTGAAATTTCCGCGCTGGCTCATACCCGCGCGATGCAGAAATGCCGTCCGGGCATGTTCGAATACCAGCTGGAAGGGGAAATTCTGCATGAATTCAGCCGCCACGGCGCCCGTTTCCCCTCCTATAACACCATCGTGGGCGGTGGGGACAACGGCTGTATTCTCCATTACACGGAAAACGAATCCGAGCTGCGCGATGGCGATTTGGTGCTGATTGACGCCGGCTGTGAATACCGCGGCTATGCGGGCGATATCACCCGCACCTTCCCGGTAAACGGGAAATTCAGCCCGGCGCAGCGCGAGATTTACGATATTGTCCTCGCGTCGCTGGAAACCGCGCTGGAGCTTTACCGTCCTGGCACCTCCATTCAGCAGGTTAACCAGCAGGTGGTGCGCATTATGATCACCGGTCTGGTGCGCCTCGGCATCCTGAAAGGGGATGTTGACGAGCTGATGGAGAACAACGCCCACCGTCCATACTTTATGCATGGTCTGAGCCACTGGCTGGGACTCGATGTCCATGATGTTGGCCGCTACGATGTCGATCGCTCGCGTCTCCTTGAGCCGGGCATGGTATTGACCGTTGAACCGGGTCTCTATATTGCCGCCGACGCCGACGTGCCGCCACAGTATCGCGGCATCGGCGTGCGTATTGAAGACGATATCGTCATTACCGAAGACGGCAACGAAAACCTCACCGCCGGCGTGGTGAAAAAAGCCGACGATATTGAGGCGCTGATGGCGGCGGCGCGGCGGTCATGAGCATCCTGATCGTTGGCGGGGGGATGACCGGGGCAACCCTGGCGTTAGCAATCTCGCGCTTAACCCACGGCGCGCTGCCGGTACATCTGGTCGAGGCGGCGCAGCCGGATTCGTCGCAGCATCCGGGGTTTGATGCCCGCGCGATTGCGCTGGCGGCGGGGACCTGCCAGCAGCTGGCGCGTACCGGCATCTGGCAAGGCATTGCCGATTGCGCGACGCCGATTCAGCGTGTTCACGTCAGCGACCGCGGACATGCGGGATTCGTGACCCTTGATGCGCAGGATTACGGCCTGGCGGCGCTTGGCCAGGTGGTAGAATTGCACGATATCGGCCAGCGATTGTTTGCGCAACTGCGCGAAGCGCCGGGCATTACCTTACACTGCCCGGCGAAAGTCGAAGACGTCACCCGGTGGCAGGAGGGAGTCAACATCACCCTGGATAGCGGCGAGACGATCGAAGGCCGGCTGCTGGTTGCCGCCGATGGTTCGCGCTCCACGCTGGGCGCCCGCTGCGGCATGAGCTGGCAGCAGCAGCCTTACGAGCAGCTGGCGATTATTGCCAACGTCAGCACGGCGTTGCCCCATGAAGGGCGTGCCTTTGAACGCTTCACCGAACATGGTCCGCTGGCCATGCTGCCGATGTCACACGGACGCTGTTCGTTGGTATGGTGTCACCCGCAGTCGCGGCGCGATGAGGTCCTGGGTTGGTCCGATGCGCAATTTTGCGAGCAGCTGCAGCAGGCATTTGGCTGGCGGCTGGGGCGCATCACGCATGCCGGGAAGCGCAGCGTTTATCCCTTGACGTTGACCACCGCTATGCGCCCGGTTTCCCATCGCCTGGCGCTGGTCGGTAATGCGGCGCAGACGCTGCATCCCATCGCCGGGCAGGGCTTTAATCTCGGTCTGCGGGATGTGATGAGCCTGGCGGAAACGCTGGCGCAGGCCTGCGCTAACGGGCAGGACCCCGGCGATTACTCACTTCTTTGTCACTATCAGGCGCGGCGAGCGGATGATAAGGCCGCGACTATCGGCGCGACCGATGGGCTGGTGCATCTGTTTGCTAATCGTTGGGCGCCGCTGGTGGCGGGGCGTAACGTGGGTCTGATGGCGATGGAATTATTTACCCCGGCGCGTGACGCGCTGGCGCAGCGTACCCTTGGTTGGGTTCCTCGTTAAGGAGTTGAACGTGCAAAGTGTTGATGTTGCCATTGTTGGCGGTGGCATGGTGGGCCTGGCGGTAGCCTGCGGTTTGCAGGGGAGCGGGCTGCGGGTTGCGGTGCTGGAACAAGCCGAGCCGCAGCCGTTAAACGCCGATGCGCCGCCGGCGCTGCGGGTATCAGCCATTAACGCCGCCAGCGAAAAACTGCTGACCCGGCTGGATGTCTGGCCGGAGATTATCGCCCGGCGCGCCAGCTGTTATCACGGTATGGAAGTGTGGGATAAGGACAGCTTTGGCCACATCAGCTTTGATGACCAGAGTATGGGCTTCAGCCACCTTGGCCATATTATTGAAAATGCGATCGTTCATCATGCGCTGTGGCAAAAGGCGCAGCGTTGCGCCGACGTCACGCTGCTGGCCCCGGCTCAGCTGCAGCAGGTGGCGTGGGGAGAAAACGAAGCATTTCTCAGCTTGCAGGATGGCAAGATGCTGACCGCCAGGCTGGTGGTCGGCGCCGACGGAGCAAACTCCTGGTTGCGCAACAAAGCGGATATACCGCTGACGTTCTGGGACTACCGCCATCATGCGCTGGTTGCCACTATCCGAACCGAAGAACCGCATCAGGCGATTGCCCGCCAGGCGTTTCACGGCGATGGCATTCTGGCGTTTCTGCCGCTGAACGATCCGCACCTGTGCTCGATCGTCTGGTCGCTGTCGCCGCAGGAAGCACAGCGGATGCAGCTGGCCGACGAGGCGGTGTTTAATCAGGCGCTGAATATTGCCTTCGATAACCGGCTTGGCCTGTGCCAGCTTGCAAGCGAGCGTCAGACTTTCCCGTTGACCGGTCGCTACGCGCGCCAGTTCGCCGCGCATCGTCTGGCGCTGGTTGGCGATGCCGCGCACACTATCCACCCGCTGGCCGGCCAGGGGGTAAATCTGGGCTTTATGGATGCAGCGGAACTGATCGATGAACTCCGTCGTCTGCATGCGCAGGGCAAGGATATTGGTCAGTACCTGTATCTACGTCGCTATGAACGTAGCCGTAAGCACAGCGCCGCGCTGATGCTGGCGGGGATGCAGGGCTTCCGCGAAATGTTCTCTGGCAGCCACCCGGCGAAGAAACTGCTGCGCGATATTGGCCTCAAACTGGCGGATACGCTACCGGGCGTCAAACCGCAGTTGATTCGCCAGGCCATGGGCTTAAACGATCTTCCTGCCTGGTTACGTTAAGCGCGTCACACTTCTCTCTCCCGGCCCCGGCGCCGGGTTTTCTCCTCTCATTTGAAATAATCTAATCTCACCCATTTTTTCGCATTAGTTTTATTAATGCCTCTCTTTTTTTGCAACAGAAAACAGGCCTCTTTTTTCGCATAAAATACCATCATGCTCGGTAATATCAGGCCATGATGTTAATTTTATGTGGCATAAATCGCTTTTTTCCAGTCAATAACTCTGTAGTCTTTTTGGCGACTTTTAGTCATAAGCTAATGTGATGTCCTGATTTAGCTTATGGTTTAGCGCCGGGTTAGGTGGTAAGTTCAGGCAAAAGAGAACGTTTGCGTCGGTGCCCGGACATGGCGCCGACGGCGGATTTCGTGGTGCGAAATCGCCCCAATGACATCGCCCAACCCAGTAGCGGGTTCCGTTTTATTCGATGAGGAAAAGATGGCTCAACAGACTCCGTTGTATGAACAACACACGCTGTGCGGCGCTCGCATGGTGGA
>OKEO01000241.1_pt1 | contig 7896 bp, 7 predicted proteins | sample 1611131 | NCBI WGS metagenome assembly OKEO01 (sample SAMN04436713, study PRJEB24849) | human gut metagenome | biome: human gut; feature: NICU; material: stool | host: Homo sapiens | place: USA: Saint Louis, MO | collected 2010-08-30
GTACCGAAGCTAGCATCTACATAGTGATCGGCAATTACAGGAATTTCTCGATTAACAAATGGCAAGATCAATGTTTTACCAATGAGATCTTTATAACGATCATCATCAGGATTTACTGCTACTGCTACGTCACCAAACATTGTTTCTGGACGAGTTGTAGCAACAACAACAAAACGATTATCTTCACCTTTTACAGGATATTTAATATGCCATAAATGGCCATGTTCGTCTTCATGCTCAACTTCAACATCAGATAACGCAGTGGCACAACGAGGACACCAGTTGATGATGCGTTCACCGCGATAGATCAAACCTTTTTCGTAAAGGCTTACAAATACTTCGCGCACTGCATGGTAATACCCTTCATCCAAAGTAAATCGCTCACGGTTCCAATCACAGGATGCGCCAAGGCTACGGATTTGTTTTACAATAGTATCACCATATTCTTTTTTCCATTCCCACACGCGCTCTACGAATTTTTCACGGCCCAAATCATAGCGAGATTTTCCTTCTTCTTTAGCAAGCATCTCTTCTACTTTGATTTGTGTAGCAATACCAGCGTGGTCTGTACCTGGCATCCACAATACATTGTAGCCTTGCATGCGTTTGAAACGGATGAGGATGTCTTGTAATGTGTTATCAAGGGCATGCCCCATATGCAACATACCAGTTACATTAGGAGGTGGTAATACGATACTAAATGGCGCTTTATTCGTGTCTAATTCTTCGTTAAAGTATCCTTGATTTTCCCAATAAGAATACCATTTGCCTTCTATTTCACCAGGATTATATGTGGTTAAATTTTCGTAGGTTTTCATCGTTCCTCCTAAAAGACTCCTTAGCGCTTCATAATTTTAGCCAATACAAATAGGCTTGTTTCATATAGCAATATCATAGGTAATGCAATCATCGTTTGCGAGAACATATCCGGTGTAGGTGAAATGACAGCACCTATGATAAAGGATATAAGAATAAATATCTTTCGCTTCGTTTTTAAAAAGCGTGATGTAATTAAGTTGAAATATCCCAAAATAATTAAGATCAACGGCAACTCAAAGATTAATCCAAAGGGTAGTACAAAGGATAATACAAAGTCCATATACTGACCAATAGAAAACATCGGCTGTAATTCATCTGTAGCAAAGCCCATAAAGAACTTCACTGCTGCAGGCAATACGAGAAAATAAGAAAATACAATACCTATCCCGAATAGACCAATTGCTACTGGTAAGATCCAGTTAGATAGCTGCTTTTCTCGTACAGTTAGTGCAGGCTTAACAAATAGCCAAATCTGATGCAATATAATGGGAGCGGCTATGACTAAGCCACCTACAACAGACACCTTCATATATGTAAAAAATGCTTCAGTAGGTCTCATATAATAAAGCTTGCCAGCCGGTTTTAGGAGTATTTCCAATAATAAGTCTACATAATAATAAGAAATACAAGTTCCCACAATAACTGCTACAGCTATTATAATCAACCGTTTTCGCAGCTCTGAAAGATGTCCTACAAGGGACAATTCCCTTGCTTCATCCATCATCTTCTGCTCTATAGCCGTATAAACTGGTTCATCTTCCACATCCTCAGGAATGTGTTGAGTTGCCACCTTATATCGTTCTTGCTCAGACTTTTGTTCTGCTTCACGCCGTTTTTGACGAACTACACTGTCAAAAGAAGGTTTTTGCATGGGATATTCGAAATCCGATTTTGGTTCGAATGGTTCCATATTATACCTTTCTATCAGCTAGATTTTCTACAGCCATCACAAGGAATTCCTTCCCTGGGAAATCACGCACTGCAGCGAGTGCCGCTAGAGCATCTTTACAATATTTATCAGCTACAGCTAATGTATTATCAATGCCACCTTGAGCAATAACATAATCAATAATGTCTTGCTCATTAGCACCATTATTTAAGCCTTTAATATCTTCAAGCAATTTATCTTTATTACCATCGTTAACGATACTTAATAACGGATACGTCAATAGTCCCTCTCGAAGATCATTCCCTACAGGCTTTCCCGTTGTCTCCGCTGTTTCACGATAATCCATAATATCGTCTGTAATTTGGAATGCCATGCCTAATGCATGACCATATTTTTTCAACTCTATGATTTCATCCTCTTGCCAATCTCCTAAGAGACCACCAAGCTCCATACAGCCTTCCATGAAGTCTGCTGTTTTCTTTTGCGTCTTTGTCATATAACGCTCTATGCCTTGATCGATGCGATATACATCTTCCATTTGCATGAACTCACCTTCTACGAGGCATGTAATAATATGAGAGAATACTTGAAGATACTTCATATTCGTCATTTCAGATACGATTTTAAATGCTTTGGCAAATAAATAATCACCACTAAGGATAGCTACCTTATTACCTTTATGCATGTGAATTGTATCCTCCCCACGGCGAATTTCAGCTTGATCTAAAACATCGTCATGGATAAGTGTTGCTAAATGAAGCATTTCAACAGCCTCAGCAATTTTAATGCGTTGACGCTCTATAGATGTACCTGCATTAGCAATCAATAGACACAATTGAGCGCGCAAACGCTTACCACCTGCTGCTGATAACGGTCGAATCAGTGCATTGAAGTCCTCTGCACCGGTATTAAAAGATGATGCAAGAGACTCTTCGACATGCTCTAAATCTAGAGCAATGCGTTCCATAATCTCTAATTCGTTCGTTTGACTCATGCTTCATCTCCTACCAAAATTTTATTGATTCGTTGTTGTAAAAGCTCACGTCCAGTATGCTTTAAAGAGCTGTACAAAATCGGCGGGGTAGCCGTTGGATATAGTTCTTTAATAATAGACAAGTTTGCAGACTTTTCTTTAGCCGTCAATTTATCGGCCTTGGTCACTACAATTTGTAACGGAACACCGGCTTCGACGAGCCAATCAAAGGCCACCTTATCAATGGTCATTTCAGGATGGCGACCATCGATAAGCAAACACAACAACATCAATCGTTCAGAATGTAAAATATAATCGGCAATAAAGGAAGACCACAGATTGCGGTTTCCTTTATTTGTCTTTGCAAAACCATAACCAGGAAGGTCCACAAGAAACCAGTTATATCTGCGTTCCTCGGTGTCAGAAATATCCTCTTTTGATTCAATATAAAAGTAGTTTATCGTCTTAGTCTTACCTGGCTGACCACTAACGAGGGCTAACCCACGATACTTACATAAAGAATTAATCAACGAAGACTTGCCCACATTAGAGCGTCCAAGGAAGGCGATTTCTACGGTATCCCCTTCAGGATATTGATCCGCCTTCACACAGGAAGTATTATATTTTGCAGCTATAATACGAGGCCCCTTTGGTTCTTTTCGTGTATATTGTGGTTTTGGGCCCATTGGTTTAGTGGATTTTTTCTTCTTTTGCATTACACAAGTGCCTTTGCTAATACTTCATCCATTGTCTTAACTGGCGTAATGATGAGGCCTTCTTTCACAATGTCAGGTAATTCTGCAATATCCTTTTCATTGCCTTTTGGAATCAATACCTCTTTTATACCATGAGACAAGGCTGCTAATAATTTTTCTTTTAAGCCGCCTATTGGTAATACGCGGCCACGCAATGTGATTTCACCAGTCATGGCAATATCAGAACGAACCTTGCGGTTAGTCAAAATAGATACCATAGCTAATGTCATTGTAATACCTGCAGAAGGACCATCTTTAGGGGTTGCCCCTTCTGGCAAGTGAACGTGAATATCAAGCTTTTTATAAAAATCTTCTTCAATCTTTAAAGCTTTTGCATTATGGCGAATATAACTCATAGCCGCTTGACCAGACTCTTGCATAACCTTGCCGAGACTACCAGTTAAAGCCAATTTACCGGTACCATTCATAGTTGTAGCTTCACATGGTAATACTACACCACCAACAGATGTCCAAGCTAATCCATTTACATAGCCAACTTGTGCTTTCTTTTCTCGCTCTTGGTCAACAAAGATTGGTGCGCCTAAGAATTCGTGCAGATTCTTAGTAGTGACTTTTGGTGCGTCTCCGCCTTCTTCAACTACTTTGAAAGCAATCTTACGGCAAATCTTAGCAATTGTTTTCTCTAAAGTACGAACACCTGCTTCGCGAGTATATTCGGTAATTACCTTTCTTAACACAGCATCAGATAATTTAACCTTGTAATCTTCAAGGCCATTTTTCTTAATTTGCTTAGGTGTTAAGTAACGCTTAGCAATTTCTAGTTTTTCTTCTTCCATATAGCTGGACAACTCAATAATTTCCATACGATCTAACAATGGACCAGGAATATTAGATGCTACATTAGCCGTAGTAATCCAGAAAACTTCAGAGAAGTCGAACGGTACTTCGATAAAGTGATCACTAAATGTGCTATTTTGTTCTGGATCCAATACTTCTAATAACGCTGAAGATGGATCACCTTTATAATCAGATGCTAATTTATCAATTTCATCCAATAAAAATACAGGATTCTTAGTACCTACATTTTTTAACCCCTGAATCATACGACCAGGTAAAGCACCAATATAAGTACGTCGATGTCCACGAATTTCAGCTTCATCACGAACACCACCTAAGGATGCACGGATAAACTTACGATTCATTGCTTTAGCAATAGAGGTAGCCAAAGAGGTTTTACCAACGACTGGTGGGCCTACTAAACAAAGAATAGAGCCACTATTTTTACCGGTTAATTTACGAACCGCTAAAAATTCTAAAATGCGTTTCTTAACCTTTTCAAGGCCATAATGATCGGCTTCGAGCATAGCATGAGCGCCCTTGATATCTAAGCGGTCTTCCGTTAATTCATTCCACGGTAATGCCAATACCCAATCTAGGTAATTGCGCAAAATTGTTGCTTCCGGCATCAATTGAGGCATGCGGCTGTAACGAGAAATTTCTTTATCAATACGCGTATGTACGTCTTCACTTAGGTTAAGTGCTTTTAACTTAACTCGTAGTTCTTCTGCCTCCTCCTCGGGATCTCCTTTATCACCCAACTCATCGTGGATAACGCGGATTTTTTCGCGCAAGAAATATTCCTTCTGCGCTTTTTCCATAGATTGACGCACTTGATTATTGATGGAATTTTCCAAATCAGAGATTTGTAATTCCATATTTAAAATGCCTACAATCATGTTAAGACGACGAGCTACAGATAATTCTTCAAGTAACTCTTGACGTTTCAAATTATTAATAGGCAATAGAAATGCAACTTGGTCAGCTAATTCACAAGGATTGCGTAATTCCATAACGCGCGTTACACCTTCATCAGTAACTGATTTAGCTTCTTCTGCCCATTCGCCAAATTTAGCTTGAACCAAACGACGATAAGCTTCAAGCTCTACATCGTCTTCAAATTCAGACGCCACTCGTTCATAGTCTCCTATATAATAAGGGTCCATGCTAGTAATATTCATAAGACGAATACGAGTGATGCCCTCTACAAGAACACGTACTATACCACCTGGTAAGCGCAACATTTGTTTAATTTTTAATAATGTCCCCATTTGGGCTAAATCATGAACTGTTGGTGCATCTACAGCATCATCTTTTTGAGTTACGACGGCTAAAATGCGGTCCTCATTCATTGCGGCTTCCACCGCCTTAATGGATTTGTCTCGACCGATATCGAGGTGAATCACGATATTCGGGTATACTACCATGCCTCTGAGAGGTACGGTAGGGATCCCAACTTCGAGTAAATTCATACTTCCTCCAGGTATATATATTATGAAAAGAAACTCATTCCTACACAGAAATGAGTTTCTTCGAATTACGATTTCAACTGGATGTCTTGGTCTGCCTCATTTTTGAGTATAGGTTCACCTGTGCTTAATACGGATTCACGATTCACAATGCACTTAGTTACTTCCGGCATGGAAGGAACCTCAAACATTACGCGTTTCATCACCTTTTCAATGATAGCACGCAAACCACGAGCACCTGTTTTTCGCTGTAATGCTTCATCAGCGATTTCTTCTAATTCATCTTCAGTGAAAGTTAACTCTACACCATCAAGGGATAGAATTTTTTCATATTGTTTTGTTAATGCATTTTTAGGCTTTGTCAAAATTTGAATTAATGCATCTCTGTCTAATTGATCTAATGTCACCATTACAGGCAAACGTCCAATAAACTCAGGGATCAAACCAAATTTTAATAAATCTTCAGGTACAACATCTTTTAAGATAGCCGATATATTACGTTCTTCTTTACGCTGTACATCTGCACCAAAACCAAGTGTTTTCTTAGCGGTACGCTTAGTAATAACCTTGTCCATACCATCAAATGCTCCACCACAAATAAAGAGAATATTCGTAGTGTCGATTTGAAGCATTTCCTGATTAGGATGCTTTCTACCACCTTGAGGAGGAACAGAAGCAACGGTACCTTCTAAGATTTTAAGCAATGCTTGTTGTACACCTTCACCAGACACATCACGTGTAATAGAAGGATTTTCAGACTTACGAGCAATTTTATCGATTTCATCGATATAGATAATGCCACGTTCAGCCCGAGCTATATCATAATCTGCAGCTTGAATAATTTTGAGTAGGATGTTTTCTACATCTTCCCCCACATACCCAGCTTCAGTTAAGCTTGTAGCATCTGCAATAGCAAATGGTACTTCTAGCATTTTCGCTAAGGTTTGAGCCAATAGTGTTTTACCACTACCAGTAGGACCAATGAACAATACATTAGCCTTTTGTAATTCTACATCATCTACTACATTATCTGTTTGTAAGCGTTTGTAGTGATTATATACGGCCACAGCTAAAGAGATTTTAGCATCATCTTGACCAATAACATATTCGTCAAGATGAGCTTTAATTTCTCTAGGCGTTGGCAATTCTTTTAAATTGAAGTCGTCCGTCTCAACCGCACCCAACTCATCTGCAATGATGCGTTCACAAACTTCAACGCATTCGTCACAAATATACACGTTAGGACCCGCCACTAATTTGCGGACTTCTTCGCTTGTGCGTCCACAAAAACTGCAGCGCATAGTATCTTTATCTTTTGCCAAGGGGCGCCTCCATTACTTGCTTTCTACAGGTTCTCTTGTGAGTACCTCATCGATTAAGCCGTATTCAACGGCATCCTGAGCACTCATGAAGTTATCGCGATCTGTATCGCGAGCTACTACTTCAATATCTTGTCCACTGCGAGAAGCTAAGATACCATTTAACTCTTCACGCATGCGAAGAATCTCACGGGCATGGATTTCAATTTCAGATGCTTGCCCTTGCACACCGCCTAATGGTTGGTGAATCATGATGCGCGCATGAGGCAACGCATATCGTTTACCTTTAGTGCCAGCTGTTAAAAGCACAGCACCCATGCTCGCTGCAGAGCCTACACAAATAGTAGACACATCTGGTTTGATATATTGCATCGTATCATAAATAGCCATGCCGGCAGTTACAACACCGCCAGGGCTATTGATGTACAAATGGATATCCTTATCAGGATCCTCTGCTTCTAGGAATAACATTTGCGCAATAACCGCATTTGCCACATTATCATCGATGGGGCCACCAAGGAAAATAATGCGATCCTTTAACAAGCGAGAGTAAATATCATAGGAACGCTCTCCGCGTTCACCTTGTTCAACTACGATTGGTACATACATATAATCACCTTTTCATGTACCTAGTTGAGCAAACTATTATTCAGCCGCTTCAGCGCCTTTTGCATTATCAATAATGAATCGAGCTGCTTTTTTGCGAGCTACAGAGCCTGCCAACATAGCTACACGACCTTCTTTTGCAATAATATCACAAACTTCTTTAGGATCTGCCCCAAAGTTTTGAGCCATAATGATGATTTCACGGTTCATATCATCTGGAGTTACTTCGATACCTTCAGCAGTTGCATTAGCATGCAATACTTAATCA
>OKEO01000242.1_pt1 | contig 7887 bp, 7 predicted proteins | sample 1611131 | NCBI WGS metagenome assembly OKEO01 (sample SAMN04436713, study PRJEB24849) | human gut metagenome | biome: human gut; feature: NICU; material: stool | host: Homo sapiens | place: USA: Saint Louis, MO | collected 2010-08-30
CGCCCGCCCCCCGCATGGGGCCGGCGCCGGGGACCGAGATTATGGCGGTCTCTTCACGGGAAGGGGTGCCGTCCATTGAAGGCCATTTTGATGAAGCCATCGCCGCCGTCGGCGTGCTGGAGCAGATTCAGGCCGGCCGCCAGCAGGGCGTTTCGGGCCACGTCATCGCCTGTTTCGGCGATCCGGGATTGCTGGCGGCCCGCGAACTGGCGCAGGGGCCGGTGATCGGCATTGCCGAAGCGGCGATGCATATGGCCACGCTGGTAGCCACGCGCTTTTCCATTGTGACCACGCTGCCGCGTACGCTGATCATCGCCCGCCATCTGCTGCACCAGTATGGCTTTTACGACCACTGTTCCGGGCTACACGCCATCGATCTGCCGGTGCTGGCGCTGGAAGACGGCAGCGGCGTGGCGCAGGAGAAGGTGCGCGCGCGCTGTATCCAGGCATTAAAAGAGGATGGCTGTGGCGCCATCGTGCTGGGCTGCGGCGGAATGGCGACCCTGGCCCAGGAGCTGACCCGCGAACTGCAGGCGCCGGTCATTGATGGCGTCAGCGCAGCGGTAAAAATGGTGGAGTCGCTGGTGGCACTGGGGCTGTCGACCAGCAAACGCGGGGACCTGGCGTTCCCGGAAGCCAAAACCCTGAGCGGTAAATTTCAGGCATTCAATACATTTTCAATTTAAGGGGTGGGAGATGACGTCAGCAGCACAGAATTACCCTCGCGACCTGCGAGGATACGCCGGTCAACCGCCGCACGCGCAGTGGCCGAACCAGGCGCGCATTGCCGTGCAGTTTGTCCTCAATTATGAAGAGGGGGCGGAAAACCATGTTCTGCATGGCGACGCCGGTTCCGAGCAGTTTCTCTCCGATATTATCGGCGCCGCCAGCTACCCGGACCGGCACATGTCGATGGACTCGCTGTATGAGTACGGCAGCCGCGCCGGGTTCTGGCGCATTCATCAGGAGTTCAGCCGGCGCGGGCTGCCGCTGACGGTGTTCGGCGTGGCGATGGCCCTCGCGCGTCACCCCGATATCGTCGCGGCGATTAAAGCCGCCGACTACGACGTGGTTAGCCACGGCTGGCGTTGGATCCACTATCAGCATATGGATAGCGACATGGAGCGCGAGCATCTGCACAAGGCAGTGCACGTCTTAACCGACCTGTTCGGCAAGCCGCCAACCGGCTGGTACACCGGGCGGGACAGTCCCAATACGCGGCGGCTGGTGGTGGAACACGGCGGTTTCGAGTATGACAGCGACTACTATGGCGATGATTTACCTTTCTGGACCGAGGTACCGTGCGGCGACGGTTCGCGCAAGCCGCATCTGATCGTCCCCTATACCCTCGACGCCAACGACATGCGCTTTGCCACCGCGCAGGGGTTCAATACCGCTGAGCAGTTTTATACCTACCTTAAAGATAGTTTTGATGTGCTGTATGAAGAGGGGGAAGATGCGCCGAAGATGATGTCTATCGGTATGCACTGTCGCCTGCTTGGCCGGCCGGGGCGCTTCCGCGCCCTGCAGCGTTTCCTCGATTATGTCCAGCAGCACGAGCGGGTGTGGGTCTGTACGCGCCAGCAGATCGCCACGCACTGGCGCGAAGTCCATCCGTACCGGGAATAGCTGTCGTTCCCGGGTAGCCCGGCTCAGCGCCGGGCTAGCTCATCAGGCTGACCTGCGCGGCAACAATCCGCCAGCCAAAAGGAAAGCGGACCCAGGTTTGCTGCTGGCGGCCGATGCGATCGCTGCCGGCGCGGGTAAACTCGGTGCTGCACACCGCGTAATCCTCGCCGAAGGTGACGATCTCGGTGTGGCGTAATTCGCGCTGTAATCCCGCCGCCGGACGGGCGGCGCGAAAGGCGCGAATTTCATCGATACCGTAGAGGTTCTCGCCGGCGCCCAGGCGCACCGTCCGTTTATCGTGCCAGAAGAGCTCATCCAGCACCGCAATGTCGTTGCTGACCAGCGCCTCTTCGTAGCGGTAAAAGGCGGCCGTTACCTCGGCCAGAACGCGCGGCCGGTTAATATTATCCTGATTGATCATCGTGCTCTCTCCGCAGGGCGGGCCTCGCTGATGCCCGCGTGTTCCAGCGCGCGCGCGGCGCGCAGACAGGCCAGTTCATTAAACGGCGCGGCAATCAGCTGCACGCCAATGGGGCGGTTGGACGCGGTGCGCAACGGGACCGTCACCACCGGCAGGCCAAGGAACGAGATGGGCTGAGTGAGCATGCCCATACTGGCGCGAACGGGCAGCATCTCGCCGTTGATCGTCATCGTCGGTTGGCCGATAAGGGTGGCGCTGCACGGCGTCGCCGGGGCGATGAGTACATCGACGTGGTGAAACAGCGATTTTATCGCCTCCCGGGCATGGCGCCGAAAACGCTGCGCCTGAAGATACCAGGCCGAAGGAATCATCGCCCCGGCCAGCAGACGCTCCCGCGAGTTCGGTTCAAAGCGAGCCGGTTCACGCCGCAGCGCCGGCAGATAGTGATTGCCCCCTTCGGAGGCGCTGATGATAAACGCCGCCGAACGGGCAAGCTCCGCCTCGGGGAAAACATGCTCTTCGCGGGCCTCAAGGGCCTGCGCCACACGTGCCACGGCGGCACGGGCGTCGCTATCGCACCAGTCGCTGAAATAGCCGCCCAGCACTCCGCAGCGCAGATCCTCCGCCCCGCGTTCCAGCCGCTGGCGAGTGGGGGCAACGGCTTCGTCCGCCTGGGCATCATCATCGGGGTCGTGCCCCTGTAAGGCATCGTACACCGCCGCCAGATCGTCGACGCAGCGGGCAAACGGGCCAATGTGATCGAGGCTGGCGACGAACGGATGGCTGCCCGCACGCGACAGGCGGCCAAACGTCGGTTTCAGACCAAAAATGCCGCACAGGGAGGCCGGGACGCGGATTGAGCCGTTGGTATCGCTTCCCAGAGAGAAGTGAACCAGCCCGGCGGCAACCGCCGCTGCCGAACCGCCGGAAGAGCCGCCGGCAATACGCTGCAGATCGTGCGGATTATGGGTGGCGCCATAGTGGCTGTTTTCGGTGGTGAACCCGTAGGCGTAGGCATCCATATTGACCATTCCGCTAAGCAGGCCGCCTGCCGCGCAGATCTGCCGTACCGCCCAGCCGTCATTGACGGCAGGCGGGCGGTCGCTGAACAGCTGTGCGCCGGCGAGGGTGGTTTCCCCGGCAACGTCGAACAGATTTTTTACCGCGTAGGGGACCCCCGCCAGCGCCGGTAACGGCTGACGGGTTCGACGCAGCGCATCAATCTGGTCGGCTTCGGCGAGCATCCGGCGTTCGGTGATCTGCGTCCAGGCATTAATCTGCGGGTTAACCTGCGCCATGTCGTCCAGGGTGCGGCGGGCAATTTCTCTGGCGCTCAGCTCACCCTCGGCCAGCGCGCGCTGAATATCAGCAATCGTCATCTCAGTCAGCGTCATGCTTTGTACACTCCGGCAATCTCCAGGCGTTCATCGAGGGGAAAGGCCATCAGCGGCTCAGCCATGGCGGCAATGCGGGCGAACTGTAGCTGAAGCTCGCCGCGGCGGGTGTCGTCCAGTTCCAGCGCCAGCAGGTGTTCCATTTGCGCCAGATAAGCGCGCCAGTCGTTTACGCTATGCGTCATGTTGGTCTCCTAATAACCGGCGGCGGAGCCGTTGCTGCGTGGATCGGAGGCCCCTTCAAACAGGCCGTTGGGATGGCGGACGATGGCGCCGGCGTGGCCCATGGCTTCGCTATAATCGGCCAGCACCTCCACGTCATGACCCAGCGCCCGTAGACGGGCGATGCTATCCGGCGGGAAGCGACCTTCCAGCTTCAGTGAATCTGAGGTTTGCCCCCAGGTCCGGCCCAGCAGCCAGCGCGGGCGCGAAATACTCTCCTGCAGCGGGATGCCCTGCAGAATGTAGCGGGTGAAAATGGCCGCCTGAGTTTGCGGTTGGCCATCCCCACCCATTGACCCATATACCATGACCCGGCCATCGTTAAGGCGCGCGGCGGCGGGGTTGAGGGTATGAAACGGCTGTTTGCCTGGCGCCAGCGCCAGCAGATGCGCGGGGTCGAGACTGAACGAGGCGCCGCGGTTTTGCCAGACGATCCCGCTATCCGGCAGGACGACACCGCTGCCAAATTCATGATAAAGACTTTGAATAAAGGAGACCGCCAGCCCGCTGCTGTCTATCACCCCCATCCAGACGGTGTCGCCGGGGCCTTTTCCCGCTCCCCAGGGGGCGGCCTGCCGATCGTCGATGTTTTCGGCCAGCTGCTGGAGCGCCTGCGGGTCGAGCAGGCTTTGAATATCCACGTCGAGATGACGGGGGTCGGTAATGTGGGCATCGCGCAGGCCAAAAGCCTGCTTGGTGGCCTCGACGATACGGTGCACGGTCTGCGCGTCATCGGCATCGTGCATCGCCAGCCGGTCGGTAATCCCGAGGATCGCCAGAGAGACCAGTCCCTGCGTGGGCGGCGCCAGATTCCACAATTCGCCGTGCTGGTGCTGAAGCTTCAGCGGCGCAGGGCGACGGGCGCGATGCTGCTGGAGGTCTGCAAGGGTGACGGGCAGGCCGCAGGCCGCCATCCCCGCAGCCAGACGGCGGGCCAGCGGGCCGCGATAAAAACTGTCGAGGCCATCGTCGACCAGCTGCTTAAGCGTTGATGCCAGCGCGGGCTGGCGAAACCGACTGCCGGCGACCGGCGGTTGGCCGTTGACCAGAAAGGTCTCGGCGAACCCCGGCAGGTCGCGGAGTTCGGAGAGTTTTCCGGCGCTGGCGCTGGACTGGGACGCCGTCACCGGCGTGCCGTCAGCGGCATAGCGAATCGCATCCTCCAGCAGGCGCGCCAGCGGCAGCGCTTTTCCGGTCAGCGTCTGCGAGATCTTGAGCGCTTCATCCCAGCCGCTGACGGTCCCGGCGACGGTCAGCGCCGCTTGCGGCCCGCGGTGCGGAATTTGCGCCAGCCCGGCGTAGGCTTCCGGGGTGGCCAGCGACCCCGCCGCGCCGCTGGCGTCAATGGCTATCGGTTCGCCCTCCGGCGGGACGATAAGCCAGAAGCCATCGCCGCCCAGGCCGTTCATATGTGGGTAAACCACCGCAATGGTGGCCGCCGCGGCGACCATGGCTTCTATCGCGCTGCCGCCTTCGCGCAGCACGGCAACCGCGCTTTGGCTGGCCAGATGGTGCGGGGCGACCGCCATCCCGTGGGCGGATACATTAGTCTGCATGGGTTGTCCTCATGATCCAAACGTGATGCCAACGCTGCAAAAGCTGTTCCACTTTGAGCGTAAAGTTTCATTCGTCAGGGGGCCGGACCTTTTTCTTAAACTGGCATGCATTATGAAAGGGCTCACATCATGTATAGTTTGATGAAACAAAAGTTACAGAGGCCGTATGGAACAACTGGATGAACGCTTGAAAGGGCAATATGCCTCATTGTCGCCTCAGGAACAGCGGGTGGCGGATTTTATTTTCGATCACTTCGACGACCTGATTAGCTATAACAGCGCCGAGCTGGCGCAGCTGAGCGGGGTGTCAAAAGCCACGGTGAGCCGTCTGTTTAAGCGGCTGGGCTACGAAAAATATAAGGATATGCGCGATGAGCTGCGCACGTTACGCCAGAGCGGAATGCCGCTGACCGATCATCGCGATGCGGTGCAGGGGAACACGCTGCTGGCGCGGCACTATAAACAGGAAATGGCGAATCTGACGCAGTGGGTCAATGCGCTCGACGCGCAGCAGTTTGCCGATGCGATTAGCGGGATGGTCGATGCCCGGCGCATTGCGATCATCGGAATGCGCAACTCCTGGCCGGTGGCGCTGCACCTGCGCCAGCAGCTGCTGCAGGCGCGCGGGCAGGTACAGGTGCTGCCGCAGCCGGGGCAGAGTTTAAGCGAAGAGCTGGTGGATCTGACGGCGGACGATCTGGTGGTGGTTATGGCTTTTCGCCGCCGTCCGCGCATTATTCGCCCGCTGTTGCAGCAGCTCCAGCTGCGCGGTATTCCGGTACTGCTGATTTGCGAACCGCAGGCATACAGCCTGTTTCCGCTGTCCCGCTGGCAGCTGTGCGCCCCCCTGGATAGCGTCTCGGCCTATGACAGCTACAGCTCGGTAAACAGCTTGATCAACCTGCTGGCGAATGCGTTTTTACATGAAATTCTCGATAAAGGCCGTCCGCGTATCCACGATATAGCCACCCTCTATCAGCAGCTGGACGAGCTTGAGCAACGATAATGGGGCCTCAGGCTGGTGCTTTGCTCTTTTTTGGTGCAATAAAATAGTGGGGAAATGAGCTCCGTTTTCCCACTTCTTTCCGCTATATCCTGTTTATTCTCTCTTTTTTTGCGCTTTCTGGCGTGGCCCTCTCAGTTTTTGTATCTGGCACATTAGTTGCAGAAGTTTATTTAAAGAATCTTTTGTTTCATACTAACGTAACGGGTAAACATCATGAAAAAACTGCTGATCGCACTGGCCGGGGCCGCTTGTCTGTTCACGCAAATCACAGCGGCAAAAGCCGACCAGCTGCAGGATATTGAAAAGCGCGGCGTGATTCGCATTGCGGTACCGCAGGATTTCCCGCCGTTCGGTTCGGTGGGAACCGATCTCCAGCCGCAGGGCTATGACATCGATATGGCGCGTTCCCTTGCCAGTCAGATGAAGCTCAAGCTGCAGCTGGTGCCGGTCACCAGCGCCAACCGGGTACCTTATCTGCAAACCGATAAAGTTGACCTGGTGATCTCCAGCCTCGGTAAGAATGCCGAGCGCGAGAAGGTGATTGATTTCAGCCGCGCCTATGCGCCGTTCTTCCTCGGCGTGTTTGGCCCGAAAGGGGCGGAGATCAAAGAGGCGGCGGCGCTGAGCGGGAAAACCATCGGCGTGACCCGCGGTGCGGTGGAAGATATGGTGCTGACCGGTATCGCGCCAAAAGACGCGAAGATTATACGCTACGAAGACAACAACACCACGCTGTCGGCTTATCTCTCCGGCCAGGTACAGTACGTGGCGACCGGGAACCTGGTGGTAGCGGCGATCGCCCGCCAGAATCCGGCGAAAGCGCCGGTACCGAGTTTTATGCTGAAAGATTCGCCGTGCGTGATTGGTCTGAAAAAGAATGAACCGGCGCTGAAAGCCAAAGTGGATGCGCTGATTGAGCAAGGCATCAAAGACGGTACCCTCAACGCGTTATCGCAGCAGTGGCTGAAAGCGCCGTTGCCCGCCGACTTTTCCGCATAAGGTCAGTGAATGACGGAACAACTTCATTTTTCTGCGCTCTGGCCGCACTGGCCGGAGCTGCTGGCCGGGCTGTGGGTGACTATTCAACTGACGGTCATGGCCACGATCGGCGGCCTGGCTATCGGCATTTTGGGGGCCGCCATTCGCAGCGGGCGGCCATCGTGGTTGAGTCGGATTTGGGGCGGCTATGTGGAGCTGATTCGCAACACGCCGTTCGTGGTCCAGCTGTTTTTTATCGTCTTTGGGCTGCCTAACCTCGGGCTCAAGATGACGGCGGGTGAAGCCGCGCTGCTGGCGATGGTGGTCAACCTTGGCGCCTACAGTACCGAGATTGTCCGCGCCGGGATCCAGGTGACGCCAAAAGGGCAGTGGGAGGCCGGGCGCGTGCTGGGGCTGAGCCGCACGCAGACCTTTATCCGGGTGGTATTACCGCCGGCGCTACAGCGGATTTATCCGGCGCTGGTCAGTCAGTGCATTATCGTGATGTTGGGATCGTCGGTGGTTTCTCAGGTCTCTTATGAAGAGCTGACCTTTGCCGCCAACCTGATCCAGTCGCGGACGTTTCTGAGCTTCGAGGTCTATCTGGTGACGACGGGGATCTACTTAGTGTTATCGATAACGCTGCGTCAGCTGCTGATGGCGGCAGGGCGAAAATGGGTG
>OKEO01000248.1_pt1 | contig 7827 bp, 6 predicted proteins | sample 1611131 | NCBI WGS metagenome assembly OKEO01 (sample SAMN04436713, study PRJEB24849) | human gut metagenome | biome: human gut; feature: NICU; material: stool | host: Homo sapiens | place: USA: Saint Louis, MO | collected 2010-08-30
TCCTTGTGAACATTCCGGCATCGGGTACATTTCACTGTTTTGCTGCTTTCCATAAGCCGCTACCCCCTTAATAACGTCGAAACATCAACATCCAGATCCAGATCGCGCAGCGCCTTGAGGATGTAGCTCTCGCTGACAGCCTGACCTGCGCCGTGAGCCGTCATCGCCGCCAGCCGCAGTGAGTGGCTGAGGATGCGCAGTGCGCCGGGCTTCTGCGCAATCTTCTGAAGCAGATCACGCTCTTTTTCGCCGTCGATATGCCAGGCATCAGCAATGGCTTCCACATCCGCCTTTTTGGTCTTGTTAATCGCCACGCGTTTGGCAATACGCGAGAACAGGCGGGCGAACTCAACGGTACGATTGCCGCCGGTCATGTTGCTGTAGACGCGGTGGTTACCCATCAGCACCAGCCCGACGCGGGTGGCCTCCTGCAGCAGGCGTAGCTCTTCGAGCGTTTCAGCGCCCAGATGGTCCGCTTCGTCAATGATGACAAGGCCCTGAGTGCCATCAAGGCGGCGGCGCAGTGCGCGGGCCAGCGGACCTTTACGACGTGGCGCATCATTCATCCCCAGCTCATAGGCCAGTTCGGTCAGGCACTCCAGCACACTGGCGCAGGAGGGGGTGATCGTTATCAGCCAGACGTTATCGTTACTGCGACGGTATTCACGCGCAGATTCCGACTTGCCGACGCCGGGATTACCGCAGACCACGCCGATGCATTCCGTCAGGTGCGCGTAGCGAAACGCAGTCCAGATCTGTTTGACGGTTGGGGTCTCAATAAAGCGAGGCGGCTCCGGCAGCTCTGCGGCAGAGTTTTGTTTATCGACCCAGCGCTGCAGCGCTTTTTCCACGCGGTCGTTATCACCGGCATATTTGTTATTCATGAAGCCACTGACAATGCTGGTTGAGAGGCCGGTTTCACGGGCAACCTGAGCAAAAGTAAAACGGGTACCATCGACAAGGTTGCGCAGAACCTCGCGAATATCGAAAATATTCACTTCAGACATAATTCACTCCATTATTTGAATGGTATTTAAATAGCGTTTTTACGTTTATTTGATTCCAGAATATCCAGCGAGTTATTCAGATATTCGTCCTCCGTATATTCCTCTTCTTCAGGTACGACCTTCATCGCGGGGACGGGCTGGCTGGGGCGATATACATTGCTGTTTAGCCAGTCGGGCCCTGCTGGTTCGGAGAGGGTGAGCACATTCTCGGCCTCGGCCAGACGGACTTTCTTTTCGCCACGCTCGCGCATGCCTTTGATGCGTTTCTGTTTTTGCCAGTATTCCGCAGTGACAGGGAATGCCGCTTTCTTGTTGCCATCCCAGATGGCTTCACATATCAGTGAACCATCCATACGACGAACGATAATCTTCGTTGCATCGTGAATGTCGTAGCTGACACGCACTTTGCGGCCATGCTCCTCACGAAGTGCTTCGGCGTAATACAGGTTATTGAAAAGACGAATCTCACAACGTCTGACTGAGCATTCAACCTCCGGCATAAACATATGGCGAAGCTCAATATCGGAGAGCCATTCGATTTCAGTTTTTTCTTTTTCCAGCTTGTACTTGCGAAACTGCGCTGGCGTGAAATGCTCACCATTAGCTTTCAGCGGCAGTGAATCGTGGGCGCGGTTGTTGTACCAGTGAACCCCGGCCTCAATTTCCCCAATCAGCTCATTCCATGACGGGAAATCGCGAAGGGTCTGTTCCTGCTTACCTGTCAGTTCGCGCCCTTTATCCACCGCGTTCAGCGCGGCAATAAGCGATTTTGATACCTTACGCGTGGTGCTTTTATCCGCGCCAGTTCCGTAGTAGGTGGCAAATTGACGGGATATACGCATCCCCAGCGTTTTGTTGAGGATCTCAATGATGCCGCGCCCTTGCGGGTTCTCAGGAATACCCAGACGGTGGTCAACCCCGAGACGCGGTAAAATACCGGTGATATTAGCGTCAAGTGTGCTGTTGGTCTCACCACCACCATTATCGGAATAATAGATATAAGGCACACCGTTATTCTTAATGCCGTGACGCAGGGCATCGGCAACCGCAATAACGCTTTCTGATAGAGCCAGACTCCAGCCCACAATATATCGGCAGCTCCCGTCCAGAATGAATGTCACCTCTGGTGTAATGGGATTACCATGCTCGGGAGAGGCAACCTTCATCTTCATGCCGTGACCATCCCCGATCCAGACGTAGTTCACCGGCAGGCAAAGCCAGTCACGGCGTACAAATCCCTCAAGCTGACGGGCTTCGCTGCCGGTGATCCGACGATGCTGTTTTACCACTTCCGGCAGCTTATCCATCGCGTAGCGAACGGCATCATAACTTGGCATAGATAGCAGCATTTCCGGTTGAGTGGCATATCGCTGACACCAGCCAGAAACAAAATCTTCATACGCTTCAGTCATATGTACGCCGTTAGGATTACGGTAATACGCCAGAAAATCAGGTAACCATGCGATTTCCTCCGGCTCAACGCGCTGGCGTTTGCCCGGTGCAAGCAGGGCAATGCGCTCTGCTGGCGTACCCGCTTTTTTGAAGTCAGCCATCCAGCGCTTGAGAGAGATCTCACTTAATGTACGGGATTTACCTTTTTTGGCATTGGCCAGTGAAACCATATCTGTCAGACGTTGCGGTAGCTCCCCGGCCTTCGATTGACGAACAATCTCCCGAATAGCTTTTGCACAACTATAGCCAGGGACTTCACCAAGCCGTAACACCTCAGAAACCAGAGCGATACGGGCATCTGCGGCTTTAACCTGATCTGATGTAAGCTTATTCAGCTTTTGTTCAACCAAGGATGGGTGATCACGATAGAGCGCAATTTTGCTACCCGTTGATTTCGCAGAGGCAACCGGAAGGACTTCCGCATCTTTACTCATCAACTGTTTAATCTGACGCGCACGCAATGCCTGCTGAGTAATCTCCGGCAAGCAGTCGATATGATATTCAAATGCTTTGCTACCAGTACGTTTACGAACCTTACTTTCAGAACCAGCAGACAACCTACAAAGAGCCTGCCTAATCCCTTTAGTGGTCGTTGGCAACCCTGGCACACCAATAAGCTCTTTAGCGACAAAAAACATGTTTAGGCCACCTTATTGATGTAACTGCTTGTTCTGTATCTACTTGGCCAGATTGTTTCAGGAGTTACACCCAACGCATTAGCGACAATCTGCTGATAAGGTTTGCAGGGTGTGCGCAGCACACTCTTCAGAGAATCCTTACTGTAACCAGCCTGAAGGGATAGTGAGCGGAACGATAATCCACGTTTATGGATTTCGGCCTTTATGGTCTCGGGATGCCAGTCAGCATTCAGTTCTTCATTTCGACTCATGATTCCTCTATCCTAAAAAGTTGTCCGCGCGGATAACTGCGCGGTTATCTGCATGGATAAAGCATAGATCACCAAAAATACCACGTAAAGGTATTTTTGGTGATTCCGGTGCTTTTGTTTTTTTGTCGTGTATTTTCAACTAGTTAATTGTAAAGGAACCAAATGTGATAAAAAAACCTGAAGGTGCTTTTCTGGAAGATGACAAGGAACCTGTCATTGAACGGATTAACGAGTTAATACAGAGGTATCCATCACGCAGTGCTGCTGCACGAGCGTGGGGTATAAACATTAATACACTTAAGAGTTACTTTAGACGCGGTGACTCCGTTCCTACACCACGTGAGAACATCCTTGTCCGCATAGCCAATAACGAAGGCGTGGGACTGGACTGGCTTAAAGCCGGGGCCGGGCTAACACGAGAATCACCAAAATCACCAGAAACACCAACAATACCCAACCAAGAGAAGGATCGACTACAAGAGATGCTTTCGTTTTTAACGCCAGATGAAAGACAGCAGCTCACAGCACTGCTCGCAAGAAAGGGAGTCGAGCTCGTCTTGTATCTTTTGGATGAACGAAATATAGAGTTACTACTAAGCGATGACGATGTTAAACATCGTGCATTGGCGATGATGAGAGCGAAAAAAGGGACATCTAAAACTAGTAAACAAATAGCCAACCCAGACCTCTCCAATTCAAGCAAAAAGGTCGTTTGATTGCGACAATGAAGCTTACGAGGCTTAGTTATACAGTAGGCCTCAAGCACGTTGGGATCAAACGGCCTCAACACCTTTAGTGAGGTGTGCTAAACTGGCCTTGAACCACTGATTCAAATATTTAAATGCTTCAAAAACGCGGTATCAAATCTATTTTCGATTTGAACGATTTTACACAAAGTGGTATCAAATCGCTTTGTTTTGAGGTTTATCTTTAACTTCATGTAATCCAAGTTGTTTCCGTTTAATCCCTCTTGTTCCCGGAAGTATCAAATAATTCCCTTCTCCACAGGTTCATCAGGGAATGCAGGAAGAGCAGGCCTGGCAGGCGTTGCGGAAAATGGCTATGGATAAGAATCAGAGGATGGTGGAAATCGCCCGCGCGCTGCTGACGGTGAAGGCGTTGTGGTCCATAGCCCCAAAGGAGTAGATGCACGATGGTTGGGCAGCGGCTGCCTGTCAGCGGTGCAATGAGCGGCGGGAAGCCGCCCGGCGCACAGCGGAAAACGGCCTGACACCGCCTCTGTGAACATTGGCATCTGTTTTGCAATATCCTGCAGACAACGGTTAATGCGTTAAATCGTTCAGTAAACAATTTTGGGCAACAGGCCAACGGCGGTTTGTGTGTCCATGGATAAAGGCGTCCTGCAGTGCATCAGCACTGTCGGGCGCTTTTTTTTTGCGTGTTCTGGAGCGGGTATGGGCGATAAATTTTCGATTTCACGACGGCATTTTTTACAGGCAGGCGCCGCGCTGGGCGGGGCGATGTTGTTGCCCGGCGTGATGCAGAGCGCATGGGCGGCAGGATCCGATAAGCCGGAGCAATCTACCGTACGAGTCGGATTTATTCCGCTGACGGACTGCGCGCCGATCGCGATCGCGTCGCTGAAAGGGTTCGATAAAAAATATGGCATTACCCTGGTACCGACCAAAGAAGCCAGCTGGGCGGCGGTGCGCGACAAACTGATCGCCGGTGAACTCGATGCGGCACACATTCTCTACGGCCTGCTGTATGGCCTCGAACTGGGGATCGCCGGCAAGCCGCACGCAATGGCAAACCTGATGACCCTCAACCGCAATGGCCAGGCGATTACGCTCTCCAGCGACCTGCGGGAGAAAGGGGTGACCGACCTCGGGGGGTTGAAACGGCTGATCGGCCAGCGCGCGCCGGGCAGCTACACCTTTGCCCACACCTTTCCCACCGGGACGCACGCGATGTGGCTCTATTACTGGCTGGCCAGCGGTGGTATCGACCCGTTTACGGACGTACGCACCGTGGTGGTGCCGCCGCCGCAAATGGTGATGAACATGCGTATCGGCAACATGGTTGGTTTTTGCGTCGGCGAACCGTGGAACGCGCGGGCGATCAACGACCGTATCGGTTTTACCGCAGCCACTTCGCAGGCCATCTGGCCGGAACACCCGGAAAAAATTCTCGGCACCCGCAGCGAATGGGTCGAACGCAATCCGAACACCGCCCGCGCGCTGGTCGCGGCGGTGCTGGATGCGGCGCGCTGGATTGACGCCTCGGAAGAGAACAAACGAGAGACAGCGCGCATTCTGGCAAAACGCGCCTGGCTGAATACCAAAGAGCAGTATCTCACCGGGCGGATGCTCGGGGAGTACGACAACGGGCTGGGACAGCGCTGGCAGGACGCACACCCGATTCGCTTTTACGACCAGGGAGAGGTGAGTTTTCCCTGGCTGTCGGACGGAATGTGGTTTTTAACCCAGTTCCGCCGCTGGGGATTACTAAAAACGGCCCCGGATTATCAGGCGGTGGCCGGGCGCATCAACCGCATTGACGTCTGGAAAGAGGCGGCGCAGGCGGTGGGCGGCATCTCTACGCCGGCTGCGCTCATGCGCAGCAGCACATTAATAGACGGTACGGTCTGGACGGGGGCCGATCCGGAAGGTTACGCCCGCGGCTTCGCGATTCAACGTAAGGGGGCATGAAATGAAACACGCGCACAGTACGCAACCTGTTATTGCCACAGAAAAAACGCCGGGCGAAGTGATTGTCCTGCCACCGGTACAGGTCCGGCGTCCGACGCCGCCCGTCAGGCGCTGGCTACGTGAAACCGTACAGCGGCTCCTGCCACCCCTGCTCGGGCTGGGGCTGCTGTTGCTCTGCTGGCAGCTGGCGGCGATCAACGGCAAGGGCTTTCCGACGCCGCTGAGTACGCTCGATTCCGCGCTGACCCTGTTTGCCGATCCTTTCTATCAGGACGGGCCGAACGACATGGGCATCGGCTGGAACGTGTTGGCGTCACTGCAGCGGGTGGCGGTGGGCTTTGGGCTGGCGGCGCTGGTGGGGATCCCGCTGGGCTTTTTGATTGGCCGCTCGCTGTTCTTTGCCCGCATGTTTAATCCGCTGATTGCGCTGCTGCGCCCGGTCAGTCCGCTGGCGTGGCTGCCTATTGGCCTGCTGCTGTTCCAGAAGGCGGAGCCGGCGTCGAGCTGGACCATTTTTATCTGCTCTATCTGGCCAATGGTGATTAACACTGCCGAAGGGGTACGCCGCATTCCGCAGGATTATCTCAACGTGGCTCGCGTCTTACAGCTGTCGGAGTGGACGGTGATGCGGCGCATTCTCTTCCCGGCCGTGCTGCCCGCGGTGCTGACCGGCGTGCGTCTCTCTATTGGCATTGCCTGGCTGGTGATCGTTGCTGCTGAAATGCTGACCGGCGGCCTGGGGATCGGCTTCTGGATCTGGAATGAATGGAACAATCTCAACGTGGAAAACATCATCATCGCCATCGTCATTATCGGCGTCGTCGGCCTGCTGCTGGAGCAGGGGCTGATGTTGATCGCTCGTCGCTTCAGCTGGCAAGAAAAATAGGAGAATCGCTATGAAACCATTAATTCAGGTGCAGGCCGTCAGCCAGCGCTTCCATACCGCCAGCGGCGAATTTCTGGCCCTGCAAAACGTCTCTTTCGACATTTATGAAGGGGAGACTGTGAGCCTGATTGGCCACTCAGGATGCGGTAAATCCACGCTGCTGAACCTGATTGCCGGCATTACCTTACCCACGGAAGGCGGACTGCTGTGTGATAACCGCGAAATCGCCGGGCCGGGTCCCGAGCGCGCGGTAGTCTTCCAGAACCACTCCCTGCTGCCGTGGCTGACCTGCTTTGACAACGTGGCGCTGGCGGTCGACCAGGTTTTTCGCCGCACCATGAGCAAAGCCGAGCGCAAGGCGTGGATCGAACACAACCTTGAGCGGGTGCAAATGGGTCATGCGCTGCACAAGCGTCCGGGGGAGATCTCCGGCGGCATGAAGCAGCGGGTAGGGATTGCCAGAGCGCTGGCGATGAAGCCGAAGGTGCTGCTGCTGGATGAACCGTTTGGCGCGCTCGATGCCTTGACCCGCGCCCATTTGCAGGATGCGGTGATGCAGATTCAGCAGGCGCTGAACACCACCATCGTGATGATTACCCATGATGTTGATGAGGCGGTGCTGCTCTCTGACCGCGTCATGATGATGACCAACGGCCCGGCGGCGACGGTGGGCGAGATTCTCGCTATCGACCTGCCCCGGCCGCGTAATCGTGTTCAGCTGGCGGATGACAGCCGTTATCACCACCTGCGTCAGCAGATTCTCCATTTCCTCTACGAAAAACAGCCGAAGGCGGCGTAAGGGGCGGCGATGAAGCGGCGACTGGTGATTATCGGCAATGGTATGGCGGCCACCCGGCTGGCGGAGACGCTGGTGGCGCGGGGGGGCGACAAATTTCAGATAGTGATTATCGGGGATGAACC
>OKEO01000251.1_pt1 | contig 7746 bp, 6 predicted proteins | sample 1611131 | NCBI WGS metagenome assembly OKEO01 (sample SAMN04436713, study PRJEB24849) | human gut metagenome | biome: human gut; feature: NICU; material: stool | host: Homo sapiens | place: USA: Saint Louis, MO | collected 2010-08-30
CAACGGGCAAAACCCGCTCGGCTTTACCCTGAGTGCGGCGAAAAATGCGCAGCTGGTGGATCTGCTGGCCCGCTATAACGTGGTGCTGATTGAAGACGATGTCTACAGTGAACTCTATTTTGGCCGCGAAAAACCGCTCCCCGCCAAATTCTGGGACCGGCAGGAGATGACGCTGCACTGCAGTTCGTTCTCAAAATGCCTGGTGCCCGGTTTTCGGATCGGCTGGGTGGCCGCCGGTAAACATGCCCGACGTATTCAGCAGCTGCAATTAATGAGCACGCTCTCCACCAGTTCGCCGATGCAGATGGCGCTGGTCGATTACCTCTCTACCCGGCGCTATGACGCCCATCTCCGCCGCCTGCGCCGCCAGCTTGCCGAGCGCAAACAGCAGGCCTGGCAGGCGCTGCTGCGCCATCTGCCCGCCGAGGTGAAAATCCATCACAGCGACAGCGGCTACTTTTTGTGGCTTGAACTGCCGGAAGGGGCCGATGCCGGTGAGCTGAGCGCCAGGGCATTGCGCGATAATATCAGTATTGCCCCCGGGAAAATGTTCTCTACCACCGCCAGCTGGACCTCTTTTTTCCGCTTTAATACCGCGTGGGGCTGGGGAGAAAGAGAAGAGCAAGGAGTTAAACGACTCGGCGAACTTATTCGCGAGCAGTTGAGCTAAAGAACTGATTTTTTATATACCGCTAAACAGCCGCTGATGAAATAACTAAATATTATTATCAAACACGGCCGGCTAATATTTTACCGGCCGTGGTCATAGGAAATACGCATAGCCGTATCCTGCCCCTAACTCCTTGTCTATAATCCATATTGTTGCCAGGTCTTCATCGATTTTTGTGGAATGCGCCCCTTGTCACAACCTGAATAAATTTCTCCAGGGGGCGTAAGTGCGCCGTCTATGGTTAAAAAGGGAGATATTTTTACGGCACGGCTGCCGCTAATTTTATTGTGACAGGAGTAACACCCGATGAGCAAAAAAATTGCCCGTGGCAGCCTCTATGCGCTGGGGATGGCGATCCTGACTGCGCAGGCCGCTGAGCCGCCCGCTTCGCTGGATAAAGGAGAAGGCCGACTCGATATTATCGCCTGGCCGGGCTATATCGAGCGTGGCCAGACGGATAAAAATTATGACTGGGTCACCCAGTTTGAAAAAGAGAGCGGATGTCAGGTGAATGTGAAAACGGCCGCCACGTCCGATGAGATGGTCAGCCTGATGGCGAAAGGAGGGTACGATCTGGTCACCGCTTCGGGTGACGCCTCTCTGCGCTTAATTATGGGCAAGCGGGTGCAGCCCATTAATACGGCCCTGATTACCAACTGGTCTAGCCTCGACCCGCGCGTTGAAAAAGGCGCCTGGTTTAACGTCGGCGGTAAAGTTTACGGCACCCCGTACCAGTGGGGGCCAAACCTGCTGATGTACAACACGAAAATATTCCCGACGCCGCCAGACAGCTGGAACGTGGTCTTTGTGGAGCAAAAACTCTCCGATGGTAAAAGTAATCAAGGGCGCGTTCAGGCCTACGACGGACCTATCTATATTGCCGATGCGGCGTTGTTCGTGAAAGCAACCCAGCCGCATCTGGGCATTACCGATCCCTACCAGCTGACCGAAGCACAGTACCAGGCGGTGCTGAAGGTGTTGCGCGCTCAGCATGGGTTAATCCACCGCTACTGGCATGACACCACCGTTCAGATGAGCGACTTCAAAAATGAAGGCGTGGTGGCCTCGAGCGCCTGGCCATACCAGGCCAATGGCTTAAAAGCCGACGGCCAGCCGGTGGCCACCGTCTTCCCGAAAGAGGGGGTGACCGGCTGGGCGGATACCACGATGTTACATAGCGACGCCAGACACCCGGTGTGCGCCTATAAATGGATGAACTGGTCGCTGACGCCGAAGGTACAGGGCGACGTGGCGGCGTGGTTTGGCTCGTTGCCGGTGGTTCCGCAAGGCTGTAAGGCGAGTGCGCTACTGGGTGACAAAGGTTGCGAAACCAATGGCTACAACGAGTTCTCTAAAATTGCATTCTGGAAAACGCCGGTGGCCGAAGGGGGTAAATACGTGCCTTACAGCCGCTGGACACAGGACTATATCGCGATTATGGGCGGCCGGTAATCGGCCGGAGGCGGAACATGACGTACGCGGTAGAGTTTCACAACGTCTCACGTTTCTATGGTGACGTTCGCGCGGTGGACGGCGTCAACATGGGGATCCGTGATGGCGAGTTTTTCTCCATGCTGGGGCCGTCCGGCTCCGGCAAAACCACCTGCCTGCGGCTGATCGCCGGATTTGAGCAGCTCTCCGGCGGGGCGATTTCCATTTACGGTCACAAGGCCAGTGAGCTGCCGCCGTGGCAGCGTGACGTGAATACCGTCTTTCAGGACTATGCGCTGTTTCCGCATATGTCGATCCTCGATAACGTTGCCTACGGGCTGATGGTCAAAGGTATCGGCAAAAAGGAGCGCCACTTTCGCGCGCAGGAGGCGCTGGAAAAGGTGGCCCTCGGGTTTGTGTACACGCGTAAACCGTCACAGCTCTCCGGCGGACAGCGGCAGCGGGTGGCGATTGCCCGTGCGCTGGTGAATGAACCGCGGGTGCTGCTGCTTGATGAGCCGCTCGGCGCGCTGGACTTAAAGCTGCGGGAGCAGATGCAGGTCGAACTGAAAAAACTCCAGCAGACGCTGGGGATCACCTTTATCTTCGTCACCCACGATCAGGGCGAAGCGCTGTCGATGTCCGATCGGGTGGCGGTCTTTAATAACGGGCGTATCGAACAGGTTGATGCCCCGCACGACCTCTATCTGCGTCCTAAAACCGCGTTTGTCGCTGGTTTCGTCGGTACCGCGAACGTATTTGATAGCGATCTTGCCGCCCGCCTGTGCGGGATGCGCGGGGTCTGGTCACTGCGGCCGGAACATATTCGCCTGAACAGCGGCGGAGAAGTTCAGGTGCAGGGCGTGGTGCAGGCGGTTCAGTACCAGGGAGCGGCAACGCGTATCGAACTGAAGCTGGCGAATGGCGACAAGCTGCTGGTCAGCCTGGCGAACAGCGATGGCGGTATGGCATCCAGCGCGCCGCAGACCGGACAAACGGTGCTGGCTTCGTGGTCACGTTCGGCGATGGTGCCTTTGGAACAAGGGGGCTGAGATGACGATGGTCATTCCGCGCGCACCGTCCGGGCGTCTGTCCGCACTCTTCTGGCGCAGGCCATCGCTCGTCCTGTTCTTGCTCCTGCTGGGGCCGTTAATGTGGTTCGGCATTGTCTATCTGGGGTCGCTGCTGACTTTACTGTGGCAAAGCGTCTACACCTTTGATGATTTCACCATGTCGGTCACCACGGATCTGACGCTCGCCAACCTCAAAGCGCTGTTTAATCCGGCGAACTACGACATCATTGTCCGCACGCTGGTGATGGCGCTGTCGGTGACGATAGCCAGCGCGGTGCTGGCTTTGCCGATGTCGTGGTATATGGCTCGCTATACCCGCGGCAAAATGAAAGCATTCTTCTATATTGCCGTCATGCTGCCGATGTGGGCGAGCTATATCGTGAAGGCCTACGCCTGGACGTTACTGCTGGCGAAAGATGGCGTGGCGCAATGGTTTCTCGGGCATCTTGGGCTGGAGGGGGTGTTAAACCTGGTGCTGACGATTCCGGCGGTCGGCGGAAATACGCTGTCGACCTCAGGCCTCGGCCGTTTTCTGGTGTTTGTCTATATCTGGCTGCCGTTTATGATCCTGCCGGTACAGGCGGCGCTGGAACGCTTGCCGCCTTCGCTGCTACAGGCTTCCGCCGATCTTGGCGCCCGCCCGCGGCAGACCTTCCGCCACGTGGTGCTGCCGCTGGCGATCCCCGGCATTGCCGCCGGGTCGATTTTTACTTTCTCCCTGACGCTGGGGGACTTTATCGTTCCGCAGCTGGTGGGGCCGCCCGGCTTCTTTATTGGCAATATGGTCTATTCCCAGCAGGGGGCCATCGGCAACATGCCGATGGCGGCCGCATTTACCCTGGTACCGATTGTGCTGATTGCCCTTTATCTGGCGTTCGTGAAGCGCCTGGGAGCGTTCGATGCACTCTGAACGGGCACCGCTGTTCCTCAAAGTCGCCACCTGGGGCGGGGTGGTTTTCCTCCATTTTCCGCTGCTGATTATCGCGCTGTATGCTTTCAATACCGAAGATGCTGCCTTTAGCTTTCCGCCTCAGGGGCTGACGCTGCGCTGGTTCAGCGAGGCGGCAGGGCGCAGCGATATTATCGAGGCCGTGACGTTGTCACTTAAAATCGCCGCAATGTCGACGGCGATTGCGCTGGTACTTGGCACGTTGGCTGCAGGCGCATTATGGCGCAGTACGTTTTTTGGCAAAAATGCGGTGTCGTTACTGCTGCTGTTGCCGATCGCGCTGCCGGGGATTATCACCGGACTTGCGCTGCTGACGGCCTTTAAGGAGGTCAATCTGGAACCTGGCCTGCTCACTATCGTCGTGGGGCATGCCACGTTTTGCGTGGTGGTGGTGTTCAACAATGTCATCGCCCGTTTTCGCCGGACATCGTGGAGTCTGGTGGAGGCATCAATGGATTTAGGCGCCACGGGCTGGCAGACCTTTCGCTATGTGGTGCTGCCGAATCTGGGATCGGCGCTGCTGGCGGGGGGAATGCTGGCGTTCGCCTTATCGTTTGATGAAATTATCGTCACCACGTTTACCGCCGGGCATGAGCGTACCTTACCGCTGTGGTTGTTGAATCAGCTGGGGCGCCCGCGCGATGTACCGGTAACTAACGTGGTCGCGCTGCTGGTGATGCTGGTGACGACGATACCCATTTTGGGGGCCTGGTGGCTTACCCGTGATAGCGACATGAGTGCTGAAAACAGTAAATAATTCATTTCTACAGGATAATGCTATGCAACATAACCTTTTGATTAACGGTGAGTTAGTGGCGGGTGAAGGCGAAATGGTGCCAGTATTCAATCCTGCTAATGGTGAGGTCATTCTGGAGATTGCAGAAGCCACGGAGGCCCAGGTCAACGCGGCGGTTGAGGCAGCGGATCGGGCCTTTGTCAGCTGGAGCCAGACGACGCCGAAAACTCGCGCGGACTCTCTGTTAAAGCTGGCGGAGGCGATTACCGATCACGCGGAGGCGCTGGCGAAGCTGGAATCCTTAAACTGCGGCAAACCGCTGCACTGCGTGATGAACGACGAGCTGCCCGCCGTCGCCGATGTGTTCCGCTTCTTTGCCGGCGCGGCGCGCTGTCTGCCGGGTATGGCGGCGGGGGAATATCTGGAGGGGCATACCTCGATGATTCGCCGGGATCCGGTTGGCGTGGTGGCCTCTATCGCACCGTGGAACTATCCGTTAATGATGGCGGCGTGGAAGCTGGCGCCGGCGCTGGCAGCCGGCAACTGCGTGGTCATCAAACCGTCAGAGATTACGCCGCTGACGGCGCTGAAGCTGGCTGAGCTGGCCAGAGAGATTCTCCCTGCCGGCGTGCTGAACGTGCTGTTTGGTCGTGGTAAAACCGTGGGCGATCCGCTGACCGGCCATTCGAAGGTGCGCATGGTGTCGCTCACCGGCTCGATTGCCACCGGCGCCCATATTATCGGCCATACGGCCTCGTCGATAAAACGCACGCACATGGAACTGGGCGGCAAAGCGCCGGTGATCGTGTTTGACGATGCGGATATCGATGCGGTCGTGGAGGGGGTGAGGACCTTCGGTTTTTATAATGCTGGCCAGGATTGTACCGCAGCCTGTCGTATTTATGCCCAGCAGGGTATCTACGATCGGCTGGTGGAGAAACTGGGCGCGGCCGTGGCTACGCTGAAAATTGGCCAGCCGGACGCCCCTGCTACTGAACTGGGGCCGCTGAGCTCGCAGGCGCATCTGGAGCGGGTCAGCGCAGCCGTTGAAGCTGCCCGCGCATTACCGCATATCCAGGTGGTGACCGGAGGAAACCCGGCGACTGGCAAGGGATATTTCTATCAACCGACGCTGCTGGCGGGCGCCAGGCAAGATGATGATATTGTTCAACGTGAGGTGTTTGGTCCGGTGGTCAGCGTGACCTCGTTCAGCGATGAAGATCAGGTGCTGGCATGGGCCAATGATTCCCAATACGGCCTGGCTTCGTCGGTATGGACCCGCGATGTGGGCAGGGCTCATCGTCTGAGCGCGCGTCTGCAGTACGGCTGTACCTGGGTTAATACCCACTTTATGTTGGTTAGCGAGATGCCGCACGGCGGACAGAAACTCTCCGGCTATGGGAAGGATATGTCGATGTATGGTCTGGAAGACTACACCGTCGTGCGTCATGTGATGATAAAACACTGATAAAGTGATAAGTGGCTGTAATGTATGATTATTACAATGCAGCCATTTTCTCATGGGGCATCTGTGGGGCATTAAAGTCAAAATTCTGGTTGAGCAGAGCGATTTGATTACCATTTTGGTCAGACATCCACTTTCCGTAAACACTGAAAACCATCTGAGCATTTGTATGGCCCATCTGATTAGCAATGAAGCTCGGGTTTGCGCCAGCACTTAATAAATCGCCACAGGTTTAACAGACATCTCAGAGTCATTTGAGATGGCTTAAAGAGAGGTGCACATGAGCAATAAGCGTTATCATGAAGAGTTTAAAATTGAAGTGGTCAAACCAGCGTTGCAATACGTTTCGATACCACTAGCCATAGTCTTTACGCCGAGATAAAGATGTACGGGTCGGACTCTTCCATCCACAAAGAAGAGTCAGATGCTCAGTCCGAGATCCGTCGACTCCACAAGGAGCTGAAGTGGGCTACTGGCGAACGGGACATATTAAAAAAACCGCAGCGTACTTCGCAAAGCTGTCCGACTAAAGTACGCCTTTATCCGTGGCAACATCTGTTGCTGACCTATTCGTCTGCTATGCCGGGTGCTGGATGTTCATCCGAGTGAGTTTTACTCGTTGCTTCAGCAGCCGCATTCACCACGGCATCAGGCGGATCTGATGCTGACAAGCCAAATTAAACAGTTTTGACTGGATCCCGTTTAATTTATGGCTATCGCAAGATCCATCTCGACCTGCGAGATAGTGGGCAACAGTGCGGGATTAACCGGGGCTGGCGGCTGATGAAACGTGCCGGGATAAAGGCTCAGGTCGGGTACCGCAGCCCACGAGCGTGTAAAGGGGAAGCCTGTATTGTAATACCCAACAGGCCCCAGCGGCAGTTCAATCCGAAGCACTGGGTAAACGCTAAGTAACGGACATAACTTACATCTGAACCGACGAAGGCTGGCTGTATCTGGCCGAGGTTGTTGACCTTTTCTCGCGCAAAGTTATCGGATGGTCAATGGAACGTCGGATGACAAAAGATATTGTCCTGAATGCGCTTCCGATGGCCGTGTGGCGACATAATTCTCAAAAACAGGTTCTGGTTTACTCCGATCAAGGTAGTCAGTAAATAAGCCATTAGTGGCAGTCGCTCCTGCAATCACACGGACTAGAGGGCAGTATAAGCTGTCGTAGTAACTGTTACGGCAACGCAGTTGCAGAAAGTTTTAACAGCTACTGAAGCTCGAACGGATAAAGAAAAAGGTCTACGGAACGAGAGATGAAGTCAGAAACGATATTTTTGATTACATCGAAATGTTTTATAACAGCAAGCGTCAGCATGGCCCGAGCGAGCAGATGCCAGCGGCTGAATATGAAAAACTAAATTATAAACGGCTCAGAAGTATGTAGATTATCCGTGGCGATTCAGGTGAGAT